>RCNB010001737.1_pt1 | contig 13619 bp, 13 predicted proteins | sample 2041321 | NCBI WGS metagenome assembly RCNB01 (sample SAMN09708232, study PRJNA481090) | Marine sediment metagenome, whole genome shotgun sequencing project. | reverse complement strand
TTCCTTTGATAGTTCTCGATCTAATAAAATAATTTAATAGATTTGTTATACAAACCTACATAAATTATCATTCTTAAGATGATACTTTTCAGGCTAGTTTTTAACAGATAATAAACATTAAAACCATTCATTTGAACGAAAGAATACTAGAGTTAACGGAAATCAATCCGAAAGATTTTTTTGGAGCACAAAACAGTAATATAGAACAACTTAAAAAATATTTCCCAAAACTAAAAGTTGTTGCTCGTGGCAGTAAAATTAAGATTTATGGAGAAAAAGAACTACTAGACGAATTTGAAAAACGTCTTAAAATGTTGGTAAATCATTTTAATAGATACAATAAGTTAGATGAAAATAGTATCGAGCGTTTGTTAACATCTAATGGAGTTGAGGCAACTACTTCGAAAGGTTCAAATGATGTTTTAGTACATGGTGTAAATGGTAAACTTATCAAAGCACAGACTGCAAATCAACGTAAAATGGTTGAGCTCATGAAAAAAAATGATATGTTATTTGCTGTTGGACCAGCCGGTACAGGCAAAACATATACAGCTGTGGCGTTGGCGGTAAAAGCCTTAAAAGAAAAAGAAGTACGTAAGATCATTTTGACAAGGCCTGCTGTAGAATCTGGTGAGAATCTCGGTTTTTTACCAGGAGACCTAAAAGAAAAGTTAGATCCATATATGCAACCATTGTATGATGCATTGCGAGATATGATGCCATATGAAAAGTTAGATTCTTATATTGAAAGTGGCGTGATTCAAATTGCTCCATTGGCATTTATGCGTGGTAGAACATTGGACAATGCTTTTGTTATTTTAGATGAAGCTCAAAATACGACACACGCTCAAATGAAGATGTTTTTAACTAGAATGGGTAAAAGCGCCAAGTTCGTCATAAATGGGGACCCTGGGCAAATCGATTTACCTCGAAAACAAGTATCTGGATTGAAAGAATCACTCTTGGCTTTAAAGGATATTAAAGGGATAGCAATGGTTTATTTAGATGATAAAGACGTCATTCGACACCGATTGGTAAAAGAGGTTATTGCAGCTTATAAAAGTATTGAGACCGAGTAATATTTGATAAAGAGTTAAATATTCAAGAACCCGCAATAAAAATAACGACTGATGATGTGTGGTTTTAATAGCTTTAGATATCCTTGATAAACAAACAACTTTGGTTTAGGCCATTATAGGTAGTATGATACAAACAATAAACAACACAAGCTTTAACTTTCCAAAACAAAGATCTATTTATAGAGGTAAAGTAAGAGAAGTATATAATATCAATGACGAATTATTGGTGATGGTTGCTACAGATAGACTTTCAGCTTTTGATGTTGTATTACCAAAACAGATTCCGTTTAAAGGACAAATATTGAATCAGATAGCGGCTAAAATGATGCAGGCAACGTCGGATATCGTTCCGAATTGGATGATGGCTATCCCTGATCCGAATGTGGCGGTAGGACATTTATGTGAGCCTTTTAAAGTTGAAATGGTGATTCGAGGATATTTATCTGGTCATGCTGCTCGCGAGTACAAATTAGGGATACGTTTGCTTTGCGATGTGAATATGCCAGATGGGATGCAAGTGAACGATAAATTTCCTGAGCCTATTATTACACCTTCTACAAAAGCTGAAAATGGTGAGCATGATGAGGACATTTCTCGATCAGCTATATTAGATCAACATATTGTGACCGAAGCAGATTATACTATTTTAGAACAATATACAAGGGCCTTATTTAAAAGAGGAACTGAAATAGCAGCAGAGCGCGGATTGATTTTAGTGGATACGAAGTATGAATTCGGAAAGACAATTGATGGGACGATAGTGCTAATTGATGAGATTCATACACCAGATTCTTCTCGTTATTTTTATGCTGATGGTTATGAAGAGCGTCAAACAAAAGGCCAAGTTCAAAAACAATTATCTAAAGAATTTGTTCGTCAATGGTTAATTACACAAGGTTTTCAAGGGAAAGAAGGGCAGCAGGTGCCTGAAATGACAGATGAAAAAATTATGGAAATTTCTGAACGTTACATCGAGCTCTATGAGAATATTACAGGTGAAAATTTCATAAAATCTGATAGCTCAAATACCACGCAACGCATTGCCAATAATGTGAATTCATTTTTAAATTCTTTACCATAAACTCAAAACACATATTCATAATTTAGAATGAGCGATATTACACTAACTACCCCGGGATTGTTATTTTCAGCTATTTCATTGCTGTTATTAGCTTATACAAATCGATTCTTGGCCATCGCCGCTCTCATTCGCAAGTTGCATTCTGAATACCAATTACATCCTGATAAATTGGTTTTAGGTCAGATTAAAAACCTCCGAAAGCGTGTACTGCTGATAAAAAATATGCAAATATGGGGCGTAGTGAGCTTATTTTTATGTGTATTATGTATGTTTTTGATTTTTGCAGATAATCAAGTTCTTGGTAAATGGGTTTTTGGGCTTGGTATATTATTATTGCTTGTTTCACTCGGAATTTCGATCAAAGAAATACAGATTTCCGTCAAGGCACTCAACCTACAGCTGAAAAATATGGATAAAAAAGAATCATAGATCATTTTTAATTGAACAATGAATTACTTTAAAATATCCAACTCGACCATACAAGCTCTCATTTCTTCATAAGTACGTTCAATGTCATTATCTAAACCTATAGAAAAACGAATTAAGCCATCTGTTAAACCCATTGCCACCTGTTCTTCTTCAGGTATTTCAGATGAAGTTGAGGTGCCTGGAGCAGAAAAAAGTGTTTTGTAAAAACCTAGACTAACTGCTAGATAACCTAAGTTTCTATGCTGCATAAGTTCCATTAATTCATTGGCTTTATCTAACGAGCCTACATCAATGGTCAACATCCCACCGAAACCGTATTCAGTATTTATCATCGATTTAAATAGCTCATGAGATGGGTGTGAGGTTAATCCGGGGTACACAGTTTTGATACTATCTTCTTCTAATTTCTCTGCCAAATATTGACCATTTTTACTGTGTTGTTTCATTCGTATATGGAGCGTTCGTAAATTTTTTAAGATAGATGCTGCTCGTAGGCTATCCATTGTAGCACCCAAGAGCATACAAGCGCCATCATTTACGCTGCGCAATGCGTCTATAAAATCTTGGGTACCGCAGACCACACCTCCAACGGTATCTGAAGATCCATTGATGAATTTTGTTAAACTATGAATGATAACATCAGCACCCAACTTGCCAGGAGAAACTGAAAGAGGCGAAAAAGTATTATCTACAACAAGCTTTAAGTTGTGTTCTTTTGCTAAAGCGGATAACCCCACAATATCTGCTACTTCAAGAAGTGGATTGCTCACTGTTTCACAATAAATCACTTTGGTATTTTTCGTGATGGAAGCTTCAACAATGTCTAGCTTCGTAATATCTACAAATGTGGTTTGTATGTTTAGTTTCGGTGTAAAATTCTTTAAAAAAGCATACGTACCTCCATAAATTGTTCTACTAGAGATGACATGATCACCGGCACTGCATAATTGTAGTAATACAGGCGTAATAGCACCCATACCTGAAGCGGTTACATTCGCAGTTTCTGTACCTTCCATTGCAGCCAAAGCTTCGCCTAAGTGTAAATTGGAAGGTGTCGAATGACGGGAGTATAAATAACAGCCATCTGCATTTCCTTCAAAAGTATCGAACATGGTTTTTGCTGATAAAAACGTGTACGTAGAAGAGTCTGATATTGAAGGATTTACTCCTCCAAATTCACCAAAATACTGTAGATCTTGTATGCTATTTGCTGGCTTGAATTTCATGTTGTTATTTTTCTGTAAAATAACGATATTATAGTTTTAATGTCAACTAAAATTATTAATAATAGATTATAAAACTAATTATATAAGATAATTAAATTTATTTTTCTATATTTATAACTAAATTTATATTTTAACAGAAAAATATTCGTTATGGATTTTGATATTATCGATAAAAAGCTACTCTTTTTATTACAAAAAGACAGTAAGGTTACAACCAAGCAGCTCTCTTTAAAATTAGATCTTTCGGTTACAGCAGTGTATGAACGAATTAAAAAATTAGAGCGGTTAGGTGTGATTGAAAAATATGTAGCTGTGTTGAATAAAGAAAAGATCAATAAATCATTCGTGGTACTTTGTCATATCAAATTAGTACAACACAGTAATGAATACATCACTAAGTTTGAATCGGAAGTAATAAAATTACATGAAGTATTAGAATGTTTTAATGTAAGTGGTGATTATGACTATGTTTTAAAGATAGTTGTAAAAAACATGAAGGCATATCGCGAATTTATCAATACAAAATTAACGAAGCTTCAGTATATAGGCAGTACGCACAGTACTTTTATAATAAGTGAATTAAAAAATAGTACGGAAGTTCAGACATAAAAAAAGTCAGTTCCTATCATTCGAAACTGACTTTTAATGTTATCAAATATAGACTTATTTTGTACCCTTGACATTTACCGTAATAGTAATATCGTCGTAGATCAATTTATTCTTTAGGTCATCAAAATAGCTACCTGATCTAAATTTAATATCCCATTCTGTTCTGTCAATTTTAAACTCACTACTTTTTATCGTAGCCGAGCTGCCGTTATTCGTTATGTCTGCTAAAAAGGAAACATCTTTTGTAATACCTTTCAGTGTCAATTTTCCTTGAACTAAGGTTTTGTTATCTTTAGCTGTACTACCAGTTATCTGAAACTTTCCAGTTGGGTGCTTTGTAACGTCAAAAAAGTCAGCGCTATTAAAATGAGTTACTAATTTAGTGTTATTTTTTCCTGGCTTAATGTCTAAGACTTTGATAGTCTTCATATTTAGTGTAAAGTCACCGGCGGTCAATTTTCCATCTTCAAAAACAAAACTACCATCAGAAATTGATAAGGTACCATCATGTGTCTTGCCTGGTCTAGTTCCTGCCCACGTAATTTCAGATTCAGCTACCACTGCCTTATAAGTTACCGTCTCGATCGTTTTAAACGATGCAAACATGAATCCTAAAACAAAAAGTACAACTACTATTTTCTGCATTATTTTAATATTTAGTTTTTATAACTTAATAGTCGTTTTAATTTCTATTCATTACAATTTAGAAGTCATTCCATAAAAAAAGCATTCTCAAATGATATTCGAGAATGCTTTAATTTATTGTGAATGAAAGAATTAATTCTTTAACTCTTTTTTGAAGGTGTCGAATTGAGAATCTTCCTTTTTCTTTGGCCAACTATTGTTAGTCATGTCAATATCGGCAGTTTCTAAATCAGGATCGACTACAATTTTAGTAATTTTTTTTGCTGTTGCATATACCTTTTTCACTTCTCTGTCATTTTTATTCCAGATCTGTGCAGGATATGTTTTGCGTTCAGTCTTACCATCTTCATAAGTAATATCAACTATTAAAGGTAATACTAAGCCTCCTGGTTTTTCATAAGTAACTTCGTAGAAGTAGTTAGGAGCCTCTTTCAATGCTGCTTTTTGAGCTTCAGTCATTGAAGCCATATGCGTTTTAATAATATCAATATCTGTTACTTTCTTAGCGTCCGCTGCTTGAGTAGGGTCACCTTCCGCAAAGAATACTAATTTATCTTTATAATCTTCTATCGATAAATTAGAACGTTTCAGCTCTGCTATCGCTTGTTCTGTTGGTTGATCTGTAGTATAAAAACTTTTAACTTCTTTAACGCCAACATCATTATAATCTGTTGTGTAGAACCAGCCTCTCCAAAACCAATCTAAATCCATTGCCGAAGCATCTTCCATTGTTCTGAAGAAATCGGCTGGTGTTGGGTGTTTAAACATCCAACGCTTAGCATACGTTCTAAAGGCATGATCAAATAACTCAGGGCCCATGATTGTTTCTCGTAACATATACAAGCCAGCTGCGGGTTTGGTATAAGCATTTGGTCCGAAATTAAATACATTATCACCTTGTGTCATGATAGGTGATAGACGGTCTTGATCTACACTCATATAACGAACAATATCTTTTGGTAAATTTCCAGTATCAAAAGTAGGGTCATAGTCTGTTTCGGCTAATATCTCGACAAAAGAATTGATTCCTTCGTCCATCCATGTCCACTGACGCTCATCAGAATTGACAATCATAGGAAAAAAGTTATGACCAACTTCATGTGTAATCACTCCAATCATTCCATGTTTTACACGATCTGAATATGTTCCGTCTGGGTTAGGTCTACCATAGTTAAAGCAAATCATTGGGTATTCCATCCCTTGTCTTGCAGCATGCACTGAAATTGCTTTGCTGTAAGGGTAATCAAAGGTCATTTTAGAATACTCTTCTAATGTATTCGCTACAACTCTCGTAGAATGTTCTTCCCATAACGGGTTTCCTTCTTTTGGATATAAAGATACCGCCATAATTGATTTGCCATTGATATTTACAGCCATCGCATCCCAAATGTATTTTCTAGATGAAGCGAATGCAAAGTCACGTACATTTTTAGCGTTAAAGTGCCATGTTTTTGTTTTGGTAGCGCGTTTTTTTTCGGCCGCTTCAGCTTCTTCTTGCGTAACAATAAAAACAGGGTCTTTAAAGGATGTTCTAGCTTGTTCAAAACGTTTGCGTTGCTCTTTTGACAAGACTTCTTTTTCGTTTTGAAGTTCCCCAGTAGCATCTACTATATGATCTTCCGGTACCGTTAATTTTACATCGTAGTTTCCGAATTCTAATGCCCATTCACTGCGCCCCCAGAATTGCATATTTTGCCATCCTTCTACATTATCATAGACTGCAAGTCTAGGAAAGAATTGTGCAATTGTATAGTTATTATTTCCGTCAGGAAACGGTTCATAGCCAGAGCGGCCACCAACTTCAATATATGGAGGAATATTATACCACCATTTCATGCTAAAGACGAAAGTTGCACCACTCGTTAAGGGAGTAGCGAGATCAATTCGCATCATTGTTCTATTCACAATATGACTTAAATCTTTTCCTTGAGCATCTTTGACATACTCAATATTGAATCCACCGTCAAAAGCTTCTTTCAAATAGTTTTTCGTAAAAGTTACAGGACCGTTAAGTGACCCACTAAAACTTTGGGCTTGTGCATCTGGAGTTTTCGAATCTTTAGCTCTCATATTTTGATCAAGCTGAATCCAGAGGTACTCTAAATTATCTTTTGAATTATTGTGATATGTAATTACTTGATCACCATATAATTTATTCGAAGTCTCATCTATTGAGATATTCATCACATAATCAACCTGCTGCTGTGTGTATTCATATCCAGGTGCACCCGAAGCAGTATGCTGCTTATTTGGTGTAGGTAATTCATATTTTAATTGTCTAAATTTACTAACATCTCCATGCCCAGGTTTTCTTTCTTTTTTTTCAGCTTCTTGATCTTGTGAAAAAGACATTGTACTGATTAAAAGAAAAGAAAGAAGTAAATAACCGATTTTTCTCATTTGTTCGTAGTGTTTTAATTTTCAAGGCCGAAAATACTCAATTTAAATTGAGTGTTCTGGGTGTGTATTAAAAATTTAACAAATCTTTATCACTATCAGACGTTAATATAAAAGATTTTTTTTGGTCATTAATATTAAGTTTGATAATATTTTGTTGGTCAGGAAAATTATCCATTAAAATTTTGTTCTGAACTTCAATAGATTTTATAGCACTAATATTCTCAATTTCTGCGTAAAGATAAACAACATCTGTTTCATATTTTTTACCTAAATAATGAAATGAATTAATATTATTATTTATTTTGATTATCAGTAGTTTAGATATATAATCATTTATATATTCATCAGCATTATTTAATTCTTTATTTGTATCTAATTCAAAAGATTTGTCATATTTTTTATTCAAGGCAGCCTCGAGGTCATCGATAAAAATACGCGCTGTTATTTGAATCGATTTTGTTTCTTTTATATAATCTATTTTTGTTAAACTCAGATAATACTTATGGGTTTGAAATGCTACTAATGGAAGCAGAATTAAAATGAGTACATATTTTTTCATGGTGTGTCCTAAGATTTGTAAATGTAAAGATTCATTATCAAATTTAAGTTGCAATAAGCATTCCGTAAAAATTATTTTTTATAATTTTTACTTTCTTCAATTAAGATATCTATTACTTTTATGTGATTATTTTCGTTGAATACTTGAACAATACCTTTAGCCTTGCAAGAAGCTATAAAGGCTGGAATATCTTCTTTTTTTATCTCTAGTATTTCTATAAAATATTGATCTGTAATGAGTTCTCTAATATGATCTAGCACCATCTTTTCTGTCTGGAATTTTTTTAATTTTTTTAACTTTTTCTTTTTACCAGATATGAGCCCGTAAAGCTTGGTAATAGTACCACCTTTTGAGTAATAGTTGATTTTTCTATTAATAAAATCAACTTCAGTTACAGGAGCCTTGCCTGAATTCGGTAAATCTAAGGTGAATTCATCTACGTAATTTTTTAAAGAAGCATTCTCAATATCACGTTGTAGGTAACCACTTAAATCATGCTGTTTTAGCGCTATTTCATCGAGCTCATTTACTCTTGTTTTTAATGAAATCAATAGCTTTTGTTCTTTCACTTCTTTGGCAGAGATGATGAATTCTTTATACTCAAACTGAAGTGCAGAAAAGAGCAACGTGTCATTGATCTTAACCGGAATTTGAAACTCCCCATAGATATTAGTAACGGTGCCTTTTTTCATATTTTTATTTACGATATGTATATTCTCTTGTGATAAAGAATCAACCGTTATTTTGCCATAAATTAATATACGGTCGTTTTGAGAAAAAGTAGATATAGCATACATAGAAGTAAGCAAAAGGAGAAAATTAGTCTTCATTTTCTAGCTTTTTTAAGTATGGTTGACTTTCTTTAATAAAGATATGAATGATTTCTAAAGTTCTATTCTTATTGAATAGATAAATTATATTTTGAGCTTGGCAGTATCTTAGAAAATAGTCGATTTCTTGTTTGGGTATTTTTAATGTTTCAATAAAAAATATATCTTTAAAGTGTACTCTTATTTTTTGTATTTCTTTTAAAGCGTACACATTGTATTTATCATCTTCTATGAACTTGGTTAGCTTTCTGTCTTTTTCCCTTTTGCCGGAAATGATATAAAACATGTCTTCAAACCCACCTTTTTTGCTTAATAACAATGTTTGAATTATTGCCATTGGTAGACTGGCTTTGGTGTGGTAATTTAAACGGCTTTCTAATTTATTTAGTGGTTTTTTATCTGCATTAGGCAAGCCTAAACCTACAGCCATATTTTCAGACTTATGTATAGTAACTTCACTAAGTCTGTTAACTGATGTTTTTAAAGTAGTAACGAGTTGTAATTTGCTTAGATGTAGTTTGTTAATTACAATTTCTTTATTCTCGAACTGAAGAGTAGAAAATATTAAGGTATCACTTTCTTTTACAGAGATTTGAAATGCTCCATTCAAAGTAGTAATTACGGCTTTTCGAGAACTTTTATTGATTATATGAACATTTTCTATAGCTCCAGAGTTACTCATAACTTTACCTTCAATAACAATTCTTTTATCTTGAGTGTATGCTTGAAAAACAACAAATAAGATGAAAAGTAATTGAAAATTACTTTTCATCTTCTAATTTTTTAAGATAGAGTTTACTCTCCTTAATTAGGATGTCAATCATCAAAATTTTGTTCCCTTTTAGGTACATGTCAATAATTCCTTGTTGGTCACAATGCTTAATAAAACCATCGATAAATTGTGGCGATATTTTTAGTGCATCCGTAAAAAAAGATTCGCCGAGTTCATTTCTTATTTGCTCAGGTGCTAACAATGATTCTCGTTCATATTTTTTTTGGACTCTTTTTCTTTTTCGCTTTTTTTGTCCGATTTTCGAAGCTTCACTGATCAATGCATTTATTCCGAGGGCTCCAAGTAACCCAATAATATTACCTTGAGCTGACTGTTCAGTTGGATCAGTTAATTTTCTCGAGTCTGGCGGTTTTTCCTTGTCTATTGAATCTAAATCGTCAACAATACGCATATCAACATTCCATGCATCTGACGCTAATAATACTTTACTTATTTTACGAGTATCTTTCCTGTTTTTTGCATCGTTTTTGAGGTTCCCTGTTAATTCATGCTCTTTGATTTCAACTTCGCTTAGTTCATTTATTTTTGATATTAAAGAGATGTTTAACTGTAAGTTTTGAAGGTGACTCTTGTCGATAATAATTTTTTTAGAATTATATTGTAAATCAGAAATGAGTAAGGTGTCATTTTCTTTTACAGGTATTGAAAATTCTCCATAGGTATTACTTATCGTACCTTTTCGCGAATTCAAATTGAAAATATGCACGTCTTTTACAAAGGTAGAATCATCAGTAATTTTACCAAAAATTGCTTGTCTTTGGTCTTGGGCATATGAGTATGCCGTAAAAAAGACTAATAAGAATAGGAGTAATTTTTTTGGCATTTAGTTAACTTAGTTGTACAAATTAACCAATTGAAACTATAAATGTATATAAAAATTTGTGTAAATTTTTGTTAAAGAATTACTTTGAGCTATTTTTGAAACCTACTTGAGATTACTATGAAAAACTGTATTATTGCTAGCACATCAACAATTCATGGAAGTGAATATTTAGAATATTTATTGCCTGAACTTAAAACGTTGTTTAAATCGGTTCAGACGATTATTTTTATTCCGTATGCAAGACCAGGTGGTATTTCGCATGATGCCTACACGCTAATTGTTGAAAGTGCAATGGCTCAAATAGGAATAAAGGTAAAAGGATTGCATCAGTTTGATAACGTGAAAAAGGCGCTTGAAAGGGCTGAAGGTATTTTTGTGGGTGGTGGTAATACTTTTGTGCTAGTTGACGCATTATATCAGCTAAATATTTTGAAAACATTAAAGCTAAAAATCGAAAAAGGGACGCCTTATTTAGGAACAAGTGCAGGCAGTAATATTTGCGGGCCTTCAATGCAAACAACTAACGATATGCCTATCGTTTATCCTCCTAGTTATAAAACCCTTGAAATAATTCCACTTAACATCAATGCACATTATTTAGATCCTGATCCAAACTCTAAGCATAAAGGCGAAACGCGTGAAACTAGAATTAAGGAGTATCATCAATTCAACGAAACAGCGGTTTTAGGGTTAAGGGAGGGTAGTTGGCTCGACGTTAAAAGTGATAATTCAATTCTTTTAAAGGGTAGCTTAACTGCACGTTTGTTTGTGAAAGGTACTAACCCTGTCGAAATAGTAGCGTTGACCAATTTGTTTAATTTAGTTAATTGATCGAGTCTTTTTGAATGGATATGTTTGCTTGTAGATATCGAGAAATATTTTTGGAATACTCACTTTGTTTAACATCGACAGCAAAGTCATTATATATACTTTCAACTTCTGTCACATCGATGTCAGGAATTCTTAAAACAGATTGTAAAACAATACTTGAAATAAATGATGAAGGGTTGTTTTTTGCGTAGGCTAAACTATATTTGGTGTTTTCATCATTAATGGCTCTCATTTTCTGATTAATTTCAGTAATAGTTTCAAGATCATTTTCGGCTCTGGCTTTTTGAATTTGAATAAATAGGTCATTTATTTTATTTACTATTTTTTCAGAACCTTCTTTAAATTTTTCAAGATCATCATTTAGTTTTGAGCCTGTAATTTGTGGGTTAAATAGACTGTCTTTGTGTGCTGTAATTGTGGTAATACCGCTTTCAATTAATGGAAACAAACCACCTTGTATGCTATCAATGAAAACACCATACATTTGAGGTGTTTCTATGTTACCATTAAATTCGAAATAGCCATTTTTAGAAAGTGTCGAATCTATTGTAATGGTAGCTTGACCTTCTTGTCTTTTTAATACTATTTTAGAGTTATCAGCTAATCCAGTAATTGTTATTTTTATGGTATAATTACCTTCTTTTACGGTATCAGATTTTGAGTTACAAGAATACAAAAGGGTTATAATTAATATACCGATATAGAATTTGTTGAGATTCATAAGATTTTTTTTGCAAATGTAATAAACTGTGTTAAATAGCGTGCTTTTGGGAGCATAAAATCTATTTAGTTTAATTAGTTATTAACTAAACCTTAAGTTATTAACATTTTTAAGGTTACTAAAGAATCCTTTAGATTTTCTTCAGATTTCAACGCTAGTTTCGCTCCGAGATTAATTTTTATCATTCAATTGAGATAATTTTTCTGTCAACACAATTTTAATAATAAAACTACGTTAAGTATAAGCTGTGTAATAATGGCTTCCCCTAATAATTTATTGTTAAGATGCCCCGATTAATTGAATAATACATTCAATTGTGAGGCAAATTTTTATATCTAAAATCTGCTATGATTTTGAAATATTAGTGCTTACAGATTACGAAAGTAATTAATGAATTAATATTTATTATGGTGAAAAAATTATTATTGATTACATTTATTCTTATAAGTGTAAAATTATTTGCGCAGACTCCCAAGTTATCTAACTTTAGAGTTGAAGATTCTCAAAAGAGTCGTGTATATTTTGATAGTTCAGAGCCATTAAATGGGTCAAACACAATAGGCTTTACTATTAGCGGGAAAAATATATCATCAGTAGCGATTGTTTCTAGTCAAAAAACGGGGCATTATTTTACAGTATCATCTGCATTTGATTTTTGGGATAATAATACAATCAGATATGCAGGCGGTAGCGATATTGGGATTCATGATTTTGATTTACAGTATATTAAAAATAATATTGATGAACCTGTCTCGTCAATAAACAGGTATGTATCTTCTTCTGCAAACGGTTCTGGTAATGGTTCTAGTACTGCTTCTCCTTGGACGATGGCACAAGCTATGTCTAATGCGACTAGTGATATGAATGTTTATATAAAGAATGGTAATTATGGAAGTACAGCTTATAGACTTTCAGGTAATGGTACACCAACTGCTCCAATTAAATTAATAGGTTATAATGATACAGATGGGGTTGGAGTTAAACCAAATTATACGTGGTCGCATAGTGGTGCTGTTGGTAGAGGTGGTGGTACTGCTTTTGATGCTTCTAAAATGCCATTATTTGATAGAGGGGGTTCTAGTGGAACGTTTTTAAACTTTAGTGGGAATAATATTATTATAAAAAATATACAAATAGATAATAGTGACATTGGTTTAAATACTAATGGGTCAAATATTCACATTGAGAATGTTTATTCTGGGAATACCATATCAGGCGGTGATAATTTTTACGGGCAAAGTGATTCAAATACAAATATAAGATTAAAAAATTGTGTTGCGTATAATGGTGGAACTACTTTAGTCAGAATATACGGAAATCATTTACTATTTGAAAATGTTAAAGCTATTGATGATTATAACGGAGTAGATTATTATCTGTCTACTAGAGGAGATAATTCAATAATTAGAAATTGTTATACTGAACGTTTGGGTACTGGTCATACTGGACATGGTATTACCATCAAATCAGAACCTACAGCACCGAATGCGGTTTGGTGCGAATATAATTTAGTTGAAAAAAGCGAATTACATGGAATAGCTCTACCGATTGAAGCACGTAAAACTGGGGTAAGGTATAACGTTTTTAGGGATA
>RCNB010001736.1_pt1 | contig 13620 bp, 15 predicted proteins | sample 2041321 | NCBI WGS metagenome assembly RCNB01 (sample SAMN09708232, study PRJNA481090) | Marine sediment metagenome, whole genome shotgun sequencing project. | reverse complement strand
ACTAAAAAAGAAACTTCTTTATTAAATAAGTTACAATTGCCTTATATGCGATTGCCTGGCTTTCAAAAAATTAAGCGTAACGAGATTGTCGTCTTCAATCAACCAGCGGATACCTTGCTGGATATGAATAACTTTAGGCCTGATAGAAATTATTACAAGCCGATTGATAAGAAAACGAATTTAGTGAAACGCTGTGTAGCCATACCGGGTGATTCATTGCAGATTATTGACGGTTATGTATATATAAATGGCAAACGTACTGAATTACCAGACAGAGCAAAACCGCAGTATAATTTTATTGTTGATACAGAGGGTAAATCAATCAGTAGAACTTCTTTGGTGAATAGATATGGTGTACGAGAAGGTGGACAAATGCAAAACGGAAATTACTATTTAACCTTGACCGATGCAGAAGCAGCAAAAATTACCAACAACCCAAATGTTAAAAGTGTAACAAAGCAAATGCAAGCTAAAGGAGTTGATGGCGATGTTTTTCCTAGAGTCCCTTCTTTAGGATGGAATACTGATAATTTTGGACCTATTTATATTCCCCAAAAGGGTGAAACAGTGCAATTAGATCGTAATTCCTTACCATTTTATAAGCGTATTATTTCTGAATATGAAAGAAATAATTTGGTGGCCAATGGAGATGAAATTTTAATAAATGGAGAGCAGGTAAAGAGTTATACATTTAAGCAAGATTATTATTGGATGATGGGAGATAATCGTCAAAATTCTTTAGATGCTCGTGCATGGGGTTATGTGCCTTTTGATCATGTGGTTGGTAAACCCGTATTCATATGGTTAAGTTGGGAGACAAATGCCAAGGGAATAAATAAAATTCGCTGGAATCGTATGTTTACTACCGTAGGTGGGAGTGGAGAACCTATTTCCTATTTCTATTACTTTTTAGGAGCTTTAGTGCTTTGGTACGGATTTCGATTTTTTCAAAAGCGAAAGAATGCTTAAAAATGTTTAATCATTTATATGAAAATTACTAAATATAATTGTCATTCTTGGGTAAGAAGGAATCCATTATTACCGTAAGTCTAGATGCTCATTTTTATGGGAATGATAAATAATATCAAATCAACATTGTTACTCTATCCTACATATTTCTCACCGATTGTTCAGTATGTCGCTTTGGTTCAGGCAGATACTGTCTTTTTTGAAGTTGAGGATAATTATCAAAAGCAGACCTATCGCACACGTTGTTATATCTTTAGCCCGAATGGTAAGCAATTATTAAATATTCCGGTGCGAAATGCCAATAGCAAACAAAAAACAAGAGATGTTATTATAGATTATAGTTTTAATTGGCAGAAACAACATTTAAAATCAATTCAAGCAGCTTATCGCTCTTCACCATATTTTGAATATTATGAAGATTCTATTCAAGTTATTTTTGAATCAAAACCAACATTTTTGCTTGATTTTAATCTGAAATGTCAAGACGTTATTTTTGAATTGTTGCAACTCGATCTTTCATACAACAAAACAACTAATTATGAGAAACAGGTTGTTGACATCAAAGACGTACGCGTTTTAGTGGATGCAAAAAGTCAGATTGAATACAACTTAGATGCATACACCCAAGTATTTTCTGAAAAACATGATTTTATTGCCAATTTAAGTATCCTAGATCTGCTTTTTATGGAAGGTACAAATGCCTTGAATTATTTAGAAAATCAAACAATAGATTTTCTATAATGGAAACTTTAAGAGCGTTTATTCATTACGGATTGCATTTTTTGTTTCCGGGACTTATCGCTTATGTATTTTTTAGGAGAAATTGGAAGCAAGTTTGGTTCGTACTTATACTCACAATGCTCATCGATTTAGATCATTTAATGGCCAATCCTATTTTTGACCCCAATAGATGTAGTATAAACTTTCATCCTTTACATACCTATATTGCAGGTGCTGGTTATCTTATTTTTCTTTTTTTTAAAAAAACCAGAGTCATTGGCATTGGATTATTAGTACATCTATTGACAGATGCAATTGATTGTTTATTTTTATGATATGCATATTGTGAAAAACACTAAAATGTATATCTTTATGATTCGTTTAAATTTACTTTATGGAAACAACAAAACAAAGTCTTAAGGACGTTATTGATGAAAAGATTCTAAATGAAAGAAAGGTTTTTTTATGGGGTCAGGTTGATGATTCTTCCGCAAAGCACGTGATCGATCGTTTACTTTATTTGGATTTGTTAGGTACGGAAGAAATACAATTAATTATCAATAGCCCAGGAGGGTATGTAACGTCTGGATTTGCAATTTATGACACGATAAAATCGTTGAAAAGCCCAGTATCAACGATCTGTTCAGGGTTGGCAGCTTCAATGGGGTCTATTTTATTATCTGCTGGTCAAAAAGGGAAAAGATTTATTTACCCACATGCAAAAGTCATGATTCATCAGCCGAGCGGCGGGGCGCAGGGGCAAGCCTCAAGTATTGAAATTCAAGCGAACGAAATCATAAAAACAAAAGAGCTAGGCGCTAAAATTTTAGCTGATAATTGTGGTCAAAAGGTTGATAAAGTTATGAAAGATTTTAATCGAGATTACTGGATGAATGCTACTGAATCTGTTGCATATGGCATTGTTGATGGTATTATAGAATAGTTGTTAATTATTTTTCAATGCTCCTTTTCTCATGGGCATTGCATCAATGATTCCATATAAATCTTTGAGGGTCAGTAATGTTGTATTGCGCAATTTTATACCGCCATCTAGACCAATTAAAAGGATTTCATAATTATCATTTGTTTTTTTATAACGTTTGTAGAATGTTGTATTTACGGTCCATAGGAGGTCAAAGGTACCTGTTGCATATGCAGCTGGGGTTACAGAATAGACCACCAACTTCCGTTCTTTTATGCCCTCTGTATCACTATTAAATGCTGCTAATTGCTGCTTATAAATAGCATTCTCTTTATTGTGCGTCAATATAATAAGGACACGCTCTTTCCATGTGTGTTTCTCTATTTGTTGTGTATAACAGAGTGTGGTACATAGTAACAAAAGGTAGCTAACAACTTGTGGGGTTCGGCCCATTTATAATTAAGTTTTTAAAGTGTTTAAAACCCACGCAAGGATAAAAAAACCTACACCTGTAATAATCGGTGGAAGCATTACTTTTGGAGCGTAAAAACCGCCTATATATATCATAATAATACCAAGAACAACCAGGGCAATCGCCGAAATAAGTAAGACGCTATTTTTATTCATGATGAAACGAATTTAGAAATATTATATAGTGACACTATTATTTTTTATAGCTTCTCTCAACCAAAGCGCTGATTTTTTTGGTGTCCGTTTTAACGTTTTAAAATCGACATGATGCAATCCAAAACGTTTATCCTAGTCAGAAGCCATTCAAAATTATCCATAAAAAACCATACGAATCATTGAAAGCAGGGTGTAGCTTAAAAGAAATGACACAGAATACTATAAAAGCGCTCCTAGAACCTCATACTAATTAAGCCTTAAGCGAAAGTTATGACAAACGCAATAACTAAAAACTGGGTTGAATAGGTCAAGGGTCTCTGAAATGAAAGTATCTATTTTTTTTCTGCTGGAATTGGAGGTGGGCCGTCTGGTACGATAGCTTTATAAACGGTATCACCTTTACGTTCTTTATATTCGGCTTTTACTTTGTCAACGAGTTTAGAGTCTTCAAAAAGATCAACCATAGTCATAGCCATGGCATTTGAAGCATAAGTCATTCCTTTATGACCAATACTCATACCACCGCAGGCAACCACGGCCCATGAATGCCAAGGCGTGTCTTTCGGAGCTGTAGTAACTCGTAAATTGATATTTGCAACATTCCAACTTACATCACCAACGTCAGTTGAACCACCACCCGGATGTTCTTTCGTCACCTCTAAAGGTTTGATAGCGCTATCCATACCGACTTGTTTTTTACCCGTCACTTCTTGTATCTTTTTGCCAAAAGCAATCTCTTCGTCGGTGTACGAAATAGGACCTAGTAATTCTAGGTTTTTCTGCATGATTTCGCCACCAGATCTATTAACCAATACTTCATAAATACCAGAGATCAAGGATACTTTATAATCGACATTTGCTAAGATGGCAGCACCTTCAGCCATTTCTTGAACACGTTTATAGACAGGCATCATACCTTCTCGTTTTGTATCGCGTACTCGCATCCATAAGCGTGCATAATCAGGTACTACATTCACTACTTGGCCGCCGTCTTGAATATGATAATGCATACGTACAGTAGGCTTAACATGTTCACGATAATAGTTGACCCCTTGTGTATATAATTCTAAAGCATCAGAAGCACTTCGGCCATTCCATGGATCTGCGGAAGCATGAGCCGCTTGTCCGAAAAATTCAATTTTAAAATCAACTAATGCAAGAGAACTTTGCACATCTGCTTCAGTTTTTGCAGCAGGGTGCCAGCTGATATTGACATCTACATCATCCCAAAGACCCGCTCGTACCATCCATATTTTACCGAAAAATTTTTCCTCAGATGGGGTACCCATAAATTTGATGGTTCCTTTTAGTTTCCCATTTTCAATCAGTTCTTTAATTGCAATCGCGGCACCTAAACTGGCCGAACCAAATAGATTATGACCACAGCCATGACCACCGGCACCTTCATTTAAGGGTTCTTTGGTAGGTTGTGCTTTTTGAGAGATACCAGGCAAGGCGTCAAATTCACCTAAGACACTAATCACAGGTTTCCCAGAGCCATAAGTTGCTACAAAAGCAGTAGGCATCCCGGCAACACCACGTGATACAGTAAATCCATTTTCCTCCGCATAGCTGGCTAAAATTTCCGCAGAATTATATTCCTCGAAAGCAGTTTCAGCATTGGCCCAAATTTGATCAGATATTTTGATGAGTGCAGCTTCATGCTTGCTGGTTGAAGCTAGAATTGCTGTTTTGTTTTTTGATAGTTTCTTTTTTTGTGCATATATCGATGTCATAGATAATAGGCAACATGCAAGTATTAATAATTTGGTTTTCATTGAAGTTTGGTTTTTGAAGAATAAAAATACAATTTATATTTAAACCTTTAAGAAGTTTTATTTTAAAGCCCTTCTTAGAATACTTACAGGGTGTTCAGCAATGCGCTTAGTGCCATCAAAAACCTGATGACGACAACTTGTGCCTGGAGCCGCAATAATTGTGGATTGCTCTAGATTTCTAATTTTAGGAAAGAGGGTGTCTTCTCCAACTTGCATACTGAGTTGATAATGTTCTTTTTCATAACCAAATGAACCAGCCATACCACAGCATCCGGTATTTAAAATACTGACCGAATAGTTTTTTGGTAAATTCAGCATAAAAAAAGTTGGTTCTATACTACTCAATGCTTTTTGATGGCAATGCCCATGAATTTTGATCGTCAATGCCTGATTTGTAAAAGCATCTGTACTGATATTACCCTTTTGAGTTTCATTTTTAATAAATTCGTCTATAGTAAACGTATGTTTTGCAAGTTCTCGAGCCGTTTCTTTGTCGTTCGCTAAGCGAAGATATTCATCTCTAAAGCTAAGAATTGCCGAGGGCTCTATCCCGATAAGAGGAACTTTATCAGAGATCAAGTTATTAAAAATAGTAATGTTGGCATTCGCGAGTTGTTTAGCCTCATCTAAAAAACCTTTTGACAAATGACTTCTTCCACTTTCTTGATGGTCAGTGATAAGTACTTCGTAACCTAATTTCGTTAAAAGTTCTATGGTATCAATACCTATTTGAACATCGTAATAATTGGTAAACTCATCAATAAATAAGTACAATTGACCTTTTTTGATTGTGTTATTTTTAAGTCTTTTTTTGTTATTAGACACCCATTTAATCAAGGTTTTAGAAGCTAATTTGGGGATACTTCTTTGTTTGGCAATACCCAATATAATTTTTGCGAATGACGTATTTAATAGGGTATTTGTCAGCGAAGGGAATAGACTGCCCAACTTATTGTATTTTACGTTGTTGGCAAATAATTTCGTTCTAAAAGAAGGTGGGTTTACTTTTTGATATTGGTATAAAAATTCTGCTTTAAAACTTGCTATATCGACATTGCTAGGGCATTCGCTAGCACATGCTTTACAGCTCAAACAGAGGTCGAATACTTCTTTTAATTCTTCGTGATCAAACTTATTTTTTTCATCAGAATTCGTTAAAAACTCTCGTAAAGTATTCGCTCTAGCACGTGTTGTATCTTTTTCGTTTCGGGTAGCTCTATAACTTGGGCACATTGTACCGCCAGCGGAAGGTAATTTTCTACAATCGCCAGAACCATTACATTTTTCAGCAGCACGCAAAATTCCTAAAGAATCAGAAAAGTCTAACAAGGTATTTATTGCTGGTTCTTCTCGATCAATTTCATAGCGTAACGAAGTATCCATCGGGTATGCGTCAACAATCTTGCCTTTGTTGAAAATATTTTTAGGATCAAAAGCATGTTTTATTTGTTTTAATAATTGATAATTCTGTTCACCAATCATTAAAGGTAAAAATTCACCGCGTACAATACCATCGCCATGCTCACCACTAAAGGAACCTTGGTATTTTTTTACGAGTTTTGCTGTTTCAGTTGTAATTTTTCGAAATAATTCAACATCATTACTTTGTTTTAAATCTAATATAGGGCGAAGGTGTAATTCACCAGCACCGGCATGTGCATAATACACCGCACTCTGTCCGAAATCATCCATCATTTTTGTGAATTCGATAATATATTGAGGGAGGTCTTGTAAGTCAACTGCAGTATCTTCAATACATGCCACCGCTTTTTTATCACCAACAATATTGCCTAATAGGCCAAGGCCTGCTTTTCGTAGCTCTAGTGCTTTTTTGATGTCGTTTCCTACTAATTTTGGATGCGCATAACCAAAATTTCGCTTTTCTAAATCCTTAACTAATGCTTCGGCGAGTTGCGTGGCTCCTGCAGCGGAATCACTTGCTACTTCTAATAACAGAATTGCTGCGGGGTCATCCTTTACAAAGAATCTATTTTTTAGTTGTTCTCGGTTGTTTTTCGTACAATCTAAAATGGTTTTATCCATTAATTCACAGGTATACAAATTATGTTTCATAGCAACTAACACAGCTTCTAAACTTTCTTGGATACTCGTAAAATGTGAGGCAATAATGATTTTATGAACAGGAGGTAATGCTTCTAGTTGAACTGTAATTGCGGTCGTAAACGCCAGTGTACCTTCACTGCCACATAATAGCTTTGCAATATTTATTTGTTCTGAACTATTTGAAAAAATATTGGTATCTAATAATGCGTCAACTGCATACCCAGTGTTACGTCTGTGAATTGATTTTTTTGGAAACTGACTGTATATTTCTTCACGAACTTCAGGGTTTGAAAGTTCAGTATATAAGGTTTTATATATTTTACCTTCTAAATCTGATTGCAATTGCTTGTGTTTAAAATCCTCTGAAGAAAGTGAATTAAAAAGAACCTCAGAGCCATCGGCTAAAATAGTTTGCAGTGCTATGACTTTATCACGCGTAACACCATACTGAATTGAAGTAGTACCCGATGAATTGTTGCCTACCATGCCACCCAATGTGCAACGATTACTCGTCGAAGTATTTGGACCAAAGAACAATCCGAAGGGCTTCAAAAAGACATTCAATTCATCTCTGATAATACCGGGCTCTATCGTAATTGTTCTGTTTTTTTCGTTAAAATCTAAAATTTTTGTAAAATATTTGGAGATATCAACTACGATACCTTCTCCTACACATTGGCCTGCTAACGAAGTTCCTGCTGCCCTGGGGATGAGCGTTATGTTACGCGTATTGGCAAAACTGATGAGCTCCTTAATGTCGTTGATCGTTTTGGGTAGCGCTACTGCCAGCGGAATTTTGCGATAGACTGAAGCATCTGTCGCGTACATTGTTTTGTGCAAGCTGTCAAAGAACAGCTCTCCATCGAGTTTTTTAGAAAGTTCTATTAATTCGTTTTCACCAATGGTTTGTTGCATATTAGCTTGCTTGTACTCCGTTTTTAATTTGATGTGATGCTTTTAATAAAATGACTTCATTTTGAGCATTTGTAATACCTAACACTAAACATTCGCTTATAAAATTTGCAATTTGCTTGGATTTAAAATTTACGATCGCTGTGATTTGACGATGTAACAAAGCCTCTTTGGTGTATAAGTCAGTTATTTGAGCACTTGATTTTTTGATGCCTAATTCACCAAAGTCAATTGTTAATTGATAAGCAGGTTTATGGGCTTTAGGAAAATCACCAACTTCAATAATAGTACCGATACGAATATCCACTTTAGTGAAGTCTTCAAAAGAAATGATGTCACTCATTATCCAAATATTTTTTTAATAACCCAAGCGGGCCCGATAAGTAAAAATTGTAAATCTTTTAAAAATGAAGGTTTTTTACCTTCTACTTTATGTCCATAAAATTGACCAATCCATGCAACGACAAATATAATTAGCGAAGTATATAATAAAGAGACATATTGGCCTAAATAATAATTACCTAACACACATAAAGCAGAAAAGAGCAGCATTTTCAAAAACATAGAAAAAGACAGGCGTATATAAAACACTAAAAATAAGATCAATATCATAGTAGCCCAATTCTCTATAAATGGATTTTCTAAGCCGATAAGGTTTTGTAGAGGTTGTGAAGGAATTGTCATTAATAACCCTACAATACTAAAAAAAATAGCCGGTACGCATATATAGTGAATAGAAATATTGGTCTCATCTTGATGGCTCACCGCATATTCATCAAACCATTGCTGTAGGGTTCTCATTATGTTAATAACGTTAAATTAAGGTTTAAAAATACAATTTTTTTATATCTTTAATGAGTCTCATCTTTAAAGATACTAAATGGCTAGAACAGCATCCAATATGATTCCCTTAGGTACCGTTGCACCAGGTTTTACATTGTATGATACTGTTTCGGGCGACGATTTATCATTGTTCGAATTAAGAGGTGACGTTGCTACTGTAATTTTTTTTATTTGTAATCATTGCCCTTTTGTAATTCATGTAAATAAAGAGTTGGTAAATATCGCCAATGATTATATTATCAAAAATGCAAATTTTATTGCAATTTCATCGAATGATGTAAAAAATTATCCGGAAGATGCGCCATATTTAATGCGAAAGAAAGCACAGGAGGTGAATTATCCGTTTCCTTATTTGTATGATGAATCTCAGGCAGTGGCTTTATCATATGACGCCGCTTGCACACCTGATATTTTTGTCTTTGATAAAAATTTGAGGCTTGCTTATCGCGGACAGTTAGATGACTCAAGACCAGAAAACGGAATGCAAGTTACGGGTGCAGACTTAAGAAACGCACTAAATTGTTTGATTGAGAATAAAGAGAATGTGCAAATACAAAAGCCGAGTATTGGTTGTAATATTAAATGGAAGGTCTAGTTTTTGTTAAAGTTAGCAGTTAGCAGTTAGTCTTTGCTATTGGTATTTAATTTATATTCTTGCAATGGCCAATAGCCAATAGCCAATAGTGGGTAGCCTAATACCAGCCTTTACTGTGCATCAAATTTTCAATATGTGCATAATGGTGCTGTGAGTGCCACGCATAAACACCAATATTTTTATTTAATGAGACTTTTTCATTCGATTCAGGATGTATAAATACATGTTCTAAATCTTTAGTAGTTAAGCCGTTAATAAAATAGACCAATTTAGCATGCGTAGTGTTCAAAGCATTTAAAGAAAGTAGGATAGGAGCTGATTTGCTGTCATGCAATTCTGCCCATCGTTCTTCAAAATACGCCTTAATGATGGGACTATCTTCAGTGAGCGTCCATTTGAAACGAATATAACTATGGTGATGACTATCCGCTAAATGATGTATAACCTGTCTGATCGACCAGCCATCTTTACGATAAGGGGTGTCTAACTGTTCATCATTCAAATCTTGAACTAACACCTTTAATTTTTGAGGAAACTCTTCTAAAATAGTAATCCAATGTTCAATTTGCTTAGCAGTAATCTTTGAAGGAATTTTGGCCTTTCCGATAGGATATCTTAAATGTTCCAAGGTTTTATATTTTTCAACAGGTAGTCAACGTTAATAACGAATGACTCCTAAAGTTGCTACGGCACCTGTAGTCAGATTCCACTGTTTCGTTTTTATCAAACTACCTTTGTCATCATACACAAAAAACTGGGCAGTATTCGGGCCGACTAAACCTTGATTTAGTGCTTTAAAATCAATTCTGTTATACCCTTTTTGTAAAGGAATGTGAATAAAAGCGGAAATTCCTTTTAAGACAATATTAGCATCGACAACTTGCTCATTTAAATAAATGCGAACTCTATCACCATCTACTAAGCCATAGTCTCTAAATTCTAATTTAACAAATTTTGTAGAGCTTTCTACGGTACCCAAACTCGCATTACTTTTTAATCGAGGGTTACTGGTGTCCTTTCCGTTAAAATTTCGTTGTACTAACACATCGTCATCGACTTTGCCAGAAGACATGAAACTAGGACTCTTAGACGCAGAACCTCCACCCAAGTTTAAATAATATGCAAGGGGTTTTAAAGCAATAACTTTTGTTTTATTTAAATCAAAAAAGGGATTTGCTTTCTCTGGAATACCAATGGTGATGCCATCGGCTCTTTTTTGTGTATCCAAAAAATTCATAAATTTTTTGGATTTCTCACTTTTTTTTACCGAATCATTTTGGGCGTAAATATTATGATATGAGTTGCTTAACCCCATGATCATACATAAAATAATTATGCTATTTTTCGTATTTGATATCTTCATATTTCTGTTTGAAACCTCGATCAAAATATGTATCAAAGATAATGCCTTAATTAGTATTTTCGACTTCTTTTTCTTGTAATTTTTCTATAGTACGCTGAAGACGTCTATTTCCTGAGTCAAATTCTAGTGCTTTCTGGTAGTTAGTCAATGCTTTTGCCGTATCCTTACTTCTTAAATAAGCTTCTGCTAAATTATCATATGGATTAGATTTGCTTGGATGTAATACCACATTTATTTTGAAAACATCAATGGCCAGTTTGACGCTGTCTTTCCCTAAATATTGGTATCCTTTATTTCGAAATCTGCGTCTATTCAAAATAGGACTTAAAGAATCTTTTGTTCTAATGGCAAGATAGCCTTCTAACGCTTTTTCGTAGTTACCGTCAGCTAAATATTGACTAGGAATTTTTTCACTAGCACTCATTTTTTTATGAATATAATCGATTTTGTCTTCTTTATTTTTTGGTAGAAATATCAAATATTCTTTTTGGTCTTCAGGATTCTTACGAAACTGAATTTTGGCATTCATCTCTTTTACATAAAAAGTATCTTCATTCAGTTTAGACGGTTTGATATCTTTGGCACCACGCCAATTCAAGAATAACATATTGTCTTTAGAATATACGAGAACAGTCTCGTCTGCACTATATAAATAACGGCCAGAAATATTCTCTAAAAAATCGGGGTCGTTGGTGTTTGATGAACAACTCATGAGTACAAATACAGTTGCAAAAATAAATAGGAAAGTATTGAAATATTTCATGGTGATGCTTATCTAGCTACTTTTTAGACGCCTAAGTTGTGAAAAAGTAACATAAATTCCAAATAAATTCTGATGGGTGTAACTGGTTGCGAATGTGGTCTAGTAATTTTTAGCTTAAAGAATATTCGATTAATAACGCTATCTACTTCCCAAAGCGATTTTTTTTAAGTTCAAAATTCTCACCTAAGTATACTTTCCGCACCATTTCATCTTCTGCGAGTTCTTGCGGGGTACCTTCTTTTAAGATACCACCTTCAAACATTAGATAGGTCTTGTCGGTGATAGCCAGCGTTTCTTGAACGTTATGGTCTGTAATTAAAATACCAATATTACGGTCTTTTAAATGTGCTACAATATTTTGAATGTCTTCTACGGCAATAGGGTCAACCCCCGCAAAAGGTTCATCTAATAAAATAAATTTTGGATCAGAAGCCAAGGCTCTAGCAATTTCAGTTCTTCTACGTTCACCACCGGAAAGTAGATCACCTAGATTTTTACGTACATGACCTAAACTAAATTCAGCAATTAATGATTCTAGCTTTTCTTTTTGTTGCGATTTAGTAAGGTCGGTAAATTCTAGTACCGACATAATATTATCTTCTACCGATAACTTTCTAAATACAGATGCTTCTTGTGCTAAATATCCTACCCCTTTCTGAGCGCGTTTATACATAGAATCTTGTGTAATATCTTGATCGTCTAGAAAGATTTTACCTTCATTTGGCTTTACCATACCGACAATCATATAAAAAGAGGTCGTTTTACCGGCGCCGTTTGGGCCGAGTAACCCAATTATTTCTCCTTGTTCTACCTGTAGCGAAATACCTTTTACAACTTTTCGGCTACCATATAGTTTTTGAATATTTTCTGCTCTTAATATCATGCGAATCTCTTATCTGTATTTATCATTCAGCCCTCAAAAATAGTTTTTAACTTCTTATTCTCGCTAAAAAATTCATTCGCTAGTACCATTTTGCTAAGAATTCCTAGTGATTCACCTTACTTTTCTGGATTTTCGATATACCCTTCGACAGATGATGCCATTTTCATAGTGGTAAACCTTACATCGATTCAAACAAAAATACGTAAAGTAAATTCATACGATGTTATAACTATTTTAAACCAGTTTCAGCTACCTTTTTTTCTTTACGGATGATGATTTTAGAAATGGTAATACTTATTTCATATAAGATCAACATTGGTATAGCCACAATAACTTGACTGATAACATCGGGTGGTGTAATCAAGGCTGCCAATATCAGCACAAGAACTAGAGTGTATTTTCTGTATTTTCTTAAAAATTCTGGTGTCACCAAGCCCATTTTCGTTAAAAAGAAAATGATGATTGGCATTTCAAAAATTAGCCCTGCAGAAAGTACGGAAGCTCTTAATAAGCCAATATATGAAGACAAGTCGATGTTGTTTTTCACTTCTTCTGCAACACGGTAGGAACCTAGAAAATTAACTGACAAAGGCGTTATCACATAATAACCAAATAGAATCCCAACAAAGAATAAAAAGGAAGAAATGATGATAAAACTCTTCGCATTCTTACGTTCTTTAGGATACAAACCAGGTTTTATGAATTTCCATATTTCCCATAAAATAAAGGGGAATGCCAGTATAAATCCAGCTGTTATGGAAGTCCAAATATGCGCCGAAAATTGCCCAGCCATTGTTCTACTTTGCACGACAAAAGGTATTTCGTCAATACATAATCCATCAGTACCAAATATTTTGGAAACTCTACACAAAAAATCATAAGTCCAAAAAGACGCGTCTTTCGGGGAAAGTATAATCGTATTAAAAATAAAGTCCCTCATCATAAACGCAAATACACTTACAAAGAGCACTGCACCGGCCGATCTTACTAAAGTCCATCTCAATACCTCAAGATGATCTAAAAAGGACATTTCTTTTTGTTCGTTGGCCATCTTAGATAATTCCTTCTTTTAATAAATCATGTAAATGTACAACACCTACATACTTTTGATCTTTCACAACTAGAATTTGGGTAATATTATGGGTTTCCATAACATCAAGGGCATCCACAGCCATGGCATT
>RCNB010001734.1_pt1 | contig 13621 bp, 11 predicted proteins | sample 2041321 | NCBI WGS metagenome assembly RCNB01 (sample SAMN09708232, study PRJNA481090) | Marine sediment metagenome, whole genome shotgun sequencing project. | reverse complement strand
GGTTGTTGGCGCTATTCAAAGTTCTGAATTGAATTGGTATTGGATCTATTTGAATACTTCAGACGCAACTTATTGGATGTCCTGGATGGAAGGCGAAGGCGGGGGAATGGCTATGAATATCGAAGAAGGATCAATGCAATGGGATTTAGAACCTGAAATAGCTGTTTCTGGTAACACCCTCTCTTGTACATTTGATGTAGTAGGCAGTGATTATTCAAATGCAGAATTATGGGGCTATTCTACTGAATATGCCGAAGCAGGCGATATGACTTCGGAATGGTGGGGCGACTGGGCTCCTGAAACCTATTCTCCATTTTGGGGAGAAGGCGGTGACGGAGACGATGATGATGACGAAGATGGAGACGAAGATGGAGACGGAGATGGTGACGACGGAAATGGTGGGTCATCTGGATCTTCGGGAACCCCAGGATTCGAGGCAATAGCTGTGTTGGCAGCAGTTGGTATAGCATTAATTATTTTGAGAAGAAGAAAATAAACAACCTCTTCTTCATTTTTTTTACTTTTTCTGTACCTTATGACAAAGCCATACGATTTTGAGTATATACATAAAACACAGAGAACTGACAAATCTTTGATTTTTAAAGCAAAAACTAAGTTAAAGTCAAGGATACAAATGTTTCAAAGCAAAGACAAATCCCCAGTTACCTGGTCTATAATATTACTGGGTGCTGGACCAATGCCAAGCACGGTTTCTGTTCCAGCAGGTATCTCGGTATGTCCTGCATCGGCTACAATATATGATACAATATCAAGACGCTTGGCTTTTCTGTTAAGAGGATGAAAATCGTCAACACTTTCAACCTTTACAACAGCTTTTTTTCCACCATCATCCATCCATTTCTTGAACCATTTTGGTTTAATTTTCTTGGTATTTAACGCACATGCGACAGCTGCGTGGGCAACCTGGGCAGCAAGTTTACCTGGAGAAAGATTTAAATCCGTACGAGTAACAATCACCATCTTATATTCAAAATCCATCTTATTCCCCTTTACTGAGGTCGACGTCATCAAATGATTTTCGACGCCAATTCTCTCCCATCTCTTCAGCCTTGCTTTGATCCACCAGTCCTTTTACCAGCAGTGTTTTCTCTTCTTCCTCGACGTGCTTAAGGGGAACACCAAGATATTTACCTCCTGCTTTTATAATGATAATATCATCATCTATCGCTACACTTTCTCCAATTTGTTCTCCAAACCCATCCAAGACAAAGCGACATAGTAAATTATTCCCATCGAACTCTTCATCCACAGCCTCATCATTTTTCTTACGTTTTTTTATAGAGAAAAAGAATATCCCTCCCGTACTTTCTGACACAGTCATGACGAATAAAACCCCTCGAAACTTGTTGACTCCACAGCCACAATATCTGCGATTCTGTTATAAATCTTTGGAGATATTCAGGTAAAGAATATGCAAAGATATTATGATGTGGCCGTAATTGGTGGAGGACCCATTGGAGGGTATGTAGCAGGAGAAATAGCATCAAATGGGTTTGAGGTAGCGATATTCGAACAGAATAAGCAGGTAGGTGAACCTCTCAAATGTGCAGGGTTAGTCACTTCAAGGGTTTTTGATTTTCTTGACATCCCAAAAAATCTCGTTGTGCAAAACAAGATCAAAGGAGCACACATCCATTCTCCCTCAGGACATAAATTAACCATTGGTGGAGATAAAGTACATGCTCTTGTCATAGATCGTCCGGTATTTGACAGGGAAATCATAAAAAGTTCAATTGGGAAAGGTGCCGAAATTTTTTTAGAAAATAAGGTAGTATCAGCCCAAATACATGAAGGACAAATTGAACTAAAAACATCACAAAATAACGATGTCAAATGTAAGCTTTTAATTGGTGCAGATGGGTCATATTCAAAAACCAGGGACCGGTTTGCCATGTCTCAACCAACAGAAATTCTGAGAGGGGTAGGGGCAGAAATAGCAGATACTGAACTGAATCCTGATTTTGTGGAAATCTTCGTTGGAGAAAACATAGCACCAGGTTTTTTTGCCTGGATTATACCAACTAATGAACATGGGACAGAAGCAAGAACCGGATTGTGTATAGGCTCAGAGTCCACGAAGTCACCTTCTCATTACTTTTCAAATCTTTTTAAAAATAAGTATTCTTCCCCCTATCTGGAAAATGTAAAGATAACCAAGAAAATAGGGGGTAGTATTCCACTTGGTGTCCTGAAAAAGACACACACTTCGAATGTGATGCTTGTTGGTGATGCTGCTGCACAGGTAAAACCAACCTCTGGAGGCGGTATATATCCAGGATTGCTTTGTGGCAGTTACTGTTCATCTGTGGCCATAGAAGCGTTACAAAAAAATAATTTCACTCCTCACTTTCTTAAAAAATATCATAAGTTATGGTCAACGGATATTGGAAGGGAGCTGTATCTTGGAATGAAATTCAGGAAGCTTTTTAAGAGTTTAACCGACCGACAAATGGATAAATATATAGAAAAATTTCAAAAACAAAAAGTTACTGAAATCATATCAAAGCATGGAGATATAGATTACCCTTCAAAACTGGTAAAACCTCTGCTGAAACAAACTCCATCTCTCATAAGATTACTGCCAAGTATAATCAAGAAATAAACGGCATATGTGTCACTATCTTTTGGATGATGGGGGTGGGGGCACATAGTAATCTTGGCCGTTGTAGCCGTCAAACTCCCTACCATCTTCATCAGTGATCATACCTCTCTTTCTCTTCCTTTTCTTCCTAATAATATAGATGATCACGACCAAGATAATTGTTATTATCAAACTTATTATACATGGTATAAAAAGCCCCACAATAAAAAGAGCAGATGGAATGATCTTGCACGAAACAGTGTCCATGAGGCCAAACTCTGAAGTGTCGAATGTAATCTCAATATATTCTCTTCCATCATCGGTCTTTTTTACCACTGCTTTTTCCAGTGTGTCGTTCACCACCACAGTTGTACCATGTGGAAAAATCATTTTATATGTAACATTTTGACTTTGAATTCCCGTAAAGTTAAAACTTTGATAGGATATCTCAAAGTTTGGAGGCAAAAAAGAAATATCAAATGAGATGGGATAGGAATTGTGGGCATATGAGACAACTTCAACAGGCATAAGCGCATCCATATTTGCGATATCCCCATCCCAATCTAAAGATTCGTCGAAAGCATCCAGATCAACAGATCCATCAATTTCTGGCAACTTCAATATATTCATCAACCTACTTTCAAAAAGTTGTTTTTCCCCATTTAAAAAAATAGTCGTATCGTCTTCACCAAACACTTTTTCTTCCATGCATAATCTAAAAGCATCCGCATTCAAATAATCTAGAGATATTTTTTCTGGCAGACTAAATTCATCCGGTACGACTGTCACACCATACTTTCGAGTTTCCTGCAAGAACAAGCCAAGATTCATCTCAGTTCCGCCAGTAAAAAAACTAAGCAAGTTCAGATCCGTGCTGCTTACTTCGATTTCCACAAGAGTATCTATCTTCTCATTGGAATAACTAGTAGCAATATCTGATTCAAATCTGCCAGAGATAGGAGTGCCCTGAGTCCAGTTATATATGTTTTCCCCATCTAGATATAGGTTGTCCGGTAGATATATTGTACCATTAAACTGGTAGCCAATGTTGTCAAGATTGCCACCAAAATTAATATCATTGGCAGAGATGTTTGCCTGTGCACCAGCATTCGCAAGTCCAAACAATGCCCTGCTGGAAATATTACATATCTGCAAGTTTACATCACTATCTGTACTTGTTGCTCTTATGGGTGGGTTACTATCCATATTTGTCGTTTCGTACGGTGTCAAGCAATCCGCAGTAGTGTTATTAACCCATCCAAATGTTGTGTCAAGCGTTTGATTGAATGAGGAGTTTTCAATTTTTAATATTGCTTTTTCTTCGATAGTTTTTATTGTTTTATTATAGAGATCTTCCCAGGAGCTAAGGCCATTATCTACAAACAACCTAAAACCGTCCGAAGGTATGATTTCTAGATCAGTAATGAAATCTGGTATGATGTCATAATCTCCAATATCTATGCTCTTGACCAAAATATTTGTTGTTAAGATTGTTTGTTTTTCGTTTCTATTATCCAAAACAAATTCTAGTTGAATGTCTTCCGTTTCCAATATGGATGTTGTCGGATCTTCCAGTTTTATCGATATCTCTGCTAATTTACTTGGATGTTCTCCATCTCCATTTTTTACTTCCCACTGTATTCTGTTGTTTTTTACAGATCCTGTCGTCGTATCATATCCTATGGATTCAGGTAGTATGATTGTATATGTATTGTTCCATCCTTGTTCTGTTTGAAGATTAAAAGTGTAATTTACTATTGCACCTATGTCCAGCACGCCGTTTATGAAATTTTCGGAATTGACTGATTCATTTAAGTTAAAGAAAGAAGGGGTTAGTTCCACATTAAAATCTTCATTAAATTCGTCTCCATCGAAGGTAGGCATTGTGAAATTCAACATATTGGCATTTGCAAAAATTTCTTCTAATTGCTCTTCTAACATCAGATAAAGTTTAAGTCTGAAAGCACCTAGCTCTTGCTCAGATGCACTTTTAATTCCTGCAGCATCATATGTTTTATCCGTAGTCAATCGGTAGACGTCCATAGCAATGTCAACATTTAGATTTGTTCCAGTTACAAATTCAATATCGATGATTGCATTCACATTGTTTTCTATTTCATCTTCTGCAATTGCTACGTTAGCTAATAGAAGTGAAGATAAGAGCAGTACAACTAATATTATATCTAGTATCTTACATAAACGCATTGCATCCACATCCGGCTGACAAACTAAACATATGACATTATAAAAACTTTCTTACGAAATCACTAAAAACACATTTACAATTTCAGATTTGTTATACTATGTATGTTATTGGCGGAACGGCATCCAAAACAGCTGCAGAAGATTTATCCAAAAAGCAACAAATTCCTCTAGCTAGATTAATTTCCAAGCGTTTCCCTGATGGTGAGTTATACATACGCATTTTAGATGATATCTCTGGGGAAGATGTAATAATCATACAAACTACATATCCCGATCCAAATATTGTGGAACTCTTTCTATTGCAGAATGCGGTAAAAGAAGCAGGTGCCAAAAAGATTACAGTTATTGTTCCCTATTTCGGATACAGTAGGCAGGATAAAAAATTTGAGGAAGGAGAACCTATAAGTGCAAAAGCAATTGCAGCTCTCATCAGTTTAAACGCGGATGAAGTGATTACGATTGATCCACATAAGGAACACATACTTGATTTTTTTTCTATCCCTGCATTTAGCTGTTCTGCTGTCCCTGAATTGGCAAAGTTCCTTAAGAAAAAGGATATTGATCTGGTACTCGCTCCAGACAAGGGGGCATTAGATAGGGCTAAGCAAGCATCGACTATCATAGGGTGTGATTTTGACTACATGGAGAAGATTCGTATTGATGGTACAACAGTAGAGATAAAACCAAAGAATCTTAATGCTCAGGATAAAAACGTTGCAATAGTCGACGATATCATTTCTACCGGTGGAACAATGGCTAAATCTATATCGGAACTTAAAAAGCATGGGGCAAAAAAAATCTTTGTGGCATGTACTCATGGCTTGTTTGCTGGGGGAGCTGTAAAAAAACTTGTTTCGGCAGGATGCGATGAAATCATATCTACGGATACTATAGTAAGTGAGTTTAGCAAAGTCAAAATTTCGCCATGTGTTTTGCAGTTATTGCTATCCAAACGTGTTTAGATTGAGGGTAGATAAGTTATTTATAATACTATAGATTTACGAGAGTGATTTATACCTAGGTGAAACAATGCGAAAAAGAGTACAGAGAAAGAGTAGACCTGTGATAGATGAACCGAAACACATTGTACAAAGAACAAAGATAGAAAAAAAGCCGCTGGGTGTTAAAAAAAATTGGATGGTTGCGATATCTCTGGTTGGTATATTCCTTTTGGTATTGCTTCTTAACTCATATTTTAATGCCGCAAGTGGAATTTCAATTAACGATGATGGGGAAGGCCTTGATAAGTTCTATTTATCTGGTCCTGACCCTTACTATAACATGAGGATTGTAGACGAAACACTTCATGGGGAAAATGCAGGGCACTATCCATTTTATTCTGAGGAGGATCCTATCCTTAAATACCCGCTTGGAAGAACTGGATCTAGGGCTCCGTTGTTCAATATGATGGCCATAGGCTTCAGCAGGCTTCTAACGCCCTTTATGGATGAAGTTGATGCAGTTGGTTATTCTATGCAGTTCGTACCGGCACTTTTCGGTGCTCTACTCATATTTCCTGTTTATTTTATCGGAAAAACACTTTTTAATAAAAAAGCAGGACTTATTGGGGCGTTGTTTATTGCTCTTATCCCTATCCATCTTGGTTCAGGACACGGTTCCGCATATTCACTGTTTGACCACGACTCTTTCAACCTTCTATTATATTCATTAACATTCATGTTTCTCATTAAAAGTATCAAAGAGAAAGATTCAACAAAATCAGTATTATATGCTCTTCTTGGTGGTATTCCTCTCGCCTCGTTATCTATGACGTGGGTAGAAGCTCAATACCTCTATGTTATAATTGCAATTTACGCAATTGTGCAAATGTTGATGGATATATTCACTAGCAAGATAGAACCACGCGCGGCTAGAACTAGTTCAATCATTCTGATTTCAGGATATCTTATCTCCCTACCTGTTCTCATGGCAAAATATGGTGGGTTTAGACCAGATATTCCTTTATTTTTATGTCTGGCTATAGTGATTTTTGGTATGATGTCCTATATTTTTAATAGGGTGAGATTTCCTTGGACGCTATCACTACCTTCAGTCTTTTGCGTTGGCGGTATTGGGCTTGTTTTCCTATATTTCATCAAAGATATTTCGTCAAGCATTCCACTGTTTTCTTCCCTTTCGAAACTTTCAGGTATATTATTTGGTACTGGTATATATGGCAACAAAGTATCTATGACTATTGCAGAGGCAGGCACCTATGAGATTAGCCGTACTGTGATGTCGTTTGGTCCCGCTCTTTATTGGCTTGGTTGGATGGGATTTGCGTTTCTTGCTTATCATTACTATAAAGGTAGTCAACGTAGAGATTATCTTTTCATAATCGTATTATTTCTTGTACAGGTGTGGCTTACCGGTGTTGCCGGTCGTTTTCTAAATGATCTTGTTCCAGTGATTGCCATACTCGGTGGTTGGATAGTTTGGGTCGTCATAGATAAGATTGATTACAAGCAAATGTTACGAAATATAAGAAGTGCCGGTGGGGGAATTCACGGTCTTAGAAAAGGAGTAAAATTCCTTCATATTTTTGGGATTTTTTTTATTGCATTTTTAGTCATATTTCCAAATGCTTATCTTGCTTTTGATGCAGCGATTCCGAGTACAGAAAAAGAAGAGGTGTTTGGCGATCTCCCTAGTGGAGCATTTGGGCTAGTACACGGCAAAGAAGATTACTGGGTAAATGCCTTTTCATGGCTAAAAGAGCAAGATACTGATATTGCGAATCCTGTGGAAAGACCTGCTTTTATTTCATGGTGGGATTACGGTTTCTACGAATCTGCTATTGGGGATCACCCTACTGTGGCTGACAACTTCCAGGATGGAATTCCTCCTGCGGCTAACTTCCATACTTCAACTAGTGAAGAAGAAGCAGTTGCAGTTTGGATAGTAAGGCTGATGGAGGGAAATGTTAAAGATAACGGTGGTGCACTTTCAGGTGATGTTGTACTTGCGTTAGAAAAATATTTGGATGAGAATGATACATCTAATATAACAGGATGGGTAGAAGATCCTAAGAGTTCTCTTTCGTATAATGCACCCATAGGAAAGGAGTATAGTGAGGAGCTCAGTGAACAATATCCTGTTGGACAGCAGTGGCCAATGAATGCAGTTTATCATGACGTAACAGAAGTTCTTGTAAACGAATTAGATGATGAAGGAATTACTTTGCTTTACCGCGATATCCAAGAGACTACTGGTTATAGCATTCGCTATTATGGTGTTGAAGGTTACGATAAACAAATTTTCAACATATTTGGCTTTTTGGCTGATAAAAGTCTGCTTTTGGTGGCAGGCGGTGGCGTTTACAATCCAGAGGATGATTATCTATCAGTGAAATTTGTTACACAAAGTGGTAACGAGTTGACTTTCGAAGAACTTAATGCATTGACTGATGCACAGTTAAGACAAGATCCTCCAGTTAACACGAAACAATATTACAAAGATGCTTACTTCGAAACAATGTTTTACAGAACATATATCGGTGTCTCGGAAGGAGAATCCGGTAGCAAGAGTGAACCAAACTATCAGGTGCCATGTATGGATATGAAGCATTTCTACGCGGAATATGTTTCTCCCTATCCAGAATATATATATTATCAGGGTAAAAGTGCCGTTGTAATAGCCAAATATTATGCAGGGGCTTATGTTAATGGATCAGTTGATTTTATGGGTAATCCAGTACAAGCTCAAATAGTAGTTCAGAAGAATGTTACTCATTATGGAACGGAAGTTCCTATCGATCATGATAAGAATAATACTTATGGTGGAAATTTCAGCGTTATAGTTCCTGCAGGTGACATAACACTTCAGGTTCGGAGATACCCTGAACTTGGTCCAGGTGCATTCACCCTGAAAAATGTGACTTTTGACAGTACTACTGATCCAGAACTGGCACCTATTACAGATGATGAGGCAATGCGTAGAGGTGGAGAATATGACCGTCTTGTCGATATATCTATCGATCCTGCAAATATTGAAGGATATGTCTATTTCAACAATGATACTAATGATGCTTACAATGAATCTGTTGATGAGTCCTTATCGGGTGCCACTGTAGTGTTAGTTGGGATAGATGAGATGGATCCAAGTACTGGCCAACCTGTTAGGTATGATTATAGTATGTATAGGGAATTAACTACCGATGAAAAAGGGTATTACAATGCTTCTAGTCTAATGCCAGGTTATTACAGAATTACAACCGGCGACTCTGATGATTTTCTAATAGATGATGCTCTTATACTGCTTTATTCTGGTAACACAAGTCACAACATATCAAAACCAAAGCCAGGTGCAATTGAAGGTAACATTTATTTCGATGAAAATGGAAACAGTCAGTATGATGTTGGAGAGGAGATGAGCAACGTGGTTGTTAAACTTCAATATGCAAAACCAACCGGATTAGACATTGTAGATTCACTTACAACTGATGAAACTGGAAGTTATTCGTTTTCCTCATTGGTTCCAGGACAATACACTATCAATGCTACTAACCTCCCAGACTATGAAGTAGAAGTAGAAGCTACAATCCCAGAAAATGAGACTGCGGTTCTCAATGTTTCAATCGGATATGCTAAAGTATCTTTAAGTGGAAGTACAAAAGACAAAGATACAGGAACAACTGTCAGTAATATTTCCATTAATTTCTTACCTGCATATTCAGTTGTGAATAATACTGCTCAATCAGCTACAGCTAAATCCGATGAAACTGGATCATATTCTGCTGTTCTAATGCCAGGATCATACAATGTTACAGTAAATCAGGTAGTAAATGAAAGTGGTACAAATGTAACTTATACGTACAGCAGCCAATTGGAGATAAAAATTGGAGAAGGAACAAAAACCTTTGTTATACTGATGGCAAAAGAATAAAATTGGTAATTACCAGGTTAGGAAAAACATTCTTTCCTAACCACATTTTATTTAATCTTATTTCGAATACTTTTTATTATGCTTAGGGTAGATGAGGGGGAAAAAGCAGTTCAATTTGCAAGGGATGTTGTTGAGAATCATGTAAAAACTGGTACAGCTTCACCATCTGTTGTTGGGGAAATGTTTGAAAAAAAACAAGGTGCATTTGTTACAATACATACATATCCAAATCATGATTTGCGAGGGTGTATTGGCATCCCTCTTCCAGTGATGATATTAAAGGATGCGATAGCCGAATCTGCACGATCAGCAACAAAAGATCCTCGTTTTTCTCCATTAGGGGAAAATGAACTTAATGCAGTAATTATTGAGGTTACTATTTTGACAAAACCAGAGCTAATCAAAGTACATCAACCGCAAGATTATATTTCAAGCATCGAAATAGGGAGAGATGGCCTCATTGTTGAACAAGGATTTTATAAAGGATTACTTTTACCCCAGGTTCCTGTTGAACAGGGTTGGGATAGAGAGGAGTTTCTTTCAAACACTTGTATGAAAGCAGGGCTTTTAGCTGATGCATGGTTTGAAAAAAGTACAAAGATATCAAAGTTTAGTGGACAGATTTTTACAGAGGTGGAACCGAGAGGGGAAATAAAGGAGAAAAATCTAGATGGATCTGACAATTGAAGGAAAAGCATACATAAATGGATCATTTGAAAAATGTTGCATTGGTGTTGATCAAGGCAGAATATCATCCATTAAAAAAATCTCAAAGGGTGATGAACATTTAGATTTCGGCAATAAGTTGATTCTTCCTGCAGGCATAGATGTCCATGTTCACTTTAGAGATCCTGGCATGACTCACAAGGAAGATTTTTCTACGGGATCATTGGCTGCTGCATTTGGTGGAATATCCTGTGTATTTGATATGCCCAATACAATTCCGCAGACTACCAATTTGCAGGTTTTATCTGATAAAATTATTACACTAGGGAAAAAATCTTACGTTGATTTTGGTGTTTATTCTTGCATTACGAATAGCAACATCAAAAATATTAGAGGAATTGGAAAAAAATGTAGTGGTTTTAAGATTTACATGGGAAGCAGCACAAATTCTTTACAACTTGGCACATCCAATTTAAGAGAAGCATTCACAGAGGTCAATTTGACAAATAAACCTGTTTTAATTCATGCTGAGGATGAACAATGCCTTGATAGGCATAAGATAAAAGGGAGAAATCTTGCTGATCATCTACGTTCTCGCCCATCTGTATGTGAAGAAAAAGCAATAAGAGACATACTTGAGTCATCCAAAAACATTAACTCAAAGATACATATTTGCCATCTATCATCATGTGAAGGATTGGAATTATTAAAAAATAGGGCAGAAAACGTAAGTTGCGGAGTCACGCCTCATCATCTACTATTAAGTGTAGAAAAAAATCTAAAACCTCAATCAAGGTATAAAGTAAATCCACCTCTTAGAACAAGTTTTGATCGAGAGATATTATTTGAAGGGATGCGAAACGGTTTTATTGACCTGCTGGAGTCAGATCATGCACCTCATACTTTAGAGGAAAGTGATGTTGATTTTGGCAATGCTCCTTCAGGTCTTCCAGGTGTTGAAACAATGTTTCCTTTGTTTCTATACATGGCCAAAAAAAGAATGTTATCTTTCCAAAGGTTGATTTCAATTATCTGCGAGAGGCCAGCTGAACTTGTCGGTATGCCTAAGGGTAAGATAGAAGTTGGAAGAGATGCAGACATCATTGTAGTTGATCTCAAAAAGGACTGCAAGATCAAGTCGGAGTATCTCCATTCTAAATGTGGTTGGTCTCCATTTGAGGGTTGGTCAGCAATTTTTCCAACACATGTTTTTGTTAGGGGAGAAAAGCTTATAGAAGAACATGAGATGCTGGGAAGCCAAGGTTTCGGCAGATTTGTTGGTAAATAGGTGAATAAAACATGTTTGATATGTTTCCAGAGTGGTTCCAGATATTTTTCGGATCTATGATTCCTTGGATAGAATCAAGATATATTATCCCATATGCTCTATGGGAATTCAACTGGGAATTGTGGCAAGTTTTTCCCTTGGCGATACTAGGCAACATGTTGCCAATTCCGTTTGTTCTCTTGTTTTTTAAATTTGTTGAGAAGTTTTTGAGAAGATTTCGATTTTGGACAAAAGTTATGGATTGGCTTTTTAAAAGGACCAGAGAACGAGCAGATGGCAAGATAATCAAATACAAATATCTTGGGTTAATCATGTTTGTTGCTGTGCCATTACCATTTACGGGCGCCTGGACGGGTTCATTAATCGCTTATCTTTTCGATTTGAAATTCTCCAAATCTGTACTTACGATACTTTTGGGGGTTATCATCTCTGCAACAATAACTGTTATTCTTTATTCAACAGGGCTGATTCTTTGGTCTTCCCTTAATGGTTAGTTTACGGGTGTGTTTATGGATGAAGAAATAAAACTGTTAGCTAACAAAACCGTCGATAAAATTTATAGAAAAGTTAGAAGGGCATATTCAACCGAGTTCCATAGGTTTGGTACCAACATTGGTATAGGTGCTGACGGCACCCCCACAAAGTATGTTGATAAACTTGCTGAGGATGTAGCAATTAAATTCATCAAAAAAGCTGATATTGGTGTAAATATTCTCAGTGAGGAAGCTGGTTTTTTGGATGTTGGTGGTGAGTATACATTTGTTTTAGATCCTGTTGATGGTACTCGTAATGCATACAGGGGCATTCCATTTTATTCTGTTTCTCTGGGTGTTGGTAAATCTAGGCTTAGCGATGTTGAATACGGGGTAGTAAAGAATATTCCAACTGGGGAGATTTTTTTCGCAGAGAAAGGTTATGGTGCCTTTCGTAATAAAAAACGAATCGGCGTTCCAGATGTACCGGCAAAAGAAATCCTCTCTTCTATAACTCTTGGTAAAAATTTTGATGCATTAACACTTTCTTTAGCCAAGAAGGGCGTTGTCCGTTCTCTTGGTTCTGCATCTCTTGAGATGTGTATGGTCGCTATAGGAGCATTGGATTTTTATGTTATTGGTAAAGAATATCTTCGTGTGACAGATATTGCTGCTTCCACTCTTATAATGCGGGAGGCAGGTGGTGTTGTAACAAATATTCATGGTGAAGAACTTGATATGTCTCTTAGTTTGGATGATAGGACTAGTGTTATAGCTGCTTGTAGTGAGGAATTGATTCACAAGATCATTTCTTAATGTAAATATTCAGTATGGTTGAAATTTTTAAATTGAGAATTATTTTCTCCTAGTATTGAGATAAAAGAACCCAGGCTGGGTTACCATTGCATACTAACTCTAAAAGTAATGTCCCTTCAGTAAATAAACATAAAGTTATAACAATTTGGCGATGAAATCAATCAAAAATTGTTATACTTTGAATTATTAGAGGAGTTTGCACAGTAAAAGTTATATCTGAATGCATAATATATTATTGTGAGATCAGGGGGGCAAAAGAAATGAAGAAAAGTTTGATTGTATTGGGAGTTATTGCTGTCGTATTGCTTATGGTATCTACAGCTACGGCTGTACCACAGGTACATAGTGAACCTGTGATGAAAATTGTAAATGATGTAGAACAAAAGAAAACATTCTTCGAAGAGAAAATAGGGGGCTTTTCAGAAAAAATAGCATTGGATGTGGAACCTAACGGAATAATCGACACCATAATTGCTATAATACAGTTTATCATCGAGTTAATTATGGAGCTAATTCAGTTCATAGCTGATTTAATGCAACTTGGAAACCTTATATTGGCTCTCATCGAGGCAATAACCGCTCTCATCAGTATAATAACTCAATTTATCGAGTGGATAATGGGAATTTTGAATCCTGAATGTTTTGTATCCTCTTAATAGATGCATGATGTAGTGGTGATATCTACCA
>RCNB010001733.1_pt1 | contig 13621 bp, 10 predicted proteins | sample 2041321 | NCBI WGS metagenome assembly RCNB01 (sample SAMN09708232, study PRJNA481090) | Marine sediment metagenome, whole genome shotgun sequencing project. | reverse complement strand
ACTTCTTCCTACAATTGTTCTGAATATTTGAACAACAAAGCTAGTACCTTAAGATACCAAAGTGAAGATGTACTTGCTCGGAGGGATACAATTGGCGAGCGATAGTCATTTCTTTTGGATTGATATTCGGCAACAAGGTATTTTTTTAAGTCGGGCAAATTATTTGGTCGAATGGCACCATTATCAATGGCAGAGGGCAGCACCTTTTTCGTAGCTTTATTTTTACTATTTTCAGTAATCAATTTCACATGTAAGTCACTATAATCAAATATCAGTTTATTTCGGGATTGAACTGGACCGGCATTCATATGAAACTGAATTCGCCTCATTTGGCCAGAAACCAATTCCATATTAGCTAATGGTTTTAGAGTTGGGTTAAGGTTTTTCATTTCCATTTCACCAACAGCTTAAAAACGATACTGCAGAAATCAATATTTTCGATATCCCATACGATAAGCTAGAGGCGTTCAATCAAGCAACGATGAAGTATTTATAATGCACCGTTTTCCTCCATAAAAATACACTAACTGAGGATAATTTTGAAGTTCAAGTATTGGTACGGGAACGTAAACTTCTAAAATCGGTGTCAGAAAGTTTAATTAATCGTGCGATTTTAATCCAATATTTCTTGGCCATCGCGAGATCGTATTGGGTGTGTAAAAGATAAATCTATACATAACACTTTCATTTCTTTGAGAAATGGAATGATGGCGTTTCATCGAAAATCTTGAATTTGGAATGACGTACGTCGAATAGTTTCCAATATCAACGAGCAGGCCCCGTTATGCTTGAACAATTTTTCTCTTTGACTTCAAAGGGTCAAGCTTAAGAGGAACTAATGGGTGATAGTTATGGGTAAGACGATTATTTTAACTTTAGTTTTTTTCGCTTTATGTATTGGTACTCATGATGTTCATGCCCAAAAAGCAACTTTTAACTTGTCGGGTACTTTTACATCTGCGGAAATCCCGAATAATACCAAAGTTTATTTAGTACCGAGCAAGAAAAATGCAGTAGTAGTTTACGGGATCGATATCGATACACTTGACATACAGGTCATTGACAAAGTGCTTCTGATATCCTCGAGGGAAGAAATTCGTAGTGGGCATATACTGATATACTATGACTCAAAAAAGTCACTGAATTTTCCAACGGGACAAGAACCTACTTTACTGGAAATCATAAAAGCCTAATCAAACGTGGGGTTTTTATACCCTATAAACATCAACCTTTTCTTAATCAAAGAAAAGCCAATTTTTAAACTTTCCAAAAAGAAGAAAGCCCACTCAACATAAGAATATTGCCCTAGTTGAGATATCTATTCAAAAAAAATAGGCTGCCCGAAAAAGCGGACAGCCTATTTTTAGAAACGTTTAATAGTATTAAAACTAACCTAAAAATCTGTTTACTCCCATCAATTCTGGATTTAGGGTAATGGTGAGTCCGCCTGTTACGCTCCAGGCAATACCATACCAAGTCGCATCTGTTCCTGACCATCTGCGGATTTTTATCGTATATGTTTTTCCGGGTTGACCGGTAAATTCTGCGACCTCATAACTATTATCCCATGAGCCACTGTAACCTACTTGCGCTCCATTTTCATCGTATATTATTAGATCAAGGTCAACCGTTAGTTGAGACATATACCAGCTTAAAAACAATATGGATGTTTTGGTGGCTTTTGATGTCCAGGCCAATGCCACTTTTACCTTTCTTGGGCCAAATATGTGATTCGGAACGGAAATCTTATATTCAAAAGTCGATAGTTTATCGTTTCCAAAATCTGAAGAGCTTAGTAAACCTGCGTCCCATCCTCTGCGTGCAGCAGGCGTATTTTTCGATTGATTATTCTTTGCAATGTTACATCCTTCAATTGCATTGACCGCACCCGCTCCGTCTTTGGCATCGATCCCGTTGCTTACATCTTGCCACCATGTATTATCTGTCACATTTTTGGTTGCACTGGCCAAAAGTATTGCCCTGCATGCTTCAGGCCAACTTTTTAACGAAGTTTTTGTACCCTGAATAAGTGCTGAAATACCGACAACAGCAGGACAGGCCATACTTGTACCACTCTTTGTGATGCCATCTGCAGTAACACCAACACCATTGGCACATACTTCTGGTAGTTCACGGTCACCGTGAGTAGAACTCGGATTTCGGAATACGGACGACGCAGACATTGCCGAAGCACTATCATTGTGGTTTCCAACTGAAATTGTGTTATATCCTTTATGATTCACATATTCGCTACTGGGCGGATTAATATTATCAGAATCTCCATTCCAGAAATTACCGGCTGCGTGAACGATTAAGGGATATGGAGACCTTGTGGCGAGGTAATCACCGTAGATGTCATCTCCCGATAACGTACTAGAACCCGGCTCACTGGATCTATGAAAACTTTGATTTATTACGGTGCAATCTTTATCTTTCACTGCCCAAGTCAAGGCATCTCTATCTGCATCGTTTGCGGAATGCAAAAGGCATTCCGGGGCATGACCGTTCGGAGTACCCGATTTGTTGTTACGGATTATTGCATGCACATTTTGAGAATGATCCGATGTAGATGGATTATTCTTGTATTTTGCGGAAATGGTAAGATTTGAATTGCTTGCGGGGCCCGATTCCCAAACGGCTACTTTTACTCCAGCCCCTTTTTCGCCGTTAGAATGTACAACGTCTGAGCCAGCAATACCTATTGAGACATCAAGATCGTAAATAGCTTTAGTTTCACGCAATAGTATGCCTACAACTTCTTTTTTTGAAGCCAGTTCAAGAATAGCCTTAGTTTGGGCCATTACAGTTACCAATGGTGCCAATTCATCAACTTTTACAAGTTTAGTTTTTCCTTCAAGCGATTTTCCGAACTTTTCCGAACGCCTGTGCATTTTTTGTCTTTGTTTTTCAGCCCGTTTTTTGGCAGATTCTCGATCACATTCATTAAGTGTCCGGTCCGTGGGTACTACTTCCGGTTCTTCAATTTCGTACCAAATATCTATCAAAACAGATTTAGGTCGCTTTTTCGAATTGATCAACGAAAAAAGAGTGGGATGTATCTTCCCGAATTTTGAATTCAGTTTTTTTCGGTGGCCCTCAAGAACCTTTTCACCATCTACTGGTTTCCCATTTTGGTCAAATTCAAACGATACCGGCCGGCCGCTTTTGCGATCGGTAGCTTTATAAAATTCGATATATTCTGTATCCGGAATTTTATCATTAGACAATCGTTCTACACCGTTTTCAACAAGTTTTAGCCTAACAAAACTGCCAATAAGCAGTCGATTATCGATTTTTGCATTTGTGGCGATCACCGTAAATGGAATTTCCATCGAATCACTTAATTTTTGTGATTTTGAATTCACGATGGGTTCGATTACCAGTTTATGTCGTCCTGGAATAAGTTCTTTTTCAGCGGCCCATTTGAAACCGCCTATTTTCCTCGTTGGGGATACTTTCCCGTCCGCACCTTGCACTGCGATACTTCTAAGAACTGAATCAAAATCGGCATTTGGCGACGTAGTGATGTCTATCGATGAATTTGTAGTCAAAATTTCATCGTGTACAAGATTTACCCGTAAATTGTTTTTCTCTTTAGCCATAATCTTCTCCTTTATGTATTGAAATAATTAATAATTAAGTTCTCTCACTGTATTTATATAAAAAAGGGGGACAATTGGACAAAGAGGGAAATTAGATAGAATCCCCAAAATAAATAATCTTATAATCTGATTATCAGGTCTTTAAATTAGGCTCGTAACTAGCATAAAATTACAACTGCTATGGATATAAGGTAGAAGAATTGTATAATCTGTAGTAATCCACGTGTACTTTACAATAAATACTTCATGGTCAGAAAATTTATGTTGTTTATAAAAACGACCTTTGAAAGTAAACTAATTGGGGTTTTAGGCAAGTTCAGGTATAGGTGGGATTTATTTATAACAAAACCAAAACACAATCTTTGTTCGGTAATTTTCGTTTTATAGGTATAATTTAGGAGTAACCTTTGTTTTTATCTTAAAATAGTTATCTTCAATTGCTAAAACTTGAAACATATTTTTTGTTCAATTATATTTATGAAAGTTCAAGTAAAACTATAATTATGGACATTTTACAAGAAGCAGCAGTATTTGAAAAAGCCAAAATGAGTCATATGTCTACTAGTGATAGAGTGACAGCCTCAAGAGAAGCAAAACGACTTATTTTAGCAATCAACGAGATTTACAAGAAGACCAAAGATCCATCCTTAATGGAGGTGATGAAGCGGTTAACAGTTAAGAAAAAGAGAATTGATATAAGATTGAAAGGAAGACCTGATTCAGGAATCTGATACATCAAATATTGAAAGCCTGGATAATGGTGGGGGTTACTGTACGCTCAATTTCTGAGGTGTTGTTCGTTAAAACGTTCGTTTTATTGAGCTGCTATCAGTAGCCGTAAATATTAGATAGAAATACTGAATAACTCAATAGGTTCCGTTTTTCCTCTAAACACAAACTCCCCGATTTTAGTATAGGAGATTGGTTCTTCTTTTAGCAACTCTTCCAATAAATCTCCCGAAATCAATGTTTTTGCATTATAGGTATTGCACTCTGCTTGTATACGCGCTGTAGTATTCAAAACATCTCCGGTATGGATAATATCCTTTTTAATGATTTCAATTTCGCCCGTGGTTACACTCCCGATGTGGTAGCCAGCTTTGAATTCGGGCACCAAACCAAAGGCTTTTAGGTATTCTTCCCGCTTCTTTTCGATGGTATCCGAGATTTTTGCAAAACATTGAATGCAGTTGTTATATTGAATGCCTGCTATTTGGGGCCAGCTTACAACAATTTCGTCTCCCACGTATTGATAAATTTCGCCTGAAGTCTCTAATATGGCATCGGTCATATCGGCATAATAGGCTTTCAATAAATCAAAATATTTTTCGTGCCCTATTTTTTCGGCAATGGTTGTCGAAGATTTCATATCCAAGAACATAAATATGCGGATTTCATGTTTTGGCTTGTGGTATTTGCCAAACAAAAAGTTGAACAACACACCATCGCCGGCATACTGGCTCATTTCCGAAAAAAAAATTGCAAAACTTATGGTAGCCCCTATGTATATTATTATACTCCAGAAACCAAAATTGTCAACAAACCTTTTAAGAGCGAGCTCCCCTTGATTAAAACTGAATAGATTATTCAAGGAACTCAATGCCCCCAGGAGTACAACCATGAAGATTAGGTAGAATACTATTTTTAAAACCATTTTTACCCATAGCGCTTTTTTTTCAAATCGCCTTCGCAACCAGTACACCTCTATCAACCCTTGAACAGTACCCACCAAAATACAGGAAACACTTCTAAAAATAAGATTCCCACTAAAATCGTAGGGGCTGGCTGTTGGTGTATAACAAGTAAGCCGGCCCATAATACCTCCTTCCACGAAAGAGTAAATTAAGCCAAAAACCAACCAAATAATGGCAAAAGGGATTATTTGCTTTAATCTTCGTTTGTATTTTGGGTGCAACATAACCCTATAAATATAGGGAACATATCGCCAGATAGGTAACAAGTTTGAATGCCACGTTTTTCATTGGGAATGCAACCCTGCTTTTGTAGCCGTCGATTTAAAATATGGAATCCCAAATTAGGCCTTTCTCAGTTTGAGTTTTCATAAATCCGGATAATCCTCAAAAAAAATGTTCCGAAAAAAAAAGTTTAAATCAATTCATGATTAAAAGCAATTCCTTTATTAACATACTTTTCAATGTAGGTCATAAACTGAAGAAAAACTCAACTAAAAACAAATACTAAATTTATAACTTAACTTTGAGCAAAGCTAGGCTACTTTCGTTTGGCGAACTACAGTATAGCGTTATCAAAAAAGTTTGTAAATTTCAAATCAATGATGGACACCATAAAAGCCCGTGATAAAGTACCAGAATTTCCTAAAAAAGACCCTACGGCTCAGATATAGAACTTGTTCCTAGTATATACTATAAATGGTTGATTCATTTTCGACAATTACATATTTAAAACAAGAACCAAAGCCAAAATCAAAACGTATGAAGCACACAGTTCTTTTAAGTATTCTCATGGTAAGTATATGTTTCTATGCTTGTAAAACCTCAAACGATATGAAAACTTATAGTGTAAAAAAAACTCAATTTAAAGGTGAGATCACTGAATCATTAAGTGATGATTTGTGGAAAGAAGCAATACTATTGAATGATTTTTCACAACCTTGGCGAGAAGAACCCATGCAAGAAACAAGCTTTATGGCAATGCATACCGATAGCCATCTTTATTTACGCTATAAAGTTAAAGAACGTAATTTGATTATATATGACAATTACCAAACCAAGCGAGATATTGTAAGATCTGATAGGGTTGAAATATTTCTCAGACAAGACCCTGAACTAAAAAAGTATTACTGTTTAGAAGTAGACCCCAACGGAGCGGTACTCGATTTTTCGGCAACACACTATCGAACATTTGATGATGACTGGACGTGGCCTAAAGGACATTTGTTTACTAAGGGAACCATTTTGGATGATGGTTACATGCTCGATATGATTATCAGTATGGAATCGCTAAACGATCTGGGATTAATAAAAGATAATGCACTTGAGGTGGGTCTTTACCGTGCAGATACCGAAGTAGTACCAGATGCTGATAATCCAGATGGTGATTTTAAATGGATAACTTGGGTAGATCCTAAAACCAAAGAACCAGATTTTCATGTGCCCACTTCTTTCGGGAGGTTGCAATTAATGAACGATTAGGATATTCTCTTCAATATAAACACTTGAATTTCCTTTTTCACCCATTGGTGTCAAAGATATCCGCCGGAAACGACTGACTCTAGGGTTGACGGTTGCGATAGATTTTTGTTGGAGCTGAATATCCGCTCCTTGTCTCCATAGATGAAATTCCTCCCCATGGGAATACTTTTGGCGGCAATTTCCATTTGCCAGTTCTATCCGGACAAAATTGGGGAATAGTCATTTTTGCAAATGACACAAAGGATTTGCAAAAAGTAGCGGATATTGTAAATTGAATCAGATCGGAGCTCAAAAAATAGTCTTTCTGGCAACAGAATAATAAAACAATAAATGTTTGTCCTTCAAAAAGAAAGATTCAAGTACAGGCCGAAGCGGCGGAGATATTGTTCCGAAAAATTGATTTGACCCCATTGTGAATAGGCACCTTAATTAGTTATAATACTATTAGTCACTAGATAAATAGGTCGTAGATCAACATTAGGGACGTAGAGGGCAAGAGCCAACCATATATTCCATTTCGAATTTGTGCAAAACTGACAAAATAATGCTACTGCAAAAGACTAATACGTCTATATCTAACCCATTTGGCGGTTAAATTTCAGGGATTAAAAAGATTCCCTATTCCGTATCTTTCAGAAAAATAGTTTCTGGCCATTCTAGGGTCGCATTGTTGCCAAGAGTATCCGCCATTTCAATTTTCAGGTCGTAAAAATAGGGTGGTCGGTTTTTTATTTTACGGCTATAAATTCCGTCTCCCTTCACTTGGTCACCTTCGAAACCGGTATCGACCAATTCCACTTCAAAGCGATCGATACCTTTCTTCCAATTCACGTAATCAATGGTCGATTTTTCTTTGTTGGGCACGAAAGTAACAATCACCCTATCCACATGAAGTCCATCATAAACTCTTGCCTCGATACGGTCATCGGCCAAGACTTGGAGCCATTGTATTTGCGGAGGTGTTTTATCTGCACCTTTTACATCGATTCTGACTTTCCCTTTTTTGATAATGTGCTGGCCGCTAATGTCGCCCGGCAGCCAATATTCCACATAAAACCAGATAGCTTCCCCGTCCGATTTTTCAGAGGAAATGACGGGTTCGGAGTATTTGACCGCGCCGCCGATGTGATCATATTCTTGCCAACTGTCCGCTACGCGAATGTTGGTATTATCGGCATTGATTTGCGGATGCATCGTAAAGGCGTTCGTTCGCAGATATTTGCCGGACTCCTTGGCCAAAACAACGATGGTTTCCCCAGGGTTGGCGATACCGTCCCCGTTTCCAGCACCTAGGGTATAGGTAACAGAGTCTTTAGCCGCCTGTACTACGGTCATTTCCCTACCATCGGCAATTTCAAAATCGCTAATTTCCGATACGGGGTCCTTAAAACGAAATTCGAATTCCTCTTGCCATTCGTGATCGGATTCATCTTGCAACACTAATTTGAATTTTGCGATTTCGACTCCGGGTTTATTATTCTTGACCCTAAATTTTCCCTTTAACCCATCCATAGCCAAAACAGGCAATGTTTTCAGTTTACCTTTGCCTTCTAGTACTTCAAGGCCTTCGCTAAGAGGAGTCAATGTCGCCGTAATTCCATTTGCGTCGCCTGTTCCCTTGTTCAATACGTGAATTGACAAGTCGATGGCTTTGCCTGTTTCTGGCCAGGGCAGGTTATCAATGGATAAATTCGCTATGCCTAGATTTGGACTTTCGTCATTTCCACTGATTCCCATGTGGTGTAAACTTCCGTTCGTTTCAATGGTCAATCTTCCCTCGGAGTCGCTATTGACCGAATAGGTATTTTTGACCTTACTTCTCACATCGAAATCAGTAATATGGTACTCTTGATTCTTTTTATATATCGGCGCCGTCTTCACCTTGACCGACACATTTGGCATAAGTTCACCATCGGGCAAAAAATTCCGCACCGCTATTTTAAATCCTTTTTGATCTACATTTTCCATGATGGTAAATCCCGCTCTGTTTCTACTCGTCTCTACTTGATATTCCCATACTTCAAAAAATGGAAAGATATCGATGTAATCCCATTGTGCGGGGAGTGGCAGGGGAGCATCAAAAGCTTGCGTAATAAAACCGAACATATCGCCCAGGCCACAGGTCTCATGGGCAGCTTCATAGGCCTTAAACTCATATTGTGGCACAACGTTTAACAAATAACGGTTCATATCTTGATGGTAAAACCGCAATCTATCTCGGGTACCATTGTGCATTCTAAGCCTTACGCCTTTAAAGTTGTCGAACGCCTCGGCATGGGCATACCGTACCGAAAATTCTACAGGGCCTGCCATAAATTCCGTAGACCCACAAAAATTTCCCGCAGCACTTAACATATCGGGAAATTTGGCCGCTAACCAAAACGTCATAAATCCGCCCATGGAAAGTCCGGATACTGCCCGATGTGCCCTGTCCGGGATAGTGCGATAATTGCCATCGATATACCCGACCAGTTCCTTAAAATAGGTGGGGAATTGTCGGAAGGTGGTTACCTTGCTGATATTGTAGGGAGCGAGGTTTAAAGGGTCATTAGGGAATTGGTTCAGGCCGTCAATCTTTACAACGATGACTTCATTTTCCGAGACGAATTTCTCAATGGTATCTCCATCATTTTCATCTCCTTTATCATAGTTGGCATAGCCGTCACCCATGGATCCAAAATAGCGCTGAGCCCAACCATGGAAAAAATAAATGACCGGGTATTTTTTACCGGTTTCCTTTTTGTAATCGGGTGGGAGGAAGATCCGATAGTTTCTACTATCTGCCAAAACCGAACTGTAATGATATTGGTCGATAATTTCTGCTTTACCTGTTAGGGTATCCTTGTTAGATTGCGGGAACACCATTAAGGTGCCTGCCAAATAAAAAGAGGAAATAACCATTAAGAAATAAATCGATTTCAAATCGTCGTTTTTAGTAAAACCCGTGCTAGTTGAAAAATCGGGGGTTTTATTTCGGATCCGTCCAGCTCAAACATGGAACCCGCTGCGACGACCGAAAATAACAAAATCCCGCTAGCCACCATCAATTAATAAAAATTATCTGCTCAAAATAGAACCTACTTTTCACTTTCACTGTGCTTGAAAAGTTCTTCCATGGTATATTCTGCACCTCCAACAGGATTGATAGCACGTAGTTTGTTTACCTCTTCTTTGGCCAAGGACTTTGGCTCATGCGTAAAGGTATTTGAAACATAGGCGGTAATATTGGCAATATCGGTATCGGAGATAGTTTCGTTACTTAGGAGTCCGGGCATGGCGGAATTAAAATCATAATACTTTCCGTTGACGGTAACTGGACCTTGGAGACCATGAAGACCATGAAGACCATGAAGACCATGAAGACCATGAAGACCATGAAGACCGATAATACCTAATCTTTGAATATCTGCCACATGTTCTGAATTCATTAACGGTGGCGCAAGTCCTTCTATACCCTCACCATTAGTTCCATGACATGATGCGCAAATTTGAAAAAATAATTTTGAGCCGGCCGTTCTTTTGTCTCCGGTTACTAATTTTTGTAAAAAATCGGATTTACCGTTTCCGTTTCTTTATTCACGATTACTTCTGCTAACTGTCTTCTTAACAAAGGTTCACTAAACGAAGACATAAATTCACTATCCTCTAGAAACTTCCCTTCATTATCCGGTAAACCTGATATAATTGCTTCTCTAAATATGGGGTTGTTCCGATGCTTGTTAAATAGAACATCATTCAAAAGCTTTAGTTTTTTCTTCTAGTGGCAAAGTCTAATTATAGGTGGAATTAATCATACTAGTTCAATTAAGTAGAAATGGGTTTATCTAAACTTTAAGAGGCTGAATACCGTTGGTGCTTTTAAGATAACATCATTACTCAGCATGTAAACCATCTACTGGTTTTGTATTTGCAGCCCTGATAGCCTGTGAACCTACGGTTAACATTGCTACCATCAAAGCAATTAACCCTGCGCTTAAAAAATACCATAGTTTTAGGTCAATTCGGTAAGCAAATCCAGATAACCAGTTCCTCGTTAGCATATACGCCATTGGTAATGCAATTAGAATTGACACCAATACCAGTTTGGCAAATTCGCTGGAAAGCATTATAATTACTTGGGTAGCACTTTGACCTAGTACCTTTCTAATACTGATTTCTTTTCTTCTTCTTTCAGCGGTGAATGTCGCCAAACCGAACAAACCTAAACAGGAAATCAATATAGCTAGACCCGCGAAATACCTTGATAGCGCCGAAACCCTGTTTTCGGCTGTGTACATAGCTTGAAAATCTTCATCTAGAAACCGATATTCCAATGGAAAGCCAGGATTAAAATTTGCATAGAAATCATTGATATTATTTAAAGTTTGATTTAAATCACTTTTTTCTAATTTTAGCATTATTGTATTAAAAAACTCTGACCGTATAGTGAAAAACATAGGCTGAATATTCTCTTGTAAAGATTCAAGATGGAAGTCTTTCACGACACCGATAATTTCTAAATCTTTGTCCCAAAGGTTTACCTTTTTTCCAATAGGGTCCTTATAACCCATAAGTTTTATTGCGGCTTCGTTTAAAACGATTTTCGTACTGTCCGAACCAAAATCCTTTGAAAATGAACGCCCTTCCGCCATTTTGATTCCAAGCAGGTCAATAGTATTTACATCCACGAATCGAAAATTGAGTTCAGTATCGTTATCAGGGCTTTTGCCACTCCACAAAAGAGCACTTGTTGAACCGGTTTTACCAAAGAAGCTTCCAAATTTAAAATTTCCTGAAGCACTTTTTACACCTGGGACATTTTGAGCTTCTGCTAAGAATGTCTCAAGATTATCCTTTGCTTTTCCTTCAATATCGAAGGATATGATATTTTCTTTATCGTACCCCATATTACCATTTTGTATAAAACCCACCTGTTGGTAGACTACTAATACACAGACAATCAAAACAACGGAAAGGGCGAATTGAAAGACCACTAATCCTTTTCGTATCCAAATTTCACCGAAGGTGGTATTCAGTTTTCCATTTAAAACTTTGATAGCTTCATATTTCGATAGATATAAAGCAGGATAAACACCTGCCATAAGTCCTGTAAATAAGACTAGACCAAGTGAAAATAAAATTAACTCCGTATTAAAGAAAAGAGGTATTTGCTTACCTGCAATTTCGTTGAAGGAAGGCAATAAAATTATAGTGAACAGTAATGAAATCATAAATGAAATGAATACTATCATAAGAGATTCCCCCAGAAATTGAACAACCAAAGACTCTCTTTTTGCACCTAATGTTTTACGTATACCAACCTCTTTCAATCGCTTTGAGGCGTGGGCAGTAGATAAGTTCGTGAAATTGATACAAGCTATTAATAGGATGAAAATACCAATAATGGAAAATAGCTTTACATATTCTATTCTTCCTCCATCCGGCTGTCCATTATTATATGATCCATTTAAATACCCTTCAGAAAATTTTCTTGCGAACAAAGTATTAAATTCGTCTCCTGATTTATCTCTAATTACATCTTTTATCTTTCCATTAAATAAAGAAATTGCAGTTCCTTTCTTAAGCAATACAAATGTTTCAGGATAGTTATTATCCCACCCTCTTCCAAAAATGGGATAATGCTCAAAAGTAAGTTCGAATGGTAAAATGAATTCAAACTGAAGTGAGGATTCAGAAGGCACATTTTCAAAAACACCCGCTACTTGAAAACTTTGCTTCTCGTTGAACTTTAATGATTTTCCAATTATATTTCCATCTGACCCAAATAGCTTTTGCGCAAGTTCTTCAGAGATTACAATGTTGTTATTATCCGCTAAGACGCTTTTTTTATTTCCTTGTAATAACTTAAAACTAAAAACATTGAAAAAACCCTTGTCGGCATATAGTCCAGCCGATTTAACAGCCTTATCATTATCTGAAAGAGTATTTTTCCCAATTGGAGCTCCTACCCTGACAACATTTAAAACCTCGGGCATTTCCTCCTTTAATACGTCGGCCAGCAATGAAGAGTTATCATCATACACGTTAGTAGCATCACCAAATGAATGCTTTCGCATAACCTGGTACAACTCCTTATCGTTGGCGTGAAATTTATCCACATTTAATTCGTCCATTACCCAAAGAGAAATAAGAAGAGCGCAAGTAAGACCACTTGTTAAACCGATGAAATTGATTAAAAAAGTTAGTTTGGATTTTTTTATGTTGCGAAAAAAAACATTGATTTTTTGTTTAATCATGATCCGTTTTATTTTGATAGATAACTAACGGTGTTATTTTGTATAAAATAAGGAGCTAATTTTATACCAACGATATAAATAAATGATATTCAGTTATTTATAATTATATATTACACTTGGCAATCCCTTTAATGTATAATAATTGGACAGATAATGTCAAAAAATCACACGTTTAATTCCTCAAATTTTTCGCTATTACTTTTGATGATTGATGACAAGTTCAATACTATGCCCTATTTTAATGACGAACCTTTGAGGATTTTGTTACAGGTTGTTTTTAATGTAGAATATTGTTGTTAGTAATAACTTCTATGATTATAATCCATCAAAACAGTTGTTTTTGAATTTTATTTAACCTGTTCTTAAAAGTGAACTAATTGCCTTTTTTCGAAAGTCTAATTTAAGGTGGGATTAAATATACCAGTTCAATTAAGTAATAATTAGGTTTATTTGAACTTTGAAAGGGTATTTAGCAATTAAAGGAAAATCATTGAGCCCAGAAAAGGTTGGTTTTAGTAGACTAGGCTCTAGTTTAATTTAGCTATTATTTGTATCTTATGGTTATGGAAATAGAAAAGCTTAAAGAACAAATACTCTCACTACCAGTTGC
>RCNB010001732.1_pt1 | contig 13624 bp, 11 predicted proteins | sample 2041321 | NCBI WGS metagenome assembly RCNB01 (sample SAMN09708232, study PRJNA481090) | Marine sediment metagenome, whole genome shotgun sequencing project. | reverse complement strand
GCGTGCATGTACGGGATCAGCGAGATTAACAGTATTACTACTTCGAAGGACATGCGAGCGTAGGTTTTGCTTGATACATGAGTGTACATTGATGCTGTGAAAAAGGTAAACCCCTAGGCCCTTTCTTTACGTTAATAAGTAAACTGAATAAAACATGTGAGAATTTTGAGTATCCACAATAAAAAGTAAGGTACAAATCCTCTAAAGTAGAATTGTAGAATACATAAAACTAAATAAATTTTACACAGTAATACAAATCATGTATGTAATAAATAATACTAAATATAGTTACTTTCAACTTATGAGAATAACTATTAATTTCATGACTATTCTATCATGCATTAAGAAAATAAGACGAAACATCTTATGTGATAAATAGAAAGATTAATAAACATATACATTGAAAACTATTAATACTTGAAGTGATGAAGATGGAAAAAAATGAACTCATTGATACTTCAATTGCATTAATCAAACGTGAGCTATATAGTAAGAATATTAATGAAGAAGATCTCATTAAAAGAAAACTAGTTCTGTATAATCAAGTAAAAGTCTTAAGCGATTATCAAAAACAAGATGATGTTGAAAGAAAAAAATTACTAGTAGAAATTTTGTTATAAGTATATGCACGCTGCATAAATGTATCCTCATGCGCGCGCAATAGTTCATTCAACATTGAGTTTAACGTCTTGTGATACTTCCCATAAATTATATTAAATCCCACTCGAACTAGATTTCGAGTCGATGATTTTGAGTGAAAACGCGCTAATTGAACGGTTGAAGGAGAGCATCATTGCTTTCGATGAGGACGAGGCTAGGAAGGTCGCAGAGGAGATCGTAGCGGCCGACCTCGACCCCCTGAAGGTCATTCAGGAGGGGATATCCGTAGGGGCGAAGGTCGTCAGTGACAAGTTCGAGTCCGAGGAGTACTACCTCCCGGAGCTGATGCTGGCGGGTGAGACTATGCAGGCTGCCTCCGAGATCCTCATGGGGGGGATGAGCAAGGAGAAGAAGGATGAGATGGAGGCGAGGACGGTGGGGACCGCGATCACGGCCACGGTGTTCGGGGACATCCACGATATCGGCAAGAACATCCTCAGCATGCTCCTCACGGTCAACGGGTTCAAGGTCATCGACCTCGGCAGGGGGATCGACTCCATGGAGATAGTGCAGCGGGCCCGGGAGTACAAAGCAGACATCATCGCACTCTCAGCCCTCATGACTACCACCATGCCCTCCCAGAAGGAGGTCATTGACATCCTTGAGGCCATGAAGACGCGGGACGAGTTCATAGTGATGGTAGGAGGGGGCTCAACCAGCCTGCTCTGGGCCGACGAGATAGGCGCCGATGGGTGGGCCGAGATAGCCCCCGAGGCCGTTGAGCTAGCAAAGGAGCTCATCAGTAAGAGGAGGGGTGGCTGAAGATGGTACCCCCGTGGAGGCTGAACCAGCTACTGGAACGGGTCGAGACAGGTCCCATAACAACTGAGAGGGACTTTGATCTCAGGATACTCAACAAGAAGCTACGCTCCCTCATCAAGGAGTACGACATCAAATTCAACCCCGAGGAGATAGTCCCCAGCGACGACTCCCTCGCCGACGACCTCTGGAAGGCCGCCTGGGACCTCTACTTGGACGTAGGTACCCTGTGCCTGACCAACCACCGGAGGGTGCTGTTCGATGAGAGCGAGATCAAGGAGGCCATGAGGTTCTCCTCCAGCGAGATCACCGTGGGGACCGGCATGGACGCCAGGAGGATGGGGAAGCGTGAGATCGAGGACACGAGGACCCCCCACTGCATCCTGAGCCCCGACATCACCTGCGACGAGGAGATATTCATGCCTTACACCATCGCATACCTCCAGGAACCGTTGGCGGACGGGGTGTGCGCCCCCATCCTGGATACCATCGAGGGAATACCCATTAAGTCGGGCTCCCCCATGGAGGTGAAGGGCTCCATCGCCCACGTTATGATGTTCAGGGAGGCCGCCCGGAGGGTGGGGAGGCCGGGCCTAAACCTCCAGAGCGTCGGTACCGCCGAGTCGGACGCCGCCCAGATCGCTGTGAGCAACCCCGAGTGGGGGGCGAGGACCACGGACACCAGGTTCGTCTCCACCCTCTCCGAGCTTAAGATCGATTACAGCCTCCTTAACAAGATGGTTCACTTCCACCAGTACGGCTGTATACCCGGCACCCTGGTCGGGCCCCTCTACGGGGGGTACTGCGGTGGAGCCGAAGGAACGGCCATCGTGGGCATCGCGTCACACATCATGGCCCTCATGGTGAACCAGACCTTCTGGACACTCTACTTCCCAATCCACTTCAGGTACTCCGTAAACACCTCAAGGGAGCTCCTCTGGGTCCTCAGCACTACATACCAGGCCCTCTCCAGGAACACTCCCTTCATCTCCCTTTCGGGGGCCTTCACTGACGCCGGACCATGTACCCCCATGGTGCTCCACGAGGCCGCCGCCCACGGATTGGTGAGCACGGTATCAGGAGGCAACCTATGGGAGATCGCGACGGCCCAGAACAAGCACAAGAACAGGGCGACCCCCCTTGAGGCAAGGCTTGCCTGTGAGGTCGGGTACGGGTCCGTCTACGAGAGGATAAAGAGGGAGGACGCGAACGAGCTTGTGAAAGAGATAATCGCCAAGTACGAGGACAAGCTGGGCAAGGCTCCCCTGGGAAAAATGTTCCAGGAGTGCTACGACCTGAAGACCATCACTCCAACGAAGGAGTACACTGACCTCTACGAGAGCGTCAAGAAGGAGCTGAGGGACATGGGGGTCCCCTCAATCTAAAAAGGGCGCAACCAGCCTTCATATCAATAGATATAGTCAATGCCCAGGTCCTTGAACTCCTCTTTGACTCCACCGTAGATCTCCTGGTACTCATTGGAGGGCACTAGGGTCTCCAAATCGTAACACTCCTCAAAGGTCTTCCCCAGGGGAGCGTTATCGAAGCGTTTTTCGTACTTGGGCAGAATCTCCTTGACGATCTCGTTGACATCTGACCTCTTGAGCCTGGATTTCACCGCGCTTAGTCCGGTCTCGCAGCCCATCCTCGCCTCCATGGGCGTAGTGCGCTCAAAGTGCTTGTTCATAGCAGTGGCGATCTCCCATAGCACCGAGGCCCCCGAGACCGCGCTCACCATCCCGTGGAGGCCCGCCTCGTACATCACCATCTCGGTGCACGGGCCCGCCACGGCGAAGCCGTTGGAGCCCGAGATGAGCCCCGAGTTGCTAGCCAGGGCCTGGTAGCTGAGGCTCACGAGCCACAGCATCTCCCTGCTGGTGTTGTTGAGGTGCCTGATGTGGATGGGGAAGTAGCATGTGTAGTTCCCCTGGTTCACCATCAAGCCCTGGAGGTGGGAGGCGATGCCCAGGACGGTGGTCCCCTCGATGCCTGCGTAGGCTCCGTACATGGGGCTGGTGAGGGTGCCTATGTTGGCCCCGTTCTGCCGGAAGTGGAGTGTCTTGTTCATGAGGTCGTGATCGGTCTTTAGCTCGCTGATCACGGATACCAACCTGATGTCGGAGGGCCTAGCCCCCCAGACCGGGTTGCTGGATGCGATCTGTGAGGCAGCGGAGAGGGCTGTGCCGGTGAGGCAGATGGCCATCCCCGGCCTACCGACCCTGATGGCTGCCTGGCGGGAGTTGAGGGCGTGGACCGAGCCCCCCTGCTGCTCGAAGGGGCTGTGGGTCTTGGTGTATCTCCCGTCCACCTTCTCCAATATAGGTGTGGACACTGCGTCCGCCAGGGGCTCCTGCATGTAGGCCATGACGAGTTTGACATAGTTCTTCTCGGAGCACCTGACCCCCACGGGGGAGAACAGGCACCCCGGCCTTTTCGGGTCCTCTACCTTGCGCGGCCCCCAGGTCTTCCTGTCCTGTCCCATGCCTAGCTCGATACTGTCATGGTAATTCCAGAGGGCCTCCTTGAGCTCGTGGTCGGTGAACATCATCCTCCTGCTTGTGGAGGTGCAGAAGACCCCCACTGAGAGGAAGAGGTCCACCCCGGCGTCCCAGACGTCCTTCGCCAATGAGTCATCGCTGGGGACCGGTGTCTCGGGGTCGTACTTGATGTCATACTCCTTCACGACCCTCTTGATCTCGGGAACCAGCACCCGCCGGTCAAAGTCCTTCTCGATGACCAGGGGACCCGTCTCAGATCGTCGTAGAACCGACGTTATTCGCCATGGTGGCACGGGCATCTCTACTCAACCCCCATGATCGCCTTTGCCATGGCGATCCCGTCCCAGACAGTCTCTCCCCAGCCGTCGGCCTCGATGGTCTCGTTCCACTCGGTGCTGGTGGAGCCCCCACCGATGATGATTTTGATCTTCTCTCTATTCCCGAATTCGGTGAGCATCTCGATGACCTCCTTCTGGGAAGGCATGGTGGTGGTCATGAGGGAGGAGAGGGCTATGATGTCGGCTCCCGTCTCCATGGCCTTGTTCACCACCTGGATGCTGGGGACGTTGTTTCCGAGGTCGTGCACCTCGAAGCCGTGAATCTTCAGCATCTGGGAGAGGAGGTTCTTCCCGATGTCATGGATGTCCCCGTAGACCGTCGCGATGATAACCGTCCCCTTCTTATCGATCCCGTCACCCGCGGGGAGCACGGAGATGAACCTGTTCAATGATTTGGTGATAATCTCCTCGGCGATCAACAGCTCCCCCAAGAAATAATCCATGGACTCGAACTTTTCCCCTATGATCCGCGCGGCTTCAGTGATCCCCTTCTCGATGATCTCGTTGATGTCAAACTCCGTGGCTATGATTTCCTCGGTTGTCTTCTCCGCCAGGTCCTCATCGAGTTCAACGATGGCATCCTTTAGCGTATTTATTAATGCGTCAAGTTGCATGGATTAACGGTTATTCTAGATTATTATAAAATCTCTCACGACTTGGACCCGGCGCCAGCCCAAGGATTAGATCTTCTGGCCGAACCTCCTGAGAAGCTCCACTGTCTCAGGGTATTTCGATAGGTCGGAGTGGGGGAAGTAGAGGCTGTTGATGTACTCCTTCTGAAAGTCCTTGTCCGCAGCAAGCTCGTAGTACTTGACCTTGGAGCTGATCTTCTCGGCGTACTCTCTCATCTCAGCGGACATCAGGGTCATCCTGGCCCCGGTCCCCGCGAGGTTCCCCGCGAACTCTATTCGCTCCAGGGGTATCTCCGGGTACATCCCTATGATGCGGGCGTTCTCGGGGTCAATGAAGTTACCGAAGGCCCCGGCCACAACCAGCTTGCTGAGGCTATCATCGGTGACCCCCATCCTCTTCATCAGGAGATCGGCTCCACAGTGGATGGCGCCCTTGGCCTTCTGGAGCTCCCTGATGTCCCCCAGGGTAACCACGATGTCCGTGTCGATCGCGGTCTCTTTCTTCCAGGCGATAACGAACTCCCAGCCGTTTGGGCCCTTCCGGAGCCTCTTGGTCTCCTTGGTCATCTCAGTATCAAAGTTGCCACGAGGCATGATGAGCCCCGTCTTGAGGAACTCCGCGGGGGCGTCCACGAGGCCTGAGCCGCAGATGCCCACGGGGGGCGCGTCTCCTATGGTCTTGTAGTAGACGTCGAAGGTGTCTGGGTCGATGCTGATCCTCTCGATGGACCCGGTGGTGGCCCTCATCCCGAACTTGATCTCCATCCCCTCAAAGGCGGGGCCTGAGGCGCAGGAATCCGCCATGACCAAGTCCCTGTTCCCGAGGTCGATCTCGGTGTTTGTGCCAATGTCAATAGCCATGACCATCTCGTCGGATTCCAGCATCTTGGACGCCAGGACAACGGCCACGTTGTCTGCCCCCACGAAGCCCCCTATCACGGGGAGGTGGTGGGCGTTGGCTCCCTGGTTGGCCCTGAGGCCCAGAGTTGTGGCCTTGACATCGACGCCCCTCCTTCCGGCTGGTGTGTAGGGTGCGAACGCGACATGTCTGGGCCAGATCCCTAGAAACAGGAGCTGCATCACCGTGTTCCCCACGAAGTTAAGCTCATAGATCTCCTCGGGTTTCACGTCGGCCTTCTCACAGCACTCCTCGATGATCTCGTTGATACCCGATATCACGGCTCCCTGGAGCTCTTTGACAGCATCCCATCCCCCCATCATGACATGGGTGACCCTGGACATGATGTCCTCACCGAATGGAATCTGGGAGTTCATCCGGGCGGCGACGCCCACAACCGCCCCCGAGGTGAGGTCTATCAGGAATCCAGCGATCTTGGTGGTCCCCACGTCCACAGCGAGGCCGAAGCACCGGCCCGAGGTGTCCCCGGGTTCTATGGCGATGATCTGGTTCTTCCAGATCACGGCGGTGGCGTCCCAGTCTGCTTTCCGCAGTGTGTCGGGGAGGTTACGGAGTACGTCAAAGTCCATCCCTGGCTCCGGCAGGCCGTGCTGCTCGGCTAAAGCCGCGAGGAGCCTGTCCTCGTCGGCCCTGGAGTCGTGGAGATGGGGCTTGGGCATGGTCACCCTGTACTTCCGTACGAGGGGGTTCGGCTCAACGGGGACGTCAAGGCCCTCCGTCTGGAGCCTCTGGCTTCCCACCCTGCTCCTCAATGGCACGTAGATGACCGTGGATTCTTTCGGGTGTGTCACGCATGCGAGCCTTATCCCATCCTTGACCTCGTCCTCTGAGAGATGCTTCATCTCTGTGTCGGTCCGTTCAAGGCCCGCCCCAGTTTCTCCCATCGCCTTGATCTTACACTTTCCGCATGTGCCCTTCCCCGCACAGAGAGTTGAGATATCAACCCCGAGGGCTTGGGCAGCCTCCATCACAGATATGCCTCGGGGGAAGTTGGCTCGCTTGCCGTGGGGCTGGAATGTTATCTCTATTTTTGTGGGGACCACTTCTGCTCACGCTCCTAGTTGGCTCTGTCCTCTTCCTTCATCGACTCCGCGGCGGCGATGATGTTGTCGATCAGGGTCTTGATCTTGCTGACTGCCTCCGTGGCGTCCTTACCGTAGGCGTCGGAGCCTATCCGCTCCCTCCACTCCTCGCTCACAGAGCCGCCCCCGATTATCGTCTGGACCTTGCCCTTCATGCCCTCTTTGTCCAGGCCCTCCTCGACGTCCTGCATCGACATGAGGGTGGGGGTCATCAATGTGGACATGGCTATCACCTGGGCCCCTTCGCTCTTCGCCTTCTCTATGAACTCGGGGGTGGGGACGTCCCTCCCCAGGTCTATGACATCGTAACCCGAGGCGGTGAGCATCACCTTGACGATGTTTTTCCCGATGTCGTGGACGTCCCCCTCCACGACCCCGAGGATGATCTTTCCTTTGGACTTTGTGGAATCCTTGGGGATGTGAGGCGTCAGGATGTTCAGCCCTGCGTACATCGCGTCGGCAGATATGAGCATGTCTGGGAGGAAGTACTCCTTTCTCTCGTACTTGTCCCCCACGAGTTTCATGCCCTCGGCGAGGCCAAGGATGATGGCATCGTATGGTGGCACTCCCTCCGCCAGTGCCTTGTTGGCCCACTCCGCTGCGAGGTCCTCGTCGCCGAGATCAACAGCCTCTATCAGTTTCTTGAATATCCCTTCTCTCTCACCCATGAAGTATCAAACCTATTTCTGTATAGGTTGAATGTTGTCCGGGTTCCAATTAAAATATTGCCTCACGTCTATCCGTGTTTGACAACAGCATTGACAAAGGCACTGATGTTGTCTGTCTGAGTCTCGAGCCAGAAATCGCATCCGGGAGCCACCATATCCACTCCATCTCTAACAGCGTTATCAACGGCTTCTCCGATCCTCTCAACAGGCCCAGCGTGTATCACATCATATGCCGGTATGTTGCCGATGATTGGATACCCGGGCTCCTTGCTGTCGGCGAGTCCCCTGGCTCTGTTGATGGGCGTCCTCTCGTCCACCGCGATCGCCGATGCTCCGCAATCCATCATAGACTCGAGGATCGGCATGGTCGATCCACATATGTTCAGCACCGTGGGCGCTTTTACTCGCCTGGTTATCTCCATGAGGTATGGTTTGACGAACTCGTCAAAGTGGGTGGGGGAGATGATGTCGGTGGAGGACCCCATCTCGTGGAGGGTTATCACGTCGGCCCCAGCCTCCGCGTAGAGGTTCGCGATCTCCACGTAGGTATCAATGGTGGCCCGGAGGAACTCGTGGACAGTCTCAGGGGACCGCCTCAGCCACTTCAGGAAGGAGATGCTATCCACGAGGTAACTACTGATGCTGGTGAAAGGGGGGGCCATGTAAGCGTTCACCGGGACGACCCCATCGAACTCCTCCTTGAGCAGGCGGATGGCCTCAACGACCACGGGTACCCTCCCAGCCTCCGAGACATTCTCGGGGATCTTTAAGTCGGATGGCTCGGTGATCTGGAACTCCCTGATCGAGGGCCACCTGACCGAGCCCTCATGAAAGTCTATCACAGAACCAAGGACCTCGGCCTCCACGGTCATGCAGAAGGGGACAGACACGTTGTCGAGGCCGCAAAGCCTGTGGGCAGCGGAGCCCAACCTCGCCATCTTCAATGGGTCGTGGTGGGCCGCGGGCCAGTAGGCATCGTAGGCCTCCATGAAACCTATGGTGGCAACGCTAGTGGTGTTTACACAGGGAGTCCGGTCGACATCCCGCGGCTTCCCATTCAGGACCGCCATGAACCTATAATAGGATGAGGCCATGGTGATCAAATTACCGCCCACTATTTGATTTTTGTCGATGGATCACTTTGAGTCCTCGATCTTCTCGACGAACTCTGGGAACAGCTTGTAGAGGGGATGTTCCTCTGTCCGGGTCTTTAATCCGTATTCAACCTGGGCGGTGGATGCGATCATGGCGTCAACGGCGGCGCAGGTAGGGAATATCCAGGGAGCCGCCTCGATGACACCGTAGAGAAGGAAATCCGCCCCCATGACCATTGGGACCACCTGGGGGGTAACGTAGATGGCTTTCGCCGTGTCTGACCCCCACTCCTTGGGTTGTTTCCAGGTCGCGGCGGCGTTCCCGGGGGCTCCTCCGGCGGGCAGTCCCAGCTCCTCCTTCACCCTGAGGCAAGCCCTGGCCCCTATTCCGACACTGGGGATGTATGTGAAGATCGTGGTGTCCACCAAGGGCTTGGTGATGCCCGCCCTCTCGGAGGCCTCAAGGAGCCCCGGGTAACCATCAGTCCCGTTCAGTAGGGATAGAACGCCCTCACTGGTCCTGTCTTTGACGTTGTAGGCGAGAAGTATTGCGGCTTCGACCTTGGAGTCCTTGATGGCGTTGATCTCGGTCTCGCTGGGGGAGTATATGCTGTTGTAGACAATCCTGTCGATGAGTCCTATCTCCGTGACGTACTCCAGTGCCTCCAGCCGGACCTTGGGGTAGGCGTCCAGGAGGATTGGGGACTCGGTGGCCTCTGAGACGAAGTCGATGTAGCTCCGGGCCGCCTCGAATGATGTACAGACCACGTCCAGCATACATGGGTTCCCTGTGAGGTCGGAGAGCTCTTCCTGCTTCCCGATGAGCTCCTCAGCCCGTGCCCTGTCGAATACCCCCTTCTTGGGGTCCTCCACCATCTTTTGGCCCTCGTAGAAGATGGATCCTATGAGGGTCGTGGGGAGCTCACCTGGCTGCCCCCCGATCTTGATGCCCCCAATGTCGTAGATCTTCTGGGGGGTGTTAAACTTGAACATTTTTTATCAACTCGCATCTATCTTCCCGAACTCCTCCACCGACTCGACGAAGGTTCTCACGTTTTTGGTTGAAGTCTCTATCCAGAAATCGCATCCAGGTGTCACCATGTCAGCCCCGTCCTCAATTACTTGCCTCACCTGTTCCGTGATTCGTTCAATGGGCCCACCGTGAATGACGTCGTAGGCGCTGATGTTTCCACCGATGGGGTAGCCCTGCTTGACCTTGTCCGCGATCTCCCTAGCGGCCCGCATCGAGGTAGTCTCTCCGATTGTTATTGCCTCGGCTCCGCATTCCATTAGTTTAGAGATGAGTTCTAGGTCGCCGCTGACGCATTGACCACAGTTGTGGATGATTCGGGGGGCCTTGATTAGTCCTATCATTTTTTTGAGGTAGGGCTTGATGAGTTCGTCGAAGTGGCGGGGGGAGATGGAGTCCAATGAGGCGCCCTCCTCCCTGAAGGTTATAACATCTGCCCCGGCTTCGGCGTAGGCGTTTGCTATCTCGGCGTAGTATGGGTAAAATTCGTCGCAGAACTGTGTGATCTTCTCAGGGGTCCTCCTGATCATTTTGAGGAAATCGCTGGGTTCCACCAGGTAGCTACCGATGCTTGTGAACGGGGCGTTGATATACGCGATCACTGGGACCTCCCCCCCGTACTCCGCCCTCAGGATTCTCAATGCCTCAAGCACCTGGGGGATTCTCCCGGCCGATAGTACATCGTCGGGAATTTGGAGATCGCTGGCGTCCTGGGCGATGAATCTCTTCACCGTCGGCCATTTCACCTGATCATTGAAATACTCAACGGGCGCCCCGAAGGCCTCGGCCTCAAGAGTCAGGTCAAATGGGACGGTTATGTTGTCAAGACCCGCCTGCTTGGATAGACCTGCGGCTAGCCTTGCCATCTTCTTTGGGTCCCTGTGGGCGTCGGGCCATTTTGCATCGAAAGCGTTCATTGACTCCAGGGTGTAGGTTCCTACGGAGTTCATCGCGGGGAGCCGATCAATTGATCGTTTCTTCCCGTCTAGGACGTTCGTTAACCGGTCATAGGCGTTCATTGAGCTCCCCCTAAGATGATCCATGATGGTTTGATGTACGCGAGGTGGGGTTGTAGCTTCTGGCGGCCTCTACAAGGGCCCTGATGTTCTCGTTTGGGGTCATAGGGGCGAGACCGCAACTAGGAGCCAGGATGTCTACCCCCGCGTCGATTGCTGCCCTGCATTCTGCAAGCACATCAACTGGCTTCTTGAGCGCCAAGGTTACCGTCGTAGATATGTTGCCTGTGATCTTTGTCAATCCATCCACAAGCTGCTTGGCCTGCGCGGCGTCCACCTTGTTGGAGATGTTGATGGAGTCCACCCCCGTCTCGGCCATGTCCCTTATGATTGGGGTGCTGTTGCCGCAGATGTGGAGGAAGGAGGAGCCGTCAATGGCGTCCACAACCCTCGTTATGGCGGGTTTTACTATCCCCCGAAACATCCGAGGGCTGATGATATCTGAGGAGGCGCTGGGGTCAGCGATGGAGATCACGTCGGCTCCGGCCTCCTTCAGGGCCCGACCGTAGATGGCACACACCTCGGTTGCAGTCTCGATGAAACCCATGTACTTATCGGGCTTCCGTATAAGCCCCTTGAGCATGGGCTCTATCCCGGCGAGGTAGCAGGCAAGCGTGAAGGGCCCTGACATCCCGGCGACTATCGGGAGAGTGTTCCCTACTTGTTCCTCGAGGATGTTTATAGCCTCCAAGATCACCGGCACCCGCCCCGCCGTGAGGAGGTCATCAGGGACATTGACATCTTCGAAATCCGTGTAAGGGGTCCCTGTGACTTGGGGTATGCTGTCCTTCTTGTCTCCGATCTCGGTGAGGCACCCAAGGGCTTCGGCCTCGATGGATAGACAGTAGGGGACCCCCGCGACCTCGAGGCCGTTGTGGTCGTATGTGGACATAGATAGCTCAGCCATCTTACTGGGGTCGCTGTGGGCCTCAGGCCAGTAGACCCCTATCTCCTCCATGCTCTCCAATGTGACAGTCTGGGAACATCCCGAGCAGAACGTGGGGACCCTGTCGATGGGTTTATCGTTCAATGCGTTAAAAAGCCGCTTTTTTGGGGTCATATCTGTGGTCAATTAATCACCATTCAGCGTGGATTACATCTAATTCGTCTGGGTTCGTTATTATTATTTGCGCGGCGTTATGCAAGGACAAGAAACTAATTCTCAGTTTGTCTTGCTTGTGTCATGGCAAAGCGGTATTATCCTGCGTCAATAGATTTTTCTCGGAATGATGCATCATAAATGTAATAGGAGTTTGATTAAAAATGCATGTTGACCTGGTATTACATAACGGGAACTTCATAACCTTGAACGAGGAGGAGCCCTTTGCCTCCGCTCTTGCTGTCAAGGACGGGAAAATATTCAAGATTGGAACCTATGATGAAATCAAGTTCCTACAAGGTGAAACTACTAAGGTGGTCGATCTACAGGGAAAGACCGCTATTCCAGGGTTCATTGACTCCCACATCCACCTGATCAGCTTGGGTCTGGACATGCAGGTCATAGACCTGCGTGGGATAACATCAAAGTCAGTCCTGCTTTCAAAACTGAGAAAAGCAACTAGGAACACTCCCCCGAGAAACTGGATAAAGGGATACGGGTTCGAGGAAACCAAACTGGGTGAATTACCGACGCGAACAGAATTAGACCCGATCTCTCCTGAAAACCCCGTCTACCTGGAGGGCCTGGACTCCATGACGTGCATAGTCAACGGACTTGCCATGGACAAAGTGTATAGGGAACGGGTCATCGAAGGCGTGACTATAGAGACATTCGGTGACACGGGGGACCTCACTGGAATAATAAGGGTTAATGATGAAAAACTACTACACGAGGTGGTCAGGGTCCCTACACTTGATCCAGTTGACGCGGATCTACCTGAATCAGAGCTTGAACACGCCATCGAGCTCGCGAGCAGAAAGGTTGTGGAAACCGGAATTACATCCATCCACGACCCTCAGCTTCCCCCCAACGCCCTTCGCGCCTTCAAGAACGCCGTGCGCGATGGCAGAACCCCCCTCAGGCTGTACCTAGGGTGCGATAAGAACCGGGGAATCGAGCTCAGGCATTACATTGGTGAAGGGATTGGCACCGAGCCATACCCAACGAGGCTCAAGATGGGCATGGTCAAGCTGTTCGCAGACGAGAGAATCTCAATTCCAGAGTTTATGAAAAGGGCGAAGGAGGCTAATCAATCAGGACTCCAACTCTCGATACATGCAACCAATATTGAGGAGATGCGCAACGCCTTGGGGGCTATCGAGGAAGCCCTGGAAGACACGCCCAGAAACGACCATCGACACAGGATAGAACATGCTGACAACATCGATGAGGATATCCTCGAAAGAGCCAGGAAATTGAACCTGATAGTGGCAGCCCAACCGGAAATAGTGTACAAACTGGAGCCAGAGTATCCACAAAACGTTATGCGTGTGGCCTACAACTCGATGATCAGGGCAGGAATCAACGTATCCGGTGGCTCCGACTCACCAACCGTGCCGATAATACGAAGGGCAAGACCACCGTTAGCGTACCCCACCCCACTACTGGGGATGGCCTTTGCCGTTACTAGGCGGACGAAAAACGGCTTAACCATGGATAAATATGAAAGCGTGTCCGTTTTAGAGTCCCTACAGATCCATACGATAAACGGGGCATACGCCAGCTTCGAAGAGGATATTAAAGGCACATTAGAGGAAGGCAAGCTGGCTGACATCGCTATCATATCTGAAAACCCGTTAAAGATCGACCCTGAGCGAATAAAGGAAATTGAGGTTGAAATGACGATAATTGGCGGAGAAATCGTATACATCCGATAATATGTGAAAACGGGATTATGTGTGGGATATTTCTTCGAGTTCTTTTCGAAGTATAGACTCCATCCTGTCCAGGTGGATATTTACGATATTATCACCGTGATCCGTTGAGGC
>RCNB010001731.1_pt1 | contig 13627 bp, 9 predicted proteins | sample 2041321 | NCBI WGS metagenome assembly RCNB01 (sample SAMN09708232, study PRJNA481090) | Marine sediment metagenome, whole genome shotgun sequencing project. | reverse complement strand
CTATATAGTCCTGGGTCCTTTTCTCATTTACATTGTCAAGTGAAACCCAGGCTCCCATGCGGGCAGCCTTGATCCAACCATCCAGGGTGCCGGCCTGGGCATGTGTCCAGATAAACGCCTCAGGGGAAACACCATATTCTGCCAGAATGCCGAGCTGATCAAAAGCAGGCTTGTCAGGTCCGGTATGAGACATGATGACAAGTCCGGTTTCCAGGTGGGTAATCGCGGCTGCCCGCACCAGTTTTTCATGCATGGGAATGAGCGAATCATTCCTGTCGACTGAGATCTTGATGAATCCCGGTCTGACTCCTGTCCCTTCAATGCCCTCATGAAATTCAGCGATCCATTCCGCTGCCAGTTCCTCCGGGCTCATTTCAAATGCTCTGGGAGGAATAAATTTGTTTTTTCCCGATCCGTAGAAACCGGTATTGGTTAATATGTTCAAGCCTGTTTTCAGAGCAACGCTTTTCATCAGTTCAGGATCGCGGCCAACGTATGCCGGCGTGCATTCCATGAATGTCTCGCAACCTTTCGCCTGTATTGCTTCAAGAAAAGGTAATGCCTTCTCAACGACATGCTGCCTGTCCCAACGGTGATAGCCGGTACTGTCGGCACCAATAAAATCCACAAGGATATGTTCGTGCGCCAGGGTTGTCCCTATCTCAGAGGCTGAAATGGGACCAAGAACTGTCATGATTTCAGGTTTAGTAGATGAATTACAAGCAACAAAGCTAATTGTAATGGCAAACCAAATGAATATCTTTATTCTATTCATGATCTATCTATGTTTATTCTTAATGATTTCTGCTTTGTTCATTACAAAATACTCCGGACTGCAGACGCTGACATTTTCATTCAGGTAGTAAAAATTTTGTACGGGTGCAAGGACAATAATTCTCTCAGGTCTTACATCCTCGATTGCTTTCCAGAATTCTCTCGTTAAACTCGGAGAAGTTGAGACTTTGCACTCGAAGGCAATGATTCTGTCCCCCTTTTTCATAATCAGATCTATCTCAGAGCCAGTAGAGGTTCTGTAGAACATCGGATCCCATCCAGGCATTTCTGAAATGATGTTTTCAATAGCGTAACCTTCCCAGGAAACTCCGAGTATGGGATTTGAAAAAAGGTCTTCGAAACTATTGATAGATAATAAAGAATGAAGAATACCTGTATCACGGAAATAGATTTTCGGAGATTTAACCAGCCGTTTTTTAACATTCGCTTCAAATGGTTCAAGTAAGCGTATCATAAAGGTATGATCCAAAAGATCCACATAGCTACCCAAAGTTGTATGTGAAACACCAAGAGATTCTCCCAGCCTTGATTTATTGAGAATTTGACCATGGACATGTGCAAGCATTTTCCAGAAGCGCTGCATCGTACTGGCAGCGTAATTAAAACCAAGCTGTGGTATATCTCTTTCCAGGTAGGTCCGGATAAAATTGCTTAACCATTCGAATGCCAGTTCATCTTCCTCTGCAAGATAAGCCCTCGGAAACCCTCCCCTCAGCCAATGTCTCCTGATATCGAATTTTGATTTTCTATATGCTACCAGCAATTCTGAAATGAGAAATGGTGTCAATTCCAGATACAGTATCCTGCCGGCCAATGTTTCGGAGCTTTGCTTAATAAGATCCCGGGATGCTGATCCCAGGATTAAAAGGAGTCCGTTTCTTTTTTGGGCATCTATATAAGACCTTAGTGAAACAAACATGTCGGGTTTCCTCTGTATTTCATCAAGGCATATCAGTTTGTTTTTGTGCAGATCAAGAAACAGTTCAATCTCATCCAGTTGTATCAGGTCGCTCTGTCTCTCCAGGTCCAGTTTAATATTGTTTGGCACATTGGAGATAAATTGATCAGCCAGGGTAGATTTACCACATTGCCTTGGTCCCAGTATGGCAATAACCGGATAATGACTTATGGAATATTCTAATTTTTGATCTAGTTTTCTTCGTATGTACACCATGTTATGTCCTAATAATCACAAAGATAATAGATAGATATGCAAATTGCAAGTTAAACTTTCAATTTGCATATATGGTCAGTCATAATCCTTGGCCTGTTCCCAGATCTCATTCATTTCATCCAGGTTCATGTCTTTCAGGCTGCGCCCCTTGCGGAGGGTGTTCTTCTCCAGATAAGCAAAGCGCTTGATGAATTTCAGGTTGGTTTTCTCAAGGGCAGTTTCCGGATCAATGCCATAGAGACGGGCAGCATTGATCAAGGAGAAAAACAGGTCACCGAATTCCGATTCGGTTCTTTCAGGGTCCTCATTTCTTACTTCTGTTTCCAGCTCCTCCAGTTCTTCCCTGACTTTGTCCCATATCTGGCTTTTCTCATCCCAGTCAAAGCCTACAGCCCTGACCTTCTCCTGAATACGGTTCGCCTTGATCATGGCCGGCAGGGAACCGGGAACACCTTCCAGGACTTTTTTCCCTTCACGCATTTTCAGTTCTTCCCAATTCTTTTTGACATCCTCTGCATCATTGACTACGGTGTCACTGAAAATATGCGGATGGCGGTAGATCAATTTCTCATTCAGGTTTTTGATGATATCTGCTATATCGAAATCTCCGGTCTCCGAGCCAATTTTCGCATAGAATACGATATGCAGCAGGAGATCTCCCAGCTCTTTCATGATCTCATCGGGATTTTCCTCCAGAACGGCATCAGCCAGTTCATAGGTTTCCTCAATGGTCAGGTTCCGTAGTGAATGATTGGTCTGTTTTTTGTCCCACGGACACTCCGCCCTCAGCCTTTCCATGATCTCCAGCAGTTCCTGGAAAACGGTCAATTTATCTTCCATGCTATTCATACTGTTTCTTTACTTTTCTTTAAACTTTATCCTGACGCTGGAATTGGTGGACAGGTTCAGCAGATCAGCCGCATTCCCTTTATTGATAGCTATCTCCAGGAGGCCAACGGAGTTGAATATGGCCAGGATCTCCCCGGGGGCAGTCTCGTGATAATAATTATTCAGGCGGGTGATAGTATAATAGTTGTTCTGCGGGTAGATCTCAAATGCCCTGCCTTCACCTATCCTGTCAAAGAGGTCCCTGGTAATATTGGTGATGGCATTCCTGAATGAATCAATATAGATCACGGAACCCGTGATCCCCGATTTATCAATGGCTGCCCTGAGGGGAATTCTTACCTGGTACTTTTTTACCACTTTGCCAAGAGCATCTGGTTTTTCCCCGTTTGCCAGCCTGGAAGCAGCTGCGGCAAATATGCTGAAGCTGGTAAAGCTTCTGAGTTCGGCGGGGGACTTCAACTCAATGATCCTGTCCGGCTCATCGCTGAACAGTAAACCGAATATCCCGTTGTCTGTACCAATGAAATAATGTTTTTTATATTCTACCAGCAAAAATGGTATGTCCTTTCCACCTTCCGTATTCACCCCGATAATATGAACGCTGCCTTTTGGGAAATTGTAGAAACAATTCCGGAGAATAAATGCTGCCTGGGTTATGTTAAATGCGGTTACCTGGTGGCTGATGTCGACAAGCTGTGCCTGGGAGCTTTGACTGAGGATTTTACCCTTGATGGCCCCGACATAGTAATCATTTGTATTCCAGTCAGTTGTGAGAGTAACAATGGTCATTTCAGGAGGTACTTACCTGGCAGAATTATTTATTGTAGACTCGAAAAAATCAATTTAATTTGCAATATCCAAAAGTAATCAATATTATGTATTTTGAATGATCGAAAAGAAAATATATTTGGAAGGGGTGGATCCGGTAAAATTGTTTGGTATTAACAATTCCCGGTTTGACAAGATAAAGCAAAACTTTCCCAAATTAAAGATAGTCGCAAGAGGTAGTGAGCTAATTATCAAGGGTGAAAATAAAGAGATTACCAGGTTAGAAGATACCCTGAACCACTATATCGATTATTTGCAGCGGACCGAAAATCCGGATGAGGAGCAGGTGGATGAGCTCCTGATGGGAAATGGCAGGGAGGTCCTTGCCAACCAGACAGTTTCGGGGAATGTACTGCTGTACGGGGATAGTGGTAAGCCTATCAGGGCCAGGACAATAAACCAGAAGGTACTGGTTAAAAGCTGTGAGAAGAATGACCTTATGTTTGCCATTGGTCCCGCAGGTACCGGAAAAACCTACACTGCCATAGCCCTTGCTGTCAGGGCCTTGAAACACAAAGAAGTAAGGCGGATCATCCTGACCCGTCCGGCTGTGGAAGCAGGCGAAAGGCTGGGATTCCTGCCAGGTGATTATAAAGAGAAACTGGACCCTTACCTCCAGCCGCTTTATGACGCATTAAACGACATGATACCCTCCAAGAAACTGAAGGGATTCCTGGAAGACAGCACCATTCAGATAGCACCCATTGCATTCATGCGTGGGCGAACCCTGGATCATGCTTTCGTGATCCTTGATGAAGCACAGAATGCTACAGTAAATCAGTTGAAAATGTTTCTCACACGGATGGGAAAAAATGCTAAATTTATCGTGACCGGAGATATTACCCAGATCGACCTTCCGGATAGAAGAGATTCCGGATTGCTGAGGGCTGTCGACCTGCTGAAAAATATCAACGGGATTTCCCTCGTTTATTTTGATGTAAGGGATATTGTCAGGCATAAGCTGGTGAAATACATTGTGGAAGCTTATGGCCGGGAGGACGACAAGGCCAATGATGCAGAAAAGACCAACAATAATAAGGATATAAACAACAATTAACAAAATGGAAGAAGCGATTACAAGAACCCAGTTTGATTTTCCCGGATTAATAGATCTTTACCAAGGCAAGGTAAGGGATGTTTACAATATTGATGATAAATTACTTGTGATGGTGGTATCAGACAGGATCTCAGCATTCGATGTCGTACTGCCGCGAGGGATCCCCTATAAGGGCCAGGTCCTCAACCAGATTGCCAATAAATTTCTGGATGCTACTGCAGATATTGTTCCCAACTGGAAGCTGAGCTCTCCCGACCCTAATGTCACTATTGGCGTTATGGCGGAACCCTTGAAAGTGGAAATGGTTATCAGGGGCTATCTGACCGGGCATGCCTGGCGTGAGTACAAGGCAGGCAAGAGGACCCTGTGTGGTGTTCCCATGCCGGATGGTATGAAGGAGCATGACCGTTTCCCCGGTCCCGTTATCACCCCTGCAACTAAGGCCGAGGAGGGGCATGATGAGGATATTTCCAGGGAGGATATTATCAGCAGAGGAATCGTAAGCGAGGCCGATTATCTTCTGATGGAGGATTATACCTACAGATTGTTTGAGCGGGGAACCATCATGGCTGCCGAAAAAGGCCTGATTCTTGTCGATACCAAATATGAATTCGGCAATAAGGATGGCAGGATCTACCTGATCGACGAGATCCATACACCTGATTCCTCACGCTATTTTTACGCTGACGGTTATGAAGATAGACAGGCAAAGGGTGCGGGACAGAAGCAGCTGTCAAAGGAATTCGTCAGGGAATGGCTGATGGATCATGATTTCCAGGGACTGGAAGGACAGGTGATGCCTGAAATTCCTGATGAATTTGTCCAGGAGGTAACCGACAGGTATGTCGAATTGTATGAGAATATCACCGGTGAAGAATTTATCAGGAGTGATTATTCAGATACTATGCGTAGAATAGAGGATAACGTGAATAACTTTCTCAAATCTGTATGATCCGGAGGATCCCATATTACATCCTGCTTTCAATCTTTCAGGTCCTGTGGGTGTATACACCCCCGGTGGCTGCCCAGGAACAGCCTTACACTGTCCACCGCTCAGAAGATAAGATCATCCTGGAAGGCAAGGTCTATTACATTCACATTGTAAAGGAAAAGGAGACTTTATACGGGATAAGCAGGGCATACAATGTCTCACAGAAGGGGATCGCGGCTGAGAATCCGGATATTTTCGCCGGGCTCCAGGTAGGGATGGTGCTCAAGATACCATCAGAACCTGTGCTGGATGAATCAGCCGAGTCCCAGGAAACGGAAGAATACTTCAACCATGTGGTCCAGCAAGGAGAAACCCTCTATTTCCTGTCGAGGAAATATGGCATAGATGTGCTCGAGATCGAAAGGGCAAATCCGCAGGTCAGCATAACAGATCTGCAGGTCGGCCAGCTACTTCAGATCCCAATGCGAAAGGAACCTGCTGCAGCACAAAAAATGTTCACCCCAGAATCCTTCATTTATCATTATGTCAAGGCCGGGGAAACTTTGTACAGCCTATCTGTTTACTATGATATCAGTATTGAAGAGATCAAGGAGATCAATCCGGAGCTTCGTTGGGGGGAGTTGCAATATGATGAATACATCAAAATACCCAGGCGCACAGATAGCCACTCGGAAGTAACAGATTTACCGGCGGATAGCATGCTGATCGATCCTTTGCTACTGGATTCTGATACCGTAGGAATACCATTCTGGTCCGAGGTGAGGTGGAGGCGCATGCGGCCCGAACCGATCAGGGGAACCATACATGTTGCCATGCTGCTTCCGCTTGATCTGTATTGGAATGTGGAGGCAGATACACTGGATCTCCTTGAAATGGATGATGAGGGTATCCTGAGGAAAGATGATGATGACAGGAATGATGTGATTAATCCCAGGATCATCGGGTACCTGGAATTTTATGAAGGCGCATTGCTTGCCATTGATGAATTACGGGAGAAAGGATATTCTGTATCACTATATATTTACGATACGGAAAGGAGCCGGCAACGGACCAGGGAGATCATCCGGAAATGGGAGATGGAAGAAATGGATCTGATCATCGGGCCGGTTAATTTCTGGAACCTGGAGATCGTTGCGGATTTTGCCCGGCAGCATGAGATCCCAATGGTTTCTCCTTTTTCATCTGACCGGGAAATAGTCCGGTACAATCCCTATATATTCCAGGTGACTCCCAGCTATGATGTGGAGTTTAAAAGCTGGGCTGAATATATCTCTGATTTTTATGATAAGACCATCATTCTGTTTCATGATGGAGATTCCACGGAGTACCATAAGGTACAGTTCCTGAAGGATGAGATTTTTAAAAAGATCGAAGGAAAGGCAGACCTCGAGGATGTGATCTTCAAGGAAGTAGTGATGAACGACAGTGTTTATGTCGACATGAACCATGTACTGACACAGGATGGAGAGAACCTGGTGGTCGTACCTTCGGATAATGAGGCCTATGTGAGCAATGTGATCAGTCCCCTGTTCTACCTGCTAGACCAGTATCAGATCGAGGTAGCAGGTATGCCGCAATGGAATAAGTTCAGGAACATTGACCTGGAGTATTTTCACAAGCTGCAGATGAGTTATTTCACTTCCTTTTACGTGGATTATGATAAACCGGAGATGAGAGACTTTATCAGCAGGTTCCGCGAGATCTACTTTACCGAGCCCTACCGTGTAAGTCCCAGGGGATACAACCTGAGTGTTTACGGGTATGACCTGGTTTCAGCCTTTGTGGAGGGCATCAGTGAATACGGAAAGAATATCATATATTTTACCGATGAGATGGAGGCTGATCCCATACTCGGTCCCTATAAGTTCGAAAGGATCAATGATTTTGGCGGACACGTCAATGCCTATATAAGCATCATCAAATTCTCTCCCAACCTGAATATCCAACAGGTGGAACTGGAGAGCCGTCCCCAAAGGTACAGGTACAGGCGGTACTCCAGGAGATACCAGCGTGACTAAGACTACTCGTATCGTAGTGAATTCACCGGATTAGCCGAAGCCGCCCGGATGGTCTGAATATTTACGGTGATCAGGGCCAGGAGCAGGGTAATGAGAGCTGCAGCAGGAAAGATCCACAATGCCAGGTCTGTTCTGAAGCTGAAGTTCTGCAGCCATTTGTTAATGGCAAACCAGGCAGCAGGCCAGGCAATCAGGTTTGCCAGCAATACCGGTTTGGCAAAATCCCTGGACAGGATATAGGAGATCTTTGTGATGGACGATCCCATGGCTTTACGGATCCCTATCTCCTTGGTCCGCTGTTCTGAAATGAAAGTGGCAAGCCCATATAATCCCAGGGCGGCGATAAACAGGGCAAATACCGTGAAATACACAAAAATATTCCCCATTTTCTTTTCATATTCATAAAATTGACCAATCCGTTCATTCAGGAATTGATAGTCAAAAGGAATGTCGGGATTGATTTCTTCCCATGCATTTTCCAGGGCAAGCAGTGTTAAGGGGGTAGAATCAGATAAAAGTTTAATGATCAGATAATTCGGTTGCCCTCCCATGAATCTGATCATGACCGGATTGATCTGCTGGTGCAGGGACTGCATGTGGAAGTCCCTCATCACCCCAATAATCCTGTAGGGGGTGGGTGTTGTTTTATCTGAATAAATGATCTTTCCAATGGGATCATCCCATGCCAGTTTTTTAAGCAGCACTTCATTGATGAGGACGGCCGTACTGTCAGTTGTGAATTCAGTGCTGAAATTGCGGCCATTGATGATCCTCATTTTCATGGTCTTCTCAATAAAATCCTGATCTACACGGAAGCCATAGATCAGCCATGGATCTTTATCCCCGTACCCCTCCGGAAAATATCCTGTTCCGGAAAGCTGCCCTGCCGGTAATCCTGTGGTAAGGGAGGCGGAGAGGACATTCGGGTAGGCCAGGAATTTTTCCTTGATGACCTGTCCTTTGTTCCTGGTTTCCTCGTTACGCAGGTGGATGACAATTACATTGCTCGGTTCAAATCCAAGGTCCTTTTCCATCATAAACGTTAGTTGTCTGTATATGACCACAGTACCGATTATCAAGGTGATCGAAACGGTGAACTGGATAAAGACAAGGGCATTCCTGAGCAGGCTGTTTGAGGATCCTGCCTTCAATCTTCCCTGCAGCACGCGGATAGGGTTAAATGCTGACAGGTAAAATGCCGGATAGCTTCCTGCAAAGATCCCTACAACAATTGCCAGCAGGATAAATCCCAGGGTCAATTGCCAGTCCAGTATGTATTGCATATCCAGATCCTTTCCGGTAATGTTATTGAAGGCGGGCAGGATTAGTTCGATCAGGAAGAAAGTGATGAACAGGGAGATCAGACTGATGATCACCGATTCCCCGATAAATTGCCTGACCAGGTTTTGCCTGGTAGAGCCAACTACTTTCCTGATGCCCACTTCGCGGGCCCTGTTGACCGATTTGGCAGTGGACAGGTTCATGAAGTTGATACTGGCCAGGATCAGGATGAACAGGGTGATCGCCGTCAGGATATAGATATATCTGATATCACTGTTACTCCCAATTTCAGCCATCAGGTCTGAGTGCAGGTGGATACTGGTGACAGGCTGGAGATCAATCTCAAAGCTGATATCCGCTTCCTGAATTTCATCAGACATATATCTTATAAAAAAATCAGGCATTTTTGCATTCAACGATTCCAGGTTTGCCTGTTCATCCAGCATTATATAATTATACATGGCGAAATTACCCCAGGTATTCATCCACCCCTCGCCCTGAAATTCAACCAGGGTGGAAAAAGAGATAAGTGCCTGAAAAGTGAAATGTGAATTGTCAGGATAATCCTCACATACCCCTGTCACCGTCAGATCTGCCCGGTCGTTGTAACGCAGAACTTTTCCTACAGGATACTCCTCACCGAAATATTTCGTGGCAACCGATTCAGCAAGCACAATGGACCGGGGAACCTCAAGGGCTGTTTCGGGATCACCATGAATAAACGGTATAGTGAATATTTTAAAAAATGATGAATCGGCAAAAAGTATATCATCTTCATAGTACTTCTCATCCCCGAAGGCAAAAAGTGAATTATGTGGCGGGTTGACCCTGGTATAATCGACAACCTCCGGGTAATCATTTACCAGCGCGGGACCGAAAGGGGGGGATGAGACGGCTACATTGATTTCCTGACCAGATATTTCCCCGTGGATAGCCACCCTGTAAATCCTATCGGCATTTTTATGAAAGCGGTCATACCCGAGTTCATGTATAATATACAGGATGATTAGGGCACTGACCGTCAAGCCGATGGTTAACCCTAAAATGTTGATGATGGCAAAACCTTTTTGGCGTAAAAGGTTGCGGAGGGCAATGGTAATATAATTCTTCAGCATAAAGGCAATTATTCCTTGGAATGGGACTCCAATACTGCCCAAAAGTTACAAAAACCGGGGCGAAATAAAAACCTTTAAATATTTTTTTGGAAGATTGAATGGCACAAGAACTTAACTCTGCACGCAGGGTTTTCGTTTCCATGAGTTTTTAAAGCTTCCAGTCCCCTTTCCAGACTTCCGATGCTGTTATTCATATCGTAATGAATTCACCGGATTTACCGAAGCCGCCCGGATGGTCTTTAAATTCACCGTGATCAGGGCAAGGAGCAGGGTAATTAGGGCCGCGGCCGGGAAAATCCACAATGCGAGGTCAGCCCGGTAGGTAAAATCCTGCAACCATTTGTTCATGGTAAACCAGGCAAGGGGCCAGGCCACTATGTTCGCCAGCAATACGGGTTTGGCAAAATCCCTGGAAAGAATATAGGCGATCTTTCCGATGGTGGACCCCATAGCTCTGCGTATCCCAATCTCTTTGGTCCGCTGTTCTGAAATGAAGGAGGCCAATCCGTATAGTCCCAGGGCTGCAATCAAAAGGGCAAATAGCGTGAAGTAAATAAAGATCTTCCCCATTTTCTGTTCATATTCGTAGAACCCGGCGATTCGTTCATCCAGAAATTCATAATTGAGAGGGATCTCAGGGTTGATAGATTCCCAGGCCTCTTCCAGGGCTAGCAGGGTTACAGAGGGTTGATCAGGCATCAGTTTGATGATCAGATATCTTGGCTGCCCCCTCAGGAATCTCAACATGATTGGATTGATCTGCTGGTGGAGGGACTGGTTATGGAAGTCCTTGATTACTCCGATGACCCTGTATTTCGTTCCCTCTGCTCTATCTGCCTGGATGATCTTGTCAATGGGATCATCCCAGGCCAGTCTTTTAAGCAGGACCTCATTGATCAGGACGGCCGTACTGTCGGTTGTGAATTCCGTGCTGAAATTGCGGCCGTTGATGATCTGCATATTCATGGTCTTGTCAATAAAATCAGGATCTACAGCAAAGTGGTAGATCAGCCATGGATCCCTGTCGCCGTAACCTTCAGGAAAGTATCCAGTTGCGGCTAGCTCTCCTGCAGGGTAACCGTTGGACAGGGTGGCGGAAAGGACATTCGGATGGGTCAGGAATTCATCTTTAATGACCTGTCCCTTACTCCTGGTCTCGTCGTTCCGCAGGGGGATGATGACTATATGGCTGGACTCAAAGCCAAGGTCTTTCCTGGTCATGAATGCAAGTTGCCGGTAGATGATCACTGTTCCGATGATCAGTGCGATCGAGATGGTAAACTGAATAAAGACAAGGATATTCCTGAGCAGGCTGTTGGAAGATCCCGCCTTTAACCTGCCCTGCAGTACACGGATCGGATTAAAGGCAGACAGGTAAAATGCCGGATAACTCCCGGCAAATACCCCTACTATAACAGCCAGGAGGATAAAGCCCAGGGTTAATTGCCAGTCCAATATATATTGCATGTCCAGATCCTTCCCGGTGATATTATTAAAGGATGGAAGGATCAATTCGATGAGGAAGAAGGTTATAAAGAGGGATATCAGGCTGATGATCACTGATTCCCCGATAAATTGCCTGATCAGGTGTGGCCGGGAGGAACCCACCACTTTCCTGATGCCTACCTCACGGGCCCGGTTGGCTGATTTGGCGGTGGACAGGTTCATGAAATTAATACTCGCAAGAATCAGGATAAAAATGGTAATAGCGATCAGGATATAGATGTAACTGACATCACTATTATCCCCTATCTCAGCCATCAGGTTAGAATGCAAGTGGATGCTGGTGACAGGCTGGAAATAAAGCTCAAAGTGGACATCTGCTCCCTCATCTTCTTCAGACATATATTTCTCAAAGAATTCAGGCATTTTTGCCATCAATGAATCCAGGTTTGCATTTTTATCAAGCAATATATAATTATACATGGAGAGATTACCCCAGGTGTTCAACCACCAGTCGCCTCTCATTTCCGACAGGGTAGAGAAAGAGATAATGGATTGAAAAGTAAAATGGGAATTATCAGGATAATCTTCGCATACTCCTGTTACCGTGAGATCTGTCTGATCATTGTAGCGCAGCACTTTACCTACAGGATATTCATCACCGAAATACTTCCTGGCAACAGATATGGGCAGAACGATTGATCGCGGAATTTCCAGGGCTGTCCCGGGATCGCCGTAGAGAAAGGGTACTGAAAATATTTTAAAAAATGATGAATCGGCGAAGAGTATATTTTTTTCATAATATTTCTCCTCCCCATATGTCAACAGGGAATTTCGTGGCAGGTCAATTCGGGTATAATCCACCACCTCCGGGTAGTCAGCTTTGAGCGCGGGACCGATGGGAGGTGATGAGACAGCTAAATCCAGTGCCTGTCCGGACATCTCCCCTCTGATAGCCACCCTGTAGATCTTCTCAGCGTTTTCATGGAAACGGTCATACCCAAGTTCATGTACAATGTATAGGATGATCAGGGCACTTACCGTGAGCCCAATGGTCAATCCTAAAATGTTAATGATGGCAAAACCTTTCTGTCGGACCAGGTTACGGATAGTAACAGTAATGTAATTTCTTAACATTAATGCAATTATTCAGGTTAGGGTACCCTAATACACTGAAAAATTACAAAAAATCGCTCTGGATAAAAAGAAAATGAGACTATTCCTGAACAGGTACCGGTAGCTTATCCTATCTCTGCCCGCAGCTCTTTCGTCCGTTATGCGTAGTTAAAGCTTTCAGGACCACTTCAGGGTCTGTGGCGGCCTGTACATCGTTATCCTTGTATACAAGCTTTCCGTTCCCGTCAACCACATAGGTCCACCGGGAAATAGTAACTCCTTTGGTTAGTTGAAGCGTTTGTCCGTCGACTTCTTTTTCAATAGTAGATCCTTCCCTGGTTGGTACGCCGAATAATTCAGCGATCTTTCCATCAGCATCAGACAAAAGAGTAAAATTCAGGTTGTGAAACTCTTTGAATTTTTGGAGGTTTTCATGCTCGTCTCCGCTTACACCTATCACCTGGGCATTGAGCAGCTTGAATGCCGGGTCATGGTCCCGATAGCTGCAGGCCTGTTTGGTGCATCCACCGGTAAAGGCGGCCGGGTAAAAGTAAATCACAAAATAGTCTGCTCGCTGGTCAGACAATTTCCATGTATCCCCGTTTTCATCTGTGGCTGAGAAACTGGGGACCTTATCTCCCTTTTCGAGGGGAGAGACGGCATAAATATTAAGCGTAAACAGTAGAACCGGTATAAAGAAAAACAATTTTTTCATGGCTGGGGGGTATAAAGTTTTAATTATCAGGATATGAAATTACTGATTTTAATGCCATTCGCAGATGATTTTGGCAGAATTTATATAATATTTAACAATCCCTGTTCGTGTAGCACGGACCGGACATTCTCCAGGCTACCATCTGTAATAGCCGGCTGCATAGAAGGGATCCAAGCATATTGAAATATAGGAAAATTGTTTAGATTTCATTCAGGGATTTAAAACCCTCTCCCAGGACTTCCTTGGCATCCACTACGGTGACAAAGGCATCCTGGTCAATATGC
>RCNB010001730.1_pt1 | contig 13633 bp, 8 predicted proteins | sample 2041321 | NCBI WGS metagenome assembly RCNB01 (sample SAMN09708232, study PRJNA481090) | Marine sediment metagenome, whole genome shotgun sequencing project. | reverse complement strand
CGTACACCAGTAACCACTTGGCCGTCTCCCAATACCTCTTCAGTATTGTTATTATACATGATTTCAATATTCTTGGTATTCTTAACTCTTGCTGCCATAATCTTAGAAGCTCTAAACTCATCACGTCTTACCAGCATCGTTACCTTAGTACATAGTTTTGATAAATAATGTGCTTCTTCACATGCCGAGTCTCCTGCACCTACAATAACCACTTCTTGATTTCTATAGAAAAATCCATCACATACTGCACATGCCGAAACACCTCCACCTAGCTTTAAATATTTTTGTTCAGACTCTAAACCTAAATACTTAGCAGATGCACCTGTTGAAATAATAACTGTATCACAATGAATCTCTTTGGTATCATTAACCCAAACTTTATGGGTCTCACCAGAAAAATCTACTTTGGTAACCCAGCCATCACGAACATCTGTTTCAAAACGCTCTGCCTGTTTTTGAAATTCAATCATCATTTCTGGGCCGGTCACGCCATCTGGATATCCTGGATAATTTTCAACTTCATTGGTTGTTGTTAATTGGCCTCCCGGTTGTATACCTTGATATAATACAGGTTTCATATTGGCCCTTGCGGCATAGATGGCAGCAGTATAACCTGCAGGACCTGAGCCTATTATTAAACACTTTACTTTTTCTATTTCTTCTGACATAATTTCTTATTCTTTATAACTAAACAAAAGTAGTTTTTTTGAAGAAATCCTTACACATAAGTTATCAACAGTTCTTATAAAAAGATAAAGTTTAGTTATGTGAAAAAATAAAACTAGATTTTAAATCTCAATATTATTTACTCCCATTTTGATATTATTCAATCCATAAATTAAAATGAACTTTATTCTAATAATTATATAGATTATATTTGAGATGAACCAATACAACTAATTCATCATGAAGACTAAAATAGCATTGCCCCTATTTTTCCTTTTTCTTATCTCATCATCAATAAATTATGCACAAACAAAGAGTTTAAGTTTAGAAAAAATCTATTCTCATAGAGAATTTCAAACGAAGGGTTTTGGCCCTGTAAGATGGTTGGAGGATGGTTCAGGATATACAACCTTGGAGCCTTCAAAATCTAGAAATGGAAAAGACATCGTTAAATACAACCCTGAAACTGGAAATCGTTCTATTTTAGTGGAGACTTCATCATTTGTGCATGATGGGAGTAGCGAACCTCTTAGTATCAAGGATTATTCATGGTCTAATGATACAAATAAATTATTAATATTTACGAATACTCGGCGTGTATGGCGTATTCATTCTCGGGGTGATTTCTGGGTTCTTAATATAAGATCAGGAAAATTACAACAGCTGGGGAAATCTTTAAAACCTACAACGCTGCAATTTGCAAAATTCTCTAACGACTCTAAAAAAGTTGCGTATGTGAGCGAAAAAAATATTTATGTCGAAGATTTAGATTCTCAAGTAATCACAGCACTAACAACTGACGGTTATGATAATATAGTTAACGGAACATTTGATTGGGTCTATGAGGAAGAATTAAAGTTAAGAGATGGTATTAGATGGAGTCCAGACAGTAAAAGAATAGCATACTGGCAAATGGATACTGAAGGGATAGGTGTTTTTAATATGATAAATAATATCGATTCCATTTATCCCAAGTTAATCCCAATTCCTTATCCAAAAGTGGGTACTACAAATCCTGCAGCAAAAATTGGAGTTGTAAACATTGATAGTAAAAAAACAACTTGGATGGACATTCCTGGTGACCCGAGAAATCACTATTTGGCACGCATGGATTGGGCAAAATCTTCGAATGAAGTTATTATCCAACAACTTAATCGTCAACAAAATACTAACAAAGTCTATTTTGGTGACGCTGAATCTGGCTCATCAAAAGTCATCCATACTGAAAAAGTAGATACTTGGCTTGATGTTTATGATGATTTAACATGGCTTGACGACGGAAAATACTTTACTTGGCGCAGCGATAAAACTGGATGGTTACATTTATATAAAGTTTCAAGGGACGGCAAGGAAATCATACCTATAACACAAGGTGATTTCGAAATTGTTAATTTGCTATCCATAAATAAAAAAACGGGATGGATTTATTATATAGCCGCACCTGATACGCCTACTGAACGTTATTTATTCAGAAGCAAAATAAACGGTAAAGGCGAACCCGAAAGGCTATCTCCTATTGATGCTGTTGGTCATCATTCTTATATCATTTCGCCCAATAGTAAATATGCCATCCATACATTTACAAACTCGACCACACCACCACAAATTCAAGTGGTTAGTTTACCAAATCATAAAGTGTTAAGAGTTCTTGAAGATAATGTATTGTTAAAAGCCAAACGTATTGAACATAATATTCCTAAAAAAGAATTTTTTAAACTGGAAATTTCAGATGATTTGACTTTTGATGGATGGATGCTTAAACCCAATGATTTTGATCCTGCCAAAAAATATCCAGTCCTATTTCATGTTTATGGCGAACCCGCTGGAAGTACTGTACAAAACAACTACGGGAGGGATTTGTTTAACGAATATGTAGCACAAAACGGATATATTGTAATAAGTATTGACAATCGTGGAACCAAAGTTCCAAGGGGACGTAAGTGGCGAAAAAGTGTTTATAAAAAAATAGGCATTATTGCTACTGAAGACCAAGCTGCAGCTGCAAAAAAAATTATGGAATGGGATTTTGTAGATCCAGATCGAATAGGAATGTGGGGCTGGAGTGGTGGAGGGTCAATGACTTTAAACTGTATGTTTAAATATCCCGAAATTTATAAAACAGGGATCGCTATTGCATTTATAAGCGATCAAAGAATTTATGATACTATTTATCAAGAACGTTATATGGATTTGCCTAAAAATAATGAAGAAGGTTATACGCAAGGCAGCCCAATAACTCACGCAAAAAATCTTGAAGGAAATGTATTGTTGATTCATGGTTCGGGAGATGATAACTGCCACTATCAAAGTTGTCAATTACTTGTAAATGAACTCATAAAACATAATAAATACTTTAGCATGATAGATTACCCCATGCGTTCACACGGTATTTACGAGCGCGAAAACACGTCACTCCATTTAAGAATGACAATGTTTAATTACTTGAAAAAGAATCTTCCTGCCGGAGGTATTTAGCAACATGGTTGGAAACTTAAATAAGTGGAAAGATTGTTTTAACCAATACTAAACCATAAAATGTGAGAAATTATACTAAAATTTTCTGCTTGGTAATTTGTCTATCCTTCATTTTCACTTCTTGTTCAAACAAGCAATCGAAAAAAAAGATTGAAAAGCCAAATGTACTGTTCATTTCTATCGATGATTTGAATGATTGGATAGAACCCATGGGGGGACATCCTCAGGCTTTGACTCCAAATTTATCGGCATTTGCCAATGAAGCCGTCTTGTTCAATAACTCTTATTGCGCCTCTCCTTCTTGCAACCCATCGCGCACGGCATTGCTAACGGGGAAATATCCTTATGAAACTGGGGTATATAATAATCCTCAAATTTGGAGACACGTTCTACCTGATGAAAGCACACTGCCTGAATATTTTAAACAGGCAGGATATTGGACTGGTGGTACGGGAAAAATATTCCATAATAACATGCCAGACCCCCGCTCATGGGATGCATACTATCCGTCGCTAATCCAGCATTTTCCAAATTATTTTCTGCCAGATATCGATTCTTTGACCAATTCCAAAATATTTCGAAAGCAGGACAATGAAATCAGGGAAGATGATCCAAAAGGAATAACGATGAATATGCCTCCATTTAAAGGATCATACATAGCGTTCGATTGGTCACCTCTACCTGTCAAGATGGAACAGACTGGTGATTATTCATCCGTTAATTGGGCCATGAATCAACTCAATAAAAAACATGATAAACCATTTTTTCTGGCATGTGGCCTTTATCGTCCACATTTACCTTGGTATGTCCCAGAGAAATATTATAATAAATTCCCGTTGGAAGATATTCAGTTGCCAAAGGTATTTCCAACAGATCGAGACGATCTGCCTAAACTAGGACAAGATGTAGCCAACGGCATTTACCACAATCAAGTAACCAAGGCTGGTCAATGGAAAAATGCAGTACAAGGATATTTAGCATCCATAAATTATGCCGATGATTTGGTAGGTGAATTACTTTCTACATTAAAAAACAGTGAATATGCAAAAAATACAATCGTTGTTATTTTTTCCGACCATGGCTGGCAACTTGGCGAGAAAACCCATTGGCGTAAATTCGCACTCTGGGAAAATGTGATTAAAACTGTATTGATAATAAAAACCCCTGAAACTAAAAACGGGGCTATCTGTTATAAAAACGTATCTCTGGTTGATGTTTTTCCGACCCTTTCGGAATTTTGTGGACTTCCAAGAAAGGAAGGAATTTCAGGGAATAGCCTTCTCCCTTTGCTTGAAAATCCAAGTGATAAAAATTGGAATTACCCTGTGATTACGACGCTTGGGGATAAACACTTTTCAATACGTAAGGATCAATGGCATTATATAATTTATGATGGTAAAGAAACTGAATTATACAATGTAAAAGAAGACCCCGAAGAATGGACTAACCTATCGGGACTATCAGAGTATGAAGAACTTGAAAATAAATTAAACAAATTTGTCCCCACGGAAAGAAAAGAATTGGTAAAAACAGATCCTCTCAGATGGGCAGATGTACTTAGTGGAAAAACGAAATTTTGATTAAGGGTAATTCTACGCTTAAACACCGTGTCCCGTTAATGAACTGCGATATGAAATCGATATAATCAAAAAACCCTAAGGAAGAAAATGAAAAAATATGTTTAAAAAAGAAACTTACACTAAACGACGAGAAAAATTAAAAAAAACAGTTGGTTCTGGAGTTATCCTTCTTTTAGGAAATAATGAAAGCCCTATGAATTTTTTAGATAATACGTTTCACTTTAGACAAGATAGTTCATTTTTGTATTATTTTGGATTAAATATCCCTAATTTGGTTGGAGTGTTAGACTGTGATTCTGGCGAAGATTGGATTTTTGGTAATGATTTGACAGTAATAGACTTTATCTGGATGGGACCTCAACCTACTATTGCAGAGCAGTCTCTTGATGTAGATGTCACAAAAACAGGAACTTTAAAACAGTTAGAATCAAAACTAAATACTGCATCAAAGTCAAATAGAACCATTCATTATCTACCGCCTTACCGCCCTGAAAATAAATTAAAACTGTTACAATGGTTAGGGGTTTCACCAGAAAAACAGAATGATAAATCTTCGGTTGAGCTAATAAAAGGCATTGTCGATCAGCGTAATTATAAATCCGATGAGGAAATTACCGAAATTATAAACGCAGTTAATACGAGTGTTGATATGCATACTTTGGCTATGAGAATGGCCAAGCCAGGGATTTCTGAGGCACAAATAGCTGCTGCTGTACAAGAAAAAGCAGTTGCAAATGGCGGGCAAACTTCGTTCCCGATTATTGCCACTATTCGTGGAGAAGTTTTGCATAATCACCATCATGGTAATATTCTTAGAAATGGAGATATGTTTCTTTTAGATACCGGTGCCGAGACAAAAATGGGCTATAGTGGTGATTTATCAAGTACGATACCTGTAAGTGGAAAATTCTCCTCAAAACAAAGAGATATTTATAACCTTTGTTTAGAAAGTCATGACAGTGCCATTGATATGTTGCAACCCGGAATTGCTTTTAAAAATGTACACTTTCAGGCAGCTAGAGTAATAGTAGAAGGACTAAAAAGTTTAGGCTTAATGAAAGGTAATGTTGAGGACGCTCTTATTAATGGAGCACACGCATTATTTTTCCCATGTGGTGTTGGTCATATGATGGGACTTGATGTACATGATATGGAAGATTTAGGTGAGGTGTACGTAGGTTATGATGGAGAACCAAAAAGTACTCAATTTGGATTAAAATCACTCCGTTTAGGGCGAAAATTAGAGCCAGGATTTGTGCTCACTATAGAACCAGGGATTTATTTTATCCCTGAATTGATAAATCAATGGAAAGCTAATAATCATAATTCCGAATTTATAAATTTTGATAAGCTTGAAGCGTATAAAACGTTTGGCGGACTTAGGAATGAGGAAGATTTTTTAATCACAGAATCAGGTTACCAACTTCTTGGTAAACAAAAGCCCAAAACAATTGACGACGTAGAATTAGAATGGGCAAAAGGTTTATAATAATTGATGTGTTTAAATTGTTGTAATCTTATTATTTGACGCTAACTTTTCTTTTATGGCACATGCAGTTTTAGTAATTGCCAGTCCACCTTTTCCAGTGCATTTAACACAGGTTGGCATTTGAGCACTCACATTAGAAACAGTATCAATAACTTCATTTAATGGAATTAGTGCATTATAGCCAGCACAAGCCATGGTTGCAGAAGATAGTGCGTTAACGGCCGCACTAACATTTTTACCCAAACATGGTGCTTCTACCCTATCTGCTATTGGGTCGCAAACCAAGCCAATCATATTTTGAATAGCCATAGAGGCAGCATCAACGGCTTGTTTAGCTGTACCACCAAACAATTGTACAATCCCGGCAGCAGCCATCCCTGCTGATGCACCACATTCTACTTGGCAACCATGCTCTTCCGCAGAAAATCCAGGTCCCATTGCAAAATAAGCACCAATTACTCCAGTGGCAAAATAGGCACTAATTAATTCGTCATGACTAGCTTCAATTTCATCTGCTACTGCTCTCATTACACCACCAACTGCACCGCAAGACCCAGCTGTTGGATTTGCTACTACAACTTCCATAGCGCTTTTTGATTCCATAATGGCTGAAACATTGGCTACAATTTGGTTTACAATAGAATTTTGAAGAATGTTGTTTCGTTTTTTTGCTTTTTCAATTAAGTGAGATTGTTGCGGTAAAATACGATCTTCATAAACAGTACCGGCTAATCCAGTTTGAATACTATTATCTATAATCCCAACTAAATCTTTCATTCTATCAACAACTTCGGATTCTGGTAATCCACTCTGACATTTCTCATAAATTAATCCTATGTCACCCAACGATAAGTTTTCTTTTTCAGCATAATCAAGCATAGAAGCTACTGAAGTAAAAGGTAGTTCAGTTTCATTACCAGCTATAATTGGAAGTACAGGATTAGCAAAAATGACATTGGAAAAATGTAAACTGCTTTTCAACATCTCTATGGTTTCTTCTGAAATCTCTTTGGAAAACTTCAAATTAATCAATCTATAATCACCATTTATGGATTCTGACATCGAGTGATTATGAGGAAGCAATTCATTTAGAATTTCAGGAATTGCATCGCACATTTTATTGAAAAGTAGCAATTCGTAATAATCCCCACATATATTCACTTTAAAACCATCAATCTCATGAATTTCAAAAGAACCACCACCCAACGAGGCTACTAAAACTTGAATCTTATTGCCATGAATACCTTCCAATGCTAATCGAACAGTATTGACATGGTTAGTCTTAAACGAATTCACTTCGTAACGTATTGAAATACCCATCTCGTTAGCGACAAGTTCTGTGTTCTTCATTCTATCATCGGTCATTTCCAAACCTAACAAACCTCCATCAATACCGAGTGTTGTACCTTGTTCTCTATAATTTGGTGCCCACGCTCCATTCTTATCAAAGTCAATGAGAGCATTTTTAAGAGGCTCATTCAAAATATCCAAACTCATTTTGGCAGCTCTCCAAGACGCCGCAGTATGTGAACTGGAAGGACCCCGCATCACTGGTCCAATTACATCATTAAAAATTCCCGGGTATTTATTCATGATAAACGCTTAAAAATGATTATTATCAAAGATAGGACAATTATTTAAGAAATTTATTAGCGCCCCCTTTCACTAAACCTTTATTAATCTAAATATCAATATATTACGAATATAAAATGGTTGTGTTTATTAATATTCCTCATCAGTAAAAATCCTCGAATCAATTTCATATATTTGAGTTTTAGTGTGCTATAATCTACGATTTGAATTGTAACATTTTAATTGGCATAATGTCTTTAAATTAAAAATGAACCAATAACGACTGTAATCAATAATAAAAAATTATAAATAGAAATGTTTGATACTGACGATATAATTAGCCTTGTAATTGTGGCAGTATCTTGGCTTTTGGTTTTCTTTTTGCTTACCGCAAAAACAAAAAATAGAACAAGCAACATACTTTTATCCCTGTTTTTAATAGTGAACGCCCAGGATTCCAGTGGCATGATTGCACATTTCTTGATATATCCAAAATATCCAGGTTTAGGGATGCTTTTTAATTCATCGGTATTCTTTAAAATGCCGTTAATATTTCTGTATATACTTTCTGTAATTTATTCGGATTTCAAATTACAGAAGAAACATATTATTCATTTATTACCATGGTTACTAAATATATTAGTTCTTGTACCACGTTACTTTGGTGTTGACTTTGACAGCAAATGGAGTTTTTTAAACGCAAATGCAATAGAGAGAATGCCCGAGGTAAAATTTTCATATTTTTTAGTGCACTTCCAAATTCTAATCTATCTTATAATGAGTTTTGTAGTGATAAAGAGATACAAGACTCTCCTATTAGAAAATTATTCTAACGCCAATCTATTTAATCATAAATGGCTGTTTCAATTTATGACTTTATTTGCAATTGAAGCCTTTATAGCGACCCTTAAAAATGTATTTATGTTTATGCATTTAGAAACTATTTATTTTTATACGCAATTGGTAACAGCAACAGTAGCTCTTGCTTTTATTTGTTGGATAGTTCTCAAAGCATTGCACAATCCTGAATTATTTAGAGGCATAAACTCAAATTTACAATTGGTTAAAGATCTTATTGAGGAAAAAGGAATTAAAAGAGAAAATGATGTAGAAGAATCTTTAGAAATTACGAAGCTTAAAGAATACATGAGCAAAGAAGAACCATATTTAAATGCCTCTTTGACCATGTACGATTTGTCTAAACAAATGAATATCCCATCGAAGGATTTGTCTCTTTTAATAAACCATAATTTAAACCAGCATTTTTTTGATTTTGTTAATAGGTATAGAATTGAAAAAGCAAAAGAACTTTTAATTTCTGAAGAGAGAAAAAACCATACGATTCTAGAAATTCTATACGAAGTTGGTTTTAATACAAAATCGTCATTCAATACAGCCTTTAAAAAACACACTCAAGTTACACCAACATTTTATAGAAAAAATACAATTAAAAAAGCTTCATAAGTGATTATGATTTTAAATTTTGAAAACATAGAACACCTTTTCACAATAAGTTTAGCCTTATTATTTTCATTCTTTATGTTTTTTAACAAAACTAAAGAACGTTCTGGTAATGTTTTTATAGGTCTTTTCGTTTTGTTTTTTGGTATAGAAAGTTTAGATGCCCTATTAGGTCAATCATCATTTTACAGTACATATAGCCCTAACTTATATTTAATACTGCCAAATCTTTCTTTTTTATTTTATCCCGTTTTTTTCTTTTATATAAAATCTGTTACCTATAAAGGATTTAAACTTAAATGGGGTGACTTAATTCATTTAACACCATATTTAATAATAGTGATCATAACATTTTTTGAATTTCATTTGAAACCAACTGAAACTCAATTAAAGATTATGACATTTACTGACATGCCATGGTTTATAAGTATCATTTATTATTCTTTACGTATTCAAAGTATTGTGTATCTGGTGTTGTCTATTAGAGTTGCTTTTAGATTTAAAAAAATCGTAAAAGAAAATTACTCAAGTATAAACAAGCGGAATTACAAATGGATTTTACAACTAACTTTTGTATTTGTGTATTTTGTTTTAACAGCTCTTATTCACAATATTCTTAAATTTGGTTTTAGTCAATCATATGAAAAAGTTCCTTTTTATATATTATCAGTTTTAGTTTTTTTGTATGGATTATTTATAAAGGAATCTCTCAACCCTATTTATTTAATGGAGTTGATGCCAATATTAAATTACTCAACGAATATATTGATGAACAAAAGGAAGAAAAAAAACTGAATGAAAATGTAATCCCCATTGATAATGACCTAAAATATAAGGTTGAAGAATATATAAATACGAACGAAGTATATCTAAATCCTTCTCTTACAATATTTGAATTAGCAGATGGCTTAAGTTTAACTAGTCTTGAATTATCTCTTTTTTTAAATAAAGTTTTACATAAAAATTTCTTTGACTTTATAAACGAATACCGTATCAAAAAAGCGATGCATATATTACAAGACCCAACTAATAATCACCTCACTATTCTTGAAATTTTATACGAAGTAGGGTTTAATTCTAAATCTTCGTTTAATACTGCATTTAAAAAAAATACTCAAACTACACCCACTCAATACCGTAAAAACCACTCACAATCAGTTAGTTAAATAAAAGTCGAACCAATTAGTTTCAAATAAAGGGTTCGACTTTTTTTATTCGGTCGATTATCACGATTATCTATTAGACATTTGTCCTATAAAATTATAGAAATCATGACACACGTAAGAATTAAACTATTTATTATTGTATTATTTTTAATTACAAATTTTGTATCTGCAACCGAATTAAAATGGCAAATTATAGGCAAAATTATTGAGGACAAAACTGAGGCAACGATTCCTTACGCCACAGTAGCATTATATAATAAAATCGACTCTAGCTTAGTTACTGGGACCATAAGTGATGACAACGGTAATTTCACAATATCAAAAGTGGAGCAAGGCGATTATTATTTAAAGTTAAGCTTTATGGGGTATCAAGATCTTACCATTTCCAACCTTACCTTCGATAAAAGCAATAAAATTCTAGACCTTGGCACTATTATATTAATCCCTGCACTTGAACAATTAAGTGAAGTGCAGGTAAAAGCAAAAATTGCAGCGGTAAGAAATTCTATAGACAAACAAGTATTGAATGTAGCATCAAATCTTTCAGCAACTGGCGGAACTGCAGCTGATGCATTAAAATTATCTCCTTCGGTTCAAACAGATTCTGACGGAAACGTAAAATTGAGAGGAAGCTCAAACTTCAAAGTACTTATCAACGGGAAACCTTCAACTTTAAGTCCTGATGATGTATTAAAGCAAACACCTGCAAATATTATCAGTAAAATTGAGGTAATCACTAATCCTTCAGTCAAATACAGCGCAGAAGGCGGCGCCGGAATCATCAACATTATTTTAAAGAAGGGAATTGAAAGTGGTTTTAATGGTATAATTAATGGCGCTATAGGTTCTAAAAACAAATACTCTGGTGATGCCAACTTCAACTTAAACAAAAAGAAAGTAAGTTACTCTTTTGGCTTTGATTGGAGAGACAATACAAAAACAGCTTTCAATAATTATTTTCGCGATCTTTATAAAATTGATACTGTACATATTGCTACTATGTATCAAGACAGAAAAATAGTGAACAAAAATTTAGGGTTTCGATTTGGTTTGGACTACAATCCAAATGATGAAAATAATTTCACATATTCATTTCATACAGGAAATACCGTAACCGAAGCGGATATAAGAGTTAAAACATCAGGACGAACAGTTCCTGCTGATATTGAAGAAAACATGTATAATACATTCTATTTTTATGCAAAACCTAAATTCTTTACTAATAATCTTGGATACACAAAAACCCTTAATGAGGACGGTAGCAAAATAGCGTTTAACACATACTATTCTTACATAGATTATTACATTTTTAATGGACAGAGTCAATCTAAAACAGACTCCAATCATAATATTATAGATACAGAACCATTTTTACAAGATGTTTTAAACGATAATCATAGTCATGATTTACGACTCGATACTGACCATACTAATGTTTTTTCAGAAAAAATAACTCTTGAAACAGGGTTATCTTATCACTTATATAATCGATTTTTGGATGTTACTTATGCACGGTTTGATTATAATATAAACGATTGGGTAAATCATCCTGATTATACCAACAAATATAATTTTGATGAGAGTATTTATGCTGCATATGCAAACGTAAACACATCTATATTAGGAATGAACGCTTCCCTAGGACTACGTCTAGAATATATGGATAGGCTATTGAAACAACAAGGTAGTGATACTGAGTATAAATATGATAAACTTAATTTCTTTCCTGGCATTTCGCTATCCAAAGCTTTAAATGACAGTGAAAATTTAAAATTGGCACTAACCAATAGAATTAATCGTCCAGATGAATATATGATGAATCCATTTCCTGAATTTGAAGATGAGTATTTTTTTAGTGAAGGAAATCCTAACTTAGTTCCCGAAATTGTGCGTAATCTAGAATTGGGCTATTCCTATTCAAAAAATAAAACCACACTGTCATCGAATTTATACTATAGACAAACCACAGATAAGTTAGAGCAAAAATTAACGATTGGTGACGATGAAAAAATCCATACCATATTTCATAATGATAGTGGAGACAAAGCCATTGGCTTAGAGTTAATGGGTAATTTTGAATTAACCGATTGGTGGAGTTTAAATGCCAACTCCAATTTGTACTATTACGATATATGGGCAAACGTCGAAGGTGCAAAGACCTCAAATAATGATTTTTCTTGGAGCTCTCAATTGGTTAACTCCATAAATTTGAGTGAGTCTACATCACTACAAGTCATTGGTTATTACAATAGCAAGACTGTAAGGTCTCAAGGTGAATTAAGTGATTATTATTTTCTAGATATTGCATTAAAGCAACAATTTATGGAAGGCAAATTATCCATTAGCTTGCAATGCAAAGACATTTTACAATCGTTAAACTATGAGTTAAAAACAGCAACAGGAAATATGGACTTATTAGGTGATTTTAATAATGAATCTCCAATTGTATTCTTTAACATAAGCTATAAGTTGAGTAATTACAAAAAGAAGACTAAAGATGTTGAAACTGAATTTGACATGTAATTTACAAACTAGCCAAATCAAACAATAATAAATATAAATGAAATGAATAAAAAAATCAATTAATCTAATTAAAACGAACCTTGTTTATGCAAATCATAAACAGAATGAAGTGTATTTAAAAATAAACAATAAAAAGTGGTTTCCCATTAATTCCCAATGGATACCTGTAATAAACCTCAATAATCAATTAAATAAAAAACAAAATGAAACGTATCGCTAATTTATCCGCAGTTTTAGTATTAATAATAATGGCATCATGTTCTACTGACAGAATTAAGGGTTCAGGAGATTTAACATCTGAAATGAGAAATGTAAATGATTTTACCAAGGTAAGTAGTGAAGGCGTTTTTGATGTAAACATTACACAAGGAACTATACAGTCTGTACAAATTATTGCAGACGATAATGTAATCCAAAGGGTTAAAACAAAGGTCGTAAACGGAGAACTGAGATTGTATTTAGACAATCATAGTTATAATAACATAAGTCTTGAAGCTAATATAACAGTTACACGTCTTAATGGTCTAAAAAACAATGGTGCGGGTAACATGTATGCCTATGACGTTGATGAAGCCGGAGATTTTAAGGTAAATAACTTTGGATCAGCAGATATATTAATTGAAGGAAAAGCAGCAAGCTTGAGTATTTATAATGAAGGGTCGGGAAGTTTTAGGAGCTTTGATTTTTTGGTAAATGACTGT
>RCNB010001729.1_pt1 | contig 13633 bp, 11 predicted proteins | sample 2041321 | NCBI WGS metagenome assembly RCNB01 (sample SAMN09708232, study PRJNA481090) | Marine sediment metagenome, whole genome shotgun sequencing project. | reverse complement strand
GGAGCGAAGCGACACCATAACTTTAGGCACTTTAGATCACTTTAGGCACTTTTAACTTGTACGGCTTTAAGTAAAACAGCCCCTTTCAGTGGCAAACCAAAGCCTGGTCCTTTGGGCCAGGATTCTTTACTGGCAAGAGTTATGTCGAATATCTAATTTACTTATTATTAATCGGGAGGAACAATTAATGGGTACAAGTGAACTTCTGGAAAAGATAGCATTCAATGTAATACAGGGAAGAGTGGAAGCTGAAGACGAAGGCTTTGATCCGGGACTGGAAGGTCAACCCGGAGTAACTGAGCTGGTGAATGAGGCATTGAATCAAAATATAGATCCAAAAAAGATATTGATAGAATCATTAACAGAATCCATGGAAATAGTGGGTGAAAAATTTGAGCAAAATGAGTATCTGATACCGGACATGCTGGCTTCTGCCGAATGTGTGGGGGTTGCAATGGATTTATTGTCGCCTCATCTGATCAAGGCGGGTGTAGAGAGCAAGGGTAGATTTATAATCGCCACTGTGAAGGGTGACCTTCACGACATCGGGAAAAACATTGTTGCCATCATGTTAAAAGGTGCGGGCTATGATGTCGTGGATGCGGGATCGGACGTCTCGTCTGATCTGATCATCGATGCTGTTAAAGATAATCAAGCCCATTTTTTAGGCCTTTCTGCGCTTTTAACTACGACCATGCGTAACATGGAAGATGTGATCGATAAATTAAAAAGCGAGGGGCTTCGCGATAACGTTAAAGTTTTGATCGGCGGCGCTCCCACCTCCAAAGATTTTGCCGCGCAAATCGGAGCGGATGCGTATTGCAAGGATGCGTTTGAGGCCCTTGATGTTTTGAAAAGTATGCAAAGCACAAAATAGGAGAAATCATGGAACAAAAGGGAGAAAAAAAAGCTTATACACAGGCACACAGCACGGGAGAATACGAAAAAGCAAGCGGGCTGACAGGAAAATATGACAATGTCAGGAGATTTTGGGAAGATCAGAACACCGCTATTTTTATGCGTTCCGCACTGAACAATCTGGTGGAACAGAAGAAAAGACGCCTTGAAAGGATCCGTATTCTTGATCTGGGGTGCGGTAGTGCTGACGGTTACGACCTGTTGATGAATGTAACAAACAAAGACCCCGGTATTTTTGATTACATTACCTCTGCCATTTCGCAGGACATGTTTCAAGAATATGTCGGGATCGATATTAACCCTGATCTTCTTCAACAGGCTGAAGAACATATAGGTCATCTACCAAAAACACGGTTTGTTCAAGCAGACCTCTCAAATGGCCTGACGCCTGAGATAACCGAAAATCCTCCTTTTGATATATATTTTACATCCTACGGAACCTTTTCACACTTCCATGATCATCAGAGTGTGAAAATTATTGCCGATATTGCCAAGCATGCTCCGGAGCGGGCGATTTTTATGGGAGACTGGCTGGGCCGTTATTCCTGTGAATGGCAGGACCTGTGGCATCATCCGGTGGACAAAGAATATTTCATGGATTATCGTATTTCCTATATTTATCCTGAGGAAGAGCGTGATCAAATGGACATTTCATCCTTTCCCTTAAGACTGATAACAAAAGATGAGATTATGAAAATTATTGATCAGGCTTCAAAGGAATCAGGAGTTACGATTGAACCGATAAAGTTTTTTGATCGTTCCATTTTCATTGGCCGGCACATGGATACTGGGGATTACAATGTCAATTGTCCAAAGTTGAGGTATCCTGTGAATTCGCTTTTTGAGGGATATGTTCGTACAGATCTTGAAAGTCTTTTGGTCGACTATGTGCCCCGGCCGGGATTTGATCATCTTAACAATTTTTTCGAAATGTTTTTCATATGCTGCAACACACTGGTAAACCATACTATTTCTCTGCTCAGCAATTATGATACAGAAGAAGAAAAACTAGATGATGTTCCTGATATTATGCCCTATTATCCCGGTCCTCTCAAAGAAGGCATGAAAATCATGCGGAGAGTTATTGAAGGGGTTGGATGGGTCCCCTGGGGCGATGTGCGGGCAAATGTCATAGAAACGCACCTTGGCTATTCCCTTCGCAAGCTCGAAACGGACCTTCAGCCGGGAACAGGTGTAGGGCACGGACTGGTGGGACTCTTCGAAATTAAGAAGTAAATTTAGGAACTTCAAATTTTAGCTCACTTTCACTTTTCCGATTTGTCCGGCTTAGGAGGTTAAGATTAATATGAGTGGTTTCGCTGTAGTATTTAACAAACAAGATCGTTTGGAACTGGAAAACATGTTTCAACGGATAGGTCATCGTGGCACGTATATATCCGGCAAATTTATATATAAAAGAGTGCTGATGGCACAAAACTATCTCAAGGGTGATATATGTTTGAAAGAGAATAAATTCTTGGAACAGGATGAAAATCAAGTTCCGGTATTTAACCAAAAGTTGCCTGGCTTTAGAATCTGTTACGACGGCCAGATGGGAAACTGGGAAAAACGGGCGCGTGACAGTGGTGTTTCAAACGGTCCTTTCAGGGAGGAACGCTTGTTTCTCTATCTTTACCATCAATACGGCAGCCAAATGTTTGAGTACCTGGACGACGCTATCTTTGCATTTGTAATTTCAGATGGCGATAATCTTTTTGCGGCCAGGGATCTTCTTGGAATCAAGACTTTATTTTACGGACGAAAAAACGGAACATATTATTTTGCTTCCGAACTCAAAGGTCTGAAAGATATAACCGATGAATTCTATGAATTTCCACCTGGCCATTATATGAATAGTGATGGCAGGTTGGTGCAGTTTGCTGAATTGCCGAAAGAACCACCTGCAATCTGCAAATCTGATCCGGATGAAATGATTATATCAATACGGGATATTATCCAGCGCAGTTTCCAAAACCGTGTGAACTTTGAAGATCCAACAGGAAGCCTTCTTAGCGGCGGATTGGACAGCAGTGTTATTGCCTGGCTTGCCAGCGAAGCCTACAGAGAAAAATTTGGCAAAGAAAAACGCTTGAAAACATTTGCTCTGGGGGTGGGAGAAAGTGAAGACATTAAATATGCCCGCTTAATGGCCAGTTATATCAACTCCGAACACCATGAATTGATAGTTGATATGGATCAAATCCTGGCCGTACTGCCCGAAGTAATTTGGTGTCTTGAATCGTTTGATCCTTCACTGGTGAGAAGCTCGGTGTCGAATTATCTTATCTCCAGATATGCTAAAGAAAATAGTATAGAAGTTCTGCTTTCCGGAGAAGGCGGTGATGAGATTTTTTGCGGATACATGTATCTTAAGGAATTTCCATCTGAAGAATTATTTGCCCGCCAAATGGAATGTGTCGGCTTTTTACATAATAACGCTTCGCTGCGTTTGGACCGAATGAATCTTTGCAACTCCGTTCGAGTGGTGACGCCACTGATATCCGGTGAATTGTTCAAATATGCCATGGCAATTCCATCTGAATACAAGCAAAGACCGGACGGCGATCAGAAAATCGAAAAATGGATTTTTAGAAAAGCTTATGAAAAAGTGTTACCTAAAGAAATCACTTGGCGGCTTAAACAGGAATTTTCGCAAGGATCAGGTTCTGCCAATGTACTTCCTTTATATTTCGAAAAGGCGGTCAAAAATAAGGAGTTTAAAAAAGCTCAGGCCAGCTTTCCCATTGTCCGTAGCAAAGAAGAGTTCTATTATTTTAAAATATTCACGGAACATTTTGGCAGTGACCTGGCAGTGGAAACGGTCGGTCAGTGGACCAGCTTGTAATCTAATCAACCTCTGGGATGATATTTTTCATGCATCTGCCTTAGATGTTCCCGGGCTATGTGAGTATAAATCTGTGTAGTGGAAATATCAACATGGCCGAGCATAACCTGAACAGCTCTCAAGTCAGCACCGCCTTCTAAAAGGTGGCTGGCAAAAGAGTGCCTTAAACTGTGCGGCATGATCTTTTTTTTGATTCCGGCCTGCTGAGCATACTGTTTTAAAAGCTTCCAGAATCCCTGGCGGGTCATTGGTTTTCCTGCTCTTGCGACAAAAAGATATCGGCTAATGCGGTTTTTTAAAAGCAATGGCCTGGCGGTATTTATATAATCGTCGATTTTCTCTTTTGCGCAAATACCGATGGGAACAACCCTTTCTTTTGAACCTTTACCTAAAACCCTGACAAAACAGGCTTCAAGGTTTACATCCAGAAAATTCAGGTTAACAAGTTCCGAAACTCTTAATCCAGCGGCATAAAGGAGTTCGAGCATTGCTGCATTTCTTTTTCCAAGGGGTTTGTCGGTATCCGGCATATTTAAAAGAAGATTAACTTCTTTAACGTTAAGGACATCCGGAAGTTTAAGACCGCTTTTTGGAAGGTCTATAAGCCTGGCAGGATCATATTTGATTACCTTTTCCTGGACAAGAAACCTGTAAAACCCCCTCAGGGTAATGAGATGCCTCGCACGTGACCTTGACCCCAGACCGGCATTTCTCAAGGCAATCAGGTGCTTTAATATCAAAGGCGTATCGGCATCAGAGATCTTTTTGACCCTTTTTTGCTTTAGAAATTCAAGATGCCTGGCAAGGTCGCTGCTGTACGATTCTATGGTTTTCTCCGAAAGCCCCTTTTCGAAGATAAGATAGTTTAAATATTGATCTGCAAGAACATCTAATGAAGACATAGATTAATTTACCGGTTATTGTGAGAGATCCATTTTCACCCCAACCAGAACTTATCCTGTCAAGAGGGCAGGGTGGAGGTGTTAACTTGGCAGTATGGGAAATTCCTTTTTTTTAAACAGGTATTAAAAAAATGTAAAGTTATTTTTTTCGAGAACCTAAATAGAATGTGGGAAAAGAATTTTTTGATGTTGAAAGTAACAAGATTGTCTGATAATAATACCTAAATTCTGCAAGCCTTGTATCGGCCGGATATACAAGGCATCAATCGTGCAAAAAGGGGCGTTTTGCAAAGGTCTCAGAGAGGAGGAAGATATGTTTGTAGCTGTTATGGCAGGGGGCTCAGGTACTCGCTTCTGGCCAATGAGCCGGAGGAAAAAACCTAAACAGTTTTTGAATATTACCGGCCAAGATCCGATGGTAGTAGAGACCTGTAATAGACTCACACCATTGGCGTGCGATGAGGAGATTATCCTTGTCTTAGGTCAAGAACACATGAACGAGGCCACAACGCTTTTTAAGGATAGAAAGGTGCATCTAATTGCCGAACCTGTTGGGCGAAATACCGCACCCTGCATAGGTCTCGGTGCAATATACGCACAGCATTTAGGGTGTCAGGGAGCGGTTGCCTTTCTTCCGGCGGATCATTTTATAGGAGACTCTGACTCATTTATAAACGCACTTCGCGCAGCATGTGAGCTTGCCGATTCGGGTGGAATCGTGACTATCGGCATCGTGCCAAGCAGGCCCGAGACCGGCTACGGTTATATTCAAAGGGATGATAGTCAGGTTGAGGCCGGCGGTTTAAAAGCTTACGGAGTATTGGAATTCGTTGAAAAACCTAGTCTGGAAAAAGCCTGTGACTATCTTGCGGGAGGCAAGCACTACTGGAATGGCGGGATCTTTGTTGCAACCCCGGAAACGATTCTCAGGGAGATCCGGGAGCACCTTCCAGATATTTACAGCGGAATGATAGAATTAAGTGAGGCATTGGGCACCCAGCGGTTTGAGGCGGAACTAAAGGCGGTTTATGAAAAGATCGAAGGAATTTCCTTTGACTATGGCATTATGGAAAAGACACGGGAAAAGGTTCATATCATTCCGTGCGAGTGTGGGTGGAGCGATGTGGGATCGTGGGCATCCCTCTATGAATTGAGAGCAGCTGATCGTGATAATGATCAAAATCTGATTGACGGCCAAGCACTTGTCATTGATTGTGAGGAAAGCTTCGTTTCCAGCAATGGCGGCCGGCTAGTAGCCTGCCTGGGTCTTAAAAACTGCCTTGTGGTAGATACCCCAGAGGCCTTGCTGGTGGCTGATTTAAATCGATCACAGGATATCCGCAGTATCGTTGACCAACTGAAAAAGATCGGCAAGGAGAATTTGCTGTGAGATTTCATGCCTGTTGAGATTGGCCTCCCGGGCGCCAATTAAGCGGCGCAACGCAAGGCGGTCTGGGGCATGAGCGGGCAGGTCACAATTTGAATAATTGAACAATGAAATGTATGAGGTAGACAGATGAATAATTTTGATACTATTTTATTGGGAATTATTCAAGGATTGGCCGAGTTTCTACCTATCAGCAGCTCAGGACATCTGGTCCTTTTTCAAAAACTGCTTGGTTTCAGGGAACCGGAGCTTCTTCTTGATGTTGTCTTACATCTGGGCACCCTTTTCTCTGTTTGTATCTACTTCCGGTCTGATCTTAAAGACATGCTTAAAGAGACCTGGGAGTTTTGCATAGATCTTTGCAGAAGACAAAAAGGATTCAGAGATGTTGATGATAAACCCTCTGCCGCTCTCACATTAATGGTCGTGATCGGTACGATCCCCACTTATCTTATCGGACTTGCATTTCAATCACAACTGGAAAGACTATTCGGTTCGGTCACCATGGTAGGCTTTGCACTGTTGACCACAGGTTTTATCCTTCTGATCAGCAGATACATACCAGAGAATGGGAAAAGGAAAGGCAAGATAATTCTGTTTACGGCTCTGTGCATTGGAGCAGCCCAAGGTTTTGCCATTGTCCCGGGCATATCCAGATCCGGTACAACTATTGTTTGCGGTATGATATTGGGCCTTAGAAGAGAACTGGCGGCCCGTTATTCATTTCTCCTTTCCATCCCCGCGATCATCGGGGCTATGGTAGTACAATTGTATGCTCACGAGTTAACCGGAGTGATTTTCCTGCCACTGGCTTCAGGATTTCTTTCGGCTGCCATAGTAGGTCTGATAGCGCTTAAAATCGTCATGGACATGGTAAAAAAGGGGAGGCTATTCTTTTTTTCTCCTTATTGCTGGGCTATAGGATTGCTGGCAATTGCTATCGGTTATATGGCCGGCTGAAACTGAACTGTGAGATCAGCGGAATGGATCTTTTGACTGGAGTATCGTTAGAAACCCAAAAATGGGTTGATGTTCTTAAAGAAAAAGAATGTGAAGTTTACTATATTTCTTGGTGGGTTACTTGAAATGAGTATTGTATTAATAGGTTTTGCACGTTCAACACGATGTCCCGTAAACTAGGACTGCTTCTTCATGAGCGTTACTTATATCCGTACAAACGAAAATCAGGTTTTAGACCGTACCGCCATGACGATTTTGGTGGTACTTTGTGCGAGTTGGGGACTTAATCAGGTCGCTATCAAGGTTGCCATTCGCGGCGTTTCACCGCTCCTGCAATGCGGTATCAGGTCGGTGGGCGCCACCATCCTGATTTGGATCTGGATGGCAGTGCGCCGGGAACCCTTGCTGGAAAAAGACCGAACCCTGTGGTGGGGAATTACGGCTGGTCTTCTCTTTTCCGCAGAGTTCATTCTGATTTACTGGGGCCTGGAATTTACTAATGCATCACGCGCCGTGATCTTCCTCTATATGTCGCCGTTCGTTGTGGCACTGGGAGCGCAGCTCTTTATTCCGGGCGAACACCTCGGGATGATTCAAGTCCTTGGTCTGTGCTGTGCCTTTGGTGGTATTATCGTCGCGTTCAGAGAGTCCCTGAGTTGCCCCACCTATGGAATGCTGATCGGTGACGGCATGCTGGCGGGAGCCGCGGTATTATGGGGGGCCACCACGGTTCTGATCAAGGCCAGCCCCCTTGCCGGGATTAACCCCGGCAAAACTCTGCTTTACCAATTGGCTGTGTCAGCGGTGGTCCTGCCGCTGGGGTCGCTGGCAATGTCTGAACCCGGTATTGTCCTGATGACCCCCCTGATTGTCGCAAGCCTGATCTACCAAACGGTTTGGGTGGCGTTCATTACGTACCTGTCCTGGTTCTGGCTCATCCGCCACTATCCCCCTTCTCGCCTGGCATCGTTCACCTTTCTCACGCCGTTTTTCGGCGTGCTTGCCGGGGGTCTGCTGCTGAATGAACCCATGACGAGCAGTATATTGCTGGCGCTTGTTTTGGTGGGTACGGGTATTTACTTGGTGAATCGACCGGTTGCCGGTTGAGATGTGTTTTCAGACCCCGGTTAAATAAAGAACAAAAGATTTAACTGGGCAACCAGGATGAATACGATATTCAGGATTATTTTTTTATCATGCTTGCCCAGTGGAATTTCGTTCTGCGAACCCTTTCAATGTATTATCGAATACACTGATATTTCAGTATGCTAAATGTTATTATTAGTTTTTGAAGTTGTAATTTTGGTTTAGAAATCTTCAATTATCGAGCTGGTCAGGTTCATCGATATCCTCCTTTTCAATAATGGCCATTGCTTTAAAACATTCTTCCTCAATTCTATTTGACACACAAACCACCTTCCTCTATATTCTTTTGATAAAAAAGCGAATTCTTATGATTTAAGAACCCCAGGTTAGATTGTACTAAGCAGTCATGGATTCTGCTCAATAACATATTCATAATCTATCATTTTATTGTTATATAAACCGTAAGGCGGCAGAGTTATCATTTCTATTTTGCTCACTTCAAAAAAAAAGACCGCTTATCTTGATTAAATTAATTAAATACGTACTTATAGTTAAAGAGATCTTTCATATTTTTTTCTTTTTTCGATACAAATAAAAGGCATTGTTATGAAAAACTTTTCCCGGTTCTAATAGGAGGAAAGATGCAATCCAGATCGAGGTTTTTATTAGGAGCTATTCTATTTCTGTGTGTTGTTATCTTGGCAACGGCACCTTGCCACGTTCCAGCACAGACGGCCCAAAAGAGCGAAGTGCCAAAAGAAACCATTGACACCCAAGCTAAAGATAAAACCCAAGCTCCATTTATAAAAGTCAAGGCCATGGATAAAGCCGGGGAAAGCGTCGGAAAGGGTATTGACAAATTAAGTCATTCAGCCTCTTCAAAATTCGGCAAGTGGATCGAGGTCGAGATTTTTGCAGGAATAACCTGGCTAAAATTGCTCTTTTGTCTCTTTTTGACCTTTTTAGTTGTAATTGTTGAACGGTTGCTGAGATGGCTTATCAACGCAACCATTCGAAAGATACCGTCAGATATAGATGTTGTCTCATGGCAGCAGCATTTTCTTCTGGTTTTTTCCAAACCGCTCTCCCTCTTTATCTGGTCGTACGGCATCTATGGTGCTCTTTCGCCATTGTACAGCCATTTCCGGACGCCAGTGGGAGAAAACCTGGTCCATTTGGTAGCACAAAAAGCAGCCGATATCGGCGGAACCATAGCCCTTTTCTGGTTTATCCTCTCTTTGGTACAGATTTTGGACGTGTACCTGAAAAAATGGGCAGCTGGTACTGAAAGCACCATCGACGACATGCTGGTTCCGATTGTCGCCAAAACGCTCAAGGTCTTTATTATTGTCATCGGCGGAATCATTGTTATTCAAAATCTCACTGGGCTCAAAATCGGTCCCCTGCTTGCATCCCTAGGAATCGGCGGAATAGCAGTTGCCTTGGCCGCCAAGGATTCAGTCGCCAATTTTTTCGGAACCTTGACCATCCTCTTTGATAAGCCTTTTAAGGTAGGGCAGCGGATCATTGCTGATCAATACGACGGGATCGTTGAATCCGTGGGATTCAGAAGCACCCAAATTCGAACACTTACCGGACACTTGGTAACTATTCCTAATGAAAAACTGGCCAACTCCAGTCTGGAAAACATCGGCGAGAGACCTTATATTCGCTGGCTTACCAACATCGGTATCACGTATGATACGCCGCCGGAAAAAATTGAAAAGGCCGTTCAAATAATTCGGGAAATTCTTGAAAACCATAAAGGGATGAAAGAGGATTTTCCACCACGGGTCTTTTTCAATGGCTTTAATGATTGGAGCCTGAACATTATGGTGATAGCCTGGTATCACCCTCCCAATTATTGGGACTTTCAAGCTTGGCTCCAGAAAACCTGTCTTGAAATCATGAGAAGGTTCGAAACCGAAGATATCGACTTTGCTTTTCCGTCCCGTACCATTTATATGGCCAACGACGATAAACGCCAGCTTAAACTGATGATGTTAAAAGGGCAAGAACTCTAATTTTACAATTTCAAAATTCATTTTAGACAAAGTGGTAAATATTTTTAGGAAAAACTTTATCGGCGATATCTTAGGTAAATGGTAGACAAATCTAATAGACTTGATTCCTTTTGTATCTGCTATAACACACGTATCATTTCAAAAAATTTCGTGTAATATCGTTTTTTCAATAGGGCAAATCTTTTTTTCAAGGTCTGCCTCAAGCCAGAAACCACCTTAGGATTAATTGCCAAATCCTATACTTCTAAAAATTCCCTTGCTAAAAAACCTTACAATTGCACAGCCTCAAGTCGGTTTGTATGATTTTTTTCTTTCTTTTTTTTGTGGCTTTGATAAACATGTGGAATTATGTTTGCTGGAGAAAAAAAATCATGAAAATCTTGATAACAGGCGGCAAAGGGCAACTGGGCATGGATTGTGTTCGTGTTCTCCGTGAAACGAATGATGTGCTGTCTATAGATCTGGATGAGTTAGACATTACCAAACTTTCGGGCGTGGAATCGTTAGTTCAAAGATTCGTACCAAACATCATTATCAATTGTGCTGCATATACCCAGGTCGACAATTGTGAAATTGAAAAGGATTTGGCATGGAATGTTAATGTTAAGGGTACAGAAAACCTTCTTAAGTGTTCGGATAAACAGGGTATCCGTCTGATTCACATCTCCACCGATTATGTTTTTGATGGCAGTAAAAAAATACCGGAACCTTATGTGGAAAAGGATAAACCCAAACCTGTTTCATATTATGGGAAGACCAAGTACGAGAGTGAAAAAGTGGTTCGGAGTGCGGTCGATCGGCACGTTATACTCAGGACGGCTTGGATGTATGGTCTAAACGGGCATAATTTTCTTAAAACAATGCTTAAACTGGCCCTGAAAAATCCAGAGGATAAAATCAGAGTGGTTGATGACCAGTACGGTTCGCCCACATGGTCTTATCGACTGGCTCTCCAGATCGAACGGATAATCGATACCGATGCCAGGGGAATTTATCATGCCACCGCAGAGGGATATTGTACCTGGTTTGAACTGGCCGGATATTTTCTTAACCAAATGGAAGCACCTCATACTATTGTTCCATGTACCAGCAAGGAATATCCGACTCCTGCAAAAAGGCCGAGAAATTCCATCCTGGAAAACCGGCATCTTAAGGAAAAAGGGATCAATATTATGCCTCAATGGCAGGACGACATAGATCAGTTTGTTTCCAGTTTTCGTAAAGATTTGATAGGCGAGATCGTAAAGGGAAAATAAGAATATGAAAAACATGCTGGTTACCGGGGGGTGTGGGTTTATAGGCGCGAATTTTGTCAGATATCTTTTAAAGGAGTCAGATTTTACCGGACGGATCGTAAATGTTGATAAACTGACATATGCAGGTAATCCGGAAAATCTCACTGATATTGAAAAGGATTATAAAGACCGGTATATTTTTATCAAGGCCGACATATGCGATGGATCGAAGATGACTGAAATATTCGAACAATACCGGATTGACAGCGTATGTCATTTTGCCGCTGAATCCCATGTGGACAGGTCCATAGTAAAACCTGATGCATTTATACAGACCAATATTATAGGGACATTTAACTTGCTGGAATCGGCAAGAATTCACCAGAGCCACATGTTACTCTTTCACCACATCAGCACGGATGAGGTTTACGGCAGTCTGGGCAGGAAAGGCTATTTTAAAGAAACCACGCCTTATAAACCCAACAGCCCGTATTCCGCTTCCAAGGCCTCTTCAGATCATCTAGTTCGGGCATATTACAAGACTTATGGTCTGCCAATGACTATCTCCAATTGTTCGAACAATTACGGCCCATACCAGTTTCCGGAAAAACTCATTCCGCTGATTATCCTAAATGCATTCGAAGGAAAACCGTTACCGGTTTACGGGGATGGCAAAAATGTCAGAGACTGGCTGTATGTAAAAGATCACTGCATAGCAATCTGGACAATCATGAAAAATGGACAGTCGGGAGAAACATACAATGTCGGCGGCAACAGCGAGTTGGAGAACATTAAAGTCGTGGAAATGATTTGTGATATTTTAGATGAGAAGAATAAATTGAGCGACGGCCGTTCCCGAAGGGATCTGATTACCTTTGTAAAGGACAGACCCGGCCATGATTTAAGATATGCCGTCGATTTTAACAAATTAAATAAGAACTTGAACTGGAGTCCTAAAGAATCTTTTGAAACCGGAATTCGTCATACGATTCAATGGTATATGGATAACCGGAAATGGGTCGAGCGCGTGGAAAGCGGGGAATACAAGACTTGGATCAAGAACCACTATTGCTGAGTGCTTAATAAAGCAAAATTGATAAATTTATATTGATCGGGTGGGATAACCAGCCGGAACCAAGAAATATTTGCCACCAAGGCACAAAGACACGAAGGATTTTATTTTGTTATTCTTTCTTAGTGTCTTGGTGTCTTTGTGGCGAGAAGAAAAAAGTTTTGCTACAAAAAGCACAAAATTCACTATTAAGAAACTAATTGAGCGTTAAAGACATATCCCATTAAACCTCCGAATAGATAATTTTTATAATTTAGACAATCTAAAAATGCAGCAAACTTTATGCCAATGCAGTCTTTTACAGTTTAAACTAAAACAGACATCGTTAAATGGTTGAGGGGTTTAGTTGTGGTTATAGAAATATATACAATAATATAGTGGCACAGAAATTGCTGTTGTTATAGACAAAATATACTTGCACCTTGCTTGCCATAACTGAAGTTTAAAAGTAAAAGGAGGGAACAATGCGCTGGAAACAATTTTTAACCCCCGTAAAATCATTTGACACAGACCAGGCCAGAAAATACATAGCAGATAAATCTTCTGAAGAGTGTACAATTTTAGATGTGCGTCAACCAAGTGAGTATGCAGCAGGCCATATTCCAGGAGCAAAGCTTATTCCCCTGCCGGATCTAACCGAAAGACTGGATGAAATCGATCCCAAAAAACCGACTATGGTTTATTGAGCAATGGGAGGACGCAGCCGGGTTGCTGCACAGATGCTGGCAGGAAAGGGTTTCGACAATGTATATAATGTTACCGGCGGATTTAAGGCATGGGAAAGCAAGGCTGCCTTTGGCAAAGAAGAATTGGGATTAGAGCTTTTCACAGGGGATGAATCCCCGGAGACAACTCTTGTAGTTGCTTATTCCCTTGAGCAAGGCCTGCTCGACTTTTATCTATCTATGATACCTAAAGTAAAAAATGATGATGTTAAAAATCTTTTTAAAAAGCTTTCAGAAATAGAGGTTAAACACCAGGACCGTATTTTTAACGAATACGTTAAGATATCGGGAAAATCGTCAAGTCGTGAAGATTTTGAGAAAAACATTGTTATGAAAGCTGTGGAAGGAGGCCTTACTACACAGGAGTATATGGATCTTTTCCAGCCAGATTTAGAATCTGTGGAGGATATTATAGGGCTGGCAATGTCCATAGAGGCTCAGGCCCTTGATTTGTACCTCCGGGCCGCGGACAGAAGCAA
>RCNB010001724.1_pt1 | contig 13655 bp, 14 predicted proteins | sample 2041321 | NCBI WGS metagenome assembly RCNB01 (sample SAMN09708232, study PRJNA481090) | Marine sediment metagenome, whole genome shotgun sequencing project. | reverse complement strand
CGAGCGCTTCTTCGAGCTCCTTGCGCTTTACCTCGAGATCGTCTTCGAGCGAGTCGAGCCGTTTCTGGTTGGCCGCGATGTCGGTCTTCATCTGGCTGATGCAGCCCGTCGCAGAAGTGGCGAAAAGCGAAAGCGCGACCAGCCCCGAACAGAGGCGAGGGCGCAGCCGGCCTAGCAGTCGAAACATCCCCATCCCCAGTCGTTTAGTACAGATGGGTTATCGGTGCCATTTTATGAGTTGGACCCCAGCCAGCCGTTCTCGTCGATGATCGACTGAAGCTGCTGCAGCCCCTCGCGTAGCTTCGCGAAAAACGACGTAGAATGGGGAACTAACCGGAAGTTCGGGTGCTGGGACCATAGCGTTCGGAGGCGTCGGTCGAGGACGCGTGCCTCCTCGTTGCTTTCGATGCGCGCCGGGTTTCCCCCTTCGATGGAGATGTCCCCAACGGCGGCGGATTCGAAGAAAATCACGGCGTCGTAGCGCGCGAGTTGTTCTTCGGGCGTCGTGTCGAGGGCCTCGAAGAAGCCTGCCGGCTCGCTCTCCGGCCAGAAAGCGGCGCCGTCGATCGTGCCCCGGTCGCACAGCAGTACCCGCCCTGGGTAGCGCGCGCCCTGCACGTCCTCCAAGGCGACTTGGGCGTGGAAGATCGCGCGTTGGGTCGCCGCCCGCGCTTTGGCCTCTCCGAACCGAGGGAACCCTCCCGTGAACAACATCGTGGCTGTTTCGGGCACGATGACGACCTTGTCTCCGACCTCGCGCCGGAACAAGTCTGCGGCTGTGGTCTTCCCGCCGCCGGGGCCGCCGGTGAGCGCTATTCGGAAATGATTTCTGCCCGAGGCATTCATGACGAGGTGCACGATAGCTGATCCGAGACCGATCGGGCACGGCGAAATCCGTTGTCGTCGATATGGGTTTGGGGTAATCGATCGCCCGAGATGGCCGAGAGCCCACAGGAGAAAAAGACGCTGCTCCGAGGCGGTCTGATCGTCGACGGAACCGGCGGCGTCCCGCGGGTCGGCGACGTGCTGTTGGACGGCGGACACATAGCGGCGCTTGGAGACGCTCCCAACGACGCGGGGGTCACTCTAGATTGCACCGGCAAGGTGATCGCGCCGGGATTCATCGACGCTCACTCCCACATGGACTTCTTCTCGGTGAGCAACGACCCCCATCATTTCGATTCGTTCACGGCTCAGGGGGTGACCACGTTCGTCGCCGGGAACTGTGGATTCAGCCCATTCGGCTTTGCACCTGAGACGCCGCATCGAGGGCTACTAGAGAATTCTTTATTCAAGGCGGGTAGGGACCACCTCGAATGGAGCAGCTTTGCCGAGTACGCCGAGGTGCTCGAAGGGCTCGGACTGACGCACAACTTCGTGCACCTGGTCGGTCACGGTGCTGCCCGAACCTCGTTGTCCGGCTTCGAGGCGCGGACGTTGACCGAGGCAGAGCATGTCGAGATGCTCGAACTCCTGGATCGCGCGTTGAGCGAAGGTGCAGCCGGTGTGTCGCTGGGCTTGCAGTACAAACCCGGCGTTTTCGCCAAGCTCGAAGAGCTCGACGACGTGGCCCGGCTCGTGACCCGCCACGACAAGTTGTTGACCGTTCATGCGAAGGCCTATTCCTCGTTCTCCGGCACGTACCCGATGGTCCCGTTTGGCCGGGCGCACAACCTCAAGGCGATTGACGACATGCTGGGGCTGGCTCGGCGCACCGGGGTACGGCTTCAGTTTTCGCACCTCATCTTCGTTGGCACACGGACTTGGAAGACCGTCGATGAAGCGATCGGTTTGTTTGACCGTGCCATCGCCGACGGCGTCGATGTGTGCTTCGACATGTTCCCCTACCGATGTGGCGCGACACTTCTCAACACTCTGCTGCCCGAGTGGTTCATGGCTCGCATGCCTGGTGCGCTGCGTAGTCCCCTCGCTCGTGCACGGCTGAGGGTCGAGGCAGAGGTCGGGTTCCGCCTGGTGGGGTTTGGCTACCCCCAGATGCAGATCACCAATGCATGCTGCGACGAGTACGATGAGCACAACGGTCGGTTCCTTCCGGACATCGCGCAGCGGGTGGGCAAGTCCAACTTCGATACGATGCTCGACATCCTCGACAAGAGCAGTGTTCAGGCGCGCGGTCTGTTCCACGACTACTACAACGAAGAGATCATCGACCGCCTGATGCAACACCCGGCGGCGATCTTCGCTTCGGATTCCTGGCCGGAGCCTGGCGGGTATCAGAATCCAGCGGCGTACGGCACCTTCCCGAGATTCCTCCGAAACGCTCGCGACCGAGGGAGTCTCACGCTGGAGGCCGCCGTGCACAAGATGACCGGCTCGGCCGCCGATCGGTTCCGGCTGAAAGGGCGCGGACGTCTCGCCGAGGGGAACGCCGCGGATGTCGTGGTGTTCGACTGGAACGCCGTTCGAGATGGTGCGGACGCTTCTACCGACGCAGCCCCGTCCGGAATCGAGCGCGTCTTCCTGAACGGAGAGTCGATCCTAGACGAAGGCGAGGTTCGTGCCGTCCGAGGGATCGGGCAGTTGCTGCTCAGCTAGCGCGAAGGCCGAGCGTTTTCTGAAACGCGGGCTGACGCATCTTCCAGATACGGCCGCCGACCAGGCAGTGGTGGAAGCTCAGCGTTTGGTAGAACACGAGGAGCGGCAGCCCGATACTCACGAGCGGATCGTTGAAGCTGGCTTTGCACTATCTGGTCGAGAGGCCGTTTCTGCTCCTCAAGGACCGCATCCGGGATTAGAGGTCGGTTCGTTTGCGGGACCGTTCGTCTTTCTCTCGCATCGGGTCACACCGGGCAGTACCCTGGCCGGGTGGAAGACTTCATGCGGGAGGGCACGACGTGGCTCGGAATGATGCCCGAGACGCAGACGAACCTCATCCAGTCGTTCTTGGTGGTGTTGTTCTTCTTGCTGGTGCGTTCCGCAGTCCGCCGGGTGATTGTACGAAACGTCACCGATGTCAGGCAGCGGTATAGTTGGACCCGCGGGGTTACCTCTACGATCGGCATCTTGATTCTGATCTTCTTGGGCGTGATTTGGTTCGCGGGTCTCGAGCGGATCGCCACCTTTGCGGGCATCCTCGGCGCCGGCCTCGCCGTGGCCCTGCATGACACGATTGCAAACATCGCGGGGTTTCTCTTCATCATGCTGCGACGCCCCTTCGAGGTTGGGGATCGGATCGAGATCGAAGGGGTCGCCGGAGACGTGATCGACATTCGGCTGTTCCAGTTCAGCCTGTTGGAGATCGGCAATTGGGTGGACGCCGATCAAAGCACCGGGCGGATCGTGCAGGTGCCGAACGGGAAGGTGTTGCGAGCCACGACGGCGAGCTTCAACAAGGGCTTCGACTACATTTGGCACGAGATCCCCGTTCTCATCACGTTCGAAAGCAATTGGAAGAAGGCGAAGTCGATCCTCGAAGACACCGTCGATGAGGACACGTTCGTCGTCGGGGAAGAAGTCGAGCGCCAGGTGCGACGGTCGGCGTCACGCTATCTAATCTACGCGGGAAAGGTCACGCCAATTGTGTACACCACGGTGCGCGATAGCGGCATCCTGCTCACGGTGCGGTACATGACCAAGCCGAAGGCCCGTCGCGGGACTGAACAGCAGCTCTGGGAGCAGATCCTTGACCGCTTTGCCGCGAACGACGATATCGATCTGGCGTATCCCACGATTCGCTACTACGAGCAGGCTCCGTGAGTCAGCACCTTACTCGGACCGAGCCTCGCTTGTCGTACCAAGTCTTTGGGCAGCAGGGCCCTCGCGTCCTGTTCGTCATGGGGTTTGGGATGCCGGGCGCCGTCTGGGGGCCCCAGGTCGACGAGCTCCAGGTCGATCATCGTTGCGTCCACTACGACCATTTGAGCGTCGGCGAAAGCGACCGCGGGCCGTTCCTACGGACGATCCCATCGATGGCCGCCGACGCGGTTCGCATTCTGGACGATCTTTCGTGGGACCGGGCTCACATCGTTGGTGTCTCAATGGGGGGCATGATCGCTCAGGAGCTCGCGCTCGGTTTTGCGGCTCGCTGCCAAAGCTTGACCTTGGTTGCCACCCACGGGGGCGCGCCGGTTGCGTCGTTGCCCACCGCCCGCGGAATGCGGCTGTTTCTTCAGGGTCTGTTCGGAGGGAAGAGCAGCCGGATGCGTTCGTTGCCCCGTCTGCTCTACCCAAACGAGTTCCTCGAGGAGATCGGGCCAGCGCGGATCCAATCTCATCTCGACGTGCGCCTGGGGAACCCGCCTGCGCTTCGCACCGTGCTCGGCCAGCTCTATGCCGTGTGGCGGCATTCGACCGAATCGCGTCTTGGGGAAATTGCGCTGCCCACACTATTGGTTCGGCCCGGCCAGGACATCCTGATTCGACCTTCGCAGACCGATCGCTTGGCTGAGCGAATCCCCAACGCCAGCGTCTTGCGCTTCGACGACGCCGGACACGGGGTGACTTTCCAAAAGGCTGCGGAGCTCAACTCCGCGTTGAAGAATCATTTCGCCAGCAGCGAAGTCGATCGGTTGGTTTCGGTTACCGCAGTCGACGCTCACGCCTAGAAGGCGGCGCTCACCTGGATGCGCCAGGCGAACTGGCTTCCATCGTTGTTGGGTTGGATCGAGTTGAGTGGCGAGGATGGCACGTTGCTCCCGATCTCGTTTCCGAGAAAGTACTGAAAGTCGCTTTGCAGCTTCACGTTGTCGTGGCCGGGAATCATGAAGTACGAGAACCCGACGCCAAACGAATGGAACGCGCTGGGGCTGGTCAGAATGTCTCCGGGCACGTTTGGAGGCAGGTCACCTGTGATTTTCAGCTTGGGCACGACGCTGTACTGGGCGAACACCTGCAGGTCGTCCAGGACGAAGTAGCCTCCCATGGCTGTGATTCCGGACGTCACCACCTCGCCCCTTGCGGCGATCGCCGTGGCGTCGTTGGTGTCTTGGCCGGCCGTCGCCGAGAACAGCGCGCTCCATCCGCTTCCGCGAAGCGATAGGTCGACGGTGCCCATGGCAATCTTGACGGGCAGGCTGCCCTGAGTTCGTCCGCCGTCCTGGTAGTGAACCGCGGCCCCGAGACGAATGCCGAAAGGCGTGCCCCGACGTGCCATGAGTCGGTTGAAGCCGCCGAGGCCAGCCTCGCCCCACCCATACTGCGCGCGCAGCGTCACGGCAAAGTCGGCATTGACGGAAGACCGAATCTCGGAGAACCCCGTTCGAAGACCGTCGGAGTACCCCAGGTTGATCGAGAATCGTTCGCGCAAATAGGTGAGCATCACGCCCTTGGAGCTTCCGGGCGTGAAGACGTTATCCACGATCGAATAGTCCAAGAAGTAGAGGTCGTTGGGGTTCACTAGCGACTCAGCGTTCAGCTCGTTCATGAACAGGCCGGCGCGGATTCGTAGGAACTTCCACTTCAAGTCGATGAAGGCGCGCTGGAACTCAAAGGCTCCGCCGGCCACGACACCGATTCGCATCACCATGGCGACGAACTCAGTCAGCCCGATGCCCAGGGTGAAGCGGGCGCGGGGCACCTCGAAGCCCTGGGTGATCTGCTTGTCTCGCACCATCGTGTCCGGGTCGGTCGGGGGCTTCGTCCGGTAGTTGACCGTGTACCGCGCCTGAACGAGTCCGCTCAGCGCCAAAAAAAACCAGTTGTCGATGCTCAGAAGAAAGCCTCGATCGTAGGCGACCTTGACGTTGGGGCCTTCGTCCTTTTTGGGCGGCGAGTCTTCGCTGGGCTTTGGGCTACCGTCTTTGGAAGCTTCCTCGGTTGCTTCGGCCTTGTCGTGATGCAGGGTGGGGTCCTCCACGGGCCCGGATCCCGCGGACTCGTCCGGTTGGCCGGAGTCGCTCTCGGCGTCACCTGCTTCGACGCCAGTCACCCCCGCAGCGGCTTCCGCGCTCTCGTCGATCTTCAGGTTCTCATCCCGAGGGGGTTCGATGGTTGGGTCCTCAAAAGGATGAACGCCCGCGGTTGGTCCCTCCTCGGCCGGCACTTCCTCTACACCCGCATCCTGCGCCCCAGTTGGGACCGCAGAGCCTAGGAGGATCGCCGTCAGTATCATCGATGTCGCGCGCGTTTTCATGGAAGACGTTGGGCCATCGGTATCACACGTCTATGCGTCATCCCAGTCGAATACCCCGGCGGTCCAGATCCGCTCGCAGGGCAGCGACGCCGTGCGCTGGACCTCGAACGGCCTCCGCATCCGGCGCTTCGTACTCGCAGATCATGCTCCGTCGGTCGTTCGAGAAGCAGCTTCGAATGAACTTGACGCGGTTTTGTTTCAGGCACCAAGCAAAGCGATTCTCTTGCTGCTTGCATCCGCAGGCCTGTGAGTCCTGGTGTTCGACAAGGCGCCCTACGGCGGCGACCCCCTAAACCGCTCATACTACCGACCAGGGATGGGGGCCGGGGCCATTCCTACGAACGACAGACAGACACTGATCTTCGCATCGGTGCAGGGGGATTTCGCGCAAGGGTCGGCTGCCGAGCGCGCCGCCGCGTTCTACCGGGTTGTCCGTGAGTCTGCGCCGGACATCGGCGCCCGCCTTTCGGACGAGCAGCTCGTCGGCGACGCCGGCTACATGACCGACCCGATTACCGCGCATGGGATCACCAATGCGCTCAGAGATGCAGACATACTGGCGCGTACGATCGTCAACGGGCACGACCTAGCCATAACCGAACCCTCCGCCACCGCCGCCTAGAAAAGGGGACAGTCCCCTTTTTCGGGGTAGGCTGGAGGATGCGGTTGGTGTTGGGTTGGGTGGTGTTGCTTGGGCTGGGGTGTGGTTCGGGTGGCGACGCGGTTGAGAGTCAGCATGTGCTGGTGGTTGGCGTGGATGGGTTGCGGGTGGATGCGTTGCAGCAGGCGGCGACTCCCGCGCTTGATGGGCTGATTGCCGATGGCGCGGTGACGTACGATGGGTTTGCCGGTGGGGAGCTCGGGGAAATCACCGAGCAGCCGACGTTTAGCGGGCCGGGGTGGAGCAGCATTCTGACCGGTGTGTGGATCGACAAGCACGGGGTCGAATTCAACGTCTTCGACGACGCACGGTTCGACGACTATCCGCATTTCTTTGCCCGTGTTCGCGAGATGAAGCCCGACGCGTACCTGTCTTCGTTCGTCACCTGGGCGCCCATCAACGAAAGTATCCTCGCCTCCGCGGATGCGGATGTCGCCTACTCCCCCGACACGAACGACTCGTCGGAAGGCGACATCGCCGTCACGGCCGCCGTAGTCTCGCATCTGGGCTCGGAGACACCGGACGTGGTGTTCGTTCACTTGGATGAGGTGGACCACCAAGGACATGTCTCTGGCTACTCCACGATGATCCCCGAGTACGTTGGCGCCGTGGAAGCCGTCGACACCCAGATCGGAGAGATGCTCGAGGCGATCCGCGGACGCGAGACCTACGCCGTCGAGGACTGGCTCATCATCGTGACGTCGGACCATGGTGGCCTAGGGAACGGTCACGGGGGACAAAGCGATGACGAGCGCACGATCGCCCTAATCACCAGCGGTGGATCCGTGCAAATCGCACGAGTAATTTCCCCGGGGCCCGGGCAAACAGCGGTTCCGCCCACGGTGATGAAGCACCTTGGTCTCGAGGTCGATCCCGATTGGGGCTGGGCGAGCGAGCCCTTCGGTTTCTAGTCCAACCAACGACGCGACCGTCAACCGGGCATGATAGCGCCGATCTCACTTCGGGCGCTTGCCGGCAGGCAGGCCGTGCTCTTCGATCTGCTTTCGTAGCTTGCTCAATAGCCCTTCGGACCACGCTTTGGACGAATCGGCACACAGGGGCTCGTGCTTGGAGTCATTCGCCCGCTCGACACAGGATCTGTAGTAGTTCTGTGCCCAGCGAAGGTCGGCGTTGTCTCTTCGCAAGCCGTGCTTCAGGCCCTGCACGTATCCGTAGTCGTAGATTACGAACAGCACCTGTCGCACCAGCTCGGGATAGAGCGATTCGAGGGATGCAGCGGCGATGTCTTGCCGACCCTTCTCGTAGGGTGGTCCCAGAAGCTTCGGCTCCGGCATCGACACCTTGTGGCAGACCTTCACGGGGCCTTCGGAGTAGGGGGACCCCTTCTTGCAACCCTTCGACAGCGCCAGTTCGATGTAGTAGCGGTGAATCGTTTCCCAATGCGGCGCACCATTGACTGCGCCCGCGTCGTACGCGTATTCGATCTTCTCTCGTACGCGCTCGAGTCCCTCTTGGTATGAGCCGCTATGCCGAAGCGTTGCGAGCACCTCCTCCTTACTAGGAGGGTCCTCTGCCGCAGCCACAGTGGGGAGGAGAAGCCAAGCACAGAGAATCAGAGACAACAGGCGAGCCATGAAACTGCACGGTGACCTCGTTCCCTGCCTGGTGTCAAGCGCCACCGCCGTCCCCGCGCCGCCACCAAGGTCCCGTGGTGTATACTTCGTTCCTTGATGCGATTGATCTTCATTCTCCTCGCTGGGACCCTCTCGAGTTGCGGCTCGTCCAGTCCGTCCCAGGAGGCCCAGCCAGTACGGCTCGGTGTGATCCGAGTCGTCGACGCCGAGAGGTTGCAAAGCCCCGAGGAGTGGGGCGCCGAGCTCGACCTGGCTCTCGAGACGGAGTTTTGGGATCTCATTGGCAATTCGGCACACGCCGAGTACGGCGCATGGCACGACAAGGCCAAGGCTTATGTGGCAGCCAACGCAGACGCGGATCCGCGTCTCGGAATGCTGATCTCGGCCGGCGCAGTGTTCAGCTTGACGACGCTCTTCCAGTATTCCGACCCGCTGACTCGAATAGCGGACTACACGGACTACATCGAAGATGCCACGGTCGGTATCCACGATGCGGTGGCGCCGTTGACCGACCACGAACCGGCGGTCGTGTTCTTCCACAACAACCAGGCCATGCTCGCGTTCCTTTTGAGGGCCGACGCCGAGCTAGGGGTCTGTCACCTCGAGAAGCTCCGAAACCTCGAGGACAGCAACGCGACGTTTCACGGCACCGAGGGGCGGGCCGCGGCACCGTTCACGTACGGCATGGTGCGCGACGAGGCGTACGTAGACTACGGAATCGCCTTGATGGAAGGCTGCGACAACTGGATCTGCAACTGGACCTCGAAGCTCGCCCCCTTCAAGCCGATCGGGCAGCTCACCACCTTGGCAGAACTACACGCGATCAAGGGAGCGACGACGAGTGATCCGGTTGCACGCGCCGCCTCGCTCGAAGAGATGAACTTGCTCCTCGACCGCGCGGCGAAGCTTGGTGCCTCGCGCAACTATCCCTTCATGGACCGCATCGAGTCGCTTCGAGCAGAACTTCCGACCCGAGAATACACGGACGGAATGGGCCTAGGCCGCTTTCCAATGCCCATCTACTCCAACGAAACCAACTGCAGCAACTGCCACATCGGGGGGCTGCCGGGGCGATACGGTGAAGACCTCGACGACCCGTATCCGGGTGCAGACATTTGGACGGAAAAGCCGGGGCCCCCTACCTTCAAGACCGGGTCTGCGGTGACCTGCGACTAATCGAGAGGGAGTGCGGTATGTCAGTGGTCGATGATCAGCTCGTGACCTTCGTTCGCGACGCGCTCGCCCGCGGGTCCTCGCGTGATGAAATCCAAACGGTCCTTGGAAGTGCAGGTTGGCCCGGAGACGAGGTTGCCAAGGCACTCGCGGCGTACGCCGACGTCGACTTTCCCATCCCCGTCCCGCGTCCACGCCCCTATGTCTCGGCCCGAGACGCGTTCGTGTATCTGATCCTTTTTACGACGCTCGGAATCAGCGCCGGCTATTTTGGAAACCTCGTGTTCGAGCTTATCGAACGCGCGCTGCCAGACGCAGCCGAGCAGATCAGGGACGCCTACCACCTTGCCCAAATGCGTCGGGCCATCGCCGCCCTGATCGTCGCGTTTCCAATCTACTTGTTTCTGGGGTTTCGCGTGAGTTCTGCGATCAGGAAAGACCCGACCAAGCGTTCTTCCAAGATCAGGAAGTGGCTGACGTATCTCACCCTGTTCGTGGCGGCGTCGGTGCTCGTCGGCGACTTAATCGCCGTGATCTATAGCTTGTTGTCGGGCGAACTCACGCTGCGATTCATACTCAAGGCACTCACGGTCGTCGCGATTGCTGGCGCGATATTCAGCTACTATTTTTGGGATCTCCGAGACGATGGGGCCGGTGAATGAACGGCGGCGGATGGGTTCGCGTGCTGGTCGCCGCAGTCGTTCTCCTCGTCATTGCGGCCGTTGCGGGTGGCCTGGCGTTGGTAGGGTCGCCAGAGCAGGCGCGCGTAGAGAAGTTCGACCGAAAACGATTGTCTGACCTTCGCCAGCTCGCGCACGGAATCAATCTCTATTGGGCGCGGCATCAAGCGCTGCCAGCGGACACGAGTTCATTGAAGGAGGAGCTCCCGGACGCGGTGGATCTCCTCGATCCCGAGACACACGCGCCGTATCCATATCGCGTGATCGACGAGAACCGCTTCGAGGTGTGCGCGACATTCTCAACCTCATGCCAAGACGACAACGGGCGCTGCGCCGATTGGCGCGGGGAATACGACGCGCGGATCCAAGTCCATCAAGCCGGAGAGGTGTGTTTTCAGCTCTCTCCGATTGAGGCGAAGTGAGCCTCGTTCACCCGAGCTAGTCTCGCTTTTTGGGCACCCAGGCCCAGACCATCTCACAGCGAATCGGCTCGATGCCGGACTCGTCGGTTACCCGACACTGCACTAGAACCTCGCCCTTGGGTTGCGATGCAATCGCCTGACGCTGTTCGTCGGTGAGGGTGGCCTCGGCGCGCATGCCGCCCTTGGCTCGCTTGAGGTATTCGATCTTGACGCTCTTGATCACCGGGATGGCGCTGTCTGGCACGTTCATCCCGACGACGAAGCCCGTTGCGCTCTCTGCGATGAGGCCCATGGCCATCGCGTGCACGCTTCCGATGTGGTTCTGCACCCGTTTCTTGTTTCGCACCGACACGACGGCGCGCTCGGCGGTCAGCGATTCGACTTTGAGTCGAGCCGTCCCTACGAACTTCACGGTACGGCCGAGCGCCAAGGATAACGCCCGCTGCTCGAATGGCCCTGAGGCCTTCCTGATCTTCCCGATGGTTTTCGCGAGGCGGTTGGGGGCGTAGTCCATGTTTGCGCTCCCTAGATCCCGTTCAACTCGTCGACGACCTCGAACAGGTCGCCGACCTCATAGAAATCGACGGCGACGAAGTTCGCGAAATCATCGTTCTCCTCTTCGCACTCGAGGGCTCGGTCGATGAACAGAGGGTTGTGGTTAATCATCTCGGCGAACGCGGTGTTGCCGCCAAGCGGCGCCGTCAAGAAGTGGTTGAAAAGGAACAGTGGGTTCGCGGGGTCGCCCCGAGTGGGGTCGCACACGAAGTCCTCCGGTGTGCGGAAAGAAAACGGAGTCTCCCAGGCGTGGTCCCAGATCCGCATGAGCCAAGGGAACTCAGCGTCCTGCGGCAGTTTCTCTTGGAAGACGACCAAGCGGGTGCCGCCCGCGATCAGCTCGCCAATGGTCGGCCATGGTTCGCCGACCTCGTGCGCGTAGACGAAGTCGATTAAGCCACTGTCCTCGAAAGCATCGGCCGTCTGGGCGTGCGTGATGTAGTTCTCGAAGATGATCGAGATGACTTCATCTGGGTTGGCTTCGAGGAACGCGCGGATCTCTTCGAGCCCCTCGACCAGCGGTTGGCTCCCCGCGGCGCAGAAGATGTGGCAGAGCAAGAGCGCTCCGTCTTCGTCATACGTGTCGAGCATCATCCCGCGAATGCCGTCGTTGAGCTGGCGCGTGATCCCGAAGGTCTGGTTTGGCGATATCCAGCCAGCTTCGGCGTTGGACATCGCGTTGTGAGTCATCGGGTAGGCGACTCCATCGAACGGGCGGTCGCAGAGCTCCTCGTGGCCGTTGCACTTGGGATCGGGGACTGATCCATCGGGCTCTGTGCCGCCGTCGACCCCCCCATCGGTGCCGCCCGTTCCGCCGGTTTCGCTGGTACCACCGCAAGATGCACAGAACCACACGACGAGAAGCGTCTGGACTGTGCTGCGAAGAGAGATCGAACTCATGCGTTGCCCCCAGCCCTCACCAAGTGCCCAGGTCGGGCGCCGGTGAGCTCGCCATCCTTGGCGATTACCTGGCCGTTTACGAGCGTGGCGATGTAGCCGTTCGCGTGCTGCATGAGTCGTTGTCCGCCTGCCGGCAGATCCTTGAGCATGGTGGGGTGCATCAGCTCGAGATTGTCGAAGTCGATGATGTTGATGTCCGCGCGTCGCCCGGGTTCGAGCAGACCCCGGTCTGTCAAACCGATGAACCGCGATGTGTCATGAGCCTGCATCTGAATTACCCGTTCGAGTGGAATACGCCCATGCGAACGGTCGCGCGCCCAATGCGTCATCAGGAAGGTCGTGAAGCTTGCATCGCAGATCGTCCCGACGTGCGCGCCACCGTCGCTGAGGCCGGGTAGGGCTAGCGGGTGCGTGAGCATCTCATGTACGGCGTCGAGGTTCATGCCGGTGTAGTTGTAGACCGGGAAGTAGAGCAGCGCCTCGCCATCGTGCTCGAGCATCGCGTCGTAGATCAGGCTCAGGACCGGTTCGCCACGGCTCATCGCTGCCGCCCCGAAGCTCTCTGCTGCGGACGGCTCATAGTTCGGACGTTCGCCCAAACGGAAGAGCCGCATCGCCACCATGTCGAGGTTGGAGAGGAAGAAGTCCGCAAGCGGAGGGAGCATGCTTCCGTCGCCTGCGACCGGATCGCTCTTCTCCTGAATCATCCGCGCTTTGAGTTCGGGGTCGCGCATGGCGTGGACGCGTTCCGCGAACGGCAGGTGGCTGATCGCTTTGTAGCTGGGGAACCCCATGAACGGATGAAACGTGGCCTGAAAGCCGAGAATCACTCCGATGCCTCGGGCTCCGACTTGGCAACGGACATCGAAGCCCTTCTCGTTGGCCTTTGAAGCTCGATCCAGAATCCACTTCCATTGGTCGGGGCTGTGGTCTCGCTGCATTGTCGAGACGCTCATCGGCCTGCCACCTGCGGCGCCAAGCATCTGTTCGAGCACGTCCCACTCGGCGTCGAAGTGGTCGTCGCCATGCAGAATGTTGAAGTCGCTGACCGCCTGGAGGACGCCGTGGTTCAAGCCGACGAACGCCTCGGCGATGCCGGCTAACTCTTTGCCGTCCGCTTCCGACGCCGGGGTCCAGTCGCCGACGGCACTTCGGTGGTTGTCGCTGCGCCCGGTGCTGAAACCGATGGCGCCAGCTTCCAGGGCGGCACGGAGCAACCGGCGCATCTCCTCGATGTCTTGCGAAGTGGCGGCCTCGTCGTGCACGGCTCTGTCGCCCATCACGTAGACTCGGAGGGCGTCGTGCGGGACGTGCGCCAGGAAGTCGATTGTGTGGGGCATGCGATCGAGCACGTCCATGTATTCAGGAAAACTCTCCCAGCCCCAACTGATCCCTTCTGAGAGCGCCGTGCCTGGGATGTCCTCGACGCCTTCCATCAACTCGATGAGCTTCGCGTGGTCGGTGGGCCTCACGGGAGCGAAGCCGACACCGCAACTCCCCATCGCGCAGGTGGTCACCCCATGTATCGATGAGGGCGCGAGCTCTTGGTCCCAGCTGATCTGTCCGTCGTAGTGCGTG
>RCNB010001723.1_pt1 | contig 13656 bp, 10 predicted proteins | sample 2041321 | NCBI WGS metagenome assembly RCNB01 (sample SAMN09708232, study PRJNA481090) | Marine sediment metagenome, whole genome shotgun sequencing project. | reverse complement strand
AGCTGCGTGGGCCACTGCCTTGCATCCTTTAATGCTAGGGTGGGGTGGAGGGTCTTGGCCCGTGAATAATCCTGGTTCAATAAAAAATAGAACCGTCCCCTTTTTCTTTTTTTTGTTAGATTTGAAATTTAAAAAATAGGGTGGTACCTTAGGGATGTCCCCATGAAAAGAATTATTGAAATTGCTGTGTTTGCATTGATTGCATGCGCATGCGTCGTTGCCCTGTTTTTGATGAATGGGGAAGAAGAGCAGGGATTCAAATTTTCCCAAGGGCCGGAGATTTCCCTTAGGAATGCGACCCAAACCAGAATTCATTACGGCATTAAACCCAACAACACGTTTGATCCACCTGAAAAAAAAGTGATTAAACCCAAGGAAATCCATCGCTACAAAAGCAGATTTGCCTTGGAGGTTTCGTGGGAAAGGATTGGAGTAAAGAAAACGCGGAATATCACGCCCGGCAGGCCCTATGCATTCCGTTACGATGAGAACAATCTGATTAAGATCTATGAAGGATCACACGGCAAAGCGGATGCGGAAGACCTGGCTCCTTTTGTGACTACTCCGATGGAGGTCGTTGCCAAAATGCTCGAGATGGCTGAGGTGGACAGCCAAGATATTGTCTACGATATCGGATGCGGAGACGGACGGATCGTTGTCATGGCAGCGGAGAAATACGGGGCCCGGGGTGTCGGTATCGACATCGATCCCCAAAGGATCGACGAGGCCAAAGAAAATGCCAGATCAGCAAATGTAGAACACCTGCTTCGGTTTTACCTGGGGGATGCTACAACCATGAATTTTTCAGAAGCCACAGTGGTGGCCCTTTACCTTCTGCCAGAATCCAATGCCATACTGCGTCCGATGTTTGACGAGCAGCTGGAACCAGGTGTTGTGGTTGTGACCCATAATTATCGTATCCCAGGCTGGGAAGAAAAAGAAGTCGATACCTTTTACATGAAAGACGAATGGGATAAGGATCACAGCATCTTCCTCTACAAAAAGTGATAAACATCCTGAAAATTTATGAGCTTAGGAGGCAGGTCACCATTCCTGCTCCTGTCGGAGAGGTCTTTTCTTTTTTCAGTGCTGCCGAAAACTTGAATCTGATAACGCCGCCATGGCTGTATTTCAAGATACTGACTCCGCTTCCCGTCATAATGAAAAAAAATGCTCTAATCGACTATTCCATCAAGTTTTTTGGATTGCGAATGACCTGGAGAACAGAGATAACGGTGTGGCAACCTCCTGACAGATTCATCGATCGCCAGACAAAGGGGCCCTATCGAGTTTGGGAGCACACGCACCTGTTCGAGGAAAAAGAGGGAGGCACACAGATGGAGGATGTCATTCGGTACGCTGTACCCGGATTTGTCCTATCTCCGCTGATTCACTTTTTGTTTGTCCGGCCACAACTGGATAAAATCTTTGCATTCAAGGAAAAGTCGATTCTCGAATATTTTGGCAAGTGACCAGGAATCTTGCTGACCTCATTGCTTTTCTTTTTCTGGAAAAAGGATGACCTGGACATAATTTTCTGTGTTGAGATAGGTTTTTGCTGCATCCTGAATCACCTCGGCTGTGAGATTTTCCAGGGATTTGAGGTAATTAAACAGGCTTTCCAGGTCTTCTCCTTCCTGGTATCTGAAGTAGAGTTGGACCAAAAGGAATCCGTTCTGTTTGATTCCCGTCTCGAAATTCCGGTACATCGCCTGTTTGGCATCCCGGAGTTCATCTGCTGTCACGCCTTCCTTTTTGAGTGTGTCGATTTCCTGGAATATCACGCTTATCAGTTCCTCCACCCTTTCAGGGTCGGTGCCGAAATTGATCGTCACGCTGTATGCCGGCACAGGGATTCTATCGTAGGAAGGGCTTGCCATGATGCTATATGTTCCTCCAAGGTCCTCCCGAATTTTATTGCGCAATCGTGTTTGCAGCACAATTCCCATGGCCCGTATGGCGTTGCGGCTGGCCTGCGTGTATTCAAACGGTCCGGTAAAAACGATGGCCGCCTGGCTTTGAGGTTCAACTCCTTTTTTGACCGTTTTTTTCACGACTCCTTTAGGGGGTCGGATGCCGACATCTATCCACGTTTCCTGCCTGTTTAAAGAAGGAAGAGATGCAAGATAGCGGACGACCAGAGGTTCGATGGCCTCAAGATCGAGATTCCCGACAAAAACGAAAATAAAATCACTGGCATCTGCAAACCGATCTTTATAAAAACGGAGGGACTTTTCCAGGTCCATTTCTTCGAGTTTTTCGACCGTAAGAGAACGTGCCCGAAGATGGTCTTGTGTTATGATCCGCATGAAGGTGTCGTAAAACACATACATCGGATTGGCATCGCGATTTTCCAAAGTGGCTTTCATCCGGCTTTTCAACACATCGAACATAGTCTCATCTGCCCGAGGAGATGTAAAATAAAGATTGATGAGCTGGAACAGGGTTTCGATATCTTTGGGTGAAGCGTTTCCTGTAAGCCCTTCCTCCCAATCGCTGATCAACGGTCGGACACTGGCAACCTTCCCTGTCAGTTTTTTCTGGAGCTCGATAGCACTGAACTCTCCCACTCCTCCTGCAGAAATAACTTGGGATGCCGTTCTTGCCGGGATGAAATCTTCATCGCTTTCCAGAGATGTGCCTCCTGGACTTATGGCCTGAAACACGATCTCATCTTCCTTGAAGTCTGTAGGCTTGAGGATGACCCGAGCGCCGTTGGAAAGGATCCATTCTGTTATGCCGTAATCCTCCAATACTTTTGTTCCCACGATTTCTCCGGCTTCTGGGATTTCAGCCATGAGAGGCAATTCGCTCGACGTGTCCTCATAGGGGAGTATTTCCATGTCTGCAACTGATTTCATCACTCCATGGAGGTCTTCCTCGGTCGGGATGACAAGCCCTTCTTTTTCGGGGGCATTAACCATGATCACTCGGTTTTTTTCGGTTAACCAATCCTTTCCGATTTGGTTGACTTCTTCCAGAGTGATCTCTGGAATAAAACGTTTGAAGAGTTCGAACTCATACTCTATACCAGGGATGGGTTCACCTCCCAAAAAGTTGCGGATGTACTCCGACACATAAACATTCGAATTGTTTTTTCCCCTTTCTGTATATGATTGTTCGACCGATCGGAGAATCTGACGTTTTTGTCTGTCCAATTCTGAGGGTGTGAATCCGTTGCGTGACACCCTTTCTGACTCGACGACCAGAGCTTCCAATCCCTGCTTGATCCCATCCTCTTTAACTCCCGCATTCAGCATATAAACTTCTTTGGACCTGACAAATTGCCCCTTTCCCGAAGAAGCTCCCAAGAATGGGGGATCTTTTTTTTGTGCCAATTCAGCAAATCTCTGATTCAGCATGCCATGATAGAGTTGTTCGACAATAATTTGCCTGTAGGCTCCAACAGTGCTTGTGTCTAGCAGTTGAAGTTTGTGGATTACAGCGACACTCGTGTTCATGGCTTCTTTGTCTGTGGCAATGGCAAACAGGGTTTCCTCATGGTCAGGAACCGGAAATACGGTCCGGCTACGTGAATCTGTTGCCTTGGGGAGTTGGGCAAAATGTTTTACTACCAAGGGCTCCACTTTGGCGCTTTCGAAATCTCCAACAGCAACTACTGCCATCAGATCGGGTCGGTACCAATCTCTGTAGAATCTTTTCAAAACATCATGTTCAAAATTCTCGATGATTTTCTTTTTTCCTATGGTCAGACGGTCAGCATAATGGGACCCTTTAAAAATGATCGGAAATTGTTTGTCCATCATCCTAGCATTGGCCCCGCGACCCAGCCGCCATTCTTCGATGATGACTCCCCGCTCTTTGTCGATTTCTTCGTTTTCAAGGGAGAGCGCTCGGGTCCAGTCCTCGAGAATCTGGAATGCCTTTTCCATGACTTCCTCGGATTCGGTAGGGATCCTCAGCATGTAGACTGTCTCATCAAAGCTTGTGTAGGCATTTAGGCCCGGGCCGAATCTCATGCCAATGGATTCCATGAATTTGATCAACTCATGTTTGGCGAAATTTTTGGTTCCATTGAAAGCCATGTGCTCCAGGAAGTGAGCCAGGCCAAGCTGGTCGTCATCTTCCAGGACCGAGCCGGCGTTAACTACCAGGCGGAGTTCAGCCCTGTTTTCCGGCTTTTTGTTCTCGCGGATATAATAACGAAGCCCATTGGAGAATTGACCCATCGTTATTTTGGGATCGATGGGAATTTTGTGATCGAGCGGAGCCGTTTTTGCGTCTTCTGGAACAGCTTTTTCCTGCTCGTCCGCAATGCTCGGGATAACCAAAAGAAATATAAGAAATATGCCGATAAACGTTCTCTTTCGAATTTTCATGCGAGGACCTCCTCGAATTTCCTCGTTCTAAGGGCTCTAGCCCCCTCGCCACAGAAATCACGAAGATGGGATTTGTTCCCTGGAGCTTGGAGTACCGCCGCAGAATGACCTTACTCGTCAGAGCCTGATTCCGCGTGAGCCTTCCACCATTCGAAGACATGCCCTTTTGCCTCGAGTTTGACACCAGCTTTTTCTCCCGGTGCCAGATCCATCCGCTCTGTGGGATCCAATTCCACTCCGTTGGAAAGGTGGACTTCCACTCTTACTTTTTTTATGGTTTTGTCTGTAACGTTTTCGACAGATCCGATAAAGGACGAAGAAGCATTATGGAAGGCTAAAACCAATCGCACCCCTTTGCGCACATGATCATAGATGTCAGTGAGGGCTAATTTCTCTCCTGATTCTTCCCCCTCTTCGCCATGGGTATGTTCCCCTTCTTCCCCATGTTCATGGGATTGTTCTCCCTGGACATGTTCTCCTTCTTCGCCATGTATATGGGCATCTTCAGCTTGTGTGGCTGTTTTTTTCTGTCCTTTGTCACCGGTTGCACAGGCCGTGCCAAACATAACCAAGGCCACAGCGACGACGGCCACAAATATCCATAATTTCCATGAGATTTTTTTCATAGCAATTCCTCTCCTTCTTTGAGTTTCTTTTTTTCCATTATATCCAATAATTCTTTCTACGAACAGATAAAAAAATTGCAACAATTAGTTGCGCTCGACTGTCTTATGGGTAAAATGAAAAAAAGGGAGAAAACAATGACCCGTTCGAAAGTATTAGGTTGGATCATACTTGTTCTAATGGCGTTCATGTTTTTATCTCTCTGACGGTTATGATCTCCAAGATAAGGCCGGCGAAACGCCTCAGTCGTTTTATGTTCCTGCTGTCGTTCTAATCACGTGCTTATCCGAGGACACCTTAATTATTCCGCTTTGCCATAATCCCACCTTAATTTTGGTACAGAGCATCTCATTAAATGCTAGAATTTTCACCTTATCGGTGGTATGGTGAATTTCCGATGATTTTTGCTCATTATCTCAAAATTGCGCTAAGGAATTTAACGCGCACCAAACTTTTTTCGATCATCAATATCCTCGGGCTTTCCATCGGAATGGCAACCTGTCTTCTCATTTTGCACTATGTGAATTTTGAAAGGAGTTATGACCGGTTCCACAAGGATAGTGAGCGCATCTATCGCCTGCGGTATGAACGGACTAGCGAGGAGGGGACAGCCGTTCGATTTGCTTCCTGTTGTCCTCCGGCAGCAGATGCCATCCGAGGTGTGTTTCCCGAAGTGGAAACTATAGCTCGCATATTCAGAAACCAAACCGTGGTTGCTCTCAAAGACCAGAATAAAAAATTCACAGAAGATCGGATGTATTTTGCCGAACCCGGCTTCTTTAAAATATTCCATCTGCAATTCATCGAAGGCGATCCTGTCAACGATATCCGCAAAGCCAGCATGGCGTTTATTTCCCGTTCGACAGCCGAAAAATATTTCGGGGCATTCGATCCCATCGGGAAAGCTCTCAACGTAGGTGGCAAAACCGATTTCACGGTGGCCGGTGTTTTTGAAGATGTTCCGCCCAACTCTCATCTCAAAATGGATATCATCCTATCATACGAAGATATCCGGTCGCTATTTGGCCCCGATGTCCTTGAATCCTGGGGTCACACGGGTTTCTTTACCTATATTCGTTTCAAGGAGGGCACCGATCCCCAAGCGTTTCAAAAAAAGATGCACGATCTTGTGGAAAAAAGCTGTGGTGAGCTCATGCGTGCCTACAAAGTTCTAATCGAGTTGAAGTTGCAGCCGCTCACGGACATTCATTTGACCTCACATTATATGCAGGAATACGAGATAAACGGCAGCAAAGATTCCGTGAATTTTTTAATGATCGTAGCTGTTTTTATCGTTTTCATGGCCTGGATCAATTACATCAACCTCTCCACAGCCCGTGCTTTGACTCGGTCCAAGGAAGTGGGATTGCGCAAGGTTGTGGGTGCTTCCCGCCGTCATATCATCACCCAGCTCTTTTTTGAAACATTGATCATAAATCTGATCGCCATCACTCTGGCTGTTGTTCTTGTCCAAAGTTTTCTCCCGGTTTTCAGCCGCATCGCCGGCACGCCCTTGGCTTTCGCCATCTGGGAGCAATCCTTGTTTTGGATATCCCTATCTGCCCTATTTATGGGAGGGATTTTCCTGTCTGGATCCTATCCTGTGGCGGCAATTTCTTCTTTTCAATCTGTCGAAGTATTGAAAGGATCGTTAGGAAATACTCCCAAAGGAATGAACCTGAGAAAAGCTCTTGTCATTTTCCAGTTTATTATGGCCCTTGCGTTGATGACTGGAACATTTGCTGTTTCCCGTCAGATTTTTTTCATGAAGAATCAGGACTTGGGTTTCGATAGGGATCACATTCTTGTGGTCAATGCCCCCCGAATAATCGATGAGGCTTCTCTAAAACAAATCGATGTTTTTAAGGAGGAACTTCTCAAACAATCCGGCATTCAAAAGATGTGTGTGGTGACGGAGGTGCCCGGACGGCAGATCTATTGGGATGCCGGTGCCATCCTCAGGGCCGGTGAAGATCCCGGCAAGGGCAAAAACTACCAGATCGTGGGGGTGGATTATGACTATATGGATGTGTTCCAGCTCAAGCTCCTTTACGGACGGAACTTCTCGAAGAAGTTTCCCAGCGACAATATGGCCCTCATACTGAATGAGACCGCCGTTCGATGGATGGGATTCGAAAGCAGTGAAGCAGCCCTAGGGCAGCAGGTGGATTACTGGGGAGAGTTCTATACTGTGATCGGCGTGCTCTCCGATTTTCACCAGCAGTCCCCTAAACAAGCATTTGAACCGCATATCTATCGGTTCATACCCTATGGCCTGAGGTGGACAGGAAAATTTGCGATAAAGATCGATGCTCAAAACGTAAAAGAAACCATCGCATTGGTCGGGGAGCATTATGCCCGATTTTTCACAGAAAATCCGTATGAATATTTTTTTCTGGATGACTATTTCAACCAGCAATATAAGGCGGATGAACTCTTCGGTAGGATCATTGGGATTTTTGCCCTTTTGGCCATATTTGTCACTGGATTAGGGATATTCGGAATGTCGGCCTTTTTGGCTTTGCAGCGCACCAAAGAGATCGGGATCCGCAAAGTAATCGGCGCTACAACTTCTAGTATCCTGAGACTTTTGGCTTGGGATTTCCTTGCGCTGATCCTTATTTCCCTGTTAATTGCCTGGCCTTTGACCTATTGGGGTATCCAACAGTGGCTGGATTCGTTTTCCAACAGAATGGACCTAAATATCATGCTATTCCTAGCCCCGTTGGTTATCATTGTTGTTATCACCACGCTGACCATCAGTTCCCATATCATGAAGGCTGCTTTGGCTGATCCTGTTGAGGCGATCAAACACGAGTAAGGCTGGGAGCATTTCCCAATTCATTGTGTAGAAACAATCAGACAAGCTGATACGTCGGCCCGCTTATTCCTCGGCTCGCTCTCCTCTTCGAGGAACCATGCCCGCTTGCCTCCGGATGGCCTCCTCATCACCTTGTCTGACTTGAGCAATAATTACCCTGGATCGGGAAATGCTCATTATAGAAAGCTGGAGTTTAATTTACTAAAATGATATTTTTAAATTTCTGAAGGAATTGCGAAAATGAGTGATGTGCGGATTATCGACATGGATGCGGGGAATATCTTCGAGTATGGATTCTGCGGGACAAAAAATATCAAGCATGAGGGTTGCCGCCGAAAAGCGGAATGGTTCAAAAAAAGACAAACTGAAGGCATGCGGTACAAAGTTTTGTATTCCGAAGAAAAAGGAACGGTCGGACTGATCGAATATATCCCAGGCGAATACGCTTGGAGAGGGGTCGATGCAGACGGGTACATGGTCATCCACTGCCTTTGCATCTTTTATAAGCCTTACAGAGAAAAGGGAGTTGCAGCCAAAATGATCGATGAATGCATAGAAGATGCGAAAAAAGAAAAGAAGCAAGGAGTTGCTGTCGTCACTCGGAGGGGCGCTTGGATGGTCAGCAAAGATTTATTTGTGAAAAGGGGGTTCGAGGTAGTGGATAAGGCAGAACCTGATTTTGAGCTTTTGGTGAAAAAATTTAAAAAAGAAACTCCTTCACCAAAATTCAAGGGAAATTGGGACGAGGTTCTGGGAAAATACAAAAAAGGCCTGACCATCCTCTGGTCTGACCAATGTCCGTATATCGCAAAGTCGATCCATGAAATCAGAGAAACGATCAAGGAAAGATATGGGATTAAAGCCAATATTGTCGAGATAAAAGATCACAAACAAGCCCAGGAAGCGCCCTCCCCGTATGCAATCTTCAGCCTGATTTATGACGGGGAACTTCTGGCATTTCACCCGATCAGCAACAAGCGGTTCATGAATATCATGGACAAATTGTTAAAATAAGCAAAGAGGAGGGGACATGAGTGATTTGGATGTGCGTATCGTGAAGCTCGATCCTTTGCGTGTAGCAAGCGTTCGGGTCGTCAGCGAAAGCCCAGAGGTGGATGCATGGGGAAAACTGCGCTCATGGGCCGAGTCTAAGGGATTACTTCAGGATGACGAGAATCATCCCATCTTCGGATTTAATAATCCCAATCCTCAACCGGACAGTAAAGAATATGGATACGAACTCTGGATAAAGGTGGGTTCTGATGTGGAATCAGAGGGAGAGCTCGAGGTGAAGGACTATCCTGGAGGATTATTTGCTGTGACAATGTGTAAACTGACAGGAGATCCCAGCGGGCGGAATATTCTCGAGACTTGGAAAGCTCTCTGGGAGTGGGTCAAAACCAGCAAATACAAATGGCGTCAGGTCCACGAACTGGAGAAGGTCCACAACCCGATGGCTTCAGAGAAGGAAATCATCTTAGACCTCTATCTTCCTATCGAAGAAGAGTAGCCTCCAATTAAAAATTTACGGACAGACCGGCGATAAATGAGATGTCGTTTTTCTTGATGCCCTCGCCCACGGGTTTGCTGTCATATTTGTCCATCAGTGTCAGTTTGACCGACAAACCTTTTGTTATGGCAGAGGCCAAACTTATCTCGAATTGTAAAAAGTAAAAACTCAATTCGGAAACATTCGAATTGAAACTGAGAGTTTGGGATATTTCTGCGGTTGGGCTGACTTTCCAGGTGAATTCATTCCCCAGTGTGATGCCCGTATAGCTGTCTGTTTCTTCAGACTTAAAATATTTTGTGAACACCTGGGATAGTCCAGCACTTGCAGATAGAAGGACATCTCCCGAGGCAAGGACTAAGTAGCCCAATCCCAAGCCTGGAAGGATTCTGTAGCTGTAGTTTTTAAACCGATCTCTTAGGCCCTGAATCCCATAATAGGAAAAAAATCTCTCCGAGTGTTTCCATTTGATATGGCTTTCCAATCCCATGGATTCAGCGTTGGTAATATCCCTTTCTTTGTTCAAAAGAAAATAGGCTTTATTGGTGTTATCGATAGTCTTGGACAACGGGCCTTTTACAGAAAAAGTTAAAGATAAATTGGTCATGTCGGTGTTCCCGCGTGCCAAAGCCAATCCCACCGCTGCATCTCCGCCCCATTTGTTTTTTTCGCCTTTATTTTCTTGGGCGAATGACCATGCGGCCAGGCATAGGCATAGAGCTGCAATAAGCATATGATATTTGAAAAGTTTCATGAGCTATCCTCCATCAAATGAGTCCGTTTGTTTTTATTCCTTGTTTTGTGCAATAGGTATGGATAGGATATTCAGGATTTGGGACTGCGAGAACGGTAGCCAGCCAACAGGCCCAGAAGAAATCCGATAAAAAGAAAACCGATTATCACAAGAATACGGGACATGCTGATTGTCCAGAAAAAGAGTTGGAAAGTCACGATTTCTTTGTTCTGGAATGCGATTATCAGAGCCAGTAGGGTTAACACAATAATGATGACAAACTTCGGTTTCATTCATTTCTCCTTTTAACCTGGATAATTCATGTACGAGCTTAAAATCAAGGGACACGTTACCGATTTGTTTTAAAATCGGTAACGTGTCCCCTAAATTTCTGTATGAATCCATAATCATTCTACACGGATTCCAGGAGTTCTTCGAGCCGGAGGCGGTGGGATTCCCATGATTCATACAACCCCTCGATTCGTTTCTTGAGCTCGGCATAGTCCTTGTTCAATTGGGCGATGTCCGTCTCATCCCGGTAGATTCCAGGATCAGCCAGTCTCGTCTCCATTTCTCTGAGTTGGAACTCGGACATCTCTATATCTTTTTCTAGTCTTTCTATCATTTTCTGCAGGTGGTTCCGTTCACGGCTTACTTCTTGACGAGCTTCAGCCTCCTGGCGCTTTTGCTCTCTGGTCTTTCGGCTTGTGGCACCGCGCTCCTGTGGTTCATCCTCTTCGATTTTTTGTTCGGTCGTGTCCGGTTTCTGTTCCTGCTTCCAAAGATAATAGGAATAATTGCCGCAGTATTCGTTCAGACATCCATTCTTGAGCTCGATGATCCTTCCCACCAGCTTATCCAAGAAGTAGCGGTCATGGGAAATGAGAAGCAAAGTGCCATCGTAATCGCCCAGAGCATCCTCTAGCGATTCCCGGGCGGTGATGTCTAGGTGGGTGGTGGGTTCGTCCATAATTAAAAAATTGACAGGCGAAAGCAATATTTTTGCCAGTGATACGCGTGCCTTTTCCCCACCTGACAGGACCTTGATCTTTTTATCAATCTCGTCGTCACCGAACTGAAATATCCCCAGTGCCTGGCGGATTTTGGTAATGAGCCCTGTGGCAGCAGTGGAGGCCACTTCGTCGAAGAGCGTGTTTTCCGGATGCAGGGCCTGGATCTGGTGTTGGGCATAAAAGCCGACTTGCACCTTCTTTCCCAGCCGGAGGGTCCCTTGCTGCGGCTCAAGCTCTCCTGAGACAAGTCGAGTCAACGTGGTTTTTCCTGCTCCGTTGACTCCGACCAGAGCGATCTTATCCCCTCGCGAGATGTGAAGGTCGAGATTCTTCAACACCCAATCCTGCTGGTAGCGGAAACTCATGTTTTCGGTGAACAATACATCTTTATAACCGGGCGTTTCGACCTGGAGGCTGAAATTCAGGCTTCTGGGTGCCGGGGGAAATTCGATCGCCTCCATCTTTTCCAACATTTTGATCCGGCTTTGAACCTGGGCAGCCCTTCTTTTATCACTCCGGTACTTGTTGATGAAGCGAGTAATACGCTCCTTCTCTACTGCCTGCTCATCGCGTCGTTTCTGCAATAGCCTAAGTTTCTCCTGCTTCTGCTTCTCGAAGAAGTGATAATTCCCTCGGTAGCGGGTGAGTTTGCCCTGGTCGAGCTCGTAGATCTCATGGGCCAGCCGGTCGATGAAAAACCGGTCATGGGAGACGATGACGATGCTGCCCTTGTAATTCAGGAGATAATGCTCCAGCCATTCCATTGAGGGAATATCCAGGTGGTTGGTGGGCTCGTCCAGAAGAAGCAAGTCAGGATTTTGGAGAAGGAGCCGGGCCATGTAAATCCGCATACACCATCCTCCGCTCAGCTCGGCGAAGTCTGCATGAAATAGGTTCTCTTTGAAACCTAGTCCTGAAAGAATTTTTTTAGCTTCACCTTCGATAGTGTAGCCCCCCAGATCCTGATAATGCTGTTCCAGGGGACCTAGTTTTTTCAGCAAGCCTTTGTCCTCAGGGTCGGTTTCTAGGGTGGTGTGAAGGGCGTGGATCTTGTGCTCCAGCTCTCGGATCTCCGGAACTCCTGCCAGGGCGTTCTCCAGGACGCTCCCTTGGCCTACCACGATTTCTTCCTGGGGGAGGTAGCCAATGGTGTAGTTACGCGGTTTGGTAATGGTCCCTGCATGGGAGGCAATATCTCCGGTCAGGATGCGCAGAAGGGTGGTCTTGCCAGACCCGTTGGGCCCGATCAGCGCGAAACGCTTCTCAGGTTGAAGATTCCAGTTTACAGAGGACAGGAGGTCCCGGTCCCCGATGGAGTAATGGAGGTTACGAATCTGAAGCATAATCTATCCTCAATGGACAATCATAATACCATATTTTCTGCTAGACTCAATTCTCAATCCCATTCTCTTATTGTCATCAGTCTAATGCTGGTATATGGAAAGAATGAAAAAAATGGTTTTCTCGTTTGGACAGAGGCTGGTATCAAAAGACCTCAAGGCCGACAAAGAATAGCGGGCGGAATTTGCCGTCGCTAAAGGATTGATGACAGTCTGCGATATAACTTAATCCTGTGCCTCCGATCAAAGAAACACTTGAGGAGAGGTCATAGCTCACGTGAGCCCGTCCAATCAGGATGTGCTGGTTGGGTGCTTCGGGGCTGTTTTTAAAGATTTTTTTGTTATCCATGTACATGTATCCCATATCGACTCCGATGGAAACGGATTCTTTATACACCGTCATTCCGTAGTAACCTGCATACGAAAGAGCCGAGCCCTTATCTTCCTGGAAGTTCCAGTACCCGAGTGCAACGATCGAATAGATCTTTCCTACCTCGAACTTGACACCGGAGTTTATTCCACTGAGGTTGCTTCCCCAGTTGATCCATCTTATGTTTCCATCCTTTTTCGACACATTGACCAATCCGACGGGGATTCCGTGTGTTTCGCCGTTCCAGTTGACTATACCCAACTGAAATCCGCGCATTTCGGCCGACACGTTGATTATTCCGATTTGGGCCGCATTGGAAAAGTAGGGGGCAATGTTGAAAACACCTATTTGGGCACCGGTCAGGTTATTCCCGACAATGTTAAAAAGACCCGATGCTTGTAATCCTTTGAAGTTCTCGCCCACGATATTGAACAGACCGGCTGCCTGAAAGCCCACACAACTTTCCCCGACGATATTGAATCCTCCCGTGGCTTGAAATCCCTTGAGTCTTTCCCCCACGATGTTGAACAATCCGGAAGCCTGGAGTCCTTGGAGATAGTTTCCGGTTATATTCATTCCCCCGGCTATCTGGAATCCTTTTCCTGTTTCACCCGTGATGTTTATCAAGCCGGATACCTGAGCTCCTTTGAGATAGTCTCCGGTGACACTTACTAAACCGCTGACCTGGACGCCTGATGTTGAATTACCAGAAACACCGGAAAGCCCCGTGATTTGAAGCCCTTTTAATCCACCGGTTAGGGCTGAGGCGCCGATTGCTAGATCCAGGCCTTTGACTGTTCCCATCCGTCCATACAACAAGGTGAAGTTTAAGTTTGCCGAATCGTATTTTGTGCGGTTGATCGAGACAGGGTACCAGAGAGACAGATTGACAGGATAATGTCTGG
>RCNB010001722.1_pt1 | contig 13657 bp, 14 predicted proteins | sample 2041321 | NCBI WGS metagenome assembly RCNB01 (sample SAMN09708232, study PRJNA481090) | Marine sediment metagenome, whole genome shotgun sequencing project. | reverse complement strand
TCGGGGGGGGCATTGTCAGACTAAATTCATCTGTTAGAGTTTGGGGAGGAATTTCGGCTGCTTTCGCGTCGCGTTGTTTGATGATCATCAAGCAAAAAAGGAATTATGTCCGAGCTTAATCGCTCAGAGCGGCGGCAGAACCAGCAGATCGGTTTAATCTGACACTGCCCTTATGCGGCATCAAGGGCATCCGGGCTGGTGACAAAGTGCTCTATTATCAGTCGACTGACGATCTATGCAACAACGCCAGCTCAAATCACCCCTTGCAAAACCGGGGCCTTCCACACATGACAGCACCATTGAGAACCTTTGAGTTTGAGAAATTTCGACAGTTCATCAGTTCTCTTTAGAGAGACTGTTTGTAATTTTTCGGGTCAACTAGATAGAAGTAAAGGGGACATGACAGACAGAGACATTGAATATGGTGACGGCAAGCGCGGCAATCCACGCATGAGCTTCGAGGTATTTCCACCAAGCTCCGCCAAAGGCCGCACCGCTTTGGCCAACACCGTAGACCAACTTGCCGGCGTGGCGACGGGAGGTTTTTCTGTAACCATGGGTGCCGGCGGAAGCGCACCAACTGGTACCCATAAGACAGCAGTTGAGATTGCGCAGCGGAGCGGTCGGCCTGTGACGGCCCATCTGATCGCCTTAGGTCACAGTCGCTCGGAAGTTCTCGAAACGGCTGAGGGCTTCTGGAGAGATGGCGTCTCAAGTGTCCTCGCGCTGCGCGGCGACCTGCCCCTCTCTGGAGAGGGTTTCAGTGAAGATGGCTTCTGCCACGCGTCGGAACTCGTTGCGGCGCTGAGGACACAACACGATTTTAAGATTTCGGTGGCCGCCTACCCCGAAAAGCATCCCGAGGCGGAATCGTTGGAAGAGGATATTGACCATCTGAAGGAAAAGCTCGACGCGGGAGCTTCAGAGGCGATCTGCCAATTCGTGCTAAATCCCGAGGCCTATGCCCGCTTTCTTGATGCCTGCGCGCGACGCGGCGTGGCGGCGCCAATAATCCCAGGGTTGATGACGCTCGAAAACTGGCAACGGGTCAGGATCTTCGCCGAGGCAAACGGGACGAGCGTGCCTCCAGAGCTTGACCGCCTCTTTGCGGACCTAGAGAACTCGGATGATGCCCGCCGTCTAGCTGCGATGGCGGTACTCGCAGAGCAAGCGCGTCGGCTGGTGGCTTATGGTGCACCCGCACTTCATGTATACGCTCTGAACCGATGGGAAATGCCCTTGGCGCTGGCGCGTGTTCTCGGTTATTCAAATGAAACCTAGACTCTGGACGGCTTTGCCGGATTAAACTGACTTGAGACGGGCAAGGCGACGACCTAGCTTACGGGATGACAAAAGGCTGGCCGAACCGCGGTGGGGCGCATTACCAAGGCTTTGGATTGCGCGATGTCTTCAGGTTGGCCCCAGTGGTCTGCAATGCCCGTATGGTGTTGTCGTGCAATGGGCCGAGTATTTGCTCCAGACTTTGGCGTGTGAGTTGGTTCATGCGGTTTAGTCCTCCTACATGGGGCAAAGCCCCGCCGTGCTTGCTGGATCACCATAGGCAAACGGACCAAAAGAAAGGCTTCAGCAGATCGGTTTAAAGCACCGGCTTGGCCTCGAACGCGGCTGCCGCAAACGGCCCTTTGCGAACCTTGACCTGATCGTCAAGCGCTGCGGTGCAGCTTTCGCATTGCGGTCGTTCGTGCGGAGCGCAGCCTTTTGACCGTGGCAATGACGGCAGAGCGGACAAAGTCGCCGTTCGGATGCTCGGCAATAATGTCTTTCTGCTTCAGCTCAGTGACCTACAAGAGCCAACGAAGTACCGTTTTCGATTTCAATGTCATTCAAATCAAACGTCATGTCGAGGTACGAGCCTTCGCGCCAGAGTGCGTTCAGGTCGCGGTAATGGCGCGAAAGCGGATGCCCGGATTGACCGGTCGCAATGACAAATGACGCACCCTGTGGCGACGACAAATCATATATCGCGCGGTAGCCAGACGCGTGAATGTCATCAAATGGTTGCGGACCTTTGCCCCGCGTCAGCGCCCGCATCAAGGTGTGATCGCCGCCGCTGGCCGGGTGACGAATGTTCACGAGCCCCCCCAGCCAAGGCACTTTACCCAGCACCATATGGTCATGCTTTGCAACATGGACATCACCCCATCTGGCAGTGTCCGGGTTCTGGCCAAGATCGGTTCGGATCCAGTCGAGCGCAGAGCTTGCTCAGCGCTATCTGCACAACTCTCGTTGTCGGACGTGCGGCTGTCATCGCACCATGTCGCAGCACCGCCGACATCACTGAAGACACGCGCAATGAAAACCGGGGAGGGCCTGCCGAACTCCTGCCCAAGCTCACCTAGTTCGTCATCGGCAAGTTTGTGTTCAAGCGCGCGCATAAAGGCGCTGTAAACCAGCGGTTCAGGCCGCTCCGACTGCATCTGTCCGTCCCAGGCGGCAAGACGGTCTACCCAGTCTGCGACTTCGGAATCTTCGGGAGTCATTTCTTTCAGAACAATAGGCAGGATCGTAAGTGCCGGGAAGCTTGTGATATTCTGCTGCAGAGTTGCAAGATTCTCCGGATCATGCCGCAATCGTTCGGACATGCCCTTTTCCAGTTCATGAATGCGCAGCGTGTCGCCCCAATCAAACGACACGTGGCGCGGGAATGGCCGCTGCACTGTTTTGTTGTTCGTGTTGCCAAGGCTGCCGCTGAAGGGGTCCACAAAGCGCGGGTTGTCGTCGTAGGGCAGATAGCCTTGCCAATGGTTTTGTGCTTGCCAGCCGCGAGATGGCATTCGCCCCTGTGTTTCGTGCCGGGGGTCTCTGCGTGGCATCTTTCCGATAAGTTGCAGGGCGATGTGGTCACGATCAGCCAAGAACAGATTTTGCGCCGGAGTCACGAAGCGATCCATCACGCGTAGCGCCTCATCCACGCTTTTAGCCCGTAACAAACCATGCGCCGCACTGAGCGAACGGTCTTCAGAATCGAATAGTGTCCTTGCTATCGTCGCGACGTGACCCTCGGGTGTGATCTCCGAGAGGTTGTAGTAGCCGCCCGGTATAATTGGCCCATTGTTCGACCACCGCAATTCGATATCGACAGGGTCTTGCCCCCGAACCGGGATCAGAATGGTTTGGCGGCGGATGTCCTGATAGCCTCCCGCCGTCAGGATGCGATTGGGGTTTTCTGGATCAAGCTGCTCAATGTAGACATCCTGATCGTCCATATTCGCGGCGGTCAGACCCCAGGCTAGTTCACTTGAACGGCCGGACATAACCATGGGAATGCCAGGGATCGTACCGCCTATTACACTGCCACTTTCCAGCGATAGCCTTGTAAGGTACCAAAATCCGGGGGCGGACAGATCCAGATGTGGATCATTGGCCAGCAACGATGCTCCGGTTTCCGAGCGCTTGGGGCTGACAGACCACGCATTAGACGACAGGCCATTTCCCGGCAGAAAGTCCGACAGATCAATCGAGGCTGTACGCGTTGGGCTCCAATTCGCGGATGGAAAAAGCGCGAAATATGCCGGTAACTCTGCAATGCCGCTGGGTGGGTCGTCCGGAAGTATGTCTGACAGTCGTTTTGGAGAAACCACACGCGAAACGCGGGCGCGCAGGACTTCCCGATCAACATGCGAGGCAAGTTGAAGCGCCATAAGTTTCATGATGGACAGACTGTCTGCAGGCGACCATTGTTCGAGCTCCTCCCGAAAAAGCAGGAACTCCGGGGCGGCCCGCCCTAGTCCACGCGTTTCCACAATGAAGGCATTTACACCGGCAGAATAGTTCTCAAGGGCCTGCAGAGTATACTCATCCTGAACTGTAACCGAATGTGCGGCAGCTTCATACAACCCCATTCTCAACAAAAGCTCATCAGTGCGCAGAGTTTCCGGCCCAAGCAGTTCGGACAACCGACCTTTTGCCGTTCGCCGAGATATCTCCATCTGCCAGATTCGATCCTGTGCATGGGCATAACCAAGTCCGAAAAAGACTCCGGCATCGTCTTCCGCAAATATGTGAGGTACGGCGTGTTCTGTTCGAAGGATTTTGACCGAGGAACCGAGGCCACTAACGACCCGTGTTCCAGTATAATCGGGCAAAGATCGCCAAAGCACGAACAGCACTGCCCCGCTGAGAATTGTGGCCGCCAAAAGGCCAAACCCCAAGAACAAAGCAATCTTACGCATGTGCGGTTATCTCCCGATGGATTGGGTGCCCAGAATATACCGAATGTGACCATTTCGCCTGCCAAAACTTAGCACTTTGAAGGAGCAAGGCTAGACTACAAGTGGGCTTCCCAGCGCTTCAGTTAGATCGGCGCAGCGGATGAAACGGGGCTCGCACCACCACTCCTCAATTTAGGCTGATCGACGCTAAGATGTTGTCGAGCTCCTTGCCAAAGCGACCGCAACAGCTTCCTGTGCCAGGGTCAGAGTCGTTTGCAGTCGATGCGCTGTGTGGCTTCGAACCTGCACGCTGTCGCGCTTGCGCCATTTCCACACCGTCTGCTCAGAGATTCCGTAGCGCTCCGCCACGATCCACGCAGGCTCATTGCCCGCCTGGATCGCAGTCCGGATCTTTGGCGTCGTCGTCGCCTGCTTGTGCAATGTAATCAGCATGTCCTGTCCCCGTCCCGAACCTCGCGAAGAACCGATCTTGCCATGAAAAGGGCAGACCGGCGAGGGTCAATGTGATCGTCCGAGATGGAACAGCTATCTCATCTGAATTGATGGCTGGCTGCCTTGATTTAGCTCAAAGCACGAATGCTTGTCACTGGGATGAGCTGGACGCGTTTGCCGGTCTAAGGATAACAACCGCAGAGTCGACTTTGCAGACTTTCGCTGTTGATGAGCCTAACGGATAACGTGAACTGAGCATTTAGCGTGGCGAACCACTCTGGCAGCGGTAGAGCCTAGGAAGAGGTCTTCGATTCCTAGCTTGTGCGATGCCATGACAATACAATCGACGTTATTTTTGCTAGCGTAATCGACGATGGCTCTTCCAGCATGACCGGATATCAGCATCGGTACTGCGCCCGGCAAAGCTTTGGCCGATTGAACCAGCGATGTCTCGACTTCGCGGCGCGTCCTTGCAAGCACGTCGCTCGGTATTTCGAACGTGACGTAGCTCGGAATTGTTTCCAGCACATGCACGACAGTAAATTTCGCGCCTTCGTCCGCTAGTGCGCGAGCCACCAAGTAGGATGCCTGAGTATCGTGTCCTTCATCAAAGAGCACCGGAACAAGAATATTCTTATACATTATCCTGTCTCCAACTAGATTACCTTATAGGTATGGAACCCAGCCTACGCGACTTTTGCCTTGCCGCCTTGTTTCAGATCAAATCCCGTACTTTATGGAGCGGGTGGGATCCGGGTCTTGTGCGTACTCGACGGCTCGCCCTGAGCCGCAATCAGCACTTGCTCTGGGGAACGCGCCGTGGCCAGTAGAACGCTCCGGGCTCGGATCGTCAAAGCGATCGGTGCGCACCCCTCAGGTGTCGGTTTGAAACGGCACGCAGGTTCAATCCTTCTTCTTCGGAAATACGCAGGCCAGACTGCTTGAAGTGGCCGCCCGCGAACACTTCTCGCCCATCAAGGCCACGACCCGCGTGTCAATCAACAGGCCGGACGGTACTGTCATGGTTGGATGTATATCGCTTTTGGTTATTACCCGACTATCCCACCGCCAGAAAGTATTCGGGGACCAAGTGTATTTGACTCGCATTTTTTTGATCACGTTATAAACACCAGACTGACAGATACGGCTTGTCGAAACTTTTTCCAGAAAAAGGTCTATTTTTGGTGGCCTTGCCGCGCAACTTCACTGTCGTGACTCACCGCCAGTATCGTTAGTTCCACTGGGCGCTCAAGCTTTTCAGGATGTCGTAGCGGCTGACCTGGCCTACCAGCCTGTCGTTTTCCAGCACGGGAAAGCGGCGATAAACACTTTTCAGAAACGCCTCGGCAGCCTGCAGTAGGTCAATGTCCGCGTCCAGAGTCTCTACTGGAGTGCTCATATAGGTCGCGACCGAACCACCCCATTCCTGATAATACGTCGCGTTCAACGCCGCCCGGAGGCAGTCTTTCTTGGACAGCACTCCGACGAGGTTTCCGGATGCATCAACCACCGGAGCCCCCGAGATCTTTGCGTCAACCAGAATACTCATGGCGCCGATAATATCGATTTCCGGCGAAAGCGTGATCAAGCTGGTCGCCATACAATCGCGGATTGGCGGAACTTTCCGCATCATGTATCCTTTTTTTGTGTGGAGTGCGGGCAACCGGTGCATTTTGTCAGTTTTACACAACGGCCCGAACCGCAGCCCCCCTGTAATGGTGCCTGACCGAGCAATACTCCAAGGGCGAGACCGACAATCGACAGAGCCACCAAAGCAAAAACCAAACCGAATTGTGCCATTGCCACTCTCCTATATGATTACAGACTGGGCGAAGCGTCCCGACATTCTTTGCACAAGTGCCGCGCCGTCGCGCAATTGAAACAGAACCGCTAAATCCAAGCGTCGCGCCAGTTCGAGACCGCGTTCCGGGCCCATTACGACTAACGCAGTGGCCAGCGCATCTGCGCGCATCGCTGAGCTAGAGATCACCGATACCGAGACAACAGCATTTGCGACCGGTCGCTTGGTTCGCGCGTCAACGATGTGATTAAACGCAAACCCGGCCTCAAGGCCCCCTTGAATAGCAGGCCCCGATGTTGCGAGCGCCTGCCCGTCTTCCAACTGGACGATCCGTGAGGTCGCGGCGCCAGGCGTTTCTATTGCGATTTTCCAAAATCGGCCACTAGGATGATGGCCGTGCGCAAACACTTCTCCACCTGCTTCAAGAAGAAAAGATTGCACTCCTATTGATGCGACTTTTTTCGCCATGCAATCAAGCGCATACCCCTTGGCAATACCGCATAGGTCAAGCGTCGATGCGTCCGCATTCTTGCGCACCCCCTGCGGTCCGGTTTCCAGGGATCTGAAATCGGCTTTCGCCGAACCTTGGACTGGCCCGAAGCCAAAGCGGTGGACGAGCGGGCCAACTGTGGGATCGAACGCACCGTCGGTTAGGCGCGCAACCAAAAGGCCCTCCCTGACGACCGTGTCCATGAGGGTTGAAACCTGAAGCCAACGCTCGACCGGTGCGTGATTTAGGAGACTTAACTCGCTGTCAGACCGGTATGGCGACATGGTCGCGTCCATCGTATCGATAACTTTTTTGATCTCGGTACCGATTGCCACAACATCGCTATTAGGCGGAAGGCTGGCCCTCCACCAACTTGCGAATGCCGGGCCGCCAATCACCTGCGCCCACACGGCTTCATCAGGTCGCGTGGCGAAAAGTGCAGCTGCACCGGTCATCGCCAAGAAAGTCCTGCGCGATACTTTCATGCGCTAGCTCCCAAAATCATCATTGAATATCTTGTCTGAATCCGCACCAATACCCGCTAGCATACCCATTACCGCGCGAATCATCAGTGGTGGGCCACAAAGATAAAACTCGCACTCCTCCGGAGCCTGATGGTCTTTCAGATACTGATGAAAAGCCACGTCATGGACGAAGCCCACGGCCCCATTCCACTTGTCATCGGGCCAAGGCTCGGAGAGCGCGACCGTCCAGTCGAAGTTTTCATACTTCTTCTGCAGGGCGTTGAATTCAGGCATGTAATAAAGCTCGTTCCTGCTGCGCGCACCGTACCAGAAAGAAACTTTACGCTGGGTGCCCAGACGTTCCAGTTGGTCGTGAATAATCGAACGCAAAGGTGCCATCCCAACACCGCCCCCGATAAAGACCATTTCGGCTCCGGTGTCTGTGGCGCCAAAACTGCCATAAGGTCCCGCAACCCTTAGCAGATCACCCTTTCCGAGGCTGAAAAGAAAACTGGATACGACACCGGGTGGCGCGTCCGGTGCAACGGGCGGGGGCAGGGCTAGTCGCACGTTGAGCACAATAACTCCGCGGTCTTGGGGGCGGTTGGCGATCGAATAGGCACGCGAGACTTCGGACCGGCTGCGCGAAGTCAGTTCTCGGACCGTTGATCCCGACCAGATCGCTTCGTATCTATTGTCAATCTCGAAATCAGCAAAACGGATGTCATGTGGCGGTGCGGTCACCTGTACAAATGACCCAGCGCGCAGATCCGGCTTGGCGCCTGACGGCAATGCGAGCACGATCTCACGGATGAAGGGCGAAAGCACGCGGGTGGACGCGACCCGACAGTCCCAGTTTTCGATCCCCAGTAACTCCGAAGGCAGACGAGCTTCGATGTCACCGCGAAGGACGACCTGACAGGCCAACCTAACGTTTTTGCGCAACTCCGCGTGGTCAAGTTTGGCCCGTTCGGTGGGCAGCGCCGCCCCTGCGCCCGAGGTGACCGTGACCCGACACAATCCGCAGGCCCCAGTTCCTGCGCAAGCGGACGGCACCAGTATATTGTGATCCTTCAGGGCAGTCAGAAGATTTTGCCCGCTTAGCGCGGAGAGTGTTAGCTCGTTGTTGATTATTACCTTCACCGGGACTTGTCTGACTATGAGCGCGCGCGCTGCAAGTACGATCATGACAAGCGCCATGATGACCAGCGTGAAAAGGGTTATGCCTGCAAGCATATCACTCATGGAGCGCCACTAAGGGCAAAAGACGAAAAGCCAAGCGACATCAAGCCAGTCACGATAAAGGCAATGCCTAACCCATTTAACCCATCGGGAATATCGCTATAATTCAGCCGCTCGCGGATGGCTGCAAACGTTACGATGGCAAGCGCCCATCCCGCGCCGCTGCCTATCCCGTAAAAAAGACTCTCGCTCAGGCTGTACTGGCGCTCAACCATGAAAAGACTTGCGCCAAGAATTGCGCAATTCACCGTTAGAAGCGGCAAATAGATACCTAGCGTTCGATGAAGTAACGGGATGTAGCGATCCAGCAGCATCTCAAGAATCTGAACCATGGCCGCGATCACGCCAATAAAGCAAAGAAGCCTTAGAAAGCTGAGATCTACTTCAGGCAGACCGATGAAGGTCCAGGCTCCTTCGACTAGAAGTCCGCGATAGATCAAGTGATTGACCGGAACAGTGATGGTCTGAACCACGATCATCGCAATACCGAGGCCCAGTGCAGTTTCAAATTTTCTCGAGACAGCCAGAAATGTGCAGATGCCCAAAAAGTAGGACAATGCAAGATTCTCTTCAAACATGGAGATCAGGATGTGATCAATCATGGCCGCTTTGCCTCGCGGGACTGACAAGGCGGTATTCCGGTTCTTCGGTCTGCTCGGGCCGCCAACTCTTGATCGCCCAAACCAACAAACCCATTATGAAGAATGCGCTTGGAGCAAGCATAATCACACGCATCGGTTCGAACCAGCCGCCTTCTTGTGCTAGCGGCAACACGACTAACCCAAACAAGGTTCCCGCCCCCAGAAGTTCGCGAATTATGCCTACCGTCAACAGTATCAGGCTGTAGCCGAGCCCGTTGCCCAAGGCATCGAGCACGCTGGGCCAGACCGGATTTTGCCGGGCAAAGACCTCGGCCCGGCCCAACACCAAACAATTTGTAACAATCAGGGCCACGAAGACCGACAAGCGCTTGCTCATTTCATAGGCAAAGGCTTGCAAAAGCAGGTCCATCACGATTACCAAAGATGCGATAATCGTGATCTGCAAGATAAGCCGGATGCTGTTGGGAATATGGTTTCGGATCAGACTGATCGCGGTGCTTGAGAGTATTAGCACCAGCGTAAGTGCTGCCGACATCGTCAGCGCAGTCGCCACCGAGGTGGTAACAGCCAGTGCAGAACAAATACCAAGAACATGTTGCGTAACCGGGTTGGCGGCGACAAGCGGGTCGGTAAGGGTTGCACGCGCGCGGGTCATAGCGGGATTGTCCCGGCCTTCAAGTTGGCCAAGAACGGTCCAAACCCGTAATCTCCCAACCAGAACTTTAGCATGTTCGCAACCCCGTTTCCGGTGCGCGTCGCACCAGATATCCCGTCCACCTCGTACGGGCCACTTGCCTCACCACGCAACACGGTTATCCGGAGCTTTCCGCTGGCATCACTGAGTAATTTTCCTGGCCAGAGCGCACTCCAATCCGGATCAGTGAGTCGCGCGCCAAGACCCGGCGTTTCGCTTTGTTCGTAAAAGGTTAGACCCGCAATCGTGTTTACGTCGGGTTCCAGCGCCAAAAAGGCGTATAGCATTGACTGATACCCGATTCCGCGTACCGGCAGGATCAACAGATCGAGCGATTGGTTGCCGCGCAGCAGGAACACCGGAGCAAAGTTTGCGCGCTGCCGGATGCCGGCGACATCAGCGTTGCGCGGCAGCACAAGGCTTCGGCTCGGGTCTCGCGCGGCAGCGCGCTGGTCAAAGGATTCCGGGTCGATTTGGTCCGTAAACAAGCCGCTTTTTAAATCGACGATCCGCACCTCGAGCTGGGCGATGGCATCCGCATTTAAGAGGTCCGACATGCCCGCCATCGCATTAAGCATCTGTTCCAAGCGTTCTTGTCGCTCAGACTCCTGATTGGCCTTTTGCATGGGTTTCAGGGAAACAGCCGCAATCGACACCACGGTCGAACAAGTTAGGGTCACAAGAAAGGTGACGGCCAAGGCTTTGTTCAAGCTGTCATTTGGGAGCGCCAGAAAGCGCCGCCACCAACGGATTACAATCAGCTCAGCCATGTCGACGCTCCCGGATCGCGATGTTGGCTTCGATCACTAACCTGTCGATCAGCGGGGCAAATATGCTGCTCAGCAAGATCGCGGGCATCAGTGCCTGCACTTCAATGCTCGCCGCGTCCGATGGGGTGAAAACCAAGGCCAGAAATCCGGTCAGAAAACCGTTCACCCATCTCCCGGCATTTGTGCAGGTGGTACTCGCCGGATCACACGCCAGAAAAATGGCCGCAAACAACAAGTGCCCCTGCAAGAGCCAGGTGGCGTCAAAACTTGGCTGCGTAAAATATCCCGCACCAAATACCCCAATCAGAAGCCCTGAGAAAAGTCGGCACGACAGTAAGCGCGTGAACAACAGGAAGATCACCCCGGGCAGGCTCGCATAAGCCAACCACTCTGAAGCGGGCGAAATAGTTTCAGTTGGAAAGGCAAACAGCAAAAAACTCATTGCAACCACAACCGGATTCAGAAAACCGAATGCACGACCGCCAAAAACTAACTCTCCCAAGGTAATACCGAAAGACAATCCCAGCGCGGCCCGCAGAAGCGAAACCTCACCGCCGGCGACGATTGTAAAAATGACCGCAGTCATGAGAACGTCGCGGCGTTGTGTTCTGCCTCTGCGGGCTGCAAAAACGGCCTGCCAGATAATCACGGTCAAAAGTGACAACCAGAGCAACCACAATACATCAATGCCGCCATTCCACAGTGTGACCGCAAGCGGCGGAACAAGACAAACCAGCGTCGCCCACAACGTATGATCATACGTCCAAAAGCCCCGGGCGTAAGGGCCCCGAAGACCTGGCTGCATTGAAATGCCCAAGAGTTGGTTCATTTGGAAACCCCCGCGTAATCGTCCAGCGCACGCCGAAGCAGCGCGCCATAATCCAAACCGCTGGTGCAAAGGGCGGACAAAAGCGCCAAGTCCTCTTCCAACAGATCACTTGCACCCAACCGCCGCGCCGTTTCCCTGTCCCCGACAGCCAAAGCCCGCATCAGCGGGACGGGTAAAATTTTCTGGGGGAGCACAGCCTCAAAAGCTTCGGTCGGGACAATGGGTGTCAGGTTCAGCAAATTCTCATGCTGCGCATAGGCATGCTGTGCCCTGTCAGTCGGAACCGACATCAGACTGACTTGTAGATGGAGATGGCCAAGAAAAGCTGAAGGCCTACCAGAAAGAACAGAGCCTGAAAAAGTGGTGACGTCACCCTCTGTCATTTCGTCCTTTATCAGATCCGCAAGGTTGGCGCTGCGCTGCGTCCGAAGCAGCCTTGGATTGCGCGCCTTCGGCCCGCCAATCGCCACGACCCGCTCGGCCGAGATGCGCTGGTGACGAAACAAAAAGCCAATGGCGATAACGTCCTGATAGCCAATTTGCCATACCGGTCGTCCGCTATATCCCAGCCTGTCCAAATGGGTGCCCGGCAGCCCGGCAGGATGGCGACCCTTGAACGTCGCGAGTTTTACGGCGTCACCCAAGTTCTTGACAAGCGGGGCCCCTGACCCCTGACAAACAATGACCTGACCGCACTCCAGGGCTACCAACTTCTCGAGCCCGCATTCGAAATCTTGCTTGGCTGCCTCGATGATCACGGCCGGATTTGCCGCAAGAGGATTCGTATCCACAGCCGTAACCAGAATAGCCTCTGCGATCTCAATCGCGCGCGGGATCGTTCCGAAAGGGCGAGCGGTCAGCGCGGTCCAAAGCCCCGACTTTTGCAAGATTGAGCGCACATCACCAGTGCAATCAAAACTGACTGCCTCATCGTCCTCGCAGGCAATCTCGAGAGTCCGAAACCCCCGCCTGCTGTTTCGGTCGATCCGGACGACGCGGCCCGCTGCAGGTGCAACAAAAACCACATCCGGATCATCTCGGTCGGAAAAAAGCGGCTGCCCCAGTGCAATTTGATCCCCCGCATGTACCAGAAATTTGGGGTATAACCTGCGCAGATCACCGCTTGTCAATCCAACTGAAGAGATCTTGGCTCCGTCGGAAATGATCTGTTGCGGCTCGCCTTCGATCGGTATGTCCATACCCTGCCGTATGGTGAAATACATCTCGTGACCTTCGACCATTATTCGCCTCCGGTGGCTCTCGTCGGAGCTCTGTCAAACGATTTTCTTCGTTACCTAGTTTAGTATATCGTACTGAGGGACCAAGACATCTGATCTGGATCAAAGCGTTGGGCGGAAGTGTCCGGTGTAGAACTATCGGGGGCCCGCCGGATAGCAGCGAAGAAGACGTGCAGGCGGCCGGGTTGGCCGTGGTTATTCAGGACCAGGGACGATTTGCAGTCAAATCAAGCAACAGACCGGTGCCGCTTAGCAACAACAAAAGCCACAAAACGTCGGACCTGAAAGTTTTGGGGCGCGATGAAGTAAACTGTCTTGAGCCAAGCCATATGCTAGAGCGCAAAATAACCTTGGTAGTATGTACATAAACGGCGAAGGTGTTGTGAAAGATTACGAAGAAGCTGCTCGATGGTATAGGCTTTCAGCGGAACAGGGCTTTCCCACCTCTAACCTACAACAGACCGGCCCAAAGAGATTGACATCGATCAACGCCAGAGAAGATTCAATTCATAAGATAGGATTTGATCAATCTGACTGGGTGGAGAAGGGCTATGGAAAGAAACGAGGCATACCAGGAAGCAAAGAAGCGTGTTGAAGCCAAATTGGGGTTCTACACCCACCTGTCGATCTATGTGGCGGTCATTCTACTTCTTGTGTTCATCAATTTAGTAACCTCATCTGGAATCATTTGGTTCCAGTGGCCAATGCTGGGCTGGGGGATCGCAGTGGCAATTCATGCCTTGGCTGTTTTCATATTTCCGAACCGGCTCGCCGTCACCGAAAAGATGATCGAAAAAGAGATGAACAGGGACCGAAAGAACTCCTGACGATGGTCAATTGAAACGAACAATTGGATCGGGATCAGGTCAGAACTGAAAGCAAGCAGTCTGACCGTCCCCGCT
>RCNB010001721.1_pt1 | contig 13657 bp, 12 predicted proteins | sample 2041321 | NCBI WGS metagenome assembly RCNB01 (sample SAMN09708232, study PRJNA481090) | Marine sediment metagenome, whole genome shotgun sequencing project. | reverse complement strand
TAAAAAGCATTCACAAAATTCACATAACCAATGCAAAATAAAGGACTTATAAAGCTTTTCGCTTTATTATTCGGGTTAGTAAGTATCTACCAGCTATCCTATACTTTTATCACAAGTAAAGTAGAAGGGGAGGCGGAAGTATTTGCCACAAGCCGTATTCCGGACTCGGAAGACGATTATGTTTCCAAGAGAGAAGCTATGGAAGCCAGTTACTTGGACTCTATTAGTGAGAATACCATTCTTGGGTATACCAACTATGGTGAAGCCAAGAAAAAGGAACTGAACAAGGGACTCGATCTTAAAGGAGGTATCAATGTTACCCTACAAATTTCGGTAAAAGATATCTTAAAAGGCTTGGCAAATAATACCAAGAACCCAGTTTTTAATAAGGCCTTGGCCGATGCGGACCTTGCATCCAAAGAGAGTGATGATACCTATTTGGATTTGTTTTTTGATGCTTTTGATAATATAAAAGGAGAGACTAAATTAGCTTCACCAGAAATATTCTCGAACAAGGGACTAAGCGATGAGGTTAATTTCCAAATGTCTGATGACCAGGTAAAGCCGATTATAAGAACAAAAATAGACGAGTCTATTATTTCTGCTTTTGAAGTATTACGAGAACGTATTGATGGTTTTGGTGTAACTCAGCCTAATATCCAAAGAGAAGGAAATTCTGGCCGTATTTTAGTAGAACTACCAGGAGCACGAGATATTGCACGTGCGCAAGATTTGTTGTCCAGTACGGCTCAATTAGAGTTTTGGGAAACCTATTCTCAAAGCAACACGAGCTTTAGTACTTTTTTAATTCAAGCAAATGAAAAATTAAAGGGAATTGTAAGCGTCGATAAGCCGGAACAAATAAGGGAAGAGACCGAATTGGATTCTTTATTGTCAGATGTAGCAGCTGATTCTTTAGATTTAGCAACTCAGGTAAATCCACTTTACGAATTGTTGATTCCTGCAAACCCAGGAAGTAATGCCATGTTCCAAGCGGCGATTAAAGATACCGCTACGATTGGTGGTTATTTAAGATTGCCGGAGATAAGAAGACTCTTGCCTGCAGATATTCAGTTTACAAAATTTGTTTGGGAACGTCCTGCAACCGAGGATACCGAAATCATCAATCTTTACGCTTTAAAATCTAATCGTGAAGGTGCACCAAGAATCAGTGGTGATGTGGTAAGTGATGCGCGTGGTGAGTTTGATCAGTTCAGTAAGCCTGTAGTTACTATGGGAATGAATTCCAAAGGATCCAAACTTTGGCAAAAACTGACTAGTGATGCCAATGTAAACCAAACGGGAATTGCAGTAGTATTGGATAATAAGGTGTATACAGCGCCAGGTTGTTCTGTTGTAGGTGGTATCTCTGGTGGTAGAACCGAAATTTCTGGAGACTTTACTGTAAACGAAACAAAAGATATTTCGAACGTATTAAGAGCTGGTAAATTACCTGCCTCTGCTGAAATTATACAGTCGGAAATTGTAGGTCCGTCCTTAGGTCAAGAAGCTATTGATAGTGGCTTTATGTCGTTCTTGATAGCTATGGCAATTGTATTGTTATGGATGATTTTCTACTACGGTAAAGCGGGTATTTTTGCAGATATCGCATTGTTACTGAACATTCTGTTGATTTTTGGTGTGTTAACAAGCTTAAACGCGGTGTTGACCTTACCTGGTATCGCAGGTATCGTATTAACTATTGGTATGTCCGTGGATGCGAACGTACTTATCTTTGAGCGTATAAAAGAAGAACTTGCGAAAGGCAAAGGTAAGAGCTTAGCGGTTTCTGATGGTTTTAGCAATGCACTCTCTTCTATTTTGGATGCCAACATCACTACGGGACTTACGGCAATTATACTCTTTGTATTTGGTTCAGGTCCGATCAAAGGATTTGCTACCACCTTATTAATCGGTATTTTAACTTCTTTGTTTACTGCCATATTCATTACCAGATTATTGGTAGACTGGTACATTGGTGGCAAGGGAAGAACATTAGATTTCTCTACGGCAATTACAAAAGGGTTATTTAAGAACATGCACATAGATTTCTTGATCAAAAGAAAGATTGCGTATGTGATTTCTGGAATTTTAGTCGCTGTAGGTTTGTTCTCCTTATTAGCTGGTCCAGGCTTGCAACAGGGTGTCGATTTTATTGGAGGACGTTCCTATACGGTTCGTTTTGAGCAGCAGGTGAATTCATCCGAGATTGCCTCTGAGCTTAACGATGTCTTTGGAAGCGGTACTCAAGTGAAAACATTTGGTGAGTCTAATCAAATTAAAATTACAACTCCCTATAAGATAGAGTTGGAAGGAATAGAGGTTGATAACGAGATACAGGATAAACTGTATACTTCCTTGCAAAAGTACTTACCAGATGGTATTACTAAGCAAGACTTTATGGTGGGTAGTGCAGACAAAGCTTTAGGTATTATGCAGTCTGTTAAGGTTGGGCCTACCATTGCAGATGATATAAAGAATAATGCATTCTTGGCGATTCTAGGATCATTGGCTGTTGTCTTCTTGTATATTTTATTACGTTTCCGCAGGTGGCAGTTCTCCTTAGGAGCGGTTGTGGCTGTTTTTCATGATGTTTTAATTGTATTGGGCGTGTTCTCTATTTTAGGTAAAATAATGCCTTTTAACATGGAAATAGACCAAGCGTTTATAGCAGCTATTTTAACGGTGATTGGGTATTCCTTAAACGATACTGTGGTTGTATTTGACCGTATTCGTGAAATCATTGCGGAACGCGGCTGGAAGAGTGGAGAAAATATTAATTCCGCTATCAATAGTACCTTGAGTAGAACATTGAATACTTCCTTAACAACCTTAGTAGTGCTACTTACCATATTTATTTTTGGTGGGGAATCCTTAAGAGGTTTTATGTTCGCCATGATTATAGGTGTGGTTGTAGGAACCTATTCTTCCGTATTCATTGCAACACCGATTATGTACGATGCATTGGGTAAGAAACTAAGTTCCGGTGCAGAGAATAAAGATTAAAGTAGACTAACTCAAACTAAAGAGCCGCTATTCCTTAAGGAGTAGCGGTTTTTTTATTAGTATAACACTGTATTAAATCCCAATATTTCGAGAGCTCTGCAACGACTTTAATGTAGTTAATTGAAGTACTCCAGGTTTTTTAGCAGGATAGCTATGATTCAATAGCTAGAAACCTTCTTACGTTGGTATATAACAAGTGTAGGATATGCTATTAACTTCAGTTAGTAAAACTTTAGCTGCTACTTTCTTTAGTTACTAAATATGTTGTTTAGGGCAGCTAACACGCTCTTTTGTTTAGCTAATAATTCCTTCTGAACCACTTGGTGTCATAGCTAGTTTGAAAATAGAGGTAGGTGATAACCCTGGCTCGTTACGATGAGACACGAAAACAATACTCGTATTGGTCTCATTAGCAATCTTATTTACGAGTGCTACTAAAAGCGCTGCAGAGGTATCATCCATGCCTGCTGTAGGTTCGTCCAGTATCAATAATGGTGGATGCTTAACCATGGCTCTGGCCGTCATCAGTAAACGTTGTTGGCCTAGGGAAAGATCTTTAAACAGTGTATGTCGCTGGTCCCAGAAATCGAGCAGTTGTAACCATTCCTTGCTTTTTTGTTTTTGCGTTTCGGTAGGTTTAATATATAGGCCTATCGAATCCCTAAATCCGGAAATAAGCATATGTTCCACGCTGTGCCTTCCTCTGAATTTATCTGTCATATTAGAAGAGAAGTAGCCAATTTTTTCTTTGATTTCCCAAACACTTTCTCCACTTCCTTTTTTTTGTCCGAATATATAGATGTCTTGTCCAAAGGCTTTTGGATTGTCTCCAACAATCATGGATAGGATTGTGGTTTTTCCTGACCCGTTTTTCCCCATTAGTTGCCAGAAATCCCCTTGGTGTATTTTCCAGGTGATGTTTCTAAGTATCGATTTATTTGCATAGGATATGGACACGTTTTTGAATTCGATTAAGGTATCCGATTTACAATCAATGCGTTGTATGGGTTTTGGAATAGATCCTTTAAAAAGGGTTTTTGAGACAAACACCCTATTCAAGTGTTCAGCTTTAAGTTGGGAAAACTCTCGCTCTTTTAATACCCCAAAACTACTTATAATAGGTAGTATATCAGATTTTCTACTGACAAGTTGTATAAAGCTTGTTTCCTGTGCCTTTTGTGTAAGCAACAGCTTTAATTCAACTTGAAAATCGGCATCCAGATTATCAAACGGATTATCTAGAATAATATAATTGGGTTGTGAGGCTAAGATGTGTTGCAGAAGGGCTTTCTTTTGTTCGCCGCTGGACATAGTTTTTAAAGGCTGTTGTGCATTTATTAATACAGTACTGCCATGACGCTCTTCTTGATTTACAAGGCTAGTAAGGGCCAAAGGAGAGAACAATGCACCTTTTTGATTTTTAAAAGCCTTGAAGCTTGGATGGGTCTGACTTAGGATAGCTTCAATAAACCTTGATTTTTGTGAAGCGTTATTTACGAGGATGGCCCAATGCTGTATCATACTAGCTATTTATTCTATAGATGTGTACAGGCGTGTTCTTATACGTTGTTGTTTGGTGACGTTTCATCCCATTTTTAATCGCAACGTTTTGTGAAGGTAAATTAGCTATATGTATAATGGAGATTAGGTGTGTGGTCCATTCATTTTTAAAAGCGACTTCTCTACATTTTTGGGCTGCTTCTGTTGCATACCCATTACTCCAAAATTCTGGCAGTATGGAGTAACCTATTTCTAGTGCTACCTTTTCGACTACGGTTTGCACTAAGAGTCCACAAAGTCCTATCAGTCTATTTGTTTCTTTGCAGATAAGGGCATTCATGCCACCTAATCCATTCGAATAGCGTTCAAAGATAGCGTCAAATTGTTGCTTGCAAGCAGCTACAGGGTCTGTGGGTAATCCGTTCCAATATTGAGAGCTTAAGGGTTCTTTATGAAAAGGGAGCCATGCATCATAATCGGATGCAACCACCGTTCTAAATAAAAGTCTATCGCTTTGCTCGCCTACCAATAGATATTTCATACTGTTATTCTCTTTTGAACACGATACGGTCTCCAATTTCTAATAACCATTCTTCTGCGAGTCCAGCATTAACCTCCAAAACATATTTTACCGGTACTTGCGAAGGAAGTCCATTTTGGTTAAATGGCTCTGCATTTTCTTGGAAGCTGGCAATTTTTTGGTTTTCATCAATGAAGATAATATCTAAAGGAAACGACGTATTCTTCATATAGAAGGAATGGATGGCAGCCTCTGGAAAGATAAAGAGCATGGCTTGGTTTCTTTCCATTCCCTTGCGGTACATAAGTCCTGTTTGTGTTTCATAATCAGACTCAGCAATTTCAATATTTAAATCAATCAGAAGTGTGTCCGTCTCTTTTTTTAATATTTGAAGTGTTCCTTCCTTAGTGAAGGTTACTTCCTCGGTTTTAATGGTTTTATTACTTTCTTCTTTGCAAGAAAAAAGAAAAACAAGGACCAATAAAAAAGAAAAACTATGTTGTATTCTCATTGTGTTAAATAAAACTAAACTTTTTTGCTCGTTGGTCTAAACATTAGGTAAAGCCCAACAGCTATGAAAGGAATACTAAGCCACTGTCCGGTAGAAAGTAGTCCCCAAGATTCCTCAAAACCTCCTTGGCTCTTCTTCACAAACTCTACAAAGAAGCGAACGGTCCATAACAGCACTAGGAACAATCCTAATAGATAACCTAACTTATTTTTCTTTTCGGTTTTCCAATAGAGGTAGTATATCAATATAAATACAAAGATATAACAGATACCTTCATATAGCTGAGCGGGATGACGATAGGGTATTTCTGCTAAATATTGGGAAAATTTCGGATTGTTCTCAATGGCGTCGTAAGCCGCATTTAGCGTTTTTTCTTTGGTAATAGCTAGGGCTTTTGATGGGTGTAGATCATCGGAATCACGAATGAATCTGGTAGCGAAAATAAAAGATTTATCCACTATTTTTCCGTTAATTTCGGAATTGAAAAAATTCCCTAACCGCACGCAGAAAGCACCAATTGAGAATGGTACTACCATGCGGTCCAAAATCCATAAGAGTTTAAATTCAGGATTTTTTCTAGTATAAATATACATCCCGATAATAACGCCTATGGTAGCGCCATGACTTGCTAAACCTGTAAATCCGGTAAACTGATAGCCATCTATTAAGCCAAAGAGCAGGCTGCCGGTACTACTTTCTCTAATGGGTAATAGAATTTCTGCTAGATGGTCTTTATAATATGCCCAGTCATAAAAAATAACATGTCCCAAACGCGCTCCTAGCATTGTACCTAAAACGGTGTGGATAAAAAGGGAATCTAACTGCTCTACAGATTTTTTTTCATTATCAAAAATACGCTTCATGATATACCAGCCCAAAGCGAAAGCAATAATCCAAAGAAGATTGTAATATTTGATTTGAACAAAACCAATATTAAAAAGGGTTTCGTTTGGATTCCATGTAATACCTAAAAAATGCATATATGATTGTTTGGAAGGGCTAAGATAATAAAATAGAAAGGCCTTAGGTATGGTTATTAGTGAAAATCAGCACTCAACATAAGGATCTATAACACCGTAGCTTATCATAACTATTATAACCTGGAAAATTTTTAAGTGAAGGTCTATGGGAAAATATACAGTAATGATTGTTATGGAACAGGGTCATAACCTTTACCACCCCAAGGATTACAACTAAAAATACGTTTTGTAGCTAACCAACCACCCTTAAAAAGGCCATGCTTCTTTAAAGCCTCTAGCGTATATTGGGAGCAAGTAGGAGAGTAGCGGCATGTGGCCGGTGTATAAGGAGATATGGCTAATTGATAAAAACGAACCAATAAAAGAAATGGGGCTATTAGAATTTTTTTCATTGTGGTCCCAATTAAAGTTTAGCTATTTGCTGTGCAATCTCATTATCCTAATAGAATCTAGTTACCGGTTCAGTTTTAAGAAAGGCTAAAACTGGTGCCCTCTTTGCCATCTTTGAGTTGAATTCCCAAAGCTGCCAATTGATTACGAATACTATCCGAAGTCGCAAAGTCTTTGTTTTCCCTTGCTTCTTTTCTTAGTTGAATCAGCAATTCAACTGCACCGTTAAGCTTTTCGGTATCTGCTGCCGAGCTTTTTTTGTTTTCTAAACCCAACACCTCAAAAACAAAATTGTGAATCGTTTCCTTTAATAAGGCTTTATCAGAAACGCTTATGGATTCTTTCCCTTCTTTTATTAGATTGATGTGTTTTACAGCATCGAACAATTTAGCTATTAGGATGGGTGTATTAAAATCGTCGTTCATGGCGTCGTAGCAGGATTGCTTCCATGCTAAGACGTTGAATTGGGTTTCTTTTGCGGTACTTAGGCCATCTAATGTGTTAATGGCTTCCATTAATTTATTGAATCCTTTTTCTGATGCTAGTAATGCATCATTACTTATGTCCAGAATACTGGTGTAATGCGCTTGCATCATAAAAAAACGCACCATAGAAGGTGAAAAAGCTTTACTTAAAATCTCATTGTTTCCAGAGAATATCTCACCCGGTAATATGCTATTTCCGGTAGATTTTGCCATTTTTTTCCCGTTTAGAGTCAGCATATTAGTGTGTAGCCAATACTGCACTGGTGACTTGCCGTTACTAGCTTCTGCTTGGGCAATTTCACATTCGTGATGCGGGAATTTTAAATCCATTCCACCACCATGTATATCAAATGTTTCACCTAAGTACTTTGTACTCATGGCAGTACATTCTAAATGCCAACCTGGAAAGCCATCGCCCCAGGGGGAAGGCCAACGCATGATATGCTGTGGTTCAGCTTTCTTCCAAAGTGCAAAATCCTGTGGACTTCGTTTATCGTTCTGTGCGGTAAGCTCGCGGGTGTTCGCAATCATATCTTCTAGCTTCCTACCGCTCAATTTTCCGTAATCGTTGGTTTCGTTGAATTTTACGACATCAAAATAAACAGACCCATTGATTTCGTATGCGTATCCTTTTTCAATGATTACTTTTATGATTTCAATCTGCTCTATAATATGACCCGTAGCCGTTGGTTCTATACTTGGGGGTAGGAAATTAAATTTTTCAAGGATATTATGAAAATCTACCGTGTAGCGCTGAACCACTTCCATGGGTTCCAATTGCTCCAAACGTGCCTTTTTTGCTATTTTGTCTTCTCCGTCTTCAGCATCATCCACTAAATGCCCAGCATCCGTGATATTTCGCACATAACGTACCTTGTATCCCAGATGTTTAAAGTATCTGAATATCATGTCGAAAGACATAAAGGTTCGGCAATTTCCAAGATGAACATTGCTATAAACTGTAGGTCCACAGACATACATGCCAATATGGCCTGGATTCAAAGAAGTGAATAGTTCTTTTTTGCCGGTTAATGAGTTGTGTACTTTAAGTTTCTGTTGTTCGTATAGTTGCATCTTTTTTTGAAAGAATTAGAACGTTGTATCTAGATTAATAAAGTTCAAAAATTCTCTGCGTACGGCTTCCTTTTTGAATTTTCCGCCATACTCTGCCGTTACAGTGCTACTTTCTATATCCCTGATGCCTCTAGAATTTACACAAAGGTGCTTTGCGTCTATAACGCATGCCACATCATCCGTGCCTAAAACTTTTTGTAGTTCTCTTACAATTTGGATGTTAAGTCTTTCTTGTACCTGTGGTCTTTTTGCAAAGTAATCCACAATTCTATTCATTTTGGAAAGACCTACAACTGTTCCTTTAGAGATGTAGGCAACATGAGCCCTACCTACAATCGGAAGTAGGTGGTGTTCGCAAGTGGAGTAGAGGGTTATATTTTTTTCTACCAACATCTCTCCATACTTGTATTTGTTATCAAAAGTAGAGGATTTCGGTTTTCTGTCTGGATGTAGGCCGCCAAAAATCTCTTTAACGAACATCTTTGCAACACGGTTTGGGGTTCCTTTCAGACTGTCGTCATCTAGGTCTAGTCCTAATGTGAGCATAATTTCCCTCACATTAGCGTTTATTCGCTCTATCTTTTCTTCATCACTTAGAACAAAAGCGTCTTTACGAAGTGGTGTTTCTTCGGATGAAGAAATATGGTCTTCACCAATGTGTTCAAAATGGTCTTCCAATGTACCTTCAGTTTTCATTTAAACAATGCTTTTACAGGGCGCAAAGATATACATTATATAGCACTTTATGCAACAGAGCACGGTGTGTAGAATATAAATTAGTGTTAAGTAAAACCGTTTAGTGCTTTTACTTTTCAATAGCAAATCGATGATGTGGGGTATATCTCTAATCCTTTGGGTACAGGGGTAAGTGGGAACATATGTGGTCTTTGATAACGGTTGAATAGTTGCCATTATTCTTGAAAATGAGCCTGTTGTAGGATTGTAGAAGGAGTAAATATCCGGCTAAGATTGCATTTCATCGATTAAGTGCGTAAAAAACCGACGTATAATACTAAAAGCGGATACTGCAAGTTATCATATATGTTGTAGTATACTAAATAGCCCCATTGTTTTATGCGAACGCTACCTATATTAATTTGCTGTTTGTTCCTTTATATTGGGAATTTACAAGCACAAAATTCTCCTGATTGTAGAACCGCCATACCTGTTTGTGCAGATATGCCTATTATGGGCTTGGCAGACGGTGGTGGAGATATAGAAGATTTTGACCCTGAAGTAATTACCCAAACCGGATGTTTGGAAAAAGGCAGTGTGAGCTCTGCTAATATCGAAAACAATACCTCTTGGTATGTGTTTAGAGCAGGAACTGCTGGACAAGTTGGTTTTGATATTGAAGCCATGCCTACGAACGGAGGCATGGGTACACCTACTGCAGAATGGGATTTTGCCGTTTATGGCCCTTATGATGAAACTGATGGACAAACGTACTGCACGATTATTGGAGATGGGACTTCCGAACCTATCCGTTGTAACTACGAAGTAAATAATACCACTTTTACCGGTATAGGAATGAATCCGGAAAACGGTCAAGAAGGTGCCCCTTTTTTAATAGGGAGTCAGAATACCTACGATGAATGGTTAGATGTGCAGCCCGGAGAACTTTACTTCATTTTGATAAATAATTTCAACACTAATTTTGATGATGACCCAGAACCGTTTATGCTATCGTTCACGGGAAGCTCGGTACAGTCCGACCAAAATACGGCTTTGGACTGTACGCTTAGGGATGAATTTTTAGGCTTGGATGTTGTTGCCTGTGAAGGTGACCCCGATATTGTGTTAAGTGCATTGCGTTCGCCTGCAGGTTCTGATATTGCCAATGTGGAATGGTCAGTTGATTACGAGGATGACGGTACTGTAGATGCAACATTGCCTGGTACTGGTCTTTTTGGGGCAGAATTAATTGTATCCAGCCCAAACTCAGGAAGGTATTTTGCAGAAATAACTACAAGCTCTGGCACTCCACCTACCGTAGTGGATGTTGGAGGTATTCTTATCACGTTTTATGGTGAGCCAATTTTGGATCGTGTGGAGATTTTGGATACCAATCTTTCAATAGACCCAGATCAGAATGACATAGAATTTATAATGGATGGAGATAGTTCTTATGAATTTGCCATTAATGGTGGTGAGTTTCAAGACAGTCCTATTTTTATGAATATCCCGCCGGGAGAGAATACCGTAATTATAAATGATAAGAATGGATGTGGCATCACCGAAGCCATACCTTTTATCGTGTTCGCATACCCAAAATTTTTCACTCCAAATGGTGATGGTATCAACGACGATTGGAATATACAGGGAATAGATGCTACCAGTATATCCAATGTAGTGGTTTTTATTTTTGACCGCTATGGTAAACTATTAAAGCAGTTAGGTGTAGCCGATACTTGGGACGGCACCTTTAATGGAAGCGAAATGCCATCTACGGACTATTGGTTTAGGTTTGAATATTCGGAAAATGACAATGTAGCTCCCATTGTTGCTAAAACCAGAAGAACGCACTTTACGTTAAAACGATAATTGAGCATCGATCAAATATTTTTAAGCTAAGTTTTCTCCTATTTCTATTCTTTTTTTGCATTTCTCAAGTGATTAGGTTCTCTTGTGCTATCGACCTCGTATTTACTGCTTAAACCAAAAACTTTCCATTTGGTTTTTAAACCTAATGGAAAGCAATAGAAATATATTGATTTTTGGACCTGAACTTTGTAGTAGCAAAATCCTTCTTTTATTTCTAGAAGCTATAGCTCTGGTATCCCAGTTTACTATATGGACTGCTGTCTCTATCGAAAAAAGACTAAGGTAAACTCCCTAAAAATTTATCGTATAACTCAGGGTTGCGTTGGTGCGTATACGATTTATCGTTGCAGGCGTAATTAATCCTGTATCCAGTAATTGCTCGTTTACCTGTTGGTCTAGCCTATTTAGTGAAAAGTCCAATCTGTTTCCGCCAAAATTATAACCTATTCCTCCAGAAATACTGTTCAGGTCACCAATAGTGTCAGTATCTACATAAGGACTCTGTTCAAAACGATAGCCCGCTCTTAAGCTTACTTTTTCAATACGGTATTCGCCACCCAGCCTAAAAGTAGATACGGCGCCCAGTTGATTTGCAATGTTGTTATTCACGATTTGGAAATTAGGGTCACTTTGTGGGCGCAGTTCTGCATTCGAAAAATCTTGGTAACCGTAATCAAAACTCAGGAGTCCGTTTTTTCCAAAGATGATAGCCATACTACCCGTTAATTTGCTCGGGGTTTGAATGGTGTACGTTTCAAAAAGGTTGATAATGCCAAAATCTATAAAATTGATATCCTCATCTGCTAAATTAGAATTGATTCGTTGAGAAAGATCATCGTTTAGTCGGTACCAGGTTGGGGATTGATAACTTCCTCCCAAACGCACAAATTCATTTAACTTAGCGATAGCTCCCATTGTAAATGAAAAACCGTTTCCTCGTGTAGTTAATAAGTTGTCGAACGAAGTTCGTTGTATTTCTGAGTCCGTATCATAGCCTGTTTCCGTAAGCCGATCAACACGCTCGTTAAAAACACTATGGAAATTTAAGGAAGCGCCTAGGTACAGTTTGTCTTTATATTCCGAAGCCATGTTTGCTGTAAACTTTGAATTGTAACCGATACTGCTCCTTTGAAACTGTTGGTCTACAGTCGTGTAGGATGCATTTCTTACGTATTGGTCTGTTTGTGCGTCATCATCTATAGGGTCTATTACTCCTCCATAGTACCCTAAAAATGCTTGTTGATCGCTAAAGCCTCCATTAGCCCCTATGTCCAAGTATCCATTTTCAATCAGTTCTCCATCTTCTAACAAAATAGCTCCCAAGGGTGTTCCTTGTGCAAAGTCCAGAAAATAGGAGTCAACCCCTTGGTTGCTTCTACCAGAAACTAAATAACTATTTTCAAAATTTCGTGCCAAGTCATAATTGAAGGCTAGGGAGAACTTTTTCCAGTCAGAATTTGAGTTCGTGTTGTTGAATACAAAAACACCCCCTATTTGATTGATGTTGATGTCGTTTACATTGCTATTGGTTTGCGTGCCAAAATAGTTAGCTTCGTTGTCTATATTAAAGTAAGTTCCAGAAAATGTAACTAGCGAATTATTAAATACTGCAGCCCCTGCTGGATTAATGTTCAATGCGGATAAGTCACCTCCGAGGGCTCCAAAAGCACCGCCCATACTTTGAAAGCGAGCTGTTCCTTGGATATTTTCGGTGCCGTATCGTAATACATCATTTATGTTTTGTGCACTCACAAAAGCACATAGGGACACTAAAATGAAAGTTAAATGCCTTTTCATTGCGATATTTTTTTAAGATTTATGAAATAAAAATTGATTAATTACGTCTTCCCCCACCAGATCGTCCTCCACCAGAACGTCCTCCACCGGAAGACCGTGAGCCTCCACCTCCGGAACTTCTCATGCTTCCGCTACTGCGCGAACTTCCACCAGAACTTCTCATGCTGCCGCTACTTCTAGAACTTCCACCAGAACTTCTCATGCTACCGCTACTTCTAGAACTTCCGCTACGAGAACTTCGAGTGGTTCCACTACTTCTAGAACTGCTGCGCCTGCCTGAGTTGTAACTTCTTCCGCTGCTAGAACCACTTCTTGAATTACGATAGGTAGATGTTCTAGGCGTCGTCGCTCTAGAAGAAGATCCAGATCTATAACTTCCTGACCTTGGTGTTGCACGGTTGTATGCAGAATTACTTCTTGATGAACTGTACGTTCTTGGAGCTGTTCTAGCACTCCTACTAGTTCTGTAGGCACGATTTTGGTCAACTCCTACGGTTCTTCGGTTCGCCATATTATCCCTATAAGACCTAGAGGTGCCTGCGCTCCTGTTACTTCTTGAGGAAGTGGAACTGCTTCTTGCTGCAGTAGCTCTATTGTTGGAAGAGCGGGCAGTGTTACTTCTATATCTTGATGAATTACCCCTTGAAGTATTCAGGTTTGACCTTCCTCTAAGCGCCGTGCTTCCATTGCTGCGCCCAATTGAGTTCGTATTATAATAACCACGTCTTCCTGAATTGTAGGCGTACCTTCCTCCCCCGTAATAGCCGCCATATCCATAACCAGGATAGCCCCAGCCTCCGCCCCAGCCAAAGCCTCCGCCCCAGCCAAAGCCTCCGCCCCAGCCAAAGCC
>RCNB010001782.1_pt1 | contig 13663 bp, 14 predicted proteins | sample 2041321 | NCBI WGS metagenome assembly RCNB01 (sample SAMN09708232, study PRJNA481090) | Marine sediment metagenome, whole genome shotgun sequencing project. | reverse complement strand
GTTTTTTGAACCGAATATAGTGCAGGTCTTTCGGGGGATCAGATGAAAGCAAGAGTTCACGTGATGTTAAAAACCGGGGTTCTGGATCCCCAAGGCGAGGCCGTACGGCACGCTTTGACGGCGATGGGGTTTGAGGGTGTGAATGGGGTGCGCCAGGGAAAGGTGATCGAGCTTGATCTGGCTGACGGAAGCACCGAGCAGACTGTCACACAGATGTGCGAAAAGCTGCTGGCAAATACCGGGTGGAAATGCTCTGATGCGTGCAGCGGTTGTGGTGTTTCCCGGATCAAACTGTGACCGTGATCTGGCAGTGGCATTTGAACAAGCCGGGGCTGATGTCACGATGGTTTGGCACAAGGAATCTTCGCTGCCTGATGGTGTGGACATCGTCGGTGTACCCGGCGGTTTTTCTTATGGCGACTATCTGCGCTGTGGGGCAATTGCGGCCAACTCACCTGTCTGCAGGTCTGTGGCAGATCATGCGGCGCGCGGCGGTTATGTGTTAGGTGTGTGCAACGGGTTTCAGATTTTGACTGAGACCGGCCTGCTTCCCGGCGCTCTGCTGCGCAATGCAGGGTTGAAATATATCTGTAAAACTATAGGCTTAAAGGTCGAAACTGCTGATTCTGCTTTCAGCCAAGGATATACTGCGGGCGATGTCATCAACGTTCCGATTGCGCACCACGATGGCAATTATTACGCGGACGAAGACACGCTTACCTGCCTGGCATCAGAGGATAGGATTGCTTTTTCCTACACGGAAAACCCAAACGGGTCGGTCGCTGATATCGCCGGTATCCTGTCTGGAAATCGACGTGTTCTGGGGATGATGCCGCACCCTGAAAGGGCTGCGGACGAGGGGCATGGCGGCACTGAAGGCGCAGCATTGTTTCGTGCTTTGGCGGGCCAGCTGACCATAGCGTGACTTGAGCCGGAAGTTTTTGCGGCGTAGTCTGTCATATGATGAATCTGCTATCCATCTTGCGGCAAAGACGCTCAGTTGTGATCAATTGGCGAGTTCGTCTGGCGTTTGTGATCCTGCTCGTGGCAGCGGTGACGACAGTCTGGGTCACAAACCAGTTGCTGACGAGACGAATAACCGAAAGCACCAGAAACCGGGCTGAATTGCGGCTGGCGCTTTACCGTGGCAATTTGCTCAGCGAGTTGCGACGAAACGCGATTGTGCCGCAGCTGCTGGCCCGGGATCCTACGTTGATCGCAGCTTTGGATTCTGACAATTTCAGCCAGTCTACGCAGAGGTTGATTTCATTTGTCGATGAGATTGGTGCAGAATCGTTGATGTTGCTTGACGCTGGTGGACGCACTGTTGCAGCCACTGATCGGAATCGTCTCGGATCACAGCACCGCGCAGAGCCCTACTACATTGACGCAATCCGCTCTAATACGACAGTTTTTTCGGTGATTGAGCGCGAAAGCGGTGGCTATCGTTTCACCTATTCGCGCCGTCTGGAATTAGGCCCGACGGTATTGGGCGTCATCGTGGTGGAAGTTGACTTGCTTAAATTCGAACGGGCCTGGGCGGGCATTTCCGAGGCGGTTCTGGTGACCAACAGTGAAGGCACGATCATTCTGGCGACGGAATCGCGATGGCGGGGTCGTACAGAAGAGGACGCGCTTGCCAGGCAAACCCCGCAAAGCGCTGTCCGCCGCGCGATTCAGGCCACGTCTGACTGGACCACTTTGCCGCCCGATACCTATTTGCAGGGCCAGGCCGTCATGCGACAGGAGTCGCGCATCTCCTTTCGCGGGTGGCGTATGACGTCGTTCACAACCTATGCGTCAGTGCGAGAGCGGGTTAACGGCGTCCTCGCGCTGGAAATTATGGGATTCGCTATTTTTCTTGCTTTGGCATTTTATTTGTTGAGCCGGAAGAGCGCTGTTCGCATGGCATTATTTCAACGCGAGTCGGCGGAGCTTCGCGCATTAAACGCAAGGCTGCAGCAAGAAATTGCCGAGCGCGAACGGGTCCAAGAGACCCTTGCTGTCGCCGAGCAGACACTGGCGCAATCGTCAAAACTGGCAGCATTGGGTGAGATGTCGGCGGCCGTATCCCATGAGCTCAATCAACCGCTGGCCGCAATGAAAACCTACCTTGCCGGATCGCGGCTGCTGCTCAGCAGAAACCGCCCGGAAGAGGCGATGTCGTCGTTTGGTCGGATCGATGACCTGATTGAAAGAATGGGTGGGATCACCCGGCAGCTAAAATCGTACGCGCGTAAAGGGTCTGAGACGTTTTCGCCTGTAGACATGGGCGCTGCGCTCAATTCTTCCCTCTCGATGATGGAGCCGCAGTTGAAGTTGCGGCAGGTTGAAATCAATCGGATATTGCCTGAGTCGCCTGTCTTGGTTGTGGGGGATCAGATGCGTATTGAGCAGGTCATGGTGAACCTGCTCCGCAATGCGCTGGATGCCACCAAGCTGGTAAAAAACCCGCGGGTCGATATCGTTCTTACTGCAGGTGAAATTGCCAGTTTGACAGTGCGTGACAATGGGCCGGGTATCGAAGATCTGGATGCATTGTTCGAGCCGTTTTATACCACCAAACAACCCGGTGACGGCGTTGGTCTGGGTCTTGCCATCTCCTCTGGGATCGTAAACGACCTTGGCGGGCGTCTGATGGCGCGCAATGGCCAGAACGGTGGGGCCGTATTTGAAATACAACTTCCTATGTTGGAAGATGAAATGGAAGCAGCGGAGTGAGTCAAATGGCGCAAGCGATGAAGATAGCGATTGTCGACGACGAGCAGGATATGCGTCAATCCATCAGTCAGTGGCTGGCTTTGTCTGGCTATGATACCGAGACGTTTGCCAGCGCCGAGGATGCGCTCAAGGTTCTGGGGCCGGAATATCCCGGCATTGTCATTTCTGACATCAAGATGCCAGGTATGGACGGAATGCAGTTTCTCAAAAAACTGATGGGAAATGACAGCGCGCTTCCGGTGATCATGATCACAGGCCACGGTGATGTGCCAATGGCGGTGGAAGCAATGCGGGTCGGGGCGTTTGATTTTCTGGAAAAACCGTTCAACCCGGACCGGATGTCAGTTCTGGCCAAAAAAGCCACGGGCGCGCGCCGTCTTGTCATGGACAACCGTGCGCTGCGCCGCGAGCTGAGTGACGGCAGCCAGTTGATGAAGAAGCTGATCGGATCTGCACCTGTGATGGAGCGGCTCAAAGAAGACATTCTGGATCTGGGTCAGGCAGATGGTCATGTGCTGATTGACGGTGAGACCGGGACCGGTAAGACGCTGGTGGCGCACGCGCTGCACGCAGTTGGAAGCCGGGCAGGCAAAAAGTTTGTTTTGGTCAGTTGCGCCGCGTTCGAGGCCGACGCGCTTTCCAAACGACTGTTTGGCCCGATGATGCCAGAAGACGGCACCTTGCCGGCCATTGAAGAAGCGCGCGGCGGAACATTGGTTCTCGAGGACATCGAGGCACTTCCTGAAGTGTTACAGGGCAAACTGTTAAGCGTGATCAACGAACAGGGCACCCCGGCTGAAACCAGAATTGTAGCAATCAGTAACATGCAGGAACAGGACCGGACATGTGAGGATGCCCTGCGCTCGGATCTGTTCTACCGATTGGGAGCCCTGCGCATGACTGTGCCTCCGCTGCGACAGCGGGGAGAGGATATTCTGACCTTGTTTACCCGGCTCAGCGAGCAATTCGCGGATGAATACGGCTGTGAAACGCCAAAAGTCAGCGCTCAGGAGGCTGCACAGTTGCTGCAGGCGCCCTGGCCAGGGAATGTGCGGCAGTTGATCAACGTTGCCGAGCGTTCGGTCTTGCAATCACGCAGGGGCAGCGGATCAATCGCGTCGCTTCTGATGTCTGAACATGAAGAAATGCAGCCAGTGATGACAACCGAGGGTAAGCCGCTCAAGGAATATGTTGAGGCGTTTGAACGAATGCTGATCGACAATACGATGCGGCGGCACAAAGGGTCGATTGCGTCAGTGATGGACGAGTTGTGCCTGCCACGTCGCACCTTGAACGAGAAAATGGCCAAGTATGGGTTGCAACGGTCCGACTACATTTCATGAACGGTTGACCCACTGTATATCACATTAGCGTGACCGCCTCGTGATCACACGATTATTGAAGTGCTGGTATGAATATTCCCCATTGTCATTCTTTGTTGGCTGGCTTTATGGTGACGTCGTGACCGGCGGTGCGCTTAAGCGTCAGCCCCGGACTTTGAGTTTCGCTGTTTTGATTGTTTGAAGGCCAAGTGCCTCACAAGATTGAAGCAGACCGATTGGGCCCCGACGGGGCCGATACAATGCCTGAACGTCCAGTGTGGCGGGCAGGAAATGAATGGACGCAGGCCTTATGGGTCGGGCGTCGGAGAAGAAACGCGATGAAGCGCGCGGACGCATTGAGCAACAGAGCAGGGGCCGTTTCCGGCGCCGCCTGCCGTGCGCCCTTATTCGCCCAAACAAGACACTTTCCGCACTCCGTTGATCCGCCTGGATCGGGGGATGTGCCGATGTGCAATTGGACAACATGGCTAAGAAAATGCTTATCGACGCCACCCACGCCGAGGAAACGCGCGTGGTTGTGGTGGATGGAAACAAAGTCGAGGAGTTTGACTTTGAATCCGAAAACAAACGCCAGCTTGCTGGCAACATATATCTAGCAAAAATTACACGGGTTGAACCGTCGCTTCAGGCGGCATTTGTCGACTACGGTGGAAACAGGCATGGTTTTCTGGCTTTTTCAGAAGTTCACCCTGACTATTACCAGATTCCTATCGCCGACCGCGAAGCGCTTATGGCTGAAGAGCAGGCCTATGCGGATTCGCTGAAATCGCGCGACGAAGATGAGGAAAAACCAAAGCCGCGTGGCCGCGGTCGCGGTCGCGGGCGCTCCAAGGCCGAAAATGTGAAGACAGAGGATGCGGTTGAAACCCAGGCTGTCGAAGGTGACATCCAGGGAATGGAGACCATTGATCTGGACGATGATGTGCCAGAAGGCTCGTCGCCAATGGAGCTGGTTGCGGAAACCCCAGTCGAAACACCTGCCGCCGACGAAAATGTAACGGACGCGGCGGCGTCAGAGGATGTGTCTGCGGCGCCCGTAGGCGAAGCTGACGCCGAGGTTGCAGCCGAAAAAGCGTCAGATGATGACGAAGTAGAGGCCCCGGTTAAGGGATCGAAGGCGGCAGCCAAAGACGATACAATCGAAACCGTCGCTGACGAGGACGATGAAGAAGACATCCGCCCTGTGCGCAAACCGCGCCCACGCCGCTACAAAATTCAGGAAGTCATCAAGGTTCGTCAAATCCTGCTAGTGCAGGTGGTCAAAGAAGAACGTGGCAACAAAGGTGCGGCACTGACCACGTACCTGTCGCTTGCTGGACGTTATTGCGTGCTGATGCCAAACACCGCCCGTGGTGGTGGTATTTCGCGCAAGATCACCAATGCCGCGGACCGCAAGAAACTCAAAGAAATTGCCAATGAAATCGAGGTGCCCAAAGGCGCAGGCCTGATCGTGCGCACCGCAGGTGCCCAACGCACCAAACCTGAGATCAAGCGCGATTATGAGTATCTGCAGCGTCTTTGGGAGCAGATCCGCGAGCTGACGCTAAAATCGATAGCGCCGGCGAAGATCTATGAAGAAGGCGATCTGATCAAGCGGTCAATCCGCGATCTCTATAACCGCGATATCGACGAGGTGTTTGTCGAAGGTGAACGCGGTTATCGCATCGCCAAGGACTTCATGAAAATGATCATGCCGTCCCATGCGGTAAACGTGAAACATTACCGCGAAAGTCTGCCGCTTTTTGCGCGCTTTCAGGTCGAGACCTACCTTGCCGGCATGTTCAATCCGACGGTTCAGCTCAAATCGGGCGGATATATCGTGATCGGCGTGACCGAAGCCTTGGTCGCTATTGACGTGAACTCTGGCCGCGCGACCAAAGAAGGCAGCATCGAAGATACCGCTACCAAGACCAATCTCGAAGCTTCTGATGAAGTTGCCCGACAGTTGCGCTTGCGCGATCTGGCTGGGTTGATCGTGATCGACTTCATCGACATGGACGAGCGCAAGAATAATGCGGCCGTTGAAAAACGGATGAAGGATCGACTGAAAACCGACCGGGCCCGTATTCAGGTCGGTCGTATTTCCGGTTTTGGTCTGATGGAAATGTCACGCCAACGCCTGCGTCCCGGCATGATTGAGGCGACAACACAGCCCTGTGCGGTGTGTCACGGAACCGGACTGATCCGCTCTGACGACAATCTGGCCCTGTCCATTCTTCGTCAAATCGAAGAGGAAGGCACCCGCCGACGGTCGCGCGAAGTGCTGGTCAAAGCCCCGGTTGGCATTGCCAACTTCCTGATGAATCAGAAACGCGAACACATTGCTCAGATCGAGGGGCGTTATGGCTTGTCGGTTCGCGTCGAAGGTGATCCGCATCTGGTCAGCCCGGATTTTGCACTTGAGAAGTTCAAAACTGCCACGCGGGTTGTACCGACCGCAACATCGCCGGTGGTTTCAGGTGATATCTCTATCATGGATCAGATAGACGAGACCGAAGCTGAACTCGTCACAGCCCCTGTTGTGGAAGATGCGCCAAGCGCTGAGCCGGAACTGGACGGCGAAGGCAAGCCAAAACGGCGTCGTCGTCGGCGCAGGCGGCGCGGCGGCAAGGGTAATAATGGCGTCGAAGGTCAGGCCGAGGTCTCAGAAGAAAACGGTGTTGAGTCGACTCCTTCTGTTGATGGGGCGGTCACAGGTGAAACTGTTGTACCAGCGGCCGAACCGGTAGCGGAACCTGCGGCGGAAAACGCGCCTGAGGCCGAAGCTAAGAACGCAGACGTCAAACCAGAAGTGGCAGAGGAAGCACCGGCCAAGAAAAAGGTCACGCGCACCCGATCGCCTCGCACAGCCAAGCCACGCGGCAAAGCTGCGACGGCCAAAGCAGCCGAAGAAGCAGCGCCAGCGCCAGAAGCAGGGGGTGATGCGGTTGCGGAGCCAGTAGTTGACTCGGCGGCCGAAGCTGCGCCAGCCAAACCAAAGAGGACGCGCAAGCCCGCAGCTCCGCGCACGAAAAAGCCAAAGGTTGAGGCCGAAGTTAGTGCGCCAGCTGATCCGGTGGTCGCGACTGAGCCTGTTATGGCAGAACCTGCACCGGTACCAGACCCTGCACCCGCGCCAGAGCCAGAGCCAATTGCGGCTGCAGCAGTTGCTCCAATCGAGCCTGCAAAGCCAAAGCGCCGAGGCTGGTGGTCACTGGGCAAATAACCCGAAGGAATTTGTCAAAAAAGGCGGGTCATGTGCCCGCCTTTTTTATGTGTCGCATTTGCGGATCAGATAGATTTGCACACCCGATTCTTCGCCTGTACTCAGCAAGGTATGTCCCGCCTCGGTGCAATAGTGGGGCACATCAATGATTGCCGCCGGATCGTCGGCCAATATTTTAAGCACTGCGCCATCCGGCAATGATTTCAATCTCTTGCGCGCCTTAAGGACGGGCAGGGGGCACAATAGACCGATGGCGTCTAGGGTTTCTGAAACGTCTGTCATATGTTCTGAAATAAGCGTGATGTTACATACTGTCCACAGAGATGTGACTGCCTGTGTCGCGTCCCCCCCGTGACGCCGCCTTTTGGGTCGCGTAAAGGAGAGAAATGTTTGGGATAGATATCATTGACGCTGGGCTTTTGCCGGCTATGACTGTGGCGCTGATGGCCGGAATCATCAGCTTTCTATCACCGTGTGTTTTACCTATCGTGCCGCCTTATCTTGCGTATATGAGTGGCGTCAGTCTGAATGAGATCCAAGGCAGTCAGGCGGCGCGGCGCAAGGCGACGGTCGCGGCACTTTTCTTTGTCTTGGGGCTGTCGACGGTTTTTCTGTTCTTGGGCTTTACGGCTTCGGCGTTCGGGGCATTTTTCCTTCAAAATCAAGAGCTTTTCGCACAAATCTCAGGTGTGGTTGTGATTGCGTTCGGGGCGCATTTCCTAGGGATTTTTCGCATTCCGTTTTTGGACCGCGAGGCGCGTTTGGAAGCCGGAGATCAAGGCGGAACTTCTTTTGGCGCTTATGTGCTTGGGTTGGCTTTTGCATTTGGCTGGACGCCCTGCATCGGTCCGCAATTGGGTGCGATCCTGTCTCTGGCCGCGTCTGAGGCCTCGGTGACGCGGGGCACGTTGTTGTTGGGGATCTACGCATTGGGCTTGGGGTTACCGTTTCTGCTAGCGGCGATGTTCCTGACCCGCGCAATGGGCGTGATGAACTGGTTGAAGCCGCATATGCGCCTGATCGAACGGATGATGGGCCTGTTGTTGGTTCTTGTGGGGCTGGCACTGGTTACCGGCGCGTTCAGCACGTTTTCATATTGGTTGCTCGAACACTTCCCGGCGCTTGCAACTCTCGGTTAGAGCCTTACGCTTGCCAGAAATGCGTTGTATCTTGACTCTGTTGTGAGGAGCAGGATGAGCAGTGATCGCCCCACTCAGGTTCGTCGACGCCGGGTGTTTTACATTCCGGGGTATGACCCCGTGCACCCGCGCCGGTATCGCGAACTGTATCGCAAAGAGGGTGCTGCGCAGGCGAAGATCTCTGGATACGGGGTTGATCTGAAACCAAAATCCGGCACTGGACCATATGGCTGGCACGTTCAAGGCGACATGGATGGCGCTGTGACAGATGTTGATATCGATGTGCTGGTTTGGTCTGATATCGTGCGCAACAGCATGGCAACCGGCATATTGGCAACCTATCTGCAACTGCTTCGCACCGCGTGGATTTACATCTCGTCTGGCACGCTGCGCAGATTGATGTGGCTGCGCAAAGGGCCAGTGATCGCAGCACTATATCCGATTGGCATGTTGGTTGTGCAACTTATGCTGGCAGGATTTGTCTTTTGGGTGGTTGCGTCGGCAATGCGTTGGGGACTGGGTGCAGCGGCACATCAGCTCGGGCCCGACCCTATCGTCACCCCGTTGTCTTACCTAGCGATTGCGCTGTCGCTTGCAGTCGGTGGTGGTGCTGCATTTGCGTTGCTTCGGTGGTTCAGGGCGAAGGACAACAAGTTTTTTGCCTACTATCTGATGCATGACTACGCCTATTCAGCGCAGTTCAACGGTGCCAACCCGAAACAGCTGGAACAGCGATTGGCTGAATTTGAAGCACATATTGCGCAGGCGTTGCAAACTAACATCGATGAGGTGCTGGTAGTGGGCCATTCCTCGGGGGCACATCTTGCGGTCTCTATTCTGGCTGATCTGATCCGCGCCGGTAAGGTGCCCAGCGATGGGCCGGCACTTGCATTCCTGTCGCTGGGTCAGGTCATGCCGATGGTATCGTTTCTGCCGCAGGCGCATCGGCTGCGGGGCGACCTGCAATACCTTTCGACCCGCGACGAACTGGTGTGGGTTGATGTGACGGCCCCGGGTGACGGTTGCGCATTTGCGCTGTGCGATCCTGTTGCCGTGTCAGGTGTCGCGCCAGAAGGAAAACGCTGGCCGTTGGTGTTTTCAGCGGCGTTCACTCAGACGCTGAGCCCTGAGCGGTGGAAAAAGTTGCGCTGGCGGTTCTTTCGGTTGCATTTCCAATATCTCTGCGCCTTTGACAGACCAAAGGACTATGATTACTTCCGGATCACAGCAGGGCCCCTGACGCTGGCGCAACGGTATGGCGATCGGCCTCCGTCGAGGTCGCGTATTGATCGTGCTGCGTCGAAATATACGTCGGTGGTCGCATGACCCCACCCAAACCTGATGCGCGGCCTGACAAGGTTTCACTTTGGCGTTATATGCAATTGTTTCGGCAGGATATTCTGTCGGCTCAGCCCGAGCGTCTGTACCGCGCATGGATGGCTGAGTTTCGCACACCTTTTTTCCGTTCTTACCTGATCAACCAACCCGATCTGATGAAGATGGTGCTCAAAGAGCGCCCCGATGATTTTCCAAAGTCGGGTCGGATCAGCGAAGGGTTGCGCCCGCTATTGGGCAACTCGGTTTTTCTGACCAACGGCGAAACATGGAAACGACAGCGCCGCATTATCGATCCGGCCTTTGAGGGCGGGCGGCTGAAAGACACATTTCCTGCTATGTGGGAGGCAGCAGACGCCGCCGTGGCCCGAATTGGTGAACAGGCCGGTGAAGTGATCGAGATTGAACGAGAAACCAGCCATGTCGCCGCGGACGTGATTTTTCGCACCTTGTTTTCGATCCCGATCGGACATCAGGTCGCTGCACAGGTGTTCGCCCAGTTTCGTGACTATCAACGGACTCAGCCGATTTTGAATCTCGCGGCTCTTGTGCCATTGCCGCGCTGGATGCCGCGACTTTTCAGCCGCAAAACAAAACAAACGGCGGCCTCTATTCGCAGCTTGATCACGCAATTGACCACTGAGCGGGCGGCCCTGATCAATGAGGGTGCTGCGCCAGATGATCTCGCGACCAAGATCATGACAACGCCCGATCCTGAAACAGGAGACACATTCTCGACCGAAGAGATGGTCGATCAGGTGGCGATTTTCTTTCTCGCCGGCCACGAAACCAGTGCGTCAGCCTTGGCGTGGACACTTTACTTGATGGCGCTTTATCCCGAATGGCAGGACCGGTTGGCAAAAGAAGCATCCACGTTGGATGAATGCGATTTTGCAGCGATGTCAAAACTCAGGCTCAGCCGGGATGTTTTTCGCGAGGCCCTGCGGCTCTATCCGCCGGTTCCAATGATGGTGCGCGAGAATACCAACCCTGAGCGGTTCAGGGACCGCGATATTAAGGCGGGGGCGCAACTGGTTCTGAGTCCATGGCATTTGCATCGCCATGAAAGGCTGTGGGACAATCCAGATGGGTTTGATCCGACGCGCTGGCAGACCGAGAACGGTAAGAAATGCCAACGGGACGCCTACATCCCGTTCTCAAGCGGTGCGCGCGTGTGTCCCGGTTCCGGATTTGCAATGGTTGAAGGAGTGCTGATCCTGTCAAGGCTGGTGCAGGCGTTCCGGTTCGAGCTGGTGGAGGGGCATGATCCGGTGCCGGTTGCGCATCTCACGGTGCGCGCCAAGGATGGCATCTGGTTGAAAGTCACACCGCGGTGACCCGCAAGTATCCGGCGTTATTTGGACGTCGCGGCCAGAACCTCTGACAAGATAAACACCCGAATGGCAGATGCCAGTCCGGTCTCCAGATCCCGGGTCGCATCTATCTCAGCAGCGAGGGCATTGATTGGCGTGTCTCTGTCGCCAGCAATGCGCCGAAACTCGACCCAGAACTCATCCTCCAGCGTGACGCTGGTGCGGTGCCCTTTAAGCGTCAGTGAGCGTTTGACCGGGCCACCGCTCATGTTTCGCGTTTGTGCGAGTCCAGATTTCGCGCAATCTGTTCGGCGCGCGCCTTGATCAACTCTTTGGACGATTTGGTTTGGCCAAAACGAACAGAATTCTCATCTGCGCGGGCTTTTCTGGATGACCGGTTGCGTTCTTTTTTGACCTTGTTCAGATTCACTGACGTGTTCATTTTGGTCCAATCATGTTTTCGGGACGTACTACGCGATCAAAGGTTTCCTCGTCGACGAACCCCAGAGCAATTGCTTCTTCTTTAAGAGTTGTGCCGTTCTTATGCGCCGTTTTTGCCACCTTGGTCGCATTGTCATAACCGATCTCCGGTGCCAGCGCCGTCACCAGCATCAGCGATTCTCGCATCAGTTTTTCGATCCGGACCGGGTCAGCTTTCAGACCAACGACCAGATTGTCTGTAAACGCGGAACAGGCATCACCGATGAGCTGCATGCTCTGTAGCACATTATAGGCCATCATGGGTTTGTAGACGTTAAGCTCAAAATGGCCTTGTGATCCGGCAAAGCCGACTGCGGCATCATTGCCCATGACTTGGACACACACTTGGGTAAGGGCCTCGCACTGCGTCGGGTTCACCTTCCCCGGCATGATCGAACTGCCGGGCTCGTTTTCAGGCAATATCAATTCGCCCAGTCCGCAGCGCGGGCCAGAGCCCAACAGGCGAATGTCATTTGCGATTTTGAACAGGGACGCGGCAACGGTTTTCAGGGCGCCGGAAATCTCGACCATCGCATCATGGGCTGCCAGCGCTTCGAATTTGTTGGGGGCAGTGATAAAAGGCAGACCGGTGATTTCGGCCATGTTTGCTGCAACCATCACGTCCCAGCCCGCTTGCGTGTTGAGCCCTGTTCCAACCGCTGTACCACCCTGCGCCAGTTCATAAATGCGGCCCAGAGCGTCCTTGATCCGCTGAATGCCCATCGCCACCTGATGGGTGTAGCCAGAGAATTCCTGGCTTAGCGTAATAGGCGTTGCATCTTGTGTGTGGGTACGCCCGATCTTGATGATGCCGTCGAATTCTTTCACTTTGGCATCAAGGGCAAAGTGCAACTTGGCAAGGCCGGGCAGGGTAACATTATGTGCTGTTGTGGCGGCCGCGATATGCATCGCTGTGGGAAAGGTGTCATTGGATGACTGACCCATGTTGCAATGATCGTTCGGATGGACCGGGTCTTTAGATCCGAGCACGCCACCAAAGATCTCAATGGCCCGGTTCGCAATTACCTCGTTTGCGTTCATGTTGGATTGGGTGCCAGACCCGGTTTGCCAGACAACAAGCGGGAAGTTGTCATCCAGAGTTCCGTCAATCACCTCATCTGCAGCCTGAATGATTACATCGCCGAGGCTGGCGTCCAAATTGCCAAGAGTGATATTTGCCTGCGCGCATGCTTTTTTGACGACACCCAGAGCACGGACAATGGCAATCGGCTGCTTTTCCCACCCAATCGGGAAATTCTGAATGGAGCGCTGAGTTTGCGCGCCCCAGTATTTGTCTGCAGGAACCTCAAGGGGGCCAAAGCTGTCAGTTTCAGTGCGAGTCTGGGCCATCTTTATCTCCATAATCCAAGGTCTAGGGCGGTTTACCTACCGATGCGGCCCAACGCAATCGGCCATACGTCGTGGGCATCGCGAGACACAAGGTCATGACAGCATCGGATCGGCGAGATAACCTTGCTTTGAAACCGATTACGGCCCACATATTAACCCAGACGCACCACTTGTGGTACACTGCAACGAAGGGAGTCCCTGCTATGCGCTTAAATCCGAGATTCGCGACCAGCTATCAGGGACTGCGCCTCATGATCGCCGCCTTTGCTATGATGCTGGCTTGGTCCGTGCAGGCCAGCGCCCAGTCGATCGATCCATTTGTCGGCACGTACTCTGGAACGGTCGAGGTGGAGATCGATGGCGCGGTCACACAACGGGATGCGAGCGTCGAAATCGAAGCGAACACGCCGGGTTTTGTTGTGAACTGGATGACCGCAACACGCCGCAGCGACGGCAGCGTCAAGACAAAGTCCTATTCAGTGAATTTTCAGCCAACTGAGCGGGATGGTGTGTTTGGTGCCGCGATGCGCAGAAATGTGTTCGGCAAAGAAGTGCCGCTCGATCCGATGAAGGGGGAACCTTATGTATGGAGTCGGATCGTAGGGGATACGCTCACCGTCTTCTCGATCTATGTCTATGACGACGGAAGCTACGAGATTCAGCAATTTGATCGCACCTTAGTAGACGGCGGGCTCAAGCTGGACTTCAGCAGCGCCAAAAATGGTGAGATACGTCGAAAGTTATCCGCGTTTCTGAAGCGCGATTCATAAGCGATAT
>RCNB010001718.1_pt1 | contig 13677 bp, 14 predicted proteins | sample 2041321 | NCBI WGS metagenome assembly RCNB01 (sample SAMN09708232, study PRJNA481090) | Marine sediment metagenome, whole genome shotgun sequencing project. | reverse complement strand
AGAAAGTTGCTTCACAATTTTCTGCTGGAGATAAAATCGAAATAACTGCGGAAACGGATACTCCTCTGATCTCTTATTGTAAGATGGATACCGATTTTACAGGAGAGATCTTGAGACTGAGTGAGGAAATTTTTAGTGCAGAAGAATTGAAGGAAATAGAGCAGTTCATATACCGGAACAACAACGATAATGAACCCATGACACTGCTTCTTAAAAGGGCATTTACTATCGAGGAGGAGAACTCGAAGCTAATTGAACTGGGAAAAGAGGAATCACATTTTGACAAGGTAGTTTCACAAAGAACTTATTGAGAAACGTTTGCTTTCACCAGCATAAGTCCCTCATCAAGCTGCTCCAGCCCTGCCAGCATCTGCCACTTATTCTTTTCAAATTGAGGAAGAAGAGCGTTATTTACTGAGCGTACTCGAGGACTGTTAAACTTCAGAGGATTGATGAACTCGCCTCTTTTTTTAAAGCGGTAATCCAGATGAGGTCCTGTAGCTAAGCCGGTAGACCCCACATAGCCGATTACCTGTCCTTGTTTAACTTTCTTGCCTCGTTTCATACCCTTAGCAAATCTTGAGAGATGCCCATAGAAGGAAGTGTATATATGGTTGTGTCTTATTATAATGCATTTCCCATAACCACCCTTCCAGCCAATGAAAATTATTTTTCCATTGCAGGTCGTTTCAACAGGTGTACCGGTAGGAGCTGCGTAATCTACCCCCAGGTGGGGACGATAGATTCTCAAAACAGGATGAAAACGCCTCCTGGAAAACCTGGAGCTTATACGGCTGTATCTTAAGGGTGATTTGAGAAACTCTCTGGTAAGAGACATCCCCTTATCATTATAGTAAGCAGCTCTTCCCTTATCATCTTCAAAATAAAAAGCTCTAAACTGCTTTTCTCGATTGGTAAATTCTGCAGCCAAAATCTTTCCATACTTTACGAACTCACCATCTCTATATATCTCTTCAAAGAGAATCTTAAAACTATCGTTTTCTCTAATATCGCTGATAAAATCTACATCCCAGGCAAAAATATCGGCAAAATTTAAAACCAACTGGGGATGGCCTCCAGCCTTAATGCAATCATTAAAGAGATTGCTTTTGATTGTGCCGCTGATTGCAGAAAGTATGGTATCGAAAACAATTTCTTCTTTGGAAGCGAGGAAACCTTGATCAGTTTTGGTTACAATGAGCAGGTGTCGGTCGTCAAAACTGTATTCTAAACGGTTTAGGGAATGGTCAACAGGATCAGTCTTTAAAGACATGGTAATACCCGGCCTTATTTTTTTGAGATTGCAAATCTCTTTACTGCTTTCTATTAACTGAAAAATCTCATTAGGAGTAAAGTCAAACTCCAAAAGCACATCATAGAATGTATCCCCCTTTTTAAATGTATACTCTACTTCCTTAATTATTTTCTTATGTTCACCAGGAACAGGGATTCCCCCTTTCATGTTATCAGTCGGAATATTTATTCTGCTTTTGTGAGTAGCGTGGCTCTCTTTAGAAACAGCCTGGTAACCTGCTATAAGTCCTGTCAGGATAAAAGGAAGAGTAATCAATCCCAACTTAAGGGATTTCGTAATCGTAGTTCTCCTTTTAATGATCCTTCGCAGCTTAAACTTCAGCAGTGTCTTTTTGTTAGTTCTTGTTATCTCTTTGTTTGACCAAACTATCATGGCTTATTCTTCCTTAAGTTGTGCTGCTCACCTTTTCATATTCTATAGTATGGTTATCCGGAAATCTCCAGTTGAATGCCCTGATGAAATTTTTAACACTACTGGATTCCCGCTTGCGCGGGAATGACACGTTTTTGCAATCAGTTCCATCCCTGTCTGTCATCCCTGCGAAAGCAGGGATCCACGAATTAATAGACAACTTGAGTATTGCAGATAAGCAGATTCTATAATATACCATCGTGCTGCAAAACGCAAAGCATTAGTTATTATTAATGAGATTGCCATGCCCTTCGGGCTTGGCTTGGCCGAGCTCAGCCAGGCAATGACCGTAATTTTAGATATGCAAAAATGTGATAAGGGGAAGTAGAATATTTCTCATCTCTTTCACCTTGCAGTTTTGGCAGGGATCGTGTAGTCTTTGCTCTATATGCAGAAACTATTTTTAAAAATAATTTTATAACAATAGGATGTGCTTAGGGTAATGAAGCGATACTGGATGCTTGATAATGAATACCGGAGTGATGGAGTAGTGGGTAAAAGATTGCGGATGTTAGATTTCGGATTGCGGAAACAAACGAATGCGGATTTCGGCCCGCCCTGCTGCAGATTTAAGAATTACATTACAGCATTGCTTGCAAACTAAAATCAGACAAATAGCACATTACAACGTGAACGGTCCGGGCCAGGGATTGCAGAATGTGAAATTAAAACCAAAAACCCAAAACATAACGCCCCACCTTATAGTTGATGAGAATTTGTAGTAAAGGGGAAAGAAGGTTGTCTTTGCGAGCCCGAAGGGCGTGGCAATCTCGTTTCTAAAAATTGCATAACATATTACGAGCTATTTTTGAGATTTTCAAGCTTGTCCCGAGCCATTTTCAAAAGATTGCTTCGTCGGTCTTCGACCTCCTCGCAATGACGGGTTTACATTTATCACATTGACAGCGAGGGATCGTGCGTTCTCCGCAATGTCAAATTTTTTGTCGTTTATTTATAATATCCAGAATCTAGTATCTAGCATCAAGCATCTATCATCAAGGCTCTTTTCTGTGCCAAGTTAGATCTGAGCGGATACAACTATCTTCCGAGAAATGGGCCATGAAACTACCCGAACTTTTAGCACCAGCCGGTAATCTAGAAAAATTAAAGATTGCAGTTCACTATGGTGCTGATGCTGTCTACTTGAGTGGTAAAAGGTATGGATTGAGAAGTTATGCTGGGAACTTTACACTTTCTGAGATGGAAGAGGGAATCAGGTTTGCCCGTGAGCACCAGGTTAAGGTTTATGTTGCAGTCAACATCATTGCTCACAATGATGATCTTGTTGATCTTCCTGATTATCTCTCAAGTCTGAGTGAATTAAGGGTTGATGGATTGATTATTAGTGATCCTGGCATAGTGTCTAAAGCCAGGCAGATTGTTCCACATCTCCCTATCCATTTAAGCACACAACTTAGCACTTCCAACTGGTTAAGTGCTCACTTTTGGAAACAGCAGGGAATATCACGCATTAACCTTTCAAGAGAGCTTTCTTCTCATGATATTGCACTTATTAAACAAAGAGTACCAGTAGAAATTGAAATATTCATTCACGGCGCCATGTGTATCTCTTATTCTGGAAGGTGCCTTCTAAGCAACTATCTTACAAATAGGGACCCTAACAAAGGAGAATGCTCACATCCCTGCCGCTGGAAATATGCTCTCACGGAAGAGAAACGTCCTAATGAGTATTTTCCCATTACTGAAGATCAATATGGGAGTTATGTCTTCAACTCAAAAGACCTCTGCCTCATAGAATACATTCCTGAGATTGTAGCATCCGGGATTGATGCTCTCAAAATAGAAGGCAGGATGAAAGGGATTCACTATGTTGCTGGTGTCACACGAGTCTACCGCCATGCACTGGATTGTTATGGAGAAAATCCTGAGAAATACCAGTTCCAGACCAAGTGGCTTGAAGAATTGAAAAAACTGAGTCACCGAGACTACACTACCGGGTTCTACCTGGGTCCCACCTCCAGTGAGAGTTTTAACTACACCACCTCTGAATATATTAGAACCCATGAATTTGTAGGAGTTGTGAGGGAAATTGTGCCATTGCCAGGGGAGAGGTCTTCTTCACATTCGGAGAAGCTTATTAAAATTCAGGTTAGAAATAAAGTGATACAGGGTGAACATGTTGAGTTTATCAATAAAAACCTGAATAGTTATCATGTCAGGCTGGATGAAATAACGAATGAAGCAGGGGAGATGGTCCAGGTAGCACAGCCGGGTCAGGAAATTGTGATCAGGACAAATTTGCCAATAGGAACAAATGATATTTTAAGAAGGGAGAAAGGCTGAAATATGCTTTTCGCTGTTAGAAAGAATCCTTTTTCGGGCGTTCTAACAATGTTTATGAAAAGTATAAAAATGGATAATCTGAGGTAAAAAATTTGACAAGATAGCCTTTTTAAGTTATCCTGTTTGCTGCATATCTTTATACACAATAAAGATATGTTGTTTTTTATTGACAAAAGATTATTTTGTGAATATATGAATAGACCCTAAAATGGACAGATTAGAGAAAAGCAAGAATGATCTTAAGATTAGATTAGATGGAATAAAAGAATCTGGGTATCGTCTGTCCTGCAGCAGGAATAAGGATTGGGTTAATAATATATTCAAGGATATACAAGACATTGATTTCACTTCTGTTGATGAGATTAGTATTCAGATAGAGGTTTTCAGGACGGGGAAGGATGTTTTTCTAAAAGGCCTGTTCAATACAACTGTAAGGACAAACTGTGTAAAATGCCTTGATAATTTTGATTTACCTATTGAGGCAACATTCCACTACAATCTTTGTGCTTCAGATGAAAAGGAGCTTTTGCCAGAGAAAGAGATTAACAAGGCGGATTTGAATTTGTCATACTATCAGGGTGATAGCATTGATGTCGTACCATTGCTTAGAGAACAAATCATTTTGAATGTCCCCTCATACCCGTTATGTCAAGAAGCGTGCAAAGGAATATGTCCGCAGTGTGGGTTAAACTTGAATCACAGCTTGTGCCAGTGTGAAAAAAAAGAGGTGACTTCCTCCAGGTTTGAAATTCTTAAAGAGCTTTCTCTAAAACAATAATCCAAGTATAAGAGAGGAATCGTAATGGCTTTACCAAAAAGAAGGCTTTCGAAAACAAGGAAGAGGAAACGGCGGACTCATGATAGTCTATCCCAGGTGAACTTAACCACCTGTCCACAGTGCAGTGAATCAAAACTACCCCACCATGTCTGTCCCCATTGTGGAACCTATAAAAATAGAGAAGTGCTAAAAGTCGAAGAAGTATAACCGTAACCAGATATTTTTAGCAGTTATAATTTTTGGGAAAATTGAGTTATGATAAGAGCCAGGATCGTTGGTACAGGTTCCTATGTGCCCGAAAAGGTGCTGACTAACAAGGACTTAGAGAAGATAGTTGATACCAGTGATGAGTGGATTACTACTCGCACGGGTATTAAGGAGAGAAGAATTACCAGTAATGGAGAAGCTACTTCGACTCTTGCAATCCATGCTGCGCAAAGGGCCCTGGAGATGGCGGGAATTTCTCCTGAAGAGCTGGATCTAATCATAGTGGGTACAATCACCCCTGATATGATCTTCCCCTCTGTGGGGTGTTTGCTTCAGGATAAGATAGGAGCAAAAAGAGCGGCTGCCTTTGATGTCTTTGCAGGCTGTACAGGGTTCATCTATGCACTGTCTATTGCAGACAATTTTATTAGGAATGGTAATTACCAGAGGGCCCTGGTAGTTGGAGCTGAAAATATGTCTAAGATAGCCGATTATCAGGATAGAAGAACCTGCGCATTATTTGGAGATGGTGCTGGTGCAGCGGTGTTAGTGAGAGAGGAAGGTGATAGGGGCGTTATGTCTACCCATCTTCATTCAGATGGAAGCTACTCCGACTTACTCTATCAACCCGGAGGTGGTACGGCTATCCCTGCCACATATGAAAGTGTTGATAAGAGACTGCATTATCTCAAAATGGATGGTAACAAACTCTTTAAGATCGCTGTTAAATCGCTGGAGGAGTCCGTCCTGGAAACATTAGCTTTTAATAATATAAAGAATGATGAAATTGACCTCCTTATACCCCATCAGGCTAACCTGAGAATTATACAAGCCATATCGAAACGATTGAACCTGCCCGAAGAAAAAGTTTTTGTCAACATTCAAAAATATGGTAACACTTCATCAGCATCTATTCCAATTGCACTTGATGAAGCCAATAGAGAAGGGAGGATCAAAGACGGTGACTTGATCCTTTTTAACGCCTTTGGTGCAGGACTGACCTGGGGAGCAGCTCTGGTGAGGTGGTAAGCAATTTCTGCAAGTGATGATGAATTTAAATTATTCTACGGATATAGGAGAGTGGCATAATGGATTATGGTTTTACTGATGAACAAAAGGAAATTGTGGAATTGACCAGTAAGATTGCAAGGGAAAAGATACTTCCTGTTCGGGCTGAGCTCGATGAAACAGAGGAATTCCCCTGGGAAATTATGAACATACTTGCTGATGCCGGGCTTTTTGGAATTTATATTCCCGAGGAATATGGCGGCTTGGGATTTGGCAATCTTGAAAATTGTTTAGCTATTGAAGAGCTTAGCAAGTACTGTATAGGTGTTTCGGTCTCTTTTGCTGCAAGTGGGTTAGGTGCATATCCGATATTGCTTCATGGGAATGAAGAGCAGAAAAAGAAATACCTTCCCCCAATCGCATCAGGGAAAAAGATAGCAGCCTTTGGCTTAACTGAATCAGGTGCTGGCAGCGATGCTGCGGCTATCCGTACCACAGCAGTAAGAGACGGTAATGAGTATGTAATAAATGGTGTCAAGCAATGGATTACCAATGGAGGAGAGGCTGAAATTTATTCAGTTATTGCTAAAACAGATAAGAGTAAAGGGGCACGGGGTGCCAGTGCTTTTATTATTGAGAAGGATACACCAGGATTTACCTTTGGAAAGAAGGAAAAGAAGCTGGGAATTAGAACATCTGCTACCAGGGAATTGGTGTTTGAGGACTGCCGTGTTCCCAGGGAAAATATGATAGGTCGAGAAGGCGTGGGGTTTATTGTTACTATGAAAACTTTTGACCAGACCCGCCCCGGTATTGCCATTCAGGGGGTAGGATTAGCTCAGGGAGCTCTCGATGCAGTTATTGAGTATGCCAGGGAAAGAAAAACTTTTGGTAAACCAATTATTGCCCATCAGGCTATTCAGCATATGATTGCTGATATGGCTACGGAGATCGAAGCAGCACGGGCGTTAACTTATCTTGCTGCAAGGACTGCAGATAACAACTCAAAGGATTTATCCAAGGTTTCGTCTATGAGTAAGCTGTTTGCTACCGATGTGGCTATGCGGGTGACAACGGATGTGGTTCAAATATTTGGTGGCTATGGATATATGAGAGATTATCCAGTGGAAAAGATGATGCGTGATGCCAAGATACTCCAAATCTATGAAGGGACTAATCAGATTCAACGAAATGTTATAGGGCAACATCTTATTAAGGAAGGTGCAAGCAAGCGCTAGTGTGGTGAAGACAATACAAGAAAGTTATTGCGAGGAACGATATTCCTCACTTCGCTTGGAACAGGCTCCGCAATCCCATGAGATTGCTTCGCTTTGCTCGCAATGACAGGCTATTGATGTAAACTTGTTTAAGACTTGTCTATATAATTATATTAGCAATACCAGTGAGAGAAATGTCAGAGACAGCTTTCGTTTTCCCAGGGCAGGGATCCCAGTACATAGGTATGGGCAAGGAACTAGCGGATAATTTCAAGGTTGCTCGTGAGACTTTTCAAGAAGCAGACGAGGCTTTAAAGTTTAGTATTTCCAGCCTTTGTTTCAATGGGCCAGAAGAAGAGTTAAAATTAACCCCTAATACCCAGCCGGCCATCCTGACAGTGAGCATTGCAGCCTTACGGGTATTGTCTTCCGAAACAGGTATTAACCCGGTACTTCTGGCAGGTCACAGTTTGGGAGAATATTCTTCTCTAATAACTGCTCAGGCTTTAAATTTCTCCGATGCAGTGCAAATTGTTCGTCTCAGAGGAAAATTCATGCAGGAGGCAGTACCTGCGGGAGAGGGCACTATGGCGGCTATCTTAGGGTTAGAGGCGGATGAGGTTCAAGATATCTGCAGGCAAGCTGCACAGGAAGAGGTCGTCTCTCCGGCAAATTTTAACAGCTCCTGGCAGATAGTAATTTCTGGGCATACTGAAGCCGTATCACGGGCTGTTGAAAATGCACTGAAGCGGGGAGCAAAAAAGGCAGTGATGCTGGCGGTAAGTGCACCCTTTCATTGCAGCTTGATGAATCCAGCAGCAGAGAAGTTGAAAGAAGCCTTGCAAGATGTACCCGTATGTGATATCCACATTCCTGTAATTTCAAATGCTGATGCACGGCCTTATCCCTCTAAAGAAGAGATTAAGAATCTTCTGGTTAAACAGGTCAATCACCCCGTGAGATGGGAAGAATCTATGAGAGAAATGGTTGCTAAAGGCGTAAAAACTGTTATTGAGATAGGACCTGGGAAAGTGCTTACGGGTCTGATGAGAAGGATTACCAAGGAGGTAAAAACTTTAAACCTGGAGGATCTAAAAGGTCTAAAGGAAATATCCCAACAGAACTGAGGATAACAATTGAACTTAGCTTAAACTTCACTTAAGCAATTGGATCTCGAAGTGATCTAAAGTGCCTAAAGTTATTAATTCACAACTCAACAACTTGATAACTTAACAAAATCATTCCATGAGTGGGCCAAGTTTTAATAATCACAAAAAATAATTTTGAATTTCAAGAAATTATAGAATTTCCGAGACAGAATCATGGAATTTAACAATAAAGTTGCTGTTGTTACGGGAGCTGCTCAGGGTATTGGTAAGGTTATTGCGATGCTTTTAGCTAGAAAAGGTGCATCTCTCGTTGTGTGTGATATAAATCTGGATATGGCAAATGAGACGGCTAATGAGATCGAAGTGGCAGGAGGGAAATGTCTTGCTCTCAAGTCAGATGTCACAAGCGTTCAAGATGCAGAGAAAATCATTAAGGAGACCGTTGAGCATTTTGGATCTGTGGACATTTTAGTCAATAATGCGGGCATTACTAAAGACAATGTCCTCCTCAGGATGAAGGAAGAGCAGTGGGATCAGGTAATAGCAGTTAATCTTAAAGGAACTTTCAATTTTACCAAAGCTGCTATTAAGGTGATGATGCGTAAAAAAAGCGGTAAGATTATCAACATTGCTTCTATTACAGGTCTTATGGGAAATGCTGGTCAGGCTAATTACTCTGCCTCTAAAGCAGGAGTTATTGGATTTACCAAAGCCGTTGCCAGAGAATATGCAGATCGGGGGATAACGGTTAATGCAGTTGCTCCCGGTTTTATTGAAACTGCCATGACCGATGCAATACCTGAAAAAGAGAGAGAGGAATTAATTAAACAGATACCGATAAAGAAGCTCGGCACTCCGGAGGATGTAGCCAATGCAGTATGTTTCTTAGCTTCAGAGGAAGCTAATTATATTACTGGTCAGGTGATAGGAGTAAATGGTGGGTTATATATGTAATTGGATTGGTGTGTTGTTAAACGATTTTTAAAGGTTTGTTTTTGAAATGTTTATTAAAGAAAGGGAGGTAAAATGGGAATGAATGTTGATGAGAAAGTAAAAAATATAATAATAGAGCAATTAGGAGTAAGTGCAGATGAGGTAGTGCCTGAGGCATCCTTTGTGGATGATTTGGGTGCTGATTCTCTCGATCTGGTTGAGTTGGTGATGGTTTTGGAAGAGGAATTTGGGAAGGAAATCCCGGATGAAGATGCAGAGAAAATCCAAACTGTTCAGGATGTCACAAATTATATTAAAGGTCAAGCGACAGAATAACGTTTAGCATTTAAATACGTTGTTGTAAAAACTGATAGCCCTTCTTAACACGTAAGAGGAGGCATGATTGTGGAAAAAAGAGTTGTAGTAACAGGAATGGGTATAGTCAGCCCGATAGGAATTGGGATTGATGAAAACTGGGAGGCTATCTGCCAGGGCAAATCAGGAATTGGGCCTATCACCAAATTTGATACCAGTGATTTTGTGAGTAAGATTGCTGGAGAGGTGAAAGGATTTAATCCTGAAGATTTTTTTGATAAAAAAGAGATCAAAAAGATGGATGTTTTTATCCATTATGCCCTGGCTGCCGGGATGATGGCCATTGAAAATTCCCAGTTGAAGATTGATGAAAGTAACGCAGATCGGGTCGGCGTGCTGGTAGGGTCCGGACTGGGGGGACTATCTACTATAGAAAAGTACTACGATATCTTACAAAAGCATGGCCCTAAAAGGATATCTCCTTTTTTTATCCCGATGCTTATTGTCAATCTTGCCCCTGGTCAAATCTCCATTTATTTTGGAGCACGAGGGCCCAATAGTAGTATCGTTACGGCTTGTGCTACAGGTAACCATTCTATAGGTGAGGCATTAAGGATCATACAACGCGGGGATGCAGATGCAATGATTGCCGGAGGTGCAGAGTCTACCATTACCCCACTGGCTGTTGGTGGATTCAGCTCAATGAAAGCACTTTCTACCCGGAATGATGAACCAGAGAAAGCCAGCCGCCCCTTTGAAAAAGACAGAGATGGGTTTATCATTGCCGAGGGAGCTGGTATTCTTGTCTTAGAAGAACTTGAATGTGCACTTAAGAGAAAGGCAGACGTTTATGCTGAGATTATCGGTTTTGGCTGTAATGCGGATGCTTATCATATCTCAGCTCCCTCACCCAATGGAATTGGTGCGTCTCGCTGCATGGAAATAGCCATGAAAGATGCTGGAATCAATTATGATGAAATAGATTATGTTAATGCCCATGGTACTTCAACGCCCCTTAATGATTTATCTGAAACTAAGGCGATGAAAACGGTGTTTAAAGACCATGCAAAAAAGCTGGCCGTCAGTTCTACCAAATCGATGACGGGACACCTATTAGGTGCAGCAGGTGGGGTTGAGGCAGTCTATAGTGTATTAGCTATAAAACACGGGGTTATTCCACCCACCATCAATTATGAGACTCCTGATCCTGAGTGTGACCTCGATTATGTTCCTAACACCCCCAGAGAAGCAAAGGTGGGAACTGTCATGTCTAACTCGTTTGGGTTTGGAGGAACTAATGCCACCCTCATCTTCAAAAAATTTACGGGGTGATGAGGATCAAATGAGGATATCCATTGCATGTGACCACAGGGGTTTCAATTTAAAAGAAGCGTTAAAGGAATTTTTAAGTAAAGAGGGACTTGCTATTGATGACAAAGGACCCTCAAATGAAGAATCGGTTGACTATCCAGATTTTGCTTCTTTAGTAGCCCAACAGGTATCGGAAGGCTTGTGTGATCGTGGCATTCTCATTTGCAATACCGGTATAGGGATGTCTATTGTAGCCAATAAGTTTCCCCATGTAAGGGCGGCTCTCTGTCCCGATGTTGAAACAGCGGTTCAGTGCCGGGAACATATTGATGCCAATGTCCTGGTTTTAGCAGGAAGTCGGATCAAGAGTGAGGAAGCCAAATTAATTGTAAAAACCTGGTTGGAAACACCGTTTCAAGGTGGGAGGCATCAAAGAAGATTAGATAAGATTGCGGCATTTGAGAAACAGCTTTTTAAACTGTGAATTTATATTCATACACAAATCTCGTTCATTCCAGACTTCCCGCCACAAAAGTTTTAATACTCCTTATTTTTCGCAAGTGAATAACTATGACAAGACCAAGCTGGGAAAGATATTTCATGGATATAACCCATCTGGTAGCTAAACGTTCTACCTGCATGAGAAGACAGGTAGGTGCTATTCTGGTGAAGGATAAGAGGGTTTTAGCAACGGGGTATAATGGAGCCCCTTCCGGCATCGCTCATTGCCAGGATGTTGGCTGCCTGAGAGAGAAGGAAAAAGTTCCTTCGGGTGAAAGGCATGAGCTTTGCAGAGGTTCGCATGCTGAGCAGAATGCCATTGTGCAGGCAGCAACTTATGGTATTCCTATCAAAGACGCCATTCTTTTTTGCACTAACCTTCCCTGTAGTATTTGCATCAAAATGATTATTAATGCGGGTATAAAAACAATTTTCTATGAGGAAGGGTATCCCGATGCCTTATCAGAGAAGCTGATCAAAGAGTCAGGTATAACATTGACAAAAGTTCAAAAAGATGTAAAATGAAAAGGCACTTTTTCTTTCTTGCCTGCAACTGTGAAATCCTTCCAGCACCTATAACTGTTAGATAATCCTTAAGAGGTATGGTAACCTTTTAATAAAAGAGGAGAAAACGTATGAAATGCCCCTTTTGCACGGATTTGGACAATAAAGTTATCGATTCACGACTGAGCAAAGATGGAACTGTTGTAAGACGACGCAGAGAATGCATCTCATGCCGCAGACGTTTTACTACCCATGAAAGGGTAGAAGATATAATGCCTGTTGTAATCAAAAAAGATGGCAGAAGAGAAATTTTTGACAAAAGCAAAATGCTTTCAGGTGTTCAGAAAGCCTGTTCCAATCGTCCTGTAAGTATGGATGACATTGAAGATCTTGTCGATCGGGTAGAGCGGTACTTTCAGGACAGAGGGGATAAAGAAATTAATTGTAATGAAGTTGGAGAGATTGTGATGCGAGAGCTCCATCAGCTCGATGAGGTTGCTTACGTAAGATTTGCCTCAGTTTACCGTCAGTTTAAAGATATAAATGATTTTATGACTGAGGTGAAGGAGTTGTTAAGCACAAGGGAGCAAAGGGTTAGGAAAAAAGGGCAGAAAGGTAAAGGGACTATGGATGTTTGAAAAATATATGAAATTGGCTATTGCTCAGGCTGGAAAGGCAATAGGCAGAGTAAGTCCCAACCCTATGGTGGGTGCAGTTGTTGTTAAAAGGGGAGAGATAGTAAGTCTGGGTTATCATCACCAGGCTGGTAGCCCTCATGCTGAGATCAACGCCCTTAAAAAATCTGGAAAGAAGGCTAAGAATGCTGATTTATATGTCAATTTAGAACCATGTTGTCATTATGGAAGAACACCTCCCTGTATTAATGCTATTATTGATAGTGGAATTAAAAGGGTTATTGTCGGGATTGAAGATCCCAATCCACTTGTTTCAGGAAAAGGGGTAGCTAAGCTTAATGCAGCAGGTATCATCACCCATATAGGGGTTTTAAAAGAAGAGTGCAGCAAATTAAATGAAATTTATATAAAGTATATTACCCGAAAGGTTCCCTTTGTTCTTCTTAAGGTAGCTTCCAGTCTTGATGGTAAGATAGCAGCTAGAAGTGGGGATTCCAGGGGCATCACATCACAAAAATCCATCCGCTTGGTGCATAAACTGAGAGATCAGCTTGATGCCATAATGGTTGGTATTGGAACCGTTCAGGTCGATAATCCCCTGCTCACAACCAGATTGAAAGGAAAGATCGGAAAAGATCCTATTCGGGTAATTGTTGATAGCCGTTTGGGAATTTCACACAATGCAAGGGTATTTAACCCCCATTCTAAAGCCGGAGTCATCCTTGCAACGAGGAAAGGAGTATCTGCAGGGAAAAAAGAACAGCTCAAAAAGATGGGGGCCAAAGTAATTTCCATAGATTCTGCAGATGGAATGGTTGACTTGAAAAAGTTGATGCTTGCCCTGGGGAAGTTGGAAATTACCAGTCTCTTAATTGAGGGAGGTACAAGGATTGTTACTTCAGCTTTAAGGGCTGGCATAGTGGATAAAATCCTTTTTTTCTATGCTCCCAAGATCCTGGGTGGACAATCTGCTTGTGGCATAACAGCTGGCAAAGGTGTTGAATATATTAGCCAGTCCCTTCAAGTTCAGGACGCAAAAGTGAGAAGGTCTGGGGAAGATATCCTTGTAGAAGGGTATATAAGGGGTAAACGGTTGAGCTGGTGATTTGTGGAGGCCAGACGTCGAGAC
>RCNB010001717.1_pt1 | contig 13680 bp, 10 predicted proteins | sample 2041321 | NCBI WGS metagenome assembly RCNB01 (sample SAMN09708232, study PRJNA481090) | Marine sediment metagenome, whole genome shotgun sequencing project. | reverse complement strand
CGTGGGAGCTGCTTGGCCACAGGCTCTTATCCGGTCTTACCCCACCCATGGCAATAACACTATCGCCATCCGCTGGAGCGATGATATATTTCCATGCTTTTGTTCCCTCATTACCAGCAGATGCGAATACGGAGACACCTTTACGCACCGCCATATCAGCTGCCTTCGTAATTATAGCCGTATTACCGTCCATATCCTGGTATGTATACCCAACCAGATTATCATAACCAACAGAGGTAGAGATAATATCAGCACCGAGGCCTTCTGCCCATTCCGCAGCGGCAACCCAATTGTCTTCTTCTATATGAGATTCTGAAGCAATATCTTCTGTTTTTCCCAGAATAAATTCAGAGTTATACGCTGGACCTATGAGTCGTCCCGGTTTATAACCGGCCATTACAGCCAGAACTTCTGTTCCATGATCATGCTGGTTCACCAGGTCCCCTGATTCATTTGCAACAATTGCATCGTTATTAACGAAGTCCCATTCTGCTACGACCTTTATATGACTTAATGCCTCATGATCCAAAATAAAACCGGTATCAAATATAGCGATAAGGACACCCTCACCTGAGAAACCAGCCTCATGGGCAGCAGGTATTCCGATCATTTCGATTTGATTCAGAGATGAACCATAGTCAGTGCTATCATCCGGCGGGGGCGCATTTTTTTTAACCGGTTGAGAACTAAAAGAATGAACCGGCTCTATTTTTTTAATAAATGGAAGATTTATCAGAACTGATCGATCAATACCGTCCAAATAGCAACTGGCGGCATTCAACCAGCGCGATTGCCGATGAATGCGTATCCCAAGATTTTCAAGGTGATTAAGATACATTGGGGATACGGGGAGATCAGTATCATGCATAATCATGCTTGGCGCGCGCAATTGTCGTCTCTTCAAAGCCCGCTCACTAATCATCGTATCTACATTTTTTAATAAACCAGAATTGGGATCAGAAGATTTATCTTTAAAATAGATCCAAAAACGGCCGGATTCACCCGCATGGAGCAAATTCACCCAAAAGAACATTGCCAGGATTAAAATTAGATATCGCATTATATATGATCAGTTTTCAAATACGCGTTCCATAACCACACGACGTACCGGTCTTTCTCTGTGATCGGTTCGCAATTTGGCGATTTTTTCAACCGTATCCATTCCTCTCACAACCCGACCAAACACTGTATAGCCGGCACGATCCAGCTGGGGAAGATCCTGGAGACAGACATAAAATTGGCTACCGTTGGATCGTTTTTCGGGATTAACTTTATCAGGTAAACGCGCTGCTGCAATATTTCCTTTTTTATGCGGCAATTTGATCTCAGCATCCACCATGTACCCCGGCCCTCCGGTCCCATCATTATTCGGGTCAGAATCTTTGGATTTAGGATCACCACCTTGAATAACGAACCTGGGCACTATTCTATGAAAAGTGGTACCCACATAAAATCCCTCATTGACCAATTTCATAAAATTTTCCGCGTGCATCGGTGTTTCTGCAGAAAATAATTCAATCTCAATCTCACCCAAATTAGTTACAATCACTACATGTGGATTGTAGGAACAGCTGGTTAAAAAAATTGATATAAAAAAGACAGGCAATAATAGTTTATTCATGTCATCCTCTATTTCAAATGATCAAACGGGTAAATTGTTTCAAATATTCAATATTTTTAAATATTTATTATCAACCTGAGAGCTATAGGACACGTACCCAGTCGATTTTCTAACTAGCGACTACCAGGCTTTTGTATCGGTAAACCTTTCCGGCACAATGGACACTGATCACTTGTATAGGTTTCCGTCTTCAATTGTAATACCGCATGCTGTTTGATTTTAAAATCAACCTCTCCATTACTGCGGTCAACAATAAATCCTACACCGATTACGTCTGCTCCCGCCGCTTTCATTAAATCAATAACCTCAAACACAGAACCGCCTGTGGTAACGACATCTTCACAGACGAGTACCCGTTCTCCCGGCATGACACTAAATCCTCGACGTAAACTCATTGCCCCGTTTTTTCGCTCTGCAAAAATTGTTCGCACGCTGAGTTGCCGTCCAACCTCCTGACCCACAACAATTCCGCCTATAGCCGGTGCAATAACAACATCAATATCCTGTTCCCGGAAATGACTTACAATTTTCTTTGCCAGGATCCGGCAGTAACTGGGATATTGTAACACCTGTGCGCATTGGAAATATGTTGGACTATGTAGTCCCGATGTAAGGCAAAAATGACCAGAAAGGAGGGCGCCGCTCTTCTTGAAAATATTCAATATTTTATTCATATTAGTAATTCCAGGTTGTTTTGATAACACTGGCCATTTCGTCCACATAAAATTTAGCACGTTCTCTGATCTTTTGGGCGAAATCTTTACCTTCCCCTGCATATATAATATCACGCCCAACATTAATAATCATTCCGGTTCCCATTTTAGTTCGCCCATACTTAACGACTTCCTTGAAATCCGCACCCTGAGCACCCACACCCGGTAAAAGAAATGGTAAATCCGGCAAAATCCCTCTTAATATTTTTATACCCTCTATATCTTTTGCACTGACAACCAAACCGCAATTATTGTTCACATTCCAGCTCTCTACTTTTTTACCGACATAGACATACAACGGGTCCATCCCAACCTGCAGGTGCTGAAAATCACTGGCCCCTTCATTGGAGGTCAAGGATAAAATAAAAGCTCCTCTCTCAGGATCATTGATAAATGGTTCGATGCTGTCCTTTCCCATGTAAGGGTTTAGAGTGACGGCATCTGCCCCGATTTGACCGAAATATGCCTGAGCATATTTATCAGCAGTATGTGGCACATCTCCCCGTTTACCATCCAATATCAGCAAGTTATCCTTTGAGATCATCGTTTCCAAATCATTGAGCGCCTCCAGACCATTTTGCCCTTCACATTCGTAAAAGGCGAAGTTAGCCTTAAAGGCAATCGCTAAATCTCCGGTCGCCTCAACAATCTCACGATTAAAGAGCAGTAGAGGATTTTTCTCATATTTCAGATGTGAAGGAATTTTATCTACTACAGGATCTAATCCAATACAAAGCAGAGAACTTTTATTGGAAATCAACATATTCAGCCGATCATTAAAAGACAATTTGACTTTCATTTATAATTTTCCTTATCCAATGGTCATTGTTATACCGCGCAGTATACGTAAACAAAATAATCTGACAATATTAAATCAGAAACTTCGTATAGGTAATTCACCCATGTCTCCATGAAAATTCTTTTCAAATAGCAATCCCTCCGGATCTCTGGAGAAAAAACTTTCCATGGTGTTATATATTACTCCGGTTAATAAACACAGTACAGGATAAATCACTGCTCACATTAACCATGGTCCGGGCCATATCCAGAAATCTTTCCACACCTAGGATAAGAGCAATACCTTCTAATGGTATTCCAATACTTTGAAGAACTAACGTCAACATCACAATACCCACTTGGGGTGCGCCGGCCGTACCAATCGATGCTATTGTGGCGGTGAAAATAATAGTTAATTGATCAATCAAAGTCAACTCCATCCCATATACTGTGGCAATAAACACAGCAGAGACACCCTGGAAAATCGCTGTTCCATCCATATTAATGGTTGCCCCCAGGGGTAATACAAAGCTGGCTATTTCCGGTTTGATCTTCAGATTGTCCTCAGCGCATTCAATACTGACCGGAAGAGTCGCTGAACTGGAACTTGTGGAAAATGCAACCAACAAGGCAGGATATATCCCCTGCCAGAACTTCGACACCTTTAAATTTGTGAAAAATTTTATAATTGCGCTATTAAATAAAAATACGTGAATAGCAAGAGCGAGGATGGTAGTAGAAAAATATGCTAAAAGCGTGGTAATGATCTCTGTACCATAGAGACCAATGACAGATGCCATGAGGGCAAAAACCCCATACGGTGCCAATTTCATCACCATATGTACCAGATGGATAGTAATATCCGTCACCCCTTGAAAAAATCCGAGCACCATCTCTTTTTTATTTTCCTGCAGGTAGGTAATCGCAATACCGGAAATAATTGCAAAAAATATGATCTGTAACATTCTTCCTTCTGCCATTGACCGGGCCGGATTTTCAGGAATAATATCCAATAGTAGATCGATGGTTGAGGGACGTTCAACGGCTTGAGATATCTTATCTCCGGCTAGCTGTTCATACTCTTGTTTCAATTTCACCTGCATGTCTTCAGGGATGCTCCCGCCTGGTTGAATAATATTCGCAATAATCAAACCGATGCTAATCGCCAGAGCCGTGGAAACAATGTAGAAAAGTAAAGTGCGAATCCCGATCTGCCCAAGTCTTTTTATACTATTTATACTGGCGATTCCAACCAGAAGTGAAGAAAATACTAATGGGATTACAATCATTTTAATCAGCTGAATAAAAGCTTTTCCAATGGGTAGAAAGATCTGTATTTGTTTATCAAACATCAGACCGGCTATAATACCCAAAACCAGTCCCAAAAATATCCGGCTATAGATTGGGGGATTACGAAAATTGAAGATCAGAAACAGTGTGATTAAAATAAGGAGGAAACTTAATACATGGAAAAAGAGATTCTCCATGTCACTTTCGAGAATATTTAACGAAAAATAAGTGACAACTACAAAAAAAACAATGAGTAGGATTTGTACGGGAGAAGAGAAAGCATTAAAGCGCTTCATAATGACTTTATAATTAGTAATTCACTATATGCTATTCTTTTTAAAAATTTTTCATTTGCATCCTTGGACGGCCTAATGAACAGGCCACTTGTCTAAAACACAGGTCATAATCCTCTGATCTTTTAATCTGTCTAATACTGTTCCATATTTTTTACCTGCAGGTCCGCCGCTTTTTTTGTGGCAATTGCTTTTACAAATCTTTTAGCCAGCTGCAGATTTGTCAGTAAGGGCACATTGTGATCCACTGCTGTACGTCTAATATAATATCCATTTGTCAATTCTGTTTTTTCTGCATTCTTAGGAATGTTGATGACCAGATCAATTTTTCTTTCAGAAATGAAACTCAGGACATTTGGCTCTTTCTTTTCTAACGGCCAATGTAATAATTCTGCTTCTATTTGATTTTCTCTCATAAATTTTGCTGTTCCCCCGGTCGCATAAAATTTAAATCCCATATCGGCGAGCCATCTGGTTTCGCGCAAAAAATTCAGTTTATTCTCAATATCCCCTGTAGATAGAAGAATTGTCTTTTTCGGGAACTCGAAGCCGATAGAGAGCAAACTTTTCAAAAAAGCTTCCTCAAAATCATCACCAATACATCCGACTTCCCCGGTAGAGGACATTTCGACACCCAGCACCGGATCCGAACCTTTTAGGCGGGTAAACGAGAATTGTGGTGATTTTACCCCGACATAATTAAGGTCAAATGAGGACAATTGCGATTCACTGATCTTTTGGTGCATGATTACACGAGTGGCGATATCAATAAAATTATTCTTGGTAATTTTTGAAACAAATGGAAAACTGCGCGAGGCCCGCAGATTACACTCAATAACCTTTATTTCATTATCTTTAGCAATAAACTGCATATTAAACGGACCGGTGATCTTCAAAGCGGTGGCTATTTGCGTGGCGATCAGCTTTACCCGTCTCATGGTTTCTATGTAAGTTCTTTGAGGTGGAAAAACCATAGTAGCATCACCGGAATGCACACCGGCATTCTCAACATGCTCAGAAATCGCATAACAGATAAGTTTACCTCCATCAGATACGGCATCCACTTCCAATTCACGGGCACCCGTTATGAACTTGCTGATCACAACCGGATGTTCTTTGTTTACTTCTGTCGCCTCCTGGAGAAATGCCTGTAGCTGATCTGAAGACTTTACAACATTCATCGCAGCGCCGCTTAAGACGTAGCTGGGTCTGATCAAGACCGGATATCCTACTTTTTCAGCAAACTCATTCGCTTTTTCAATATCAGTAAACTCCCGCCACTCCGGTTGATCAATCTGCAATTGATCCAATATTTTAGAAAATTTAAATCTATTTTCAGCATTATCAATCTGTTCCGGTGAAGTACCCAGAATTTTCACTTTTTCTTTATGAAGTTTAACCGCCAAATTGTTTGCAATCTGACCACCCATCGATATGATCAGACCCATGGGATTTTCCTTTTCATAGATATCCATAACCCGTTCGAAACTGAGCTCTTCAAAATACAATTTATCGCAGATATCATAATCCGTGCTTACCGTTTCCGGATTGCAGTTGATCATAATTGTTGTATAATCCAGCTGGTTAAGGGTCATAACAGAGTTCACACAACACCAATCGAATTCAACAGAGGAACCGATGCGATAGGGGCCACTTCCAAGAACTACGATCTGATTATCCCTCTCTTCTGTCAGATCATCCTCCGTTGCATGATAGGTAAGATATAGATAATTTGTAACAGCAGGATATTCGGCAGCAAGAGTATCAATTTGTTTTACATGTGGTTCGATCCCGAACTTCTTGCGCAAATTACGTATCACTAATTCATCACTGTTTACAAAAGTGGCAATTTGCTTATCCGAAAATCCATTCTTTTTTGCCATTTCGAGTAAATTTTCATTTAAAGATTTCAGGGATTTGCTTTTAAGGTTTACACCCAGCATCACTATATTTTTTAGTTTATTCAGGAACCAGAAATCAATTTTAGAGAGATCATGTATCTTTTCAAGTGAGTATCCATCTTCAATAGCTTGAGCAATATTAAATATTCTCTTATCATTTGGGATTCTAATAGCCGCATCCAGATCTTTCGCTGCTATTTTGTTTGCCGTTAGGCCCTCGATACCAATATCTAGCATCCGTATTGCTTTCTGAAAGGCCTCCTCAAAGTTCCTTCCAATAGACATCACCTCACCCACGGATTTCATTTCTGTACCCAGATCATCAATCACCTGCGTAAATTTCTGCAAATCCCAGCGGGGGTATTTAACAATGATATAATCAAGTGCAGGCTCAAAACAGGCGGAAGTAACTTCGGTGATAATATTAGGGATTTCATTTAAGGCATAACCCAAAGCCAGTTTGGTGGCAATAAAAGCCAACGGATATCCACTTGCTTTTGAAGCCAGAGCAGAACTTCGGCTTAAACGGGCATTTACTTCGATAATCCGATAATCGTCCGATTTAGGATCCAGCGCATATTGAATATTGCATTCTCCAATGATACCAAGATGTCTGATCAGCTGGATACCGATCGATCGTAATTTAAAATTCTCATTTGCAGTCAGAGTCTGCACCGGCGCCACCACAATACTATCTCCGGTATGCACGCCCATAGGATCCAGGTTTTCCATCGAACAAATCGTAATACAATTATCATGGTAATCGCGAACGATCTCATATTCAACTTCTTTCCAGCCATATAAAGATTCTTCAATAAGGATCTGGTTCGTAAATGAGAAAGCACGCTGACACTTTTCCATCAGCTCTTTCCGGGAAGATACGATTCCCGAACCGAGGCCGCCCAGGGCATATGCAATACGCATCATCAACGGAAAGCCTATTTCTTCGGCCGCTTTTTGTACTTCTTTTAGATTATGAGCAGTTTTACTAAAGGGAACTTTTAATCCAATCTCCGTCGTCCTGGTTGTAAAACGGGCTCTATCTTCCGTATCTATAATCGCTTCAACCGGCGTGCCCAGCACCTTCACGCCATATTGACTCAATACGCCTGAATTGAATAAATGAACGCCTACATTTAGTGCCGTTTGACCACCAAACCCAAGTAAAATCCCATCCGGTTGTTCCTTTTTAATCACATCTTCAACAAAATCGGGTTTCACTGGCAATAAGTAAACCTTATCAGCAAATTTCTCAGATGTCTGAATAGTAGCAATATTCGGATTGATTAAAACAGTCGCAATGTCGTCTTCCTTTAAGGCCTTTATCGCCTGGCTGCCTGAATAATCAAATTCGCCTGCCTGGCCGATTTGGAGTGCGCCTGACCCAAGGATTAGCACTTTTTTGGGATGGATTTTCCGAATCATTTTTCATTACCTTTATTAAATCATAACGCAGCTCAATGCTGCAAACAAAGAAAAAAAATAGTCCACAATTAAGTCAGTCTTAACTGGACACTAAGGTTACTCAATAGATAATCATCAGGTCCTCAGCTCATTGCCCGGATAAACATGTCAAATAAAAATTCTGTATCATCCGGACCCGGGGATGCTTCCGGATGAAATTGTGCACCAAAAAATGGTTTTGAAATATGCAACAGACCTTCATTTGTCCCATCATTATCATTGTAGAACCACTCACGCCAATCCTCAGGTAATGTCTTAGCATCAATGGCATAGCCATGGTTCTGAGAAGTAATATAACATCGTTTGGTTCCCATCTCAGAGCAGGGCTGATTTTGCCCGCGGTGACCATATTTTAATTTATAGGTTTTCGCACCGGCCGCAAGACCAAGCAATTGGGATCCAAGACATATCCCCAGGATCGGACGGTTTGTTTTCATTGCTTCTTTTATATGTTCAACCGTTTGAGGACACATCGTAGGATCACCGGGACCATTGGATATAACAATACCATCCGCTGCGGTATTTACAAAATCATAATCCCAGGGCACCCGCATAACGGATACACCGCGTTGTACAAAAGATTGAATAATATTATTTTTTACGCCACAATCCACGATGATGACCTTTTTCTTACCTTTTCCGTATTCGACAGGTTGGGAGATGCTGACTTCAGCGACCAGATTTCTTTGGTTGGGATCTTCAAACTCAGAAACCCCCGCGGTATCCGGAACAATCTTACCCAACATGGTCCCCTGTACACGTAATTTTTTAGTCAAAGCACGTGTATCAATCCCGAAAATAGCGGGAATTTTTTGCTCCTTTAACCAGGTGTCGAGAGATTTTATCGCGCTCCAATGGAAAAATTCCTTTTCATATTCACTAACAATCAGTGCGGTAATCTGTATTTTATCGGATTCGAAATTTTTAAATAAACCATTCACTTTTTCATTACCGGGAACACCATAATTCCCGATCAGCGGATAGGTGAGAACCAAGATTTGTCCCCGGTACGAAGGATCCGTCAGCGCTTCCGGATATCCGACCATTCCGGTGTTAAACACGACCTCACCGTTCACGATTTTCTCCGTCCCAAAGGATTGTCCGTCATAAACGCTGCCATCCTTTAAAAATAATTTTACCTTTTTCATACTTTACGACCCTTAGCAGTCATAGGAATATCATCAAGTAATTATTTTGCTGCGATAAATCTATAACAAAGTTATTGTCTATCTCTATTTATCAACCCTCAGATTTATAAAGTGAGGAAAAGATAGATTATCCAGAAGGTTATTAGAAATAGAATAAAACAGCAAAAAGTAAAAATGATTTTTAATAATTACAATTTTATTTACTCTTTATCGAAATTAAAAAAAAATTTTTACTTTATTTGTCAGATATTCTTAATATTCAAACATATCACGATGAACTGTGTATTTAATTCCTTGACCTATTCATTGCGCAGTCCAAGGCCGCTATGAATTAAATAAATTGCTGACCCTCCCCTGTCCCCTCTCTGCAAATTTGCAGGGAGGGGTGGACCGCGCTAGCGGGACGGGGTGGGTAATTAGTCAAAAACCATCTGTGTCTGGTTCATTGCCTTTGCTCGAAGGAGCGATATTACAACGTGAAAAAATCCACTGATCTGATCCAACTCTATTATGAAATTGCCATGTCTATTGGTCTGACCCTGGATCTTAACAAAATGCTTAAGGTTGGTCTTACCTCTTATCTGAAAAATCTGAATTGTACGGCCGGAGCAATTTTACATTTAAAACAGAAGGGGCAAAATAAGTTTGCTTACCGAATGGTGTATTCCAGCCCCCGTCGTTTGGAGGAGAGTGATGTATATCAACGCGTGCTTCACCTTCTCTCATCAACGTTTAATCTTAGCGAAGTAAATAATTTTAGGAAGAAATTACCATTAATTGGTGGAAATTTAAAAAGTAGCTTCTATCATTTGCTTGATCTGCCCGGTTTTGGTCTGCTTCTCCTCATTAAATCTGATCGTGAATTAGATAATCAAATTATTAAATCCATAAGCTCCCTAAACGCAAAACTTGCAGTGGCCTGTAATGCCTGCCTTCAAAACAAGGAGTTGAACAAAGCGCATATAAAAGAAGTAAAAATTAACCGGGAACTGCGTCAAAAAACCCGTGCACTGGAAAAATCACAAAATGCCTTGAGTGAAAACGAGAAAAAATTTCGCACAATTTTTGAAAATGTTCAGGATGTATTCTACCAAACCGATTATACTGGTATTATTACGGAGATCAGCCCTTCTATATCTCGTTATACTGAGAAAAACCGCGCAGAACTTATTGGTACACCAGTGAATATTATTTATCATGATCCGGCCGATCATTCCCGGTTATTTCAGGCCCTTGAGGAAAAAAATGAAATAGAGGATTTTGAAATTCGTTTAAAGGACCGATATGGAAGAGAGGTATTTACTTCCATTAATGCCCATTTAGTATATGGCGATGACGGAAATGCTGCTGCTATTGAAGGATCTATGCGTGATGTCACCGTTAGAAAGCGGGCTGAAAAGGCATTACGCGAAAGTGATCGAATGAAGAGTGATTTTGTTTCCAGTGTTTCACACGAACTGCGAACACCACTCGCTTCAATTCTTGGCTTTTCGAGTACAATCTTACGCGATAAAAATATGGAAGAGGATGTTAAGGAAGAATTCATAAATATTATTTACCAGGAAAGCCAGCGCCTTTCCAAACTTATCGAGGATATTTTAAATATTTCCCGTATTGAATCAGGTCGCGTCACGTATAAGTTAAGTAAAATTATATTTGAACCAATAGTCACAGAAATCATCGAGGTCCACAAAATTCAGGCGGATGAAAAAGGGATACAAATTATGCAAGAATTTTCAGATGAACCGTCAGAGATATTTGCCGACCCTGACGCCATGAAACAAGTGTTATCAAATTTGTATGGTAATGCCATTAAATTCACCCTCGATGGTGGGCAAATCGTCACCAAACTTTACAGGGAGAACGCCCACACCATATTTGAATTAAGTGATACCGGCATCGGCATCCCGGAACAGGAGCAACAGAAAATATTTGATAAATTTTATCGTGTTTACAGACCCGGACTCGAGATTAAGGGAACCGGTCTCGGTCTATCTATCGTAAAGGAAATCCTGGATGCCCATCATGTAAATATTGAAATTCACAGCCAAGAAAATAAAGGTACCACTTTTCGTTTGCTCTTTCCGGGACCAGACAATCAGGTAAGCGATGAATAAAAAATATACCATATTAGTCGTAGAAGACGAGCAGAGTATGGTTATGCTCATCAAATATAATTTGGAAAGTGAAGGTTATATTTTTCACTCTGTTAATAACGGAAAAGAAGCCCTTCAGTATTGTCAAAATCAGCGACCGGATTTGATTATCAGTGATATCGGGATGCCGGAAATGGACGGTTTTGAATTTCGGGAACATCTTATTAAAGATGAAAATCTTCGCAAAATACCTTTTATATTCCTGACAGCAAAAACACAAAGTGATGATCAGTTTCGGGGATTGGGTTTGGGAGTCAGTCATTTTCTTAAAAAACCATTTGAACCGGAATTGCTTTTGTTAACGATTTCCAACATTTTGGCTGAAAAAAAATGATTTTCAACCGGTGGGCCGTCTTAAATATTACAAAAAGAAAAGTGAGAAGCGAAGAGCGGGTATAATAATTATACAGGTGTGTATGACACACCCTAAGGGGTAATATAGTGAAAATTCTTATTGCTGACGACGAACCAAGCATTTTGCGTCTCCATACCCACCTTATTAAAGAGTTGGGCCATACGCCGATTGTCGCCTCTGACGGTGAAGACTGTATTAAAAAATTGACCGCGGATGTTAATGCTTTGTTATTAGATATTAAAATGCCAAAAAAGGATGGCATCGAAGTACTGGAATATGCCAAACAAAAGTTTCCTGCTATGCCGGTAATTATGATAACCGCCTTGCATGATGTAGAAACAGCAGTGAAAGCAATCAAAATGGGGGCCTATGATTATCTTACAAAACCTCTGGACTTTGAACGACTATCCACACTACTACGTAATGCGCTGGATTTGTCCACTTTGAAAGACGAGGTCATCGAATTAAAGGACAAATTACGACAAAGTGATCTTTTTACAGATATTGTTGGGAAAAGTGAAAAAGTAACTGAGGTATTTGAACTGGTCAGTCGCGTTCTGGAAACGGATATTAACGTGATGATCATTGGTGAAAGTGGTACAGGAAAAGAGTTGGTGGCACGGGCACTGCATCGGGGCAGTAAAAGAAGGAATGGACCATTTGTAGCTATAAATTGTTCCGCAATCCACAGCGAACTGGCCGATAGTCTGTTATTTGGTCACAAAAAAGGATCCTTTACAGGGGCAACTGAAGATCGTGCCGGTTTATTCGAACAAGCAGATCAGGGAACAATATTCCTTGACGAAATTGGTGATATGAGTCTTGAGATCCAGGTGAAAGTTTTGCGTATTCTGGAAGAGAAAACAGTTCGTCGGGTCGGGGAAAAAGATGAACGACCTTTGAATTTTCGCGTCATCGTAGCAACTAATAAAGACCTGGCCCAGGCAGTGTCAGATAATTCATTCCGAAAGGATCTTTTTTTCAGGCTTGAGGAATATCCCATATACCTACCATCACTCAAGGAAAGAAAAGAGGATATCCCCATGCTTGCTCACCACTTTCTACAGGAATTCTGCGAATCAAATCAATTACCCCTGAAAAAATTCGGTGAAAAGGCTATAGGGGAAATGCTGAATTACTCCTGGCCAGGTAATATTCGTGAATTGAAAAATGTGGTCAGGAGATCTGCAGTTCGGACAGAGGAACAAACGGTGGAAGAAATTGAATTTAGCAGAATTGACGAAAAACCCACCGCTATATTGCCAGAAAAATCGCCGTCAGGACCATCACTTCCTAAAACAGAAAAGGGGGAATTTGTCTCTCTTGATGAAATCGAAAGAGAAGCCATTGAGAAAGCCTATTTTTTTTCCGACCGTAATGCATCCGAGGCAGCGAAACTGATCGGAATCAGTCGGGCGACAATGTATCGAAAGCTGAAAAAACTGGGCTATGAATCCTGATTCATCCAAAAAAAAACCCTTCTCGAATGAAAAGGGTAATCAACATCATTTTGGATGGAACGATTTATTGAAACATTGCTTTGATGGCACCCCAGGTTCTGTAAATACCGGAGATATTAGGATGAACGATTAGCGATTGTTCCGTCTCCTCTACAATAGAACCATCCTCCTTTAATGCTCTTAATTTATAGAAAAATGTCTGTGACTCTTTAAAAACCACATTATCATCGGTGTAGGAATAATTACTACCTACGCTTTTAGCAATGACCGATCCAATTTCTCTAAAATTTTCATCATCAGGACTGCGTAATATCGCAAATCTGTTGACACCGGTTTCAGACTTTGTGACCCATTCAATAACAACACTATTTGTCGATGGGGTAGCGCTGTACTCCAAGAATATGAAGTTTGCATATACCCATGAGAAAAGAAATATAACGGCGAGAACTGTTAAGATAGTATTTCGCATATTGTTAATTTGCACCTAATTGTATCGATAAAT
>RCNB010001715.1_pt1 | contig 13681 bp, 10 predicted proteins | sample 2041321 | NCBI WGS metagenome assembly RCNB01 (sample SAMN09708232, study PRJNA481090) | Marine sediment metagenome, whole genome shotgun sequencing project. | reverse complement strand
ACTTAAACTTAATGTCAGTGATGAACATACAAATACCAGCAGTTGTAGCGGCCTACAGAACACCAGGCTTTACAGATAGAGATGCTTATGTTTTAAATATGATATCTAACTATTTAAGTGGTGGTAAGAGCTCAGTATTATACAAGAAAATAGTAGACCAGAAAAAAATGGCATTAGCGGTGCAAGCGCAAACCTTGAGCCTAGAAGATTATGGTGGTTATGCCATCATTGGATTGCCGCTAGGTGATGTGTCATTAACTGATTTATTAGCAGAGGTAGATGAAGAAATCGTTAAAATTCAGACGGATTTAATATCGGAACGCGATTATCAGAAACTTCAAAATCAGTTTGAAAATAATTTTGTAAACGCTAATTCTAGTGTTGAGGGTATCGCAAGTTCATTGGCTGAATACCATGTGTATTATGGTGACACCAACCTTATCAATAAGGAGATTGAAATCTATCGCTCTATCACAAGAGAGGAAATGAGAACTGTTGCTAAAAAATATTTAAATCCAAATCAACGCGTAGTACTTGAGTATTTACCCAAAAAAGATGATCAATAAGATGAAAACTATTTTTAATATGAAAACTAAACTATCTGCATTTATCGTATTTTTTTGTATGGCAATTGGCGCTAATGCTCAAATAGACCGATCTAAACAACCTATGCCAGGACCTGCTCCAAAAATTACATTGGAAGTGCCAAGCGAATTTGAACTGAAAAACGGTATTAAAGTGCTTGTTGTGAAAAACCGTAAGTTACCTCGGGTTTCTATCTCTCTTAGCATTGATAATCCGCCAATTTCCGAAGGGAATAAAGCAGGGGTTTCAGACTTACTTGGTGCCATGCTAGGTAACGGAACAACTAGTATCCCAAAAGATGAATTTAATGAAGAAATTGATTTCTTAGGGGCGAATTTAGGCTTTAGTTCTCAAAGTGCTTTTGCAAGTTCCTTGTCTAAGTATTTTGATCGCATCGTTGAATTAATGGCAGATGCTGCTATAAACCCATTACTAACTAAAGAAGAGTTTGAAAAAGAAAAAGAGAAGCTCTTAGAAGGTTTAAAGTCAGAAGAAAAAAGTGTTGACGCCGTTTCAAGTCGTGTAGGAAATGCTTTATCTTATGGAACCAACCATCCTTACGGAGAGTATATGTCTGAAGAAACCGTAAACAATGTTGAGTTTGAAAATGTATTAAGTTTCTACCAACAGTATTTTAACCCAGCTAACGCATATATAGTTGTTGTTGGTGATGTTGATTTAAAAACAGTTAAGAAACAGATTGAAGGGCATTTTAGTATGTGGGAAGAAGGAGCATCAATAGAATCGACTCTGGCAGAACCAAGTCCTAACGTACAGTTTACACAAATTAACTTTGTAGACATGCCAAATGCAGTACAGTCTAACATTTCATTAACTAACAACGTAGAGTTACAAAAGAAAGATGAAGATTACTTTGCTGCTACAATTGCTAATTCCATCTTGGGAGGTGGTGGTGAGGGTTACTTGTTCTTAAACCTTCGTGAAGATAAAGGGTATACTTATGGATCTTACTCAAGTATTGGGACGAATAAATATGGGGCTGCTAGATTTAATGCAACTGCAGAGGTAAGGAACATGGTTACCGATAGTTCTGTTGTTGAATTGCTAAAAGAAGTCAATAGAATCAAAAACGAACCCGTTACTTCGGAAGCTCTTAAAAATGCAAAAGCTAAATATGCAGGTCGTTTTGTTATGGCATTAGAAAGTCCACAAACAATAGCGCGTTACGCTTTAGATATAAAGTTAAATGATCTTCCGAATGATTTTTATACAACTTATTTGGAGAAAATTAATGCAGTTACAGCAGATGACGTTAAGCGTGTTGCAAATAAATATTTTAAAACTGAAAACGCTAGAATCGTCGTCGTAGGTAAAGGAAGTGAAGTATTGGAGAATCTTGAAAAAACAGGAATTCCGATTAAATATTTTGATAAGTATGCTAATGCAACCGATAAGCCTGTATTTTCTAAACCTTTACCAAAGGGTTTAACAGCTGAAACTGTAATTAAAAATTATGTAACTGCAGTTGGTGGTGAAGATAATTTAAGAAAGGTTAATTCTACTTTGATGAATGCAGATGTAACAATTGCAGGTGCGCCATTTAAGCCAAAAGCAGTAATTAAGCAAATGACACCAAATAAATTCTCAATGGAATTAACGGCAGAAGGTATGGGAACATTAATGAAACAGAATTTTGATGGCGAAACTGGATATATGGAGCAACAAGGAAGAAAAATTCCGATGGATGATGCTGCCCTTTCTTCGAGAAAATCATCAAAAGGATTGTTTGAAGAGCTATTTATGGAGGCTTCAACCATGGAATTAGAGAGCATGATGACTATTGATGGTACTGATGTTTATAAGATTAAAGTACTAAAAGATGATAAACCATCCTTTAGATATTATGATGTAAAAACAGGTTATTTACTAAGAACTGAAGAAACGACTGAAGCTCAAGGACAGTCTGTGACAACGACTACGGATTATTCTAATTATAAAGAAGTAGGTGGTGTAATGATGCCTTATACAATGAAAGTTACTGCTGGGCCTCAAGTTCTTGTCTTTGAGACAACTGAAGTTAAAGTTAATGAGGGTGTTACAGACGCTGATTTTAATTAGACACGAAGTAGTATTATAAATTAAAAGACCGAGGTGAAAGCTTCGGTTTTTTTTATGTCTTAGGTTTATGAGATAAATAAACACCAACCAAGATCAATAATGCAGCTAAACCCTGAATGAAACTAAAAGCTTCACCATCTAATACTCCCCAAATTAAAGCGACTATTGGCATTATATAGGTTACTGATGACGCAAAGACTGGTGTTGATATTTGAACGAGCTTGAAAAAAATCACTTTAGCCAGGGCAGTGCCCAGAACAGATAAAATAGTGATATATAATAATGCGCTTGGCAAATTGGGATTACTAAATCGTTCTAATGTAAAAAAGTCTGTAAATAATAGCACGACTATAGCGGGTATCACAATAAACACATAATTACCAGCAGCAATAGCGAGTGGTTTTACATCTTGCAAATAGCGTTTTATAATATTTACGTTTGCAGCATACATTATTGTTGAAGCAATCACAAAGCCAGCGTACAAATAATTTTGATCGGGATTTAATTCTGAGCCTTTTAAAATTAAAATAGCAGTACCAATAAAGCCAATAATGACGCCTAAAACCTGTCGTTTTGTAGATGCAATTTTAAACACAGCAAAGCCTAACAAAATAGTATTTAAGGGGACAAGAGAATTTAATATTGATGCTACGGCACTATCAATTTCAGTTTCTGCAATAGCAAAAAAGAAGGACGGAATAAATGATCCTAAAATCCCAGAAAGAAGGAGCCACTTCCATTTAGACTTAGGTATCGTTTTTAATTTATTATAGCCAACTGAAAGAAGGATTGCACCTGTTATAATGGTTCGCAAAGCACCAAGTTGGTAGGCGGTAAGTCCTAAAAGTGATTTCTTGATTAAAATAAAAGAACTTCCCCAAATTACAGATAGAATAAAAAGGTAAATCCACTTAATATTAGGGTTTTTCATACAAAAGCAATGTAAAAGAATCACAAAAATCGTTAATTATTGAGCAAGAAGCGTCAATATTTATTAGATTTAAGCAAAATTTGATAAATTAAATTTATGAAGACCTTTAAGAGTATATGTATTGTTGCTATTATGGCCTTAGTTTTTACATCTTGTAAAAATGAATCTCAGCCAGAAGTTAAAACTGTAGATGTAGACGTTACTAAAAAAGACGTTGCTCAAACTTTAGATCCTAATGCGACTTATGCGAAAGTAGAATTTAGTATTGACGGAATGACCTGTGCTATGGGTTGTGCAAAGACCATTGAGAAAAAAATGGCTAAAATGGAAGGTGTTAAAACGGCGAAAGTCGATTTTGACAAGCGTTTAGCAATGGTAGAATATGATGAAGCTAAAGTGACGCCAAAATCTTTGGAAGAAGCTGTAAGTAAAGTGGCTGATATTTATAAGGTTAAAGACATGCATAAGGTTGATGATTTTGGAGCTGAAACAAAAGCTTGCAAAGCGGATTGTAAAAAAGACTGCTGTGCCGGTAAATCGGATGCAGAAAAAAAGGCTTGTAAAGCCGACTGCAAAAAAGCATGTTGTAGCGAAGAAAAAAAAGCGGATTAAAAATCAGTTTAAATAAAAGATAACAAAAACACTGTCCATTATGATGGTGTTTTTTTATTAGACGACTTGAAGTAAAATAAAGCCAATTGTAATGCAGCCTAAAGGAAGTAGCCACAATAGGTATATAGAAGTTGTTTCACCTTTTAATTTGGCGTTTAAAATGTTTCGTTTTCTACCAGTATAGCGCAACCAATTTTTAAAGACTACAAATAATGCAACTAAACCAAACAGTACCCAAAACTTAGTATTAGATAGAATTATTATTTTCATCTGGCTGGCAAAAGCTTTAAAAAAGGTAGCTAATGCGAATATTACAGCTAATTCTAGGAGATTAATGTATAGCAATGCGATGGTGAGACTTCGTTTGCCTAGTCTTTTCTTATAATAATTGAATATGGATATGTAAAAAATGTCTAACATGCCTCTGAGTTATGATGAAAAATAAAAAACCACATCTGTAATTGTAAAGATGTGGTTTTTTCATAAACTAATTGGTTTTAATTACCAGTAACTTCAATATTATCTAAGTGATATCTCGTTGTAGCGCTTGGATCTGACCCTTCATAAAAGAATGCAAAGTTAACGGTGCCCTCTATACAAGATATATTTATTGGGCCGACACTTTCAAAACTTCCAAATCCACCACTTGGACCCAATGGAATTGACGCGTCCAAAAGTTGCCATGTGGCTATAGTTGGATCACCTGTAAAATCAGAGGACACAAAAACAGATACTATAGTACCATTATCAAAGTTCGCTTGTACATCAAAAGCAAGCGCTTCTCCTGTTGTAGTCTCTAAATCTACAGATGGTGTCACTAACCAAACATTAATTTCATCTTCACCACTACTAGATCCAGAGATTTCTGCGTAATTACTGCCGCTAAAGTTACCAATAGACCAATCTGTATCTCCACCACTCACGTTTATATTAGTCCAACCTTCCTCAGGAAAACCAGCGAAGCCTTCAAAATGTTCTTCGTAAATTACAGAACCACCTCCTGATGGACCTGTACATTCAATGAAATCAGGATCGCAACGGTCGGTACTATCAAAATGGATATCTTCTGGTGTGTTAACTGAAATATTAAAGTTGTCACCAAAGAAATTCTTTGTTAAAATAGCATCCATAGAACCTCTACCAGAGGGTAATGTTAAACTTTTAAAATCGGCAAATGTACTCGTGCTAAAGACTACAGATGAAGTTGAGGTACAACTTTCTAGATTACGTTCACCATCAAATTCATCAAAAGCTTCAGAAGCATAGCTCAGCGGAGAATCTCCAACCACTTGGTTTCTATTAAATTGTACCTCTTGTAGTTGTACAAATAAATTTGTTTTATCATCAGCAAAATCAGCTAACGCTAATGGAAGTGGTGCTAAAGTGTCTTTTACTGAGGATCTAAGAATAAATTCGGTTTCGGAAGCAGAAGATATTTTATCTACTTTGTTACCATTTAAAACACCAAGTGTTAATACACCATTGGTGATACCAGAAGATAATCCGTTAAGTTTTATATAAACTTTTCTGCCAGCTTCATAACGCACAAAAAGCGGGTTAACATCAATCAATAATTTAATACCAATTGTTGGATTTTCTGGTTTGTCTTGAATAACAATTTCTTCAAAGAAATTCCCGCCTTCATCAGTAGAAACCACATATCCTATCATAAATTGATCTGTCTCACTAAAGACGTAAGAATACGTTGAATCTTCATCTCCATAGTCTAAAGAACTGTTGTCTTGTTCTTGTGCTAATTGACCCGCAACACTACTGATTTGTACAAGTGCATTTTCAGGTATATCTGGTTCGTCAATTGAAATATCCGGTGTATTAAAGTCGTCGTTGTCAACACAACCATTAAATACGACTAACCCTATAAGCAGTAGCATAATTCTATTAATTTTTAATGTCTTCATTTTTTTAATTTTATGTTGTTCTAACATGGCTTTTTAAAATCTAACATATACGTTTAGGTAATATGTGGTGCCGTTTCCAAAAAAATAGCGATTTCCAAATAGAGGTCCGTTTGTATTGGTTTGTTCTTCAATCTGACTTCTATAATCTGCACGTCGCGATTGTTCAAACCCTCCAGTTTTGTATTGCTTATTAAATATGTTATTAATCAAGGCAAAAAAGCCAACGTAGTAACCGTTAATCCGCCATGATTTTCCACCAATAACGTTTACTAACATATAAGCGTCAAATTGCTCTTGCTTTAACAAGCGTTTCGCAATAGCTTCATCATAATCGTTAAAGGTATTTCCACTAATATTTATAGATCCGTTATCATTTGGTGTCACGTAATCAGCATCATTTAGAAGTTCTGGATCGGTCGTAAACGCACTAGAACGTTTTAAAGCACTAATATCAGTATAGGCATTAGAGAAGAAGTTACTAGTCACACCAATATTCCAATAGTCTGGATCTCTATATTCAAAACCTATTTGATAAGCGCGTTCTGGTCCACCCGCAATGTGGTAGTTTTTTAATGCTGTTGTACCATCCCCATAGGTTAATCGGTCAATGCTTCTTGGACCTAATTCTGCGTAGGTATAATATAGGTTTGGATTATTCGCGAATGTATATTGACCTATTGAAGCGGCACCTTTTAATTTAATGGTAGGTGTAATTTGAGCTTCAATACCAAATTCTGCACCAATATGACGTTTTTCTATGTTGGATTGCACTTCTTGTAAAAAGTTGTTTCCAGCACTCTCCGCAAAGAAAAATCCGATATCTGTACCATTTTGGAAACCGCTATAGAAACCAGTTAGACGTGCTTTTACAATTTGTGATCTAAAAATATAACTCGCGTCAATAGATTGAATCGATTCACTTTCTAAACCATATACAACTTGATTGCTCTGTCTAGCATTGCCAAAAGAATTTCTAATCGTAGGTGCTTTTGTAAAGTAACTTGCATTAACATCGATAAGATGCTTACCAGTAACTTTATAGGTAAATCCACCTTTAAGCCCAAAGTTTGAGAAATCTAATTTTTCACCTTTACCATAAGAATTAAAATCGCCCTCACCTGAAAAATATCCGTTTTCGTACAACCCATTTCTTTGATAGGTGGTTTGAGAAAAATTAGCTCCAACATAAAAATCTACTTTGTTATATTTAAATTGGACTTGAGCAAAAGTACGGATCACATCAGCGTCAATTTGGTAATTGTATTTATAACGATCACCTTCAGTAGCAATTCTGTTTGGGGTTCTTATATTACTTTGTGCTAAGTTATCTAATACTCCAATACCTTCACCGTCTTCAGCTTCAGCAAAAGAATCAATGTCTAAATAACCAGTACCCCCAAGTAAATCTTCGATACGTGCATAATTTTCACTCTTTAAATGCCTGTAATTAGCCGAAGCATTTAATCTAATATTATCTGCTAATTCAGCATCAAGTATAGAATTAATACTTATTTGAGAATCTTCCATGACATCAGATTGTAAAGCATAAATTGAATTCCCGCCATCACCTCTAACAGTTGCATTCCCTGTATAAAGATTATTCCAATTTAATTGGCCGTCATTTACAAATTGTTCTTGTGCTAAGTACGCTAGTTGGTAATCGTAAGCTGTTGGGTTAGGGTCTTGTAAAAAGAAACTAGGTAAATTTTGATAGTACTCTGGTGTTGGATTTCTTGCACCACCTAAGTACGCGTTTTCACCATTAATCTCTACTAACCGCGATCCATTGTTGTCTATTCTTGTATTTGCAATTTCACCAAATTGGTAAGCTACATTAGTGTTTAATCTTATTTTAGAAGAGATTTCCCAAAAATGGTTTAACATTAAAATAGGTTCTTCAATTTTTCTAATTCTAGAATTCCTTAATTCACCATTTATTTCACCCCAAAACGGATTGTATTTACGGTCTTTAAGGTTAAAAACTTCTTGTGTTATAGCCGTAGAACGACCCCGTCTATTTTGTGCGTAAACCCCAGCGAAGTTAATGCTGTGTTTTTCGTTAATCTGTTTTTCAATAGCTATAAAAAAAGAATTAGAATCATATAAGGTTCCATCTATAAAACCGTTGTCTCCATAGCGTCGAGATCCTAAAACAGAATATGACCATCCCCCTTTTAATAACCCAGAACTATAGCTAGCCATTGCCCTTCCGGTATAACTTCGGTTGGCAGAAGCATAAGAAATACGACCACCTTTTCTGTATTTTGAAGCGCGCATCACAATGTTGTTTGTACCAGCTAAATCACCAAATGTATAGTCATTTGCAGACATTCCCATCGAGAATTCTTGGTTCCGTTGTACATCATTTACCCCTCCCCAATTTCCCCATTGGGGTCTTCCGTTAAATTGCTTATTCATCTCAATACCATTAATAAGTACTTTGCCATTGGCATTGTCTAGACCTCTTGGTCTAAAGAATGTTGCACTAAAATCGTAAGCTGCTGCAGTAAGAAACGCATCTTTAGAGGCTTGCAGTAAACCAGAGATATTATCGGTTAAACCATCATCTTCACTATTTAAATTAGCATCTGAAATAGAAATAACAAATAAATCCTTTTTATCGCTTTGGTCATAGTCTAAGGTCATACCGCTGATATCAACAGTCTTGCCTTCGTTTATTATGATTGGATAACGTTTTGTCACATATTCTAATTTCTCGACCTTTAAAACATGTTCACCAAGGGGCACATTTTTAGTAAAGCTGAATTCTCCCTTAGCATCTGTTTTAGCCCTTTGTTGAGTTTCTTCAATAGTAATGGATACATTAGGAATTGGTTCTCCTGTAATTCCGTCAAAAACACTCCCTTTAACAATAGTTTGCTGTGCAAAAGTTGTTAAAGAAAAAGCTATTCCGAACAGAAAGAGTGAAAAACTTTTTTTCATGCCTAATTATGAAATTATTTATCCTTTTAGTCTCAATACTAGTTGTTTAAGACTAACAAATGTAAATTATTTATAATAAAGACATACTTTTGGAAAGCAACTTGCCAAGGATATAAGAATTAGATAATACGCTATTATGAAATTATTAAAACCGCTTTTTGTTTTACTCGCATTACTATCTATCTCAAATGTATCGTCTCAAGAAGAAAAACGGTTTAAAATACATACTGTGGCATTTTATAATCTAGAAAATTTATTTGATACGATTAACGATCCCCTAAAATATGATGAGGCTAGTCCAATGATGGAACTAAAGGCAAATCGTTCTGAAGTTTATAATAAGAAAATTAAGAATATGGCTCATGTTGTCGCTAATATTGGTAGCGATAAAGCAAATAATTCACCTGCTATAATTGGGGTGTGTGAAATTGAAAACAGAAAAGTTTTAGAGGACCTAGTTAATGATCCTTTATTACTTGCAAAAGATTATGGAATTATTCATTTCGATGGGCCAGACCGGCGGAGTATAGATGTTGCTTTCTTATATCAAAAAGCGGTGTTTAAGCCAATAAATTCGAGTCCACACGAACTACTTATTTATGATGATTTAACTCGGAAAAGAGTATTTACGAGAGATCAATTATTGGTGAGTGGAAAATTAGATGGCGATTTAATTCATGTTTTAGTAAATCACTGGCCTTCTAGAAGTGGAGGCGAAGCCAATAGCCGATCAAAAAGAGTTGGTGCAGCAAGATTAAATAAACGCATTATTGATTCTATTCAATCTGTGGATCCTTATGCTAAGATTATTACGATGGGAGATTTAAACGATGATCCAACCAATGATAGTGTAAAGAAAATCTTAAAGGCTAAAAAGAACAAGGGAGACGTACCATTGAAAGGTATTTATAATCCTTTTGAAAAAATGTTTACTGAGAAGGGTTATGGAACAACAGCCTATAGAGATGCCTGGAGTTTGTTTGATCAAATTATGATAACGCAACCTTTGTTAGATCGGGATTACTCATCTTATAGGTTTTGGTTGGCAGGTATTTATAACAAAGCGTATTTAACAAATAAACGAGGACGCTACAAAGGCTATCCTTTTAGAAGTTTTGGAGATGGTGGTTTTACAAATGGCTTTAGTGATCATTTTCCGGTATATATCTATCTTATTAAAGAAGTGAAAAGCGAAGATCAAAAAACAGAAAATTAGAAGTCGGTTTTAAGATATAAAAAAAGTGTCTAGAATTATTTCTAGACACTTTTTTATGTTTAATAGTTTGAATTTAAAACCAAAGGTTCCAAGGAATCATATATAGCACTAGAGCTAAAGCTATGGAGTAAAAAATAGCCAACATTTTAAATTTAGGTTTAGAAACAAGTTTCTTTTTGTGTTTAGAATAGCCAATAGTGACTAAAGCCACAGCTATTATCATTGTTGTTGGATGTTCAACAGCTAATTTCCTTAAACCGGCATTCTTCATGACTTCACTAATACTGTTTTCATCAAAATAACCTTTAGTAAAGTAAAGTATAATGCCAATTAATAACTGAATATGCATTGTAATTAATGCAAATAATGAAATTCTAAAATCTTTAGCATCAAATTCCTTATCGCCAAAAAATTTAAAAAGGGCATTACCTGTTGCTAAAACCAAAACAACTAAGACTAAATAAGCCCAATATGAGTGTAAAAATTGAATCATTTTTTATATTTTGATTAGTTAATTTATATATGCAAAAGTAAGGATTTGAGTATTAAGGCATCAATCTGAAATTGTTATTTTATGTTTTATTTCGTTTCCTATTTCGTCAATAACTGTAATAATGTGTTTTCGTTGTTTTGGAATTATTGCTAGATCATGAATGTCCTTTGGGCCAGCAACATACAAATTATCAATAAACCAATAAAGTTCTAATTCGGGTTTAGAATGTGCTACTTTAAGAACTAAATCATTGGTGTTGCCATCAAAAGCTTTAGGTAAATAAATAGTGCTTTGCTGAATTGGGTATATAAATCCCATTGAGATACCTGAAGATGCTTTACAGTCATTTCTGAACGAAGGTAGTTCTTTATAATAGGGGTTTTTTAGTTGTAAAATAATAGACTTATAAAGGAGGTAGAATACAAGTTTTAAATTTATCAGGACTAATAGCGCTCTCAATACACCTCCATTGAGCATTGTTTAAAGTATTTGGTCTCAGTCATTCGTTCGACCTACTTATTGATCACTTTAACTGTTAAATTATTGGATAATTGATCAGGTAAGCAGAAATAAGGAGCAATAATGAAGCTAAAAATAAATACAGGTTTATTTTTTTTACTTAAAACGTCTAATATAACTATACATTTACCATACAAAGTTATTTTTTAGGACCTTATGAACGAATATCTAAAGTCATTACATTAATTTATGTATAGTCGTACGAAACACTTTCCTAGATCTTAAAATAGCCATAATTTTTTGTATGTCTCTTGCTTCAAGTGATATACATGCGCAGCTCGGATTCCATCAAGGAAATTTGGGTAATCCTATTTTACTGAATATTTTGGTGCAACTCCCAGTTTCGCTGTTCAATATTTGGATTTACCATCATCATCATCGCCTTTAGGTGGCACTATAAACTACAGTTTGAGATCTGGTGCAATCGGAGAAGGAGATTATCATGTTACAAAAGGATCAAATGCTTGCTTCCGCCCTTAGGATTGGCATTAAATAAGGATTCATAGAGGTGATACAAACGGAAGACTGTTAGCGGCTAATGCAAGTACTAGTCCATGAGATTTTTTTAATATTAAAATTGGAGGACTTTGTGAAAAAACAGCTTATGAGTTTTCATTTTCACTGCTTAATTTGTCCCTGCAAGTCGGGATAGGTGGTCCTTCAGTCATACAACCTAATGTAAGATTTTGAATAAAACGATGGTATGCCTAATGTCTTGGTTTTAACTGAATCTAATGATGAAGATATTATGGGATTAAGTGATGAACATCCCGTCTTTTATTTTTATTAGAATCAAAGAGAGTTGGTGGTTTTTTCGCAAACACCATTATCTAAGGGGCTAGACTCAGCTTCAAGTTACACTACAAGTATTTTGTGTTTTGAAACAGCTAATACTAAATTTTATGCTGTGGATGTTATAGGGAGCATTGATGTGCCGAAAACCTGAGAGTTGGATACTGTATTTATCATTAAAAAACAAGTAAACACAATGGTCCTTGGGGATTTAATTGTCCCTTTTGAATCTCAATAGTTAGGAGATATAAAAAAAAATATTAATCATGCTTTTAATGAAAATTAAAGGGTTTTAGAGAAACTTGGTTTTAGAATTTTCCTACACTTTCTTTAGATTATATATGGGTTTCCGAAGCTTTAGAAGGTCTTGAAACTACAAAATCAGGAACCTTAAAAAGTGAGGATTGTATGGTTATAACTTTTATTAGAAAATTGGTTATTTGTCTTCATTTTTATAAAGAGACCGATTTCAATTAGGCAAAATGGACTCACCTGATAACTTATAAAAAACACGTCTAAGTCATTGATTTTTAGAAGCTAGAATTTGAATACGTTCTACATTGGTGATAGATGATGTGTTTGTAAGTCTTTTCATGACGGTAGTCTGTAATCGAGACCTAAAAGTTGTTATTATGGTACTGTATAGTATTTGTATGGGTGGGTATTAGGTTTAATGACTAATAATACTGTAATATAGGCATCCTTAATTACTGTAATATAGTCACTGATAACAAAATAAAGAACAAAAGAACAATTGACCATTAAGAATATTGTTATTTCAGGATTTATTTATCATGTTTTTTGAGTTTTGAAATACACGCTCAAGCCTGTCAAGGAAATTCGGGAGATCCAATTTTTACAGAACCCAAATTGGATCACCTTATTTGTTACGTTCACCAATCTTTTGAAAAACAAATCAAATGTTTAGATACCTTATAGTATTATTTTTAATCTTACTAACGGATTTTTCCTTTGGGCAGGTTGTTTTGACTCAGGACGAGAGTAATGCTACAATAGGGCTTGATAGAAAAGCTTTTCTTGGTTTAGGGGATACTTCTGATCACAGCGATGGTTATGCCCATGATTTCACATTACCGGCAAGGACAAACCCTTGTCAACAGATTACGGGCATAACAGTGGAGATAAATCTTACAAACTACACGTATAATGGTCCTTGCCCCCATGATACAACCTATTACAATCTGTTTTATGGATGTAATCCATACACTGGAGGTGCTACCTGTTTGCCGGCGACTAGTTTGCTTGCGGAACCTAATTTCGCCCCTAATGCAGCCCCTCCGGTATTTAATTTTGTGAACGGTTTTGATTTTGGAGAGAATTTAAGTATTGATATAATACCTGTCTCTAATCCTGGTTGCAATGCTGTGGCTAATGGTCATATTAGTCACGAATATACCATAACGGTTACTGTTACAGTTACAGACACAACAATTGCACAACCACCAGTAGTAGACTGTTGGGATACTTTCGTCTTCAATACAACAACATGCGTTTGGGAAAACACAGGCACACCGCCCGTTCAACCACCAGTAGTAGACTGTTGGGATACTTTCGTGTTCAACGCGGCAACA
>RCNB010001714.1_pt1 | contig 13685 bp, 11 predicted proteins | sample 2041321 | NCBI WGS metagenome assembly RCNB01 (sample SAMN09708232, study PRJNA481090) | Marine sediment metagenome, whole genome shotgun sequencing project. | reverse complement strand
AGCGAGCATGAGTGCCAGACTGAGACGAGTGTTGCGACCTAGCTCAGGTATTGATGTAGCCATGCTGCGCGCTCCGCTTTGTTGTTATCACAGAGTATTTCAAAGGAGGCCTCGCCGCGCAATATCATGCCGGCGAATATGACAGCAAAGAGGCGCAGCAAATCAGTACTCCTGGTCAAGCATCAGTTGCATCAGTTCTTCTGCGAACACTTTCGCGGCAGCGCGAGTGACGTTGCGATCCGTCTCGTCGCCAACCTCGAAGGTTACGGCCGGAATACCGTATCGCTCATAAATGTAGTTTTTGCCGATGGCCATGCTTGTTGCCGGACCCTGGGTAAGTTCGAACGGATAATCTTGTGTCCGTGACCGCGCTGCTTCGAGCCATGTCGCGATGAAATCCGGTGGGCGAGTAACGTCAGGAAGCGCATAAAAGACGTTTTCCTCGGTTGAGTGAAAGTCGATGAACATGCGTATCTTGCTGTCGCTCGCATCCAGATCCTCGAGCAGGTCGGCTACTAGCTGGGTTTCCGGCTGAGTAAACGGCCCCCAGTCGCGGTTGAGATCAACGCCGCCAAGATTGTGCCGCCAGTTGCCACCAACGACACCGTCGGGGTTTAGCAGTGGAATTGCGATAACGCGAAAGCGAGCCCGAAATTGCTGCGCAAGATCGCTGTCGCCAAAAACAGTCTCTGTAAAAGCGAAGAACGCGAATGCGCCGGAGACTTCAGGCGGGTGTTGCCTGCCGACAAGAAACAAAACTTCTCTCGACGCTGCGTTACTGTCGAAAGCGTGAATCGGTAAGCCTGCCGTTGAGTTGCCGAGAACTATGATGGGCATGTCCGCGACCTTCGCAGTCTTGCGATTCCAGGCGTCGTAAATAGTTGGCGTAATGAGCTCTTGCCCGGCCACCCAGACAGGATCAGAGGTGAGGTCGATCTCGAATTCGGCACTTCGTCCGTTGGCAGAGGAGACCACGTGCTGCCGATCGAGACGAGTCCAGTGCAGACCGTCCTTGCTCACTTTAGGCCAGTAACGATGATGACCCCCGCTGTAGCGCAGGGATATTTTTGCGGTCATCGGAGTGTTAGGCGAAAGTTTGAATGCGTACCAGGGGCTGTTATTAATCTTGCCACTGCTCTCTGGAAGAATATCGAGGCGAACATGGTTGTCAGAGAGCACCGTACACGTGCCTCGACGGGCACCACTGAAGCCGTCGACGACACTGAATGCCGGAGTTTCGCAAACTTCCCCGGCGGGAAATGTGGGTGCATTGGTTGCGCAGGACGCGAATAGTATCGCGACTGCACAAACCGTCAGAACTCGAAACGATTGCAGCACTGGTCGTGCCTCCTAATGTGTTCGTGCGACCGCTTGCGCGGCTTCGTATCCCGTGGAGCAGGCGAGTGTCCAGCCGAGCATGCCATGACCCGTGTTCAAAAACAGTCCGCGGATGCCCGTTGCGCCAACTAGGGGTTGCCCATTCGGGGTCATTGGCCGGAAGCCACCCCAGGCGCGGACATCCTCGGAGTCGTAACTGGCGGCGTCGGGGGCGACCCGTTTCGCCAGCTCAAGCAACGAGCGAGTTCGCTCGTTATCCGCGCTCGTGTCAAAGCCTGCGAAATCTGCGAAACCCGCAATGCGTATGAAGCCATCGATGTTACTGAACACGATGCGATGTTTGAGTATTGTCACGCTCACCGATGGTGACGCCTCGCCGGACGGTAAAGTGATGCTGTAGCCACGCATCGGATAGATGTGTGGATTGATTCCGATCGTCCGCAACAAACGGCCACTCCAGGCTCCCATGCAAACGACAACCGCATCGGCTTCGATCGTGTCATCGTCAACGACAACGGCATGAGCACGACCGCGCTTCACAACGATTGTTTTCGCGGTAGAAGAGAGCTGGAACGTCACCAGGCCATCCTCTTCGAGCCACTTTCCAAGCCCGGTTGTAAACTTCAGTGAGTCCGCGACCTCGTCGTTTTGGGAGTAAACAGCGGCGATGAATTGTTCGCTAATGTGCTCGAGTGCTGGCTCGATTGTGATTACTTCGGCGCGCGCCAGAATCCTGGTATCGCTACCGTGCGCATTCTTGAGGCGGCTGCGCGCTGTTGCCGCTTTGAGTTCAACCTCGTCACTCAGGAGAACAAGTTTTCCCGCCCGGCGATGCGAAAATTCGAAAGGCGCGCGCTCACGTAGCTCGGTCATGAGTTCGGCGGAGCGCATCGCGGTCTTAAGCGCAGCAACGGTATTGTGTTCGGCGCGTTTTGTTGTGCACTGGCCGAGGAACCGGAGGCCCCAACTCATGAGCCCTGGTGTAAGGCGCACACTCGTACCCGGATCCCGCCCAAGCAATATGCCCGGGATGCTTGCCAGGAACTCGGGTTTGGCCAATGCATCGGTAAAGCTGTACGAGAGTTGTCCGGCATTGGCAAAGCTCGCGCCGTCACCAACGTCGCTCGCGCGATCGATGACCGTCACCCGGCAGCCCATTTGTGACAAGTAGTAGGCGGTCGTAGTGCCGACGACGCCTGCGCCAAGGACGATAACGTGCATCTGGAATCTCTTGAGGAGAATGCCATCGATACTACTGAGCGCGACGACAGCGTCTCAAATGATCATTGTTCGTGTACCCATAACTTCGGGCTATGGGCTTAGCTAGGCGTGGCGAGAAAATCGTTGATAACTGCACCCAGGTGTTTGATGAATTTCCTGGCGATAATCGATAGCGGCGCGTCGCCAAGGTGCAGTGCCTTGATATCGAATTCCAGCGCTGGCTCTAATGCGAAAATAACGACACCGTCGGCCGCGTTTGATTGCGCCGTTATTGAATCGACGATGGTCACGCCGGCACCACAGGCCACCAGTGTCTTGGCAACATGATAAGTCTCCGACCATGCGACGACGTTCAGGTCAGTATTGCTTGACGCTATATAAGCAGAGAGCGAGCGGCCGAGCGGGCCTCGACTGTTCAAGGCGATGAACGGCTGTTCCTTGAGGTCGTCTACTGACAGTGTCGACCGGCCATTGAACGTTGCTGCATCGTGCGCGAGGACAACGAAATGCCCGGTAGCGAGCTTCTTTTCTTCAATGCCCGGGTTGGAGACAGGGTCAAACGCCAGGCCGATATCTATGCGAGATTCCAACAGCGCGTCTGAAATCTCGTCAAGGTGCAGTGTTTCAAGCTCGAAAACCGTATCGGCGTGATCGTGTCTAAAGGACACGACCGCCTTTGGCAGTACTTCGAGACCGAATGCAGGTGTGCTTGCGACGCGGATGCGCCCGGCGCTGCCTGCCTTGAGGTTTTTTGCAACGTGGCGCAGGCGATCGACATCCTGATACACATCGGCAACGTGGCTGAATAGTTGATGCGCTTCCGGTGTCGGGATCAGTTTGCCCTTTACCCGATCGAAGAGCCGATAACCAAGTTGCTGTTCCGCATGGGCAAGTACTTTGGAAACCGACGGCTGCGAAACGTTGAGCTTCGCAGCGGCGTTGGTCATAGAGCCGCAGCTGTAAATCGCATGAAAAACTTCTATCTGACGCAGTCGCATAGTTCCCCCAGGCAATAGTATAACCTGCGGTTATGGACTCGCGCATGAATCGACTTCGGCCTTCGGCCAGACGATGGCACACTGTCGCAATGAGACTATTTCTTCTTGCAGCACTATGCATGGCATCGGGTGGGACCTTCGCTGAATCGTTGCCCGACAGCCTGGTGGTCACAGGGCGCATCGTTGACGAGGCTCGTGCGCCGATTTTTAACGCGGTGGTATCGATTAATGCACGACCGGCCGTCGTGAACGAAAACGGCGAGTATCAGTTTGTTGTTGATTCGGCCGAACCGCTGCTGATCGACATCAGTGCGGATGGCTACTATCGAGTGGTGCATACAGTGCACCGATCCGATTTCACTGGCGGTAGCCAGCAGTTTGCTGACGTCGAGCTTGTTCGCAAGACGTCGCAACGACGGATGCTGGTATTTGCTGGCGACACAATGCTGGCGCGGCGTTATTTCGAACCTCGTGCCGGCGAGCCTGTACTCGTTCGTAGTGACCACATAACCCAGGACGGGCAAAACCTCCTGCGCACGATAAAGCCATACATCGAGTTGGCCGACTTCGCGTCAGTGAACCATGAAACGCAACTTTCGTCGGGCAAGCTCAAACAGCCCTTGCCGAAGTCAGTAACGTTCTATTCGCCAACTGAACTCGCATCGATCTTGCGCTGGGCTGGTTTCGATTACGTTGCGCTTGGCAATAACCACACCTGGGACTATCAGGAAAAAGGGCTTGCATCGACAACGAGGGCGCTTGACGAGGCGGAGCTGGCATATTCCGGCGCGGGCATCGACGAAGCTGAGGCCCGGCAGCCGCATATGGCGCAACTCGGTGGTCAATCGTACGGCTTCCTGAGCTATGTTGGCTGGGCTGGCACGTTCTCACCGAGCCAGGCCGCAAAAGGGAAAAAGGGCGGCGCTGCGCTGGGCGGCAGCGCTATTTTCAAAGAGGACCTGCGAAAGATTCCAGGCTCGACCGTATCGGTATTGCAGTATCACAGCGGCCTGGAATATTCGGAGGCGCCGGCCATGAGTGAGCGCATGCGGCTCCGGGAGGCTGTTGACCAGGGCGCTGACCTTGCGCTCGGCCACCACCCACACGTGATTCAGGGTTTTGAGGTTTATCGGAACCGTCTCGTTGCATACTCGCTCGGTAATTTCCTGTTCGACCAATACCACTACACCACGCAGCTTGGCATGCTGCTTTACGTGTGGATGGATGGCGAGGAGTTGCACCGGGCCGAAGTCGTGCCGATGAATATCAATGGCTACGTGCCGACACCCGCGACGGGCAGGTTTCGTTTCTCGGTGCTTAATCGGCTTGCGCGATTGTCACGCCCCTACAACACCTGCCTGCGTGAGAATGGCGCCCATGCAATCATAGAATCGTGTGGCAAAGGTGCAGCGAGTGATTTGCAAGTCGTTGACATCGGCGGTATCGAGACTAAAAAAGAGCCGGTGCATCTCAGTGAATTGGGATTGTCCCCACTTAATCCAGCCGCGTTCAAATCCGAAGGTCAAATGTATCGCCTTGGCACGGACATCTTGCACGGTGGCGATTTCGAGCACTCCGGTCTGTACGGCACGTCTGACAGGGCGTGGATTCAGAACAAGGCTATTTCGATTAGTAATGACGCTTCTCGCGTGTTGCGAATACGAGTGCCACAAAATGAAGTCACGCGTACCGGCATGAAAGTGTTTGAGCGCACCTTTACGCCATCGAACCCGACGACGGTTAGAGGGCGAATTCACACGGATGGCGCAGCGTCCGTGAAATTCTCTTTGCAGCGACGCCGGATGGACGATGAGCTGAGCGAGGCGCTCGATTCTGGCCCAACAAAGGCCGTCGGTGGACTGCGAGTGGCACATGCCGGTTGGCATGATTTCTCATTCGATTTTGATCAGCCACGTATCTCGACGCGATCGGTTCGGCTGCTTGTCGATGTCCGGGACGACTCCGGGCGCAGTGACGGAACGACTGTGCTGTTTGACGAGCTGGCTTGGGTTGAGTGGCGAACACCCTGGCTGGGCGGCGGCGATGCAGCGCCTGACGCTCCCTTTGCAACACACGTACAGTTTGGTTCGAGCCTATAGACAAGGGCTATAGGTTTAGGTAACGATGCTATTGGCTACGTCTTGCATGCGTTGTTAGCTTTGGACGAAGTCGCAGATTGCACTTAAAAGAATAGTTTGAGGGGGAAGATGATGAGCAATTTACAGCAATGGCTTCGCAGCCATAATCGTTCGTGGTTGGTCGCAGCGGGCGCAGCGTTATTTGCGCTGGCAAGCGGCAATGCTATTGCGCAGTCCGAGGACGACGCAGATGAGGAGCTGGTCGACGAGATCACCGTTACCGGCTCGCAAATTAAGGGCGCAAGAATCAACGACGCCTTAGCCGTGTCGGTCTTTACTAGCGAAGACATCGAAATCCTGGGCGTCGAGTCCGGCGATGAGCTTCTGGACATGATCCCCGAGATGGGCCAGAACTTTTTTAGTGAGGCTGATACTGCTGGCAGCGTAAACGCGGCACGTGGCGATGTCGGCGCAATCAACCTGCGCAACATGGGCACGGGTAACACACTCGTTCTCCTGAACGGCCGGCGTCTTGTCAACATGGCTAGTTACCAGACCGAGCGAGTCGGTGGCAGCCTGGTTCCGGTAAATTCAGTGAACTCGAATCACATTCCGGTATTTGGTGTGGACAGAGTAGAGATCCTTCGTGATGGCGCATCGGCAATTTACGGTGCGGATGCGGTTGCAGGTGTTATCAACACAGTTCTCAAGGACGATTTTGAAGGTCTCACCATTCGGGCGCGTTACAGCGACTACGACAATCTTCCGCGCAGCGCCGAGTCTCTCTCGGTGGAATGGGGCGAGAATTTTAATGGCGGTGCAACGCACGTCGGCATATTTGGCAGGTACTATCAGCGCGATCGCGTTAACTCACAGGATGATCCGCGCTGGGCAAATTCGGATTTCCGCTATCGCTTCCCGGCGGATTCGCCGTACGCGACCAGTACTCGTTTCAGGAACGACAGCGCCAATTCGCTGTGGGGACAGTTCGACGTAGTATCCAGCCTGGGCAGCACCCACAGTCTGCGGACAAACGATGTCACCGACAGTAGTGGTGAGTTTGAACTCTTTCCAAGCGGTGATCCGAACTGCGCAGGCGGCTTCGACCTCAACAATGGCAATTGCCTGCATGAGGACGGACAGGGAACGGTTCGCTACAACCTCAACGATAACCGTGACCTTGCCTCAGAGTTAGAGCGGACTACGGTGTTCGCTTACTTCAATCACGAGATGGATTCCGGTCTCGAGATGTTCGGTGATGTCTATTTCTACTCCTCGACGACCAATCGGACCAACACGCCTATAACCGACCTGACTGCCGCTCCGCTTCGGGTTGGCGCTTCGAATTACTACAATCCGCTCGGCCCTCTCGGCTCGCCGAGTCGCGTGCTGGATCCCGCTGTTTACGTGGATGTGCCCGACGAAGGCTATGAACTGAACATGGACCTCTACCGCTTTGCTGAGTATCCGCGCATTGTCGACAATGACGGCGACGCAGCTCGCGTGCTCTTCGGTCTGCGCGGCACTACTGGCGACTGGGACTGGGAGTCGGCCGTCACCTGGTCGGAAGCGACGCGTGACGACATCACGCACAACCGGCTGTCAAACACATTACTCACAGCAGCGCTGTTCGATCCGACACCGGCTGCATACAACCCGTTCAGTGCCGGTGTTGACTCGAATCTCGAGCAAGCGCTGATCGACATTTATCGCGAAGGCAAGTCGGACCTTTCGATGTTCGACGTCAAGTTCTCAAACCCGGAACTTTTCCAGATGCCGGCTGGTCCGGCAGCATTTCTCGCCGGCTTTGAGTACCGCCGTGAATCATTCGATGACGATCGCGATCCACGCCTCGACGGCACGATCAGGTTCATGCGGGATCCGGACCTGGATGGCGTCTTTGATGTAGAGGGTGACTTCGAGGGCGACACCTATCCTTTGACCTCGGATGTCGTTGGCGCGAGCCCGACTCCCGATGGCAGCGGCGATCGCACGACGAACTCGCTGTTCACCGAGTTGCAGCTACCGCTACTCGACACGCTTGATGTGCAACTGGCCTTGCGCTACGAGGACTTTGACGACATCGGCGATACGACCGTCGGTAAAGTGGCATTCGGCTGGCGGCCCGTCGACCAGATACTCTTCCGCGGCTCGTGGTCCGAGGCGTTCCGGGCGCCAAACCTGATCACGATCAATGAACAGTTCGTTGCGCGCTCGAATACTCTGAACGACTATTTCTGCTTTTACGGCGAAGATCAGGGAACGCTAGCTGAGGATTGTGACTACAGCATTCAACGACAGGCGACGGGTAGTAAAGATCTCGTCCCCGAGGAGTCCACGAATACGTCGATCGGTATCGTGATCGACCCCGTCGAGAACCTCTCGTTCACGCTCGACTTCTGGTCGATCGAAAAGACGGGCACGATTGGCCTGTTCGGCGAGGAAAACCACATTCTGTATGACCTCGTGCTGCGGCTAGAGGCTGGCATAAGCGATTGCGCAAATGTGCAGGGCAACCCTGCGGTTGTCCGTCGTGATTATGATGTCACTGATACGGATCTGGTTGATGGATACCTGGCTGCAGGTCTTTGTCCTGCCGGCAGTGTTGATTATGTGTCGGACAAATACACCAATCTCGATACGCGAAGCCTGAGGGGCTACGACATCGGTGCCTATTACGACGTCGATACTTCGCTTGGCAGTTTCTATTTCCGTTATAACGGCTCGTTCTACACGGAGTTCAAGCAAACGGCGACGGGTGACTTGTCTAGGACCGTCGAAGCCGCGAAGGAAGCTGATCCGACGATTACGTACCCGATTAGAGGGCTTGGCGACCTTCTGGGCATCGACGGCAACCAGGAGAACCGGCATTCTGCCAGCGCGACCTGGTCCAGGGGCGATTTGGCGACTTCTTTGTCGGGCTTTCGAATCAGTGGGTTCAACCAGATACTGAGTAATGGTGACCCGTTCTACATTCCCTCGATGACAACTTACAATCTGAAGTTTGACTATTCCTTTGACATCGGTGAAACGGACATGCGGTTCCGAATTGGCGCCAACAACATTACCGACGAAAGGGCGCCCATTGCGGACGAGTCCTATGGCTTCGCCAAGGATGCCCACCGCGACTGGGGTCGCTACGTCTACGTGGACCTCAGGTTCAGGCTATAGCACTAGCTAACCCACAGGACGAGAAAAGGGGAGCCTGGCTCCCCTTTTTTTGGCATGCTGATCCAATGAAAATTACGACACTGTTACTGCTTGCACTGGCATTCGCGCCATCCGCGCAAGCGATCGGGGGCGAGCCGGACAAGGTGCTGTTCGTTGGCAACAGCTTCACGTACTACAACAACGGGCTACACAAACACTATGAAGCCATCGTGGAGTCAGCGAATGGCTTGCTTGACTCGCGCATCATGACGATTTCGAGTGGGCATCTTCGGGAGCATATTGCCGGTTTGCCGTCGTTGGCGGCGTCGGACAAATGGGATGTCATCGTGTTGCAAGGGTATAGCAAGGGTCCGATTGGTGACGACACCGCCAGGGCATTTCGCAAAGCTGCGAAGCAGCTCGTGCGGGTCATCAGGCGCAACGACGCGAAGCCGGCCTTCTTCATGACCTGGGCATATATTGATGAACCAGAGATGACCGCCCTGCTGGATGACGCCTACACGAGCATTGGCAAAAAGCTCGACGCGCAGGTCGTTCCGGTTGGTCTTGCCTTCGAGCGTGCGATTCAGCAGCGGCCTGACCTGAAACTCAGGATAGCCGATCGCAAGCACCCGACGCTTGCGGGCACTTACCTGGCGGCGTGCACTTTCTACGCGGCGCTGCACCAGCAGAATCCGGAGGGACTCAGCTACACGGCGGGCCTGGATCCGGACGACGCAGCCTTTCTGCAGCGTGTCGCTTGGGACACGGCCGAGGAATATTCCGCGCGCAATACGTTTTAAATTAGTAAAGACTAATTAATGGACGTCTAATGTAGTATCGCCTATTATGAACGCTGAGATAAATTCATTGTCGGGGAACCGGTCGAATGAATGCAGAAAAAACGACTAATAAACAAAAACTTATCCAATATACAGCGGATCAGATGGGCGAACACGCTGCGGACGCCGCCAGTCTTATGAAGGCGCTCGGCAACGAAAGCCGGCTCATGATTTTGTGCATGCTGGCCGATGGCGAGCGTTCCGTGGGTGACCTCAACGCGTCAATTCCGCTGAGTCAGTCGGCACTTTCTCAACAACTCGCGCGCCTGCGCCAACAGGAACTGGTTACGACGCGGCGCGAATCCCAGACTATTTACTATTCGCTGGCCGAAGGGCCGGCGGACCGGATCATTCGCGAGTTGCACGATATCTATTGCGGAACAGGCGCGGCCGGGAACAAGGAGAAACACTAATGGACGTTGGATTCGGATTTGGCAAAAGCGTTGAGATGGATTTTGATGCCGCGATCGAGAAGGTGACAACAGACTTGCAGGCTGAAGGCTTTGGTGTTTTGTCAGACATTGATGTTGCGGCAAAGATGAAGGAGAAGCTCAACGAAGACATGCCGCGCTATCGGATCCTCGGTGCCTGCAATCCGGCCCTCGCTCTCAAAGCGATAAACGCAGTTCCAGACATAGGACTTTTACTGCCCTGCAACGTCCTGGTCCGTGAGGACGACGAAGGTGCGGTCTCGGTCAGCTTTATGGACCCACAAAGCGTCTTGTCGCTCGTTGATGATCCGGGCGTCGAGCCATTGGCAGCGGAAGTGAAGGCAAGGCTGGAGCGCGTGCTCGCCGCTTTGTAACTTAAGAGTTTCTAGCCCGATGCGTTTTGTGCGTCGTGCTTCAAACGCATAACCCGACCGCGACTGACGTAGAGCAGGTCGCTGATTTTCAGCACCAGTGAGTTTTCGTATTTGTCGAGCTGTCCGTCGGCGTAGGCAATTTGCCAAAGCAATCCAATGATGCGCGCCTTTTCCTCTTCACTCAGGTGCTCGTGCAACAGCTGCGTAAACTCATGCACAGATACGAGTTCTTCCGCCTTCTCGCCCGCGATGTTCACAAGCTCTGCGGCTTGTTCCGGAGTCAGGTCGAAGTGAGCTTCGATAAGATTTAGAACCCGATCAAACTCCCGTTCATCGAAGACTTGGTCTGCGCGTGCAACATCGATCATGAGTACTGCGGTCGCCAGGCGCAAAGCTGCTTCACGATCCTCGATGCCGGCTTCGGTATCAACGGGTGACGAGATCGTCTCGATAACCTGAATGAAGAGTCTCTTTATCATTACTCGACATTAGCATTGATGAGGTAGAATACGCATCCTAAACATTGCACCCGTAGCTCGACCGGACAGAGCCCGGAGAGCCGGGACGTTGGAGTTCTGCTATTCGTACGACGACCATCATTTTGTGTGTGTTGCTGCTCGCAGCTTGTGCAAACCATGAGGGCACCTATGAGCCAGCGTGTGTCGCTTACGAAGGCGACAGAATTGAGCTGCGTGCGGGCCGTTTCGAATGGCAGCGATTTACCGATCAACGCACTGTAGACAGTGACGGTAATCTCGTCGAACCGTTTCCGGGGTACCCGAAAAGCGGCGCGTATAGCATTGATTCCGAGCGCCTGGAGTTTTTTACCAACGATGATGAACGCCTCGCGGACTGGTACCTGGTGAAACACGACGGCGAACACTATTTATTAAGCGGCGAACAACATGAAACCTTCCTCGACGCACACGAAATGCCGGATTGTTCTCTTCGCTTGACTCACCCTGGTACCTGACGATTTCCTCGCGGCTGCGCCGCAAATTTCCGAAACTGAGAACCAACGCTCACTATTTGAGCCGTTGTCGCTAATCGACGACTGCAACGACACAGTTTTTTGAGTGCTTTTTTGATTAGCTAGAGTACTGACAAATCATCGTCGCGGTGCTCGAATGTGTAACAAGAGTTCGAAAGTCATTGCAGTACTTTTCAGCTTTATCTTGCTGGTGTCTGCGCGTGCGGAAAACGGTTTTGACGTTGTTTACCAAGAGCCGCTGAATCAATTACAGATGGTGCACGCACCGTCCGCCGACCAGCAAAAACCCGGCGTCGCCACGCTCCGAAACCTCGCGTTCGAAGCTTACGGCAAACGTTTCGATATCAACCTTGAAGTAAACCACACGCTCCTTGATGCAGCTCAGCGAGGGTCTCTCGGTAGCGGTGTCGAAGTTTATCGCGGTGACATCAGCGGCATGCCGAACTCCTGGGTGCGCCTCGTTGTCGCAAATGATGCACCGCGGGGCGTGTTGTGGGATGGCAATGAATTGTGGGCAATCGAAGTCGTCGCCAGTGAAACAACCGGCAAAGAGACCCCTTTCATTTTTCGACTTGACGATTTGCAGATTACACCTGGTGCGCTGACATGTTCGCATGTCAGCATGGCAAGCAGCGCGGGCGAATTTGCGAAGGCAATGTTGGCGGGAGGATCGGCGGTTGTCGCACAAGGCCCCGGGGCGTCGTCCCAGATCGACTTTGCTGTCATCGCGGATTTCGAGTTCACGACAGACAAAGGTGCGAGTGTCGACACAGCACTGATATCGCGTATGAATATCGTTGACGGCATTTTCAGCGCACAACTCGGCGTGCAACTCAATGTAAATCGCATCGACACATATGCAACGAATAATGATCCTTTCAGCGACCAAACAGCGTCGAGTGTGCTGCTCGACGATCTGACAGACTTTCGATTCGCGACCCCGAGTCAGAACAGCAACGGACTGTCGCATCTGTTCACGGGCCGGGATCTTGACACCAGCACGGTCGGCATAGCGTACACCGGCGCATTGTGTAGTCAACGATATGGTGCGGGCCTGACTCAGGGCACTCATAGTGACGTCATGGACGGCCTGATCGCAGCACACGAAATCGGGCACAACTTCGGAGCGCCGCACGACGGCACTGCCGACTCGGCTTGCGAGTCTGAACCAGAGGATTTCCTTATGGCACCGCGGCTGAATGGCAGCGATACCTTTTCGGCGTGCAGTATCACGCAAATGCAGGACGACGTTAACAGGGCGTCGTGCATTTCGGCGATGCCGGGTACCGATGTCGCGATAGTTGCCGGTAGTCAGCCAGCCGCCGTGCTACTGGGAAACACCGCGACAATCACTTTTGAAGCGAATAGCATCGGAACGGCGACCATCAACAATGCAAACGTCGACGTGACGATACCGTCGGGTGCAACTCTGAGCTCGGCTTCCGCGACAATGGGTAACTGTACGAGTGGGGCTGGAAGTGCAAGCTGTGCGATTGGATCCATCGCGGCAGGGTCCGGCGTAACCGTGACCCTTACAGTGGTGGGCTCCGCTATCGGTAGCGCGGATTTCGGTGCGACCGTCACGGCTGATGTCGACGACAACGGCAACAACAATCAAGCGACGGTTCGGCTTACCGTCGACCCGGCAGTAGACCTGGTTTCCACGGCTGCAGCGCTTGTACAGATTTCGATGAACCAAAGCACGACTATTCGGCCCAGAGTCGAAAATCGTTCGTCGATTTCGGCAACGGGTGTCACGGTTACGGTGACACCGTCTGCAGGCATAAATCTAGACAGCGCCAGCTGGCCAGCGGGTAGTTGTAGTATTGCCGGCAATATTGCGACCTGCCAGGCAAGCAGCCTTGCGGCTCAGTCGAACGACTCACTGCAGATTGCTCTTACCGGCATTACCGAAGGCAGCCACTCCTATACGGTGGCCGTCGACGCCACTGAGAGTGACCGCGATACCGCCAATAATGATGCCAGCGGTCAGGTCAGCGTAGGTCCCGTTGCCAGTAACGACGATGGTGGCAGTGGATCATTGGGATGGCCTTCAGTGTTGCTGTTGTTCTTTGCTGGTTGGTGCGTGCGATGTCGATCATCAGCACTGCCATCGACAAAGCCCTGAGCGAAGCGGGACACATCCCGAAAGAGACGCTACAATCGGCGCCCGATCACCACAAAGCGCCCGTAGCTCAGCTGGATAGAGTACTGCCCTCCGAAGGCAGGGGTCACAGGTTCGAATCCTGTCGGGCGCGCCAT
>RCNB010001713.1_pt1 | contig 13685 bp, 11 predicted proteins | sample 2041321 | NCBI WGS metagenome assembly RCNB01 (sample SAMN09708232, study PRJNA481090) | Marine sediment metagenome, whole genome shotgun sequencing project. | reverse complement strand
CCTTTTAATTTTATTTTAACGAAAAAATCTTTTTTTTATTATTTTATGAATTCAATCTAGAGGGGTTAAGGCCCATTTTTTCGAATTAAAGTCATAAAGAGAATGATAGGCTATATTTTTATAATCAGTGCTTTTTTTTCCAAATATTTCGAATTCTACGCCATATTTCTCTAATTGTTCTTTTAGTAATTCAGTTATGAAATGATAGTATCCTAAACCAACGATAATCATGAAGAAATCATTGTAGGAATTCAAAATGATTCTAGAGTTAAAGATTGAAAATTTTTCGAGTATTTCCTTTGAGAGTTTTTCATCAGGATTTAGTTTTATTCTCACAACTAGTGTTTCAGCAAAAGTAAGATCAGCGACATTAATTCCTAAACGATAATCAATAAGACCTCGTTTCTTTGCTTGATTTTCTAAGCTTTTGAAGAATGCTACACTCTCAGTTATATTATTTGAATCTATATTGTTCGCTTCTAAAAATTCGTTGAATCCTGTCAAGAACACTCCAAATACGTCATAACTAGTTATTGATTTTGTTTTGAAAAATTTAAGAAATTCCATTAAAGTTCTATCTTTACTATCAAAATTTATTGTTGTTCTATCTTTAAATTTCTCAGTTGACCATAGAGTGATATTTTCATGAGGAATTTTCCCTGAAAGCAATTGTTTATAGATTTCAAGAGTGGGTGGATATTGTTCTTTTAGTATCGAAGTAGTGTAGAACCGCTCTGTTATTGATTTTAACTCAAAGGAGGTGATTGACTTTTCTTTTTGGAATTTTTCTAAGCGAGAAGCTAAACGTTCGCTTATAAAATGCGAAGTATGAAAAACACTATAGACATATGTATAATCATCATTTTCTCCAGTAAATATTTCAAAGAAATAATGATTTTTATTCAAATAATCAATCATTTTATCGCGATTATTTTTCAAAGATTTGTCAAAGCGGATGATTACAAGATAACTATGCAAACCAAACTTGAACCAATTTCTCTCAACATACCATAATGCCCTAAATCTCGAATCTAATTTCTTTAATTCCTTGGAAACAATAGATTCATCTACGCCAATAATCGAAGCAATATCATCCAAGGTGGAGTCATAGCCAAGATCAGCTAAATTGGTTAAAATCTTACAGGTATTTTCCTTCAAATAAATAGGAAAAATAAGTTCTTCTGGAGTTTTAGCTAAATATCTGATAAGAGAGTGTAAAATTTCATCAGTATCTATTTCATCAAGATCATCTATAAAATAGAGATAAGAATTTAAAATTAAATTATATGTAATACTATCTTTTAGAACATTGGTTATTAATGGATGTAACTTGTCAAACGTTTTCACATAATTTGGTGATTTCTCTTTATTGGTTAAGAGTCGGGTTTGGAAAAGAGAGAGCTTAATATTGATGGTTTTAGTCGTATGGAGATCTTGGTAATAACTCATGCTAGCAATATTAAGGATAATATTTGTTAATGAACTCAAATCACCAAATAAAACCTCATCCGATAGGAAAAACGCCAATGCTTCTCGAATGATAAGAAATTCTAGTATAGCCTCAGAAACATATTCGGGTTTTAAATCATTAATCCATCTGCCAAAAGTTAATTTACTCTTGTCTCGAGTAACACCAAAAAACTCATCGTGCTCTGGAGCAGTGCCAATTTTAATCTTAGTTTTGGTAGGATTCCTTTTCAATTCCCACTTTGTCTCTTCCAAAACGTCAGCGACTATTTCCTGGATACCCTCTCGAATGTTATCAGGATCAAGAGGAAAGTCTAACTTCATCGTTAAGTAATGATGGCAAAACTACCATTTAAAACCTTCTTTACAAATCAGAAAAGGAGAAAACAAAAAATAGTGCTTTATTTTGCAAGTCGAAAAATTTTTATTCAATATAACGAATTAGTAACACCAATCCGACAAAATCTAATTTTGTTGGATCCCTCTCTCCCCACAATAAATACTTAATTTATTAGGTATTTATTTAAATAAAATCCCTATTTCCTTTTCCTGGACGGCAGGGAACTTTCCTGCGTCCAGTTTTAACTTGCTTCAGTTGGGGGTAGGTTTTCTGAAAAAGCATATCAAAAAAAACGAGTGTTAATCAGTCTTTTGGGCAGCAATTTTTTGCTGCCTGTGCAAGACTAATTCGATAATATCTTTATCTTGTAATTCATGATCAAGGCCAACTTGTTGTCCCTCATATTCACAAGATGTCCCCCAAATTTTTGCATATCTGAACCTTTTAAGAAAACTCGTGTGAATTTTCTCTGAGACGTCTGCTACTGTAGCACCAGAAGCGATGACAAATGGTTCTGCCATATTTGGTTTTTTACCAGGGGGTTTGGTGAAGATTCTCACAAGATCCAATTGTTGGAATAAAGATTCCTTCAATTTTTCGAGAGATCCTTCATTATTATAGGCTGTAGGATAAACTGCCCATTTTGCTTTTTGGAGCAATTCCTGATATCGTTCTTTAGACCCAGGTAAGTCTCCTTTTGTAGCAATAATGCCAATCTTGTGACTTGATTCGCCATCGACCAGCATTTTTGTTTTTACTAACTGCTCCGTTAGAAAAGATAGTTGCCTATCAATGCTCATTGTCAAATCTACGACCATCATTATTGCATCACTGGTTCTAGCAACTCTATTTATTTGTCTTCTAATTTCCCAGTCATCTTTGAAATCCAAAAATCCTGGAAGATCTACTATCTGAAAAGTAACTCCTTCATATGTACAACTTCCTGCTTGACCAGTCGTTGTTGTATGTAGAAAGGCACCTGTTACTACATCAGTATTCGTTATTGCATTCATTAGAGTGCTTTTTCCGACATTTGATAAACCAAATAAGGCTATTCTTCCTACACCAGATTTTGGTATTTCAAAGGGATCATATTGCCTTGCTTTCTGTTTTGGTTTTGCTAATGCTTCTTGCTTTCGTCCATCCAGCTCTACAATTAGTTGCTTGAATTGAGCTATATTATCTAATTTCTTTGTTTGTATTTCTTCTATTATGTTATCAATTTCTTCGGCAAATTCTTCTCCTTCGAGTAGTTCTAATCTTTTGCCTATTCGAAATCTAAACCATCTTACTTTTTTACTATTACTCATTGTTTTATTTCTCCTTTGTTTTTTTCTTGTTTCAACTGCTCGATTCTAGATTACAAAGAAGGCCATATTGTGGGCGCTTTTCCCTAGTTTCTTTTATCAATTAACTTTAATAAAAAAATTCCAGAAAAATAAGTGGACCTAATATGAGCTTCGCTAACCTAAAATCAACCTATGGTAGCGAGCGAGATCCCCTCGCCCAAGTCAGTATGTTCTTTCTTTGGGGAGCATTTTATCCACATGTTTTTTCTGTTTGTATTATAATTTAAATTTTTTGCAACTTAGGTAAGATAAGTGCTTTCTTCTTTATCTTCTGGGATTTCCGTCACTTCTTTCGCTAATTCCGCTTTCCGAAGCTTTAACCATCTGATTAGGATTAAGCAATTTTATTGAACTGTTTTTACAATTTTTGTAAGAAAGCTATATTAATTTGTAAATACTAAATAACAAAAACTAGGTGATAGTTATCATGAACAAAGATATTCCAACTAAAAAAATGGGGCTAATTGTAATAGGAGGAGGAATCGCTGGTTTGAGTGCAGCTTTAACATGGGCACTTTACCACGATGTAGAGAAAGAGCCGGTTTTACTTATTGAAAAAGAACCAAAGACGGGAGGATATGTTACATCTTACGAACGTAGCGGATATCAATTTGATACTTGTCAAATGATTCCTGATATTTCTGAAATATTGGATTTCTTTGATGTTAAAATTGAATTAAAGAAATTCCAAGGATATTATACAAGGTTTTTCTTTGTTAATCCAAAAACGGATAAAGTAACAAAAATCGAAGTTCCTTCTGGTTATAAAAATTTCAAAAATAAACTGATGACTGATTATCCAAAGAATGCTAAGGAAATTGAACATTTCTTGGATTATTCTCGAGCCATGTATAAGGAATTATTTGGTTTGAAAATGAATCCAGGCATTGGTGATATTATAAAAATGATCTTTACCACTCCGAAGATTATAAAAAATGCTTCAAAAACTTTTCAACAATATTTTGATCAATTTAACATAACGGAACCTGATGCTATTGAGGTATTTGACGCTTATGCAGCTTTTGCTGCACTACCAAGCGATCGATCTGCAGCATTAATGACCGTTTCAGCTATGAATTCATTAGTTCCTGGTGCATTTCGACCAAAGAAAGGCTTTATAGAATTTCCACTAAAAATTGAAGAGAAATTTTTGGAAAAAGGTGGTAAGTTATTAACCAATACTAAAGTGAAACGAATTTTAGTGAAAGATGGCAAGGTTCAAGGAGTAAGATTAGAAAACGGTCAAGATATCGAATCAGATTATGTGATTACAACTATTGATCCAAAAGTAGCAATGAAAGAAATGGTAGGCTTGAAAGTTATTAGAAAACTTGACAAAAAATATGCTGAGAAAGTTGAGGCTGTGAAAATGTCTACTTCTTCATTGAATATTGCTCTTGGTTTGGATGACAAAATTGACTTAGGTGGTTTAGGTTTAGATTGTGGCTACAATGTTATGTCTACTGGAACAGGATCTTTTGAAAGACTCTTTGATGCTTATGAGAAAGGTGAAATGGCTTTTAATGAAAAACAATTCCATTTTGGTGTCATCTGCCCTTCATTAACTACGGGTGGTAAACCAAATATCACTATCAGAGTTGTTCCAATGGCAATGGCTGATTGGGGAACACTAAGGGAAAGCGATCCTAAAGCATACAAAGCAAGAAAGGAAGAAATAGCAGACTTCTTTATTGGTTTATGTGAGAAATACCTCATCCCAGACCTTAGCAAGCATATTGTAATAAAAGATATTTCAACACCTGCAACTTATGCACGTTATTCCGGTTCACCAACAGGATCCATTTATGATATGTCTCCTTATCCAGACAATTTTGGCAGATCTCGCTTGAAAATGAAAACACCAATTAAAGGATTATATCAACCAAGATTTGTTCATGGTGTCTTTGCTTCATTACTTTCAGGAATACAAGCAAATGATATGATTCTTAATGGCAAAATCAACAACGGTAATGCTAGATTGCCTAAAGAATTTGAAGAATAACCTTACTCTTCTTATTCTTATTTTCTTTTTTATTTTATAATTCAAGTTCGGAGATGAATCTATGACGCAAAACACAAAGCAAACAACAGTTCTCTTCATTTTTGATGTGAGAGATGAGCTTAAGGATTATTTTCTAGCTGGTTTGAAAGAGATAAAAAATCTTCATTTGATTTTTCCTGAGGATACATCGATGGAGACATATCTCAAATACGCTCCTGAAGCAGATATCATTGTTGGTTGGCGTCCTACTGAAGAATTACTTGATGCGGCAAAAAATCTACAATTATTCATCAATCCCGGAGTTGGAGTGCAAGGCATCATTGATTTATTCAAAAAAGTGAATCAAACTCGAGATATAATCTTAGTCAATGGCCACGGGAATACCTATTTCACCTCACAACATGCAGTTGCATTACTCTTGAGTCTTTCAAACAAAATTATTCCTCATCACAACTGGATGAAAGAAGGACAATGGAGAAAAGGTGATGCAGATGCACAATCCATACCATTAAGAGATCGAGAAATTGGATTACTAGGATATGGTGCAATTAACACGAAAGTGCATCAATTTTTATCAAATTTTACTGTCAATTTCCATGTGTTAAAACGCGATTGGAAAAGAGAACGTGTAGATAATTATCCAACTGAAATTACTAAATACACCTCTGAACAATTACATGAATTCCTTACAGCTATTGATACACTTATTGTAGCTATTCCATCAACTAGTCAAACGAGAGGATTAATCGGAAAGAAAGAACTGGAATTGCTAGGGAAAGATAGTCTTCTAGTTACAGTTGCACGAGGAGAAGTTATCGATGAAGAAAGTCTCTATAGAGCATTAAAAGAGAAAACTATCACCGGTGCTGGCATAGATGTTTGGTATAATTACCGTCCAGAACCAGATGCCGAAGGTAAAAAATTCCCTTCTAAATTCCCATTTAATGAATTAGATAATGTCATTCTCTCTCCACATAGAGGTGCATCACCTATGAGTGATCTTCAACGATGGAATGAAGTAATTGAGAATATAACTCGAGTAGTGAAAGGAGAAACTTCTTTCCTTAACTTGGTTAACCTAAAAGATGAGTATTAATTAAAATAAGAAAATAAAAGAGGAAGAAAGTTTTATTCTTTCTTTTCTTCAGTTTTTTTAGCGGTAGTCTTTGGTTTTGCAGCGGTTGTAGTTTTCTTAGCAGTTGTTGCTGGTTTTTCTTCTGTTGCTGCTTTGGTTGTTGTTTTTGGTTTAGCAGCAGTTGTAGTTTTCTTTGTGGTTGTTTCTTTCTTTTCTGCTGCAGGTTTTTCAGCTGCTGGTTTTGGCTTTGGTTTTGCAGCTGCGGGTTTCTTTTCTACTGGTTTTGATGCTTTCTTTTGTGTTCCAGCAGTACTACCTACTTTCTTAGCTTGTAATGTTTGTCGTTTCTTCTTCTTGGCAGAAATTGTTCTTTGTTGAGTTGCGTCCACATCAATTTCTGTAGGAATAGCTGAAATAAATCCTTCTTGACCAGGTCTATTGGTAATAATAGCGTACCCTTTCTCAGTTCTAATGAGAGCACCTTTGGTCATGATTTTTCTTCTTGTAAATTCTTTATTTGCAGCATTGGTTTCGACATCAGTAATCTTAACTTTTTCAGATTTACCTGTTTCAGGATCGCTTAAATTGCATTCATCTAATCGAAATGCTCTTAATTTTTGATTAGCACCACGTGTTCTAATCGATTTGACCCTTTTTTCACCTATGATAGTCTGTGCTTCTGGTCTACCTAATTCATCTTTACGTTTTTCATGGTGCTTTTTGAGTCTTGCACCGGATTTTGTTCTTCTACTAAGGCCTTGCCATCGAGCCATGTTTTTCAACAACCACTTATATTTTCTATAATCTTATTCTTTCGCAGTTCAGTTTACTTTAAAACCTTTGCGATTGCTATCAGAGAGTAATTCTCTGTTGCTGAAGAAAAACCATATTAGTAGCTATATAAAACTTTTTTCAATATTGAGTCTCAAAATAAATAGAAAAGTGGAGTCCAGCTTCGGAAACAAGCTATGAGATGCAGGTAATTAGACAATATCATCGTTTTCTGGTGAGATTTTTGTTACTTTCAATGCTAGAATTCTCTCGTAAATGGGCGGCACTACGGGCTAGTTGAGTGATGATTATTTGGACATCTAAGGCATCCGCTCCTTCGGGCCATTCATCTTCCTCAGTCATATCAGCTATCGCTTTTAAGATCCCTGTTTCGATTTCCTTTTGAGTTTCTCTACTATTTGGTTTGTCGTTTTTTGTAAGTGTCAATTTTGATTTACCTTCCGAAGCTCTAGTGGACCTCATAGAAGATTCATCTGTTCATTCATTAATTACTGCCTATTATGAAGATATCCCGCATATAATATTGTTTGATAATCGAAGAACTTTTTATTACAAAGAGCTTAATAACATCAGAAGGATGCAATCTTTCAGAAAAAGTCTCAGATGTGAAGGCATGTCAAGCAAAGAAGAAACCAGAAAAGCTATAGAACAATTAGCCAAAAAATTAATTGCTGGTGATCAAAAAGGATCAGTTTCAATAATTCGTAGTATGGCAAATTCTGTAAGTGATAATGCATACCTTACAGGCGTCTGGAGAGGCATGGAACGAGGACTGCAAAGACAAGAAACAGACTCATTGATCCATCAATTACTTTCAGGTTTATCAAAAAAAGACGCTACCATAAATTATCAAGACTTGAAAAAGAAGAAAACAGAGATACTCGTTCGAGACCATACTCAGAAAGATCTCTCGAAATTTTACATCCAAACATGGGTTACATTGCTTGAATTTTATTGTGCCCACTGTCCTGAAGACAAAAAATGAGCCTTTTTTCGCTCTTTTTTTTCATTCTTAACCTCTTGAGAAAGACTTCCACTAGAAAAAGAGGTGAGTAAATTTTATAAGTGATAAAGCTCTAAAAAAGCATGCGAGAATTCCACTAGAAGTAGTGGTCTTTCCACTATTCACTGAATTGAATAATTAATTGTTTGATAGAAACAATTGATTACCTAATAAAACAAAATAGTTGCCTAATAAAACGCAAGAATGAGTTAGCAAAACGAACAGTAGGAGATAAGTAGAAAATAAATGACCGATCATCCTTTAGATGCAATATTTGACAGATTTATAACAAGTCCAAGCATTTTCAAAAACCACGAAGTACTCAGACCTTCACATATTCCAGAAAGATTACCGCATAGAGATCTAGAGATCCAAGCCTTAGGGAAAGCCTTAGGAAACGCTTTACGAAACGATCGACCAAGCAATATTTTTCTTTATGGAAAAACAGGCACAGGCAAAACCATCGTATCAAAATTTGTTACAAAGTACCTAAAAGATAGAGCATCAAAAATTGATAAAGAAATCGTAGTATCATTACTAAATTGTGTGGAAGTAGATACAGATTATCGGGTGTTAGCTAGACTTTGTGAAATGATTGGGGAATCAGTACCATTTACAGGGTTACCAACAGATGAGGTTTTCACGAGATTTAAGAATAAACTTGATTCTAAAAAACAATTATTAATTGTTGTATTCGACGAACTCGATAAGCTTCACAACAAGAGTGGAGATAACGTTCTCTATCAGCTAACAAGAATAAATTCAGATTTGAAGAAGGCACAAGTATCACTTGTGTGCATAACAAACGATTTGTCATTCAAAGAAACACTAGACCCAAGGGTTAGATCAAGTTTATCAGAAGAGGAGTTGGTCTTCAAACCCTATAATGCACAGCAACTAGAAGATATCTTGACAGATCGAGCAAAAGAAGGATTTAACGACGAAGTTCTTGGCTCAGGAGTAATAGGGCTCTGTGCAGCATTTGCAGCTCAAGAACACGGGGACGCAAGAAGGGCTTTAGACCTTCTTCGAGTAGCAGCCGAGCTTTCAGAGAGAAGCAATGAGACACAAGTCAATATGAATCATGTAAGGAATGCTACAAAACAAATAGAGAGAAATACAGTAGAGGAAGTACTTGTATCACTCCCCGTTCAATCAAAAGTAGTATTATGGGCAGTTTATGTTCTGGGAAAAACCAACCTGAAGGTTATTACCACGGGAGATTTATACAAAGTCTATCTTGAACTTTGTAAAATTACAGGATTAGATCCTATAACTCCTCGTAGAACGAATTCACTACTCAACGAACTTTCTATGCTAGGAATTGTCAATACGAAAGTTATTTCTATGGGCAGACATGGTCGAACGACAAAAGTATCTTTGTCTAGTAACCAAAAGCAAGTAAGAGATATACTTTGTAATGATTACCATATCAAGAAAGTTTCAGACTTTTCTGCAAAAGAGATACTAGAAAGTAGTTAGAAGTGGTTATCCCGCTTCTATAATTTTTCTTTTTTTATTCTACTAGCTCAGTGAATACTTTCATCAATCTCCCTTAGAACGGCATTTATATTACTGCAATATTACCAAACTATTTAGAACTTCAACTTGAAATGTAAAACGAAACTGTCAAATAAGAGGGAAATAAAATATAACAAAGTTAGTGTAGGAATCTTTTTGCGTTCCAGAGGGTATTTGAATGGAAGCAAAGATTAATCTATATAATCACTATCTCCGAGAAATACAATTTGAGGGTCTAACTATACATTAGCCACTGGTGAAAAACTCCATGAGTGAATTTAATCCTGATCTTGAACTGCAAAGAATAGTATTTGATTTCGAAGAAAAACCTATCATGATAAAATGCTTAGCAGATAATGCAGGCATAAAAGTAGGCGAGGGAGAAATCAAATTAATTAAGGGTTCAGAATTTGAAGTACCATTTTGGATTGCACGAATTTTATCAGAGCAAAACTTAGCTGAACTTAAAAATATGAAATCTTTTGAAATTCCATATATGCAAACAGTTCTTTGGGATGAAAGTAAAAGCCAAACACCAATTGAATTGGATCATGATTTTTATCCGGTTGTTTCTCTCCAAATTGAAGCATTATCTAAAAAAGAAGGTATGTATTCTCTTCGTGACCGCGAGAGAATGGAAGCACTTCTCAAAGATATCATCTCTAAGAGACGGTTTAAGATCATCAAGCTCTCACAAAAATCAGGAGATCCATCACCATTTATTCGTCATTTAACACCAGAAGAACATTGGTTATTTAAGACACTCCGAGAGCAATTACATGAATGGGAAACATCATTACTTGATTGTAGTAAAAATAATCCCTGTTTCTAAATATTTATTTCAAGAAGATGTTCTATCGCTAACAAGCAAAAAAGAAAAAATTATAGTAAAAAAAATAACAATTTCGGGGTAAAAAAATGGTCTCTGATACAACAGATCCAGTAGCAGCATATAATGAATTCATAAGAGAATATCGTAATGAAGATGGTAATTTTGTTTATCGTGAACAAATCCAAAAAATGACTGTGGAAGGTGTAATTTCTCTTTTAGTGGATTTTGCTGATTTAATTAAGTTCAATCCTGAATTAGCTCGTCGAACAATTGATGAACCAAAAGAATTTCTAGAAGCAGGAAATCGAGCTGTAGCTGAAGTAGTGGAAATTGAAGATTCAGATTATGCTTTTAGTGCTCGAAATTTCTTCGGAAGATTTTATAATTTAGCTGAAGCCGATACCATACCATTACGAGGCATTCGTACGGAACATGTTGGCAGATTAATCATGCTTGATGGTATTGTTACTCGTGCAACTGTTGTTAAACCTCTACTAATTGAAGGATTCTTTCAATGTGTAAATTGTAATGAAATAATGATTATCAATCAAGATGAAGGAAGATATACACAACCACACCATTGCGAAAATCCAGGATGTGGAAGAGCAGGACCATTCAAATTATTGACAGAAGAATCTCGATTTGTTGATTGGCAAAAAGTAACTATGCAAGAAAGACCTGAGGATTTACCACCAGGGCAAATGCCAAGATCAGTAACTGTTTTACTAACTAACGACTTGGTAGATACAGTACGACCAGGAGACCGAGTATCTACTATAGGAATACTACAATCAATACCAGATTTCTCAAAGAAAGGCTTAGGAAAACTAGCAACATTCCATATAAATATGAATGCTAACTATATAACTCCTGAAGGAAAAGAATTCGAGCATATAGAAATATCCGAGGAAGAAGAAAGAGAAATATTAGCACTTGCTGCTGACCCTTACATTCATAAAAAAATAATTCAATCAATTGCACCATCTATCTATGGTTATGAACACATCAAAGAATCCATAGCATTATTGCTATTTGGTGGTGTACCAAAAGTACTACCAGATGGTTTGAAAATAAGAGGAGAAAGCAATATCCTGATGATTGGTGACCCAGGAACAGCTAAAAGTCAAATTTTACGTTATGTGGCAACCCTCGCACCAAGAGCACTCTATACCTCCGGTAAAGGTACATCTGCAGCAGGGTTAACTGTTGCGGTTTTAAGAGACCAGGATACGGGAGAGTTTACTCTAGAAGCAGGTGCTTTAGTTCTCGCCGATAGAGGAGTATGCTGTATTGACGAACTTGATAAGATGAGAAAAGAAGATCGAAGCAGCATTCATGAAGCTTTAGAACAAAGAACCGTTTCAATAGCTAAAGCAGGTATTGTTGCTACGTTAAATGCTAGATGTTCGATTATTGCCGCAGCAAATCCAAAGTTAGGCAGATATGTTCCTGAAAGAAGCGCTGCAGAGAACATCAATTTACCTGTTACAATTTTATCCCGGTTTGATGTTATTTGGATTGTTCGAGACAAACCTGATGCAGAAGATGACCAAATAAAAGCAAGGCATATTTTACGTTTACACACTATTGGTGTTCAAGAAATAGAAACACCGATATCGATGGACCTTCTTAGAAAATATATTAGCTATGCTAAAGTGAATTCTAAACCAAGATTATCACAAGAAGCAGCTACTCGCTTAGAAGAATTTTATCTTGATATGCGTAAAGCAGGAGAAGCTAGTGATTCCCCAATTGCTATAACTGCCCGTCAATTAGAATCCCTTGTTAGATTAACGGAATCTCATGCAAGAATGGCTTTACGTAATGAAGCTTCTGTTACTGATGCTGATGCTGCAATTGCCGTTTTGAAGACATCATTGAAACAGGTAGGCATTGATCCCGAAACTGGTGCTTTTGATATAGATGTAGTAATGGTGGGTTCATCCTCATCTAACAGATCTCGAATTGAAACGCTTATGGATCTCATCGCAGAATTGGAATCAAAAAATAATAATCAAGCTGTGTTAATTACCGAAGTTATTGATAAAGCAATGGAAATGGGTATGAAGAAAGATTTCATTGATCGTAATATGGAACAAATGCGTCAAGATGGTATTCTCTTCCAACCAAGGTCTGGCTTTATTAAGAAAACTTGATACAATAGATTAATTGTGGATTGCTTTCCACATTTTTCCTTATCTTTATTGAATTATGCGAGAAGTTGAAGAATGAAAATCCAAGACTTAGATTTACCACAAGAGGCTCGAGATCTAATTTCAAAAAGGGGATTTGATTCTTTATATCCGCCACAAGTAGAAGCCATTAAACGAGGACTACTTGATGGCAAAAGCATTGTTTTGGCTGTACCAACTGCCTCAGGTAAAACGCTTGTTGCAGAATTGGCTATGTTGAAAGCTATTTTAACCAGAAATGGTAAAGCAATTTATCTCGTTCCATTAAAAGCTCTTGCTTCTGAAAAAGCAATAGATTTTGGCGAATTTGAAAAATTAGGCATTAAAGTGATTCAATCAACTGGAGACTTTGATACAGAAGATTACAAACTAGCAAAATATGATATAATAATTTGTACAAATGAGAAAATAGATTCCCTACTTCGTCATGATGCTCAATGGATTAAAGATATCGAAATCATAGTAACTGATGAGGTTCATCTTATAGATGATGCCAATAGAGGACCTACACTAGAAGTAGTGTTAGCACGTCTTAAGAAAATGTTACCATATACTCAAATTTTAGCCTTATCTGCTACAATAAATAATGCAGACGAAATTGCTGATTGGTTAGATGCTGAACTTGTCCAATCTGATTGGCGACCAGTTAAACTATCTGAAGGCGTTTATTTTGGTGGGGTAATTGATTTTGCAAATGGTTCATCCAAATCAATTCCAAGAATTAACTCAAAATACCCCGAAATTGACATCGTCTATGACACGATAAAAAATTCAGGACAAGCTTTAGTCTTTGCCAATACAAGAGCGAGTTCACAAGCAACAGCAGAACGTATTGGTGCTGATGTAAGTCGGCTTCTCTCACCAAAGAATAGACAAGACCTCGCAGATATTGCTGATGAACTTCTTGCTTCAGGAGAAAAAACAAGTCTAACAGATCGTTTAGTAAAAGCTGTAAGAAAAGGTGCAGCATTTCATCACGCTGGTCTTAAACCTCAACACAGAAAATTAGTTGAAAATGGCTTCAAAGACAACATAATAAAGTGTGTGTCAGCGACACCAACATTAGCTGCTGGAGTAAATTTGCCAGCAAGAAGAGTAGTAATTTTATCACT
>RCNB010001711.1_pt1 | contig 13686 bp, 13 predicted proteins | sample 2041321 | NCBI WGS metagenome assembly RCNB01 (sample SAMN09708232, study PRJNA481090) | Marine sediment metagenome, whole genome shotgun sequencing project. | reverse complement strand
CTATTGGGTGGATTTCGGTTTTATCATTCTTTACCACTAAATGTGCTTCTGGCGAGCTGCCAAATATCTTGAAGTTTCCGTAATCAAAGTAAAATAAGTAAGGCGAAGGATTCACACTTCGCAATGCTCTATAAACATTGAATTCGTCGCCCTTGAATTCCTGTGAGAATCGTTTTGAAAGCACTAGTTGGAATACATCTCCACGCCCACAGTGTTTTTTGGCGATGTTAACTTGTTTTTTATACTCCTCATCTGTTAGATTAGACGAGGTATTGCCACTCTTTTCGAAGCCATAGGCTGCAAAATTCTTGATGTTGATGAGTTGAAGGATATCTTCAATATTATTTTCGCTGTCTTCGTAGCAATGTGCGAAAATGTAAGCCTCATTCTTAAAATGATTGATGGCAATGATATTTTGATATACCGCATAATAAATGTCTGGAATTCGAACTGAATCATCTTTTCTTGAAATCTCAACATCTTCAAAATAACGAACCGCATCATAGGCCATATAACCGAATATGCCATTATTTATGAACTTGAATTTTTCGGGGGATGACACTTCAAAACACTTGGTAAAATCGTTTAAGATTTCAGGCACGCTAGTGTTTTTATTTATGTCTTGATTCATTTGACTTCCGTCCGGGAAGACTTGATTCATGGTGTCATTTTCAAGTTTGATCGATGCAATTGGGTTGCAGCAGATATAGGAGAAACTGTTGTCATTGGCATGGTAATCGCTACTTTCCAATAAAATACTGTTAGGGTATTTATCCCTGATCTTTAAATAGACACTTACGGGAGTAATGGTGTCTGCCAATATTTTCTTGTAGTATGTCTGTAAATTAAATGTTTTCATAAATGATATAAAAAAAGGCTTGTCGTGAATGACAAGCCTAGATATTATGTATAAAAATACTATAGGGTTAGTTCACGAAATTTCCGTTTCGAGGGCACCACCACCATGTATTATTTAATTGTGTTTTCATTGCTGTTTCAAAGATAGGAATAGATGAGTATTGAGCAAATTTTTTTTCAATAAAAATCGTTACCCTAGAATATATCCCTTAAACGTTAAATATTGACCATGATTCCTTTTTATACTATCTTGACCTAAAAATTGTCTTTCAGTGAAAATTTGGACTTTCATTTTTGTGCTATTTATATGTAATTCATTGACTTTTAGTCAAGAATGTCCGGATTTGTTGGCACCTCTAAATGGGGAAACGAATGTGGCGGTAGATGCGTCCATTTCTTGGGAGCCGGTAACAGGTGTCACGGGATATATTATCTCATTAGGCACGACACCAGGAGGCGTTGAGGTAATAAATCAGCAAACGATAGGTACTGTAACATCCTATACACCACCGGTAGGAATGCCGGACAATACGATCATTTACATAACTATTACACTTTTCTTTTTTGACCAACCAGATATTGTTTGCTCAAGTCAGTCCTTTATGACCGAGGATATTACGATAGCACCTAATTGCACACTGCTTAATAGTCCTCTAAATGGTGACATTGATATTAATGTTGCCACAAACATTATGTGGGATTATGTCACTGGAGCAACTGGTTATATCATTACTATAGGAACGGCAGCGGGCTTGGGAGACATTGTTAATAATCTAGATGTTGGCAATACATTAATTTATAATCCAGTAGTGGATTTTCCCTTTGACACTCAGATTTTTGTAGAAATCGTTCCTTATAACGAAAATGGTATGGCGGGTAGTTGCGTTGAAGAGAATTTTACTACTGGGCCATTGGCAGTGCTGCCTTCCTGTACGACAATTATATCACCAACAGATGGCGAAATAAATGTAGGACTCTCACCATTAATTGAATGGCAAGCAGTCACTGGAGCAGCGGGTTATAGGCTTTATATCGGTAGCTCACCATTTGATAATGATGTGCTCAATGGCGACATATTTACCGCTACATCCACACTTGTTATCAATTTTGAACCCAATAGCGTTTATTTTATTAGGGTCATTCCTTTTAATGCGGCTGGTGATGCTATAGGATGTGGTCAAACTTCTTTTTCCACTGTGTTGGGTTGTGGTCCATATTTTGATGTAAATACGGGAGAGTTAACAAGCCTTAATCCAATATTAACATTGCCAAGTGAGATTGGACTTTGTTTAAATAATGTGCCAACTACCCTTAATGCACCAGATGCAGCAGATGGTTATCGTTGGTATATAGAGGATCCCAATGGTGATTTTGTCCTGATCTCTGAAACCGCCGATGTTCAACTTTCTGAAGAAGGATTGTATCTATACGAAGCTTATAATAACACAATCGACCCTGAGTTTTCCATTGAATGTTCATCGTCATCAGAGTTTATCGTTGTGGCTTCTGAGGTTGCCAATATTCTCGGGGCAAACGTTGTAGATAATACTACTGGGGTTAGTATAGAAATATTTGTTGAAGGCGGTGGCGATTATGAATATGCCTTAGATGATATCAATGGGCCCTATCAAGACAGTAATTATTTTTCAAACGCCTCGGAAGACACCTCGATAGCCTATGTTAGGGATAAGAACGGTTGCGGAATTGCACAATTGAATATACAAGTTTACATTCAACCCGAAGGGTTTCCCAAATTCTTCACACCTAACGAGGATGGTTTCAATGATTATTGGCAATACAAGCCTAGTAGCAATGACAATTTTCAACTAGAAGTCATTTATATTTTTGACAGATATGGTAAATTGCTTAAGACTTTGAGTCCTCTATCTATAGGTTGGAATGGGAGACTGAATGACCAACAATTACATTCGTCTGATTATTGGTATAAAGCTGTGACGGTGGATGGAAACAATATTGTAGGGCATTTTGCCTTAAAACATTAACCGTCGAATCAGGGTAAAATAAAACTTCCGCCTTTAGACGGAAGTTTAGTTAATTACTGGGATTATCTATTTGAATAGATAAGTAATTAAGGGTTAATTAAAGGGAATTGCTATTAATCACGAATTTTTTCCAGTAATATATTTAGTTGTTTTAGCTCTTTATCGTTTAAATTTTCTACTATTCGTTTCTCTTCTCGTTCATCCACAATGCCATCTAATATCGACAGAGAACTAAGACCTTCTTTAGTTATAGAGACTTTTATCTTTCTTCTGTTTTCAGTATCCGTAATTCTTTTGACGTATTTTTTATAGACAAGTTTGTCTATAAGTCTAGTCGAATTACTATTCTTATTGATCATTCTTTCCTGGATTTCCATCAAATTCAATGGATTTCCATGCTGACCTCTTAGTATCCTAAGGACATTGAACTGTTGCAATGTAATTCCATGCGGCTTGAGAGAATTATTTAATTGCAAAGCTACTTGGTTACCAGTAAGAATGATATTTAAAACTGTTCTCTTAGAAAGCATTAACGGTTTATTAACCTTGATGAGTTTTTCTAATTTCATTTGTATTTACAACAGTTGTGCATACAAATTTAATTATTTATGTTAATTCACCAAATATTTAGCAATAATTCTTACCAAACGTGTTTTTTGTCTAAAAAACTGTTAAAACAAGTCTATTCAACTGACTATTTGTTATTTTTAAAACATGAAAAGAATAATTGGCCTACTCACATTCTTTATTTTCTTGATGTCATGTGGAGACAAATCACCTAAAAAGGAGCCCGATGAAAATGCAAATCTTGCCAATGAAACAGCCTCAGATTATAAATTAGATATTTATGATTATGATGGTTTTGAAGGGTTTCTTTCAAAAAAGGATGAAAAAATTTATGTCATTAACTTTTGGGCAACATGGTGTGCCCCTTGTATAAAAGAATTGCCATATTTTGAAGAACTGAATGAAAAGTATAACAGCGAAAATGTTGAGGTTATCTTGGTTAGTTTAGATTTTCCCAAGCAGTATGAAAAAAAGCTGATTCCATTTATCAAGGAACGCAATTTACAATCAAAGGTCATTGCTCTTGATGATCCAAAGATGAATGATTGGATTCCAAAGGTAGACGAAGATTGGTCGGGCGCTATTCCTGCTACGATAATCTATAACAAGGACAAAAGCCAATTTTACGAACGCTCTTTTAATTTAGAAGAACTCGAATCTGAATTGCAAAAATTTATAACCTCTTAAATAAAGAATTATGAAAACAGTTAAAGTATTATCCAGCCTTTTGTTGGTCATAGTTGTAAGTGCCTTGACCATTAGTGCTGATAAGTCAGCAGACGGCGGATACGATATCGGTGATATTGCCACTGATTTTAACCTCAAGAATATAGATGGTAAAATGGTGTCCTTGGCAGATTATAAAAACGCCAAAGGGTACATCGTTATTTTCACTTGTAATACCTGCCCTTACGCCGTTGCATATGAAGATCGAATTATAGCATTGGATAAAAAATACAAAGAAAAAGGATATCCGGTGATTGCCATTATGCCTAATAATCCAAACTCTAAGCCAGGTGATGCTTATGAGCAGATGCAAAAACGTGCCAAGGTTAAAGGTTTCACGTATCCTTATTTAATGGATGAAGGCCAAAAGATCTATCCACAGTATGGAGCTGCCAAGACCCCTCACGTATATGTGCTTCAAAAAACCAAGAACGGTAACCAAGTGAAATATATCGGGGCGATAGACGATAACTATCAAGATGTTGACGCTGTAGAGGCGAAATATGCAGAAGACGCGGTTGATGCACTATTGAATGGAAATGAAGTGCCAGAGACAAAAACAAGGGCCATAGGGTGCTCAATTAAGATATAAGTGTTAGTTTTTTAATTAAATTGAGGCTGGAGTGTAACACTCTGGCCTTTTTTACGTCTATATCATAAAGAAATGTTAATTTTGTCATTTCTAAAGAGGTACGATGGCAGATTTAACACAAGACCAGTGGAAAACGCAACTGGCGAATGATAATAATGCGTATGTTTTAGACGTTAGAACAGAAGATGAGGTAGCAGAAGGAATAATACCAAACGCAAAGCATATAAATATCTATAAAGGTCAAGGCTTTATTTACGAAGTCGAAGAACTTGATAAAACAAAGAATTACTACGTGTATTGTAGGGTTGGCGGGAGAAGTGCTCAAGCATGTGCCGTCATGAATCAATTAGGATTCGAAAATACATTTAATCTCGTTGGAGGCTTTAGTGAATGGCGTGGAGAAGTAGCTAGCATATAAAATAAAGATCATGAAACAAATAGTCAGTATTTTTTTAATTGTTTTAGCCCTAGGCTTCGTAAGTTGCAAAGAGTTATCACAAACCGAAATTAAAGTCGTTTCGCCAGAGGAAATGAAATCCCTAATCGAAATGGACGATGTTCAATTGGTGGATGTAAGGACCAAAGAAGAATATAGTCTGGAACATATTGCCAAGTCGCAGAACATAGATGTTCAATCACCTGATTTTGATCAAGAAATCACAAGACTTGACAAGGAAAGACCTGTTTTAGTATATTGCCGCAGTGGAAAACGAAGCGCAGAATGTGCCGAGAAACTAAAGGATGCTGGTTTTATAAAAATATACGATTTGAGTGGTGGTATTGCTAAATGGAAATACAGCGGGCTCGAAGTATTGACCAAGTCCTAATAAATTAAAGACTATCCAATCGTCGATATTTTTGACGATCCCCAGATACTTATCGAATAAATAGGCAGATCTGCCCATTTTAGCGATAATAGGCAATAGTTTCACTAATTTTGAAGTATAATATTGTCATTGCCCCGTGACAGCTAAAAATTTCGAATTATGAAAGATGCTGTTATACTATTGTTGGTTATGTCATTATTTTTTGGCGCTATGTATTTCTATGCGTATATGGAAGCTAAACGCGACAAGAAGAAAAATTCGAAGACACGAGGAAATTAAAGATCACTTAATGTAAGAACCGTTTTTTGGTTCTTATTTTTTTTCAAAGTACACCTTGTCAAAAGGTACTCTGAAACGAGGACCATAAATTCCTTTTTCCTCATTTCTAATCCCGCAGCCAATGATCATGTTTATTTCGGCACCTCTGGGTAGATTCAATATTTTCTTGACCCTTAGCGTATCACTACCTTCCATAGGGCAGGTATCGTAGCCTATGGCAGCCATACTTATCATAAAATTCTCAGCGGCCAATCCAGCACTCTTATGAGCCACGATTCGCATGTCACTTAATCGTGTTTGTCTGTAAACGGGTTTAAAAATACCCATGATCTGAAAAATGATAAATTTGATCATTCCAAGTATTCCCAAGAAATCTACATAAATGGTCGGAATCAATTTCTTATAATAATTAATGGCCATTTTTTTATGTTTAAGCCAGCGTTCCTCTAGCTCGGGTTTATTGTATATGTCATTCAAGAAATCAATATTAGCCTCGGCTCTTTGACGCCAAAGATCCTTGCGAGTCACAACCACCACCATTTGCTGTGATGTTTTAGCAGCACTTTGGTTAAAACACGCATGAGATAGTTTACCTAGGGTGTCTTTATTCGTGATATGATAGAATTCCCAAAGTTGGAGATTACTACTTGTGGGTGCCAATGACGCATTATAAAGGCATTGTTTTACTTTTTCAGTATCTATGGTTGTCTCTTGATACACTCGTGTTGAACGTCTGTAAGCTATGGCTTCTGAAACTGTTTTTTCCATTATAGGGAGTAATTTAATTAAAAAAAAGGTCATACCAATTTTTCAGAAATGGAAATGAAGGATTTTACATAATACAACATAGAAATGGTTCTATTGGTCCTTCTATTTTCGAACGATATTCAGTTCATAGAGGAGTCATATTGCAATGCAGTATTTTTCCATATATTTATATGGACCTAGATTACTTTTACAATCACGATTTTATATAATAGATATCAAATGAAAAAATCAAGTATTATCCTATTGCTTCTAATTTTTTCACAAATACAATTTTCTCAAGCACAAATTATAACGCCTGCTGAGGATATTTCAAAATCGTGGGATCAACATCAAAAACTGGAGAACAGGTCTATTTTCAAGTACTTGCCTTGGAGATCAATTGGTCCCATTTCTCAAGGAGGAAGAGTAGAGAGTATAGTAGGTGTTTCAGGAGACCCTTCGATTATTTATGTGGGAATTGGTTCTGGAGGCGTTTGGAAGACGGTAAATGGAGGGGCCACGTGGAAACCTATTTTTGATGATCAGCCAACAGTCGCAATCGGAGACATAGAAGTTAATTCTTCCAACCCTAATTTGATTTGGGTAGGAACTGGCGAATCTTTATTGTCCAAGACATCATTTCCTGGAGTGGGCGTATTTAAGTCAAATAATGGTGGAGATACATGGGAACATATGGGTCTGAAAGATTCACATCATATCATGAGAATCGCTATAGATTCTAACGATGCAGAGACCGTTTACGTTGCCGCAATGGGGCATAGTAAGTCTCCTAGTGTTGAGAGAGGTGTTTTTAAAACCAACGATGGAGGAGAAACATGGAAGAAGATTTTATTTATAAATGATCAAACTGGAGCTTCCGATGTCATAATTGACCCAACGAATAGTGATCACATTTTCGCTGCCATGTGGAATATGGATGATGGCACCTATAGTGCGATTTATAGAAGTATGAATGGAGGAGAATCTTGGAAAAAAATCACTTCCGGGTTTTTAAACGGTACACAAACTGGAATTATTGGGTTGGACATTGCGCCCTCGAATCCGAATTTTGTATATGCGGTTGTCGACAATCGAGATCCTCAGAATGAGGAGGATGAAAATTCAGGTGTCAAAGGATGTGAGGTCTATCTTTCCAAAGACTTCGGAGATACTTGGGTAAAAACGCATGATCAGCCACTATATATTTATGCAAACCATGGCTGGTCCTTTGGTGATATTAAAATATCTCCGGAAAATGAAAATGAAATTTACGTTTTAGGTGTCACCTTGCAAAAATCTATCGATGGAGGAAAAACATTTAATGAAGTTAGGGGGAGTGTCACACATTTGGTTGAAAATGATAGTAAGGTATTGCATTTAGATATGCATGATTTATGGATCGATTCAGCACAACCCAAGAGAGTGTTATTGGGCAATGACGGCGGTATCTATTCTTCCTATGATAAAGGAAGAGAGTGGGTGCATCATAATAACCTGCCACTGGCTGAGTTTTATACAGTTTCAATGGACACGAAGAATCCTAAAATTATTTACGGAGGTACACAAGACAACTCGTCATTATACGGGCCATTAGATAATGATCTTAATGCGAATCGAAAAGACCCATGGAATTATGTGTGGTTAGATAGGTGGTCAGGAGGTGATGGCTTTGATACGTTTAGTGACCCAAACGACCCTGATATTATTTATTTTGAAAGTCAAAATGGAGGAATGGTACGCAAGAATAGGAAGACCAATGAATCCACTTGGATCAAACCAAAAAGTAAGTATAAAGAAAAACCGTTACGATTTAATTGGCATACACCGTTTATGCCCTCTGTAAATAATTCAGATGTACTTTACGTTGCAGGCAATAAAATATTGAAATCATTAGATAAAGGTGATACGTGGCAAACAATGAGTCCTGATCTGTTCTCAGAGTACTCACAGGAAAATTTAGAAGGTCTTATAACAGTGCTGGCTGAATCTCCATTGCAACCTGATGTGCTTATTGCAGGTGGTAATAATGCAGAAATATTTATTACTGAAGATAGTGGTAAACATTGGAAAAATGCCAATAAAGAGTTATTAGCACATTTAAAAATAACAAGTATTACACCCTCAAAATTTGATAAAAACAGAGTGTATATCACACTGAATGATTATAATCATGATGATGCAAAAGCCTATGTCTATGTTTCCAATGATATGTGTAATTCTTGGAAGTTGATCACTAGTAATTTACCTATCGAAGCGACACATATTATTGCAGAAGATCCTAAAGATGAGAATATTCTTTATTTAGGAACAGATCTAGGAGTATATGTTTCTTTAAATCGAGGCGGTGATTGGATGTCTCTTAGTACTGCACTACCTCCAATAGCGACACAAGATCTTTTGGTTCATCCAGAAGAAAATGAACTTATTATTGCCACACATGGTCGTAGTATGTATGCGATGGATGTTAGGCCAATTAGAAAGTATAGTGAATTACAAAAGGAGCAGTTCGCTTATTTATTTTCTGTTAAAACAGCAAGATTGCCAAGAATGAGACATGCTTCAGGAGATTGGGATACGGAAACTATGAGACCTGCGAAGTTTACATTTTACCTTCCTGAACGCGAAAGCATAGAAATAGATATAGTCGATGAGAACGGAAGTAGTGTTTGGTCTTTATCAGATTCGTTTGGTAAAGGATTCCATACGGTGAGCTGGGATATGATCAAGGAGGTGTCTAAAACCGTAAATTCTGCTTATTTTAGAGGCACACAATATCATGAGGCAGGTCGGTATAAGGTTGAGGTGAAAGTTGGTCAAACAGTGTTAAGTGAAGAATTTACTGTGACTCAATTTTCAAATTAATATGATCTTACAACTTTTCCTGCTCCAGCCAAATCAGCTGTGGTAGCTTGTTGCAATCTAGCATTGGTAAGAGAAGATAAATGGCTTAAATAAAATTATAAAAATGGAAAACAGACCTGGAATTTTTAATGATGTAATTGGTCCGATCATGCGTGGGCCATCAAGTTCTCATACGGCTGCTTCTTGGAGAGCGGCTAAAATGTGCATGGACATATTAAATGAACCGCTTATAAATGCCATTATCGATTTTGATAAAGATGGTGCATGGGCTCCGAATTATAGAGAGCAAGGCACTACGATAGGAATAGAAGGAGGATTGTTAGAGCTGGATATGAGCGATGACCGAATCAAAAACACAGTCGCCATTGCTTCAGAAAGAGGTATTTCAATTACCTATGAAATAAATTCTTTTCCAACGAATCATGTCAATACGTTCAGATTGGCATTGGAAGGAACTCGAGGAAAAAAAGTGCAAATTACAGCGATATCGATTGGAGGAGGATCTTTTGTTATTCAAGAGGTCAATGGTTTTAAAGTCCATATTAGTGGGGGTTCTTACGAACTAATTCTTATGAACGCGTCAAAGGACGTATTGTTAGAAGATCTAAAAGTAGTATGTCCAGAAAGTAACTCAATAGCTGATTCATTTCATGAAGATAAGCGATTGATAAACATGAAGTTTTCAAAAGAAATTTCTGCTGAAACCATTAGCAAAGTAAAACAAACAATCAATTTTGAAGACTTTGTAATAGCGTATCCTGTGCTGCCAATTGTTGCTGGTAATGAATCGGAGCTTCCTTTTACGACTGTAGCTTCACTATTGGAATATGCGGAAAAAGAAGATCTTGATTTGGCGGCTCTCGGATTATTATATGAGAAACATCAAAGTGGATTAGATACCACCGCTATTGTAAATAGAATGAAAAGTGTTGTTGGAATAATAGAGAATAGCATCAAAACAGGGTTAGAAGGAACCACGTATGACGACCGAATTTTACCTCAACAATCGCATTTAATTGAAGATGCAAGGAGGAAAAAGAAGATTCTAGAAAACTCTATTGTCAATAAAATAATAGCCAATGTATCCGCTATTATGGAATCAAAAAGTGCCATGGAAGTGGTTGTCGCAAATCCGACAGCTGGGTCTTGTGGTGTTGTAGGAGGCGTTTTAAGAGCCGTATCAGATGATATTAATGCAACGCATGATGAATTGATCCAGGCGTATTTCGCTACCGGAATTATTGGTGTTTATTTTGCACAGGGACCTGGGTTTTCTGCTGAAGAGCATGGATGTCAAGTAGAATGTGGTGCTTCTGCAGGAATGGCTGCTGCAGGCATAGTACAGCTTTTTGGAGGCACTGCTAAACAAGCTATTGATGCTGCTTCAATGGCAATCCAGAATATGATTGGATTGATTTGCGATCCGATAGCAGATCGTGTTGAAGCCCCTTGTTTGGGTAAGAATGTGAGCGCGGCAGTCAATGCACTGTCATCGGCAACAATGGCTTGTGCTGGATATAATGCACTTATTCCTTTAAATGAAGTCATTGAAACCGTTTCATCGGTTAGCAAACAAATGCCGACGTGTGTAAAATGCACTGGTAAAGGGGGACTTGCAATGACCAAAACAGCTTGTGCTTTAAAAGAAAAGCTAACGGCTAAAAATAAAGTGACTGTTTAAATCCTCTATTTTTAATTGAAAGGATCGAACCAATAAAAGTCAGTATACCTAATCAAATTTAGGGCGTGCTGTGATATCTATGATTAGAAACACAAGTTCACCTATCAAATTTAAAGAAAACAATAAAAAGCCCTACTTCACTTTTCATAAATTCAGAGCTTCGTAGGTCTTAGGTAGAGGAGATAGGGGAAAAGGCGAATTTATTTGATGAGGTTTTGAATATTTTAATTAAAACAAAACACCAATTTCTTTGGATTTTGAACTACAAAAGTGTGTAACCCTGATGTTATTGTTTAGAAAGCACCAAGGTCATAATTAAAAACCGTAATGGTGCTCTTTAAAGTAAAGGCATATTAAAGCAGATTATTGATAAGTGACTATTTGATTTTTATTATCTTACTAATGAAATGATTCAGAAAGAACTAAAAATATCCGCATAATGGCTGCAATACTCCAATTACAAAAATTACTTCATCTGGGCGTTATCGACGCTGATTCCTTTGATGCTTTTCAACAGAACCGCACCAATTATTTCAAAAAATATCATCAACGATTCTGGGGTAGTTTTGGCAATCAAACAAATCGAAGATTAGTCCTTCAGGAGATCTTTTATATCAACGAATTCCACATCAATATCAACCTTTTCCTCCATCGCTACTACTCCATTAAAGTCAGCATCAAAATCAAAGGATTCAAAATAATAGCGTTTATCCTTATACATACCTTGATGTTCTAATACTTCTAGTTGCTTCAAATCTTTCAAAGTACATCCAGCGGCCTTTAGCAATGCTTCTTTCCGTACCCAAAACCAATAAAATCGCTCTAAAGAATTCTCAGCTTCAACAATAGACTTCCACTCCAGCTCTGTAAATAAATAGTTGAATAGTTTTAAATCTATATTTTTCTTCTTCTCGATATCAATTCCAACGGTAAATTCGGTACCAAAAATTAAAACAACGTACCCATTGCTATGAGAAATAGAGAAATTATAATCCACAAAACTCGGTTTTCCATGTTCAGAATAACGTATTTCTTCCAATAAAGAAGTTGAAAGTCCGTTTTTAAATAAGGCCTTTTTTAAAAGCAATCGTCCAGTAATATAACTCCACGAACTCTCTTTGTTTAAATACCTATTTGCCCTTTTGTAAAAGGCTTTAGGGAGATTTTCTTGCAACCTTTCCTTTGTAAAGACAGCATTGTTTTCAGGCACTTTTACAATCCATATTTTTTGCATTCACTCGCTATTTTGAAATATTTATGATAAAATATCAAGTAGTCTCATTTGTAATTCATTTCTTTGCGGTACTAAATATTATGAAACAGTACCGTTTGGGCAAATGTAGGAGAATTATATGATTTCTAAAGAATATATCGTTGAGATAACGACTCAATTATACTTAAAAAATGGTGTGAAATCTGTGACTATTGCGGACATCAGTAAGGAATTGAAGACCTCTAAACGCACGATTTATAATCATTTTATGGATAAATCCGATTTAATGCAAGCCTGTATAGAGCAATATTTGGCAGTCATTAGAAGTAATAACGACGAAATTATTAACACTAGCAGCTCTGCAATTGAAGCGATGGGAATGATTCACCAACAAATTTTGAAAAGAGCAGATTATAGTGATACAAACTTTTATAAGGACATACTAAAGTATTTTCCTAGTGTCTTAAAAGACTCTTATAAAAAGAATTCAAAATTTGCCTTTCGCGAATTGCTTTATTTATCCAAATGGGGTGTAAAAGAAGGTTTGTTTAGAAAAGATTTGGACCCAGAAGTTACGATGGCTACCGTTCAAACACTTCTAAAATTATGTAATAACTCAAGAATATTTCCATCAGGGCAATTTACTAAAGCCAGACTTACCGAGGGTATTATGGTTACTTATCTAAGAGGGTTTTGTACTGAAAAAGGTCTTTTGGAAGTTGATAAACAGAAACACCTATACTTAATATAGATCAAAAATATATGGACACTATTAACAGTTCACTTAAAAAAACGCCAGTTGCAATTATTGGTTTGTCTGCTATGTTTGCTGATGCAAGCAATGTTGAGCAATTTTGGAATAATATTATCAACCAAAAAGATAGTATTGTCGATGTTCCTGAATCGCGTTGGAAAATAGAAGATTATTATGATGCGGACCCTAGAGTGGAGGATAAAACCTACTGTAAAAAAGGTGGTTTTATTCCTGATGTAGACTTTAATCCGATGGAATTTGGTTTACCTCCAAACATTTTAGAAGTTACAGACGTTTCTCAATTATTGGCCTTAGTAGCTGCTAGGGATGCGTTTGAAGATGCTGGATATGGCAGGGAATCGGATAAATTTACGGCGCTTTTAAAAGAAAAAACCGGTGTAATTTTAGGTGTAGGTGGTGGACAAAAATTAATTACCCCTCTTACCTCTAGGTTGCAAACTCCTATTTGGGAAAAAGCCTTAAAAAGCAGTGGAATTAGCGACGCTGATATTCCACATATTATAGAAAAAATGAAGAAAGCATATATTGGATGGAATGAAAATTCTTTTCCTGGTAT
>RCNB010002144.1_pt1 | contig 13687 bp, 8 predicted proteins | sample 2041321 | NCBI WGS metagenome assembly RCNB01 (sample SAMN09708232, study PRJNA481090) | Marine sediment metagenome, whole genome shotgun sequencing project. | reverse complement strand
CGCATAACAAATGCAGTTCTCTCCTCTATTCCTGGAAAAAACGTAGTTACAACCGGACTGGACCATGCTTCAGTCCGTAGTGCCATAACCCAGTTTGCCGAGAAGTACGGAAAAGAAGAGCGGATCGCTGAACCTAATCGAGAAACAGGCTCTGTCGAGCTGGATTCCATCTGCGAAAAAATCGACAAGGATACCTGTTTTCTCGCTGTCATTCATACCTCTAACGTTACCGGTGAAGTGTATGACGTTAAAACAATAGTCGAAGAGGCAAGGAAGATAAAGCCAGATTTACATATCATGGTCGATGGCGTCCAATACTCGCCATCCGGTCTGATTGACGTCGAAGAGATAGGAGCAGACGCTTATGTAATCGCACCTTATAAAAACTATGGCGTCAAAGGATGTGGGTATGCTCACGTTTCAGAGAGATTGGCGAAGCTTCCGCATTGGAAATATATTTTTAAGCCTGAAACCAGTTGGGACATTGGCGGTGTAGAGCATCAATCTTATGCGGCCTGGTCAGCTGTTGTAGACTATCTGTGCTGGCTTGGTGGCCATTTTATAGATTCAGCTGACCGGCGTGCAAAGGTTGTGGCTGCCATGCAGAGTATAAAGGCACATTCGACAGGCCTCCTGTCGACACTGATCGATGGCACAGATAAAATGGCTGGCTTCAAGGATATGAAGCATGTGACTGTCTATGGGATGGGAGAGGATCTATCGAATCGTGCATGCCTTGTTGGATTTAACCTGGAGGACATTGAATCAACCAGAGGATGTGAGCTTTACAAGGAAAAGCATCTCAGACTCCATGCCCCTGGGCAGGATCCGTTTTTTGCGGCCATGTTGAAACAGCTCGGCATATCGAGCTTTATTAGATTGTCAGCTTGTCATTACAATACGCCTGAGGAAATGGAGGCGTTTCTCAAGGCCACAGCTAGTTTTGCATGAAAATAAAAATTTTCACCGTAGGCGGATCGATCGATAAATTCTATTCTGCCCAGAAGAGCACTTTTGTTGTGGGTGAGCCTCAAATTGCAGTGATTATTTTTGAGGTTTCTCCCTGATCCCCAGGTAATAGACTGTGTTTGCATATGGATCGATTATGGTCTTGATTCTTCCTGGCAGAGCACTCAATACGGGATTTAGTCCCGGGCCATGTCCGGCTGATTCGCTGAATCCATGGATGCAGATACCGATGGTCACCGCACCTTCGTATCGTCCCCTTCCATAAAAATCGTAGTGATCTCTAATGGCCACGAGATCTCCAAGTCTGAGCGTTTTCAGCCCGAATTCCTCGACAGTTTTCGGGTCTGTTGTCTGAATATCATAATCGATATTCTCGATAAACTCACCGCCGATACCCGAGCCCATGATGCGTCCTGGAACCTCCATCACCACGGGTACGATCAGCTGATCCTTTTCAATTTTTAGTCCCATATTCTCCAGAAGCTCAGGGGAGAGCTTGTTCACCCGGACACGGACATCTTCGAAGCCTTCGATCTGAAGTCCCACGCCTTTTGCTTTGACTTGAATTTCATCGTTCAAAGTCATTTTTTCTTTGACATCGGTCGGGAACCAGGCGAGATCATCTGAACCCGCATGTCTTCCGATGTAGAATCCTTTTGCTCCTTTGGCCTCACCAGATAGAACTTTGGCCTCATTCCCGATACAGGCAAGTATTGCGATTGCACATGAACCCGCCCGTTCTTTATCTCGTCCCTGAATGGTCACATCCGGTTCGACATGGTCTGCGTTGGCCCAGCCGTAGGTTGAATCTCCGAGTGAAACCGTATAATTGATCGAGGCTGTGCCGAGGCGTGCACTCGATTTTCCGTCATATGTCGCCCAGTAGCCACTGCTTCCCGCGGGGTGTACAACGGCTTGAACAGCAGTGATGATGAGTTTGTCTTTATTGGTTTTCAAAGCGGATTTTTTTGAAGCCGGAGCAGGTTTCTTCATGCTAATGCCAAGATATTTCCCGATGTTTGCTGAAGGATCGATCCTAGCCGTGATCTTGCCGAATCGAGAGGACAGGATTTGTGTCACGCCAATGCCCAGACCGGAAATATCGCTTGGTCCACTGCAGACAACACCCAGAGTCGCTCCGCCTTGATAGTACCCCTTTCCGTAGTCAGTTTGGATGTCTTTGAGGAGCACGAGATCCCCGAAACGTAACTCGTCCAGTCCGTATTTCTCGATATCGGGAGGATAAGAGGTCTGAATATGCCAGTGGCCTGAAAGGCTCCCGCCGCTGCCTCGTGAAACAAGATCTGCCGGGATCTCCTTAACGGCCGGAGCCTCCAGCTTGCCATCCGTTGTCTTCATGACAATCTTTTCCAGAACATCAGGTGCTATGCCATGAGCGAAAACATCATCGAATCCGTCTATCTTGAGCCCGATGCCGCTGGCCTTTATATGAAGGGTGTTTCCTATGGCAAGCTTCTCAAGAACGTCGTCATCGAAATGAACTAAAACAAAGCTTCCGAACTTCCCGATAATTATGCCTTTCTCTCCCTTTGCCTCGCCGCTGAGAATTTTCACTTCATTGCCGATGGATGTGAAATTGAGATAAGAGGCCTTGGTTCTGTCTGGTCCTGCCCCTTCTGTTGCCACTCCCACTGTGGCCCTGTCTCCCGATGCCCATCCGAAAACCTTATCCCCGATCTTCAGGTTATAATTGATCCCACCTATTCCGATAGTCATTTTCGCTTTGCCATCCCATGTTGTAGCATACGATGATGCAGGCTCTGCTGGGGCTATCTGACCTTGAACGGCCAATGTGAGTAACTTGTCTTTATTCGTTTTTATTGGCTGAAGTTTAGCTTGGTTTGCTGCATTGCTTGAGTTTGAAACGAACATAGCCAAAAAAAAGAGAATTCCGAGATGGATTAAAATATTTTTCCTCATACTTCCTCCTTTTTACAAAAAATAAAACTTTTGATTAGATTAATAAGACTAATATGAAAAGTCAAATTTCCTAATTGTGTCAATATTAGTTGAGTCATAAACGCCCAGCATGCGCCAGTCGATCATTTAGAGCACTGTTGACCTTCGGATAGCTGTGTGATAAAAAATGTCAAAACCCAAGAAAGGAGGGTACCTTGAGAAGATTTTCCATTCTTTTTTTGACATTGTTTCTTTTTACAACTCTCAGTTTGGCTAATGGAAAAATCCGTCCGATCAGCACTTACTCCATCGTCGCTTATGATAGGGAAACAGGACAATTGGGTGTGGCGGTCCAATCCCACTGGTTTTCTGTCGGCCCTATCGTGCCTTGGGTGGAATCCGGCATCGGAGCCATCGCGACTCAGTCATTTGTCGAAGTTTCTTATGGCCCCTTAGGCTTGGCACTTTTGAAGGCTGGCAAAAGCCCTGAGGATGCCCTTAAAGCGCTTGTCGCTGCTGATAAAAGCCAAGACGTTCGTCAGGTTGCCATGGTGGATGCGCGAGGCCGAGCCGTCGCTCATACAGGGAAAAACTGCATCCCCGAAGCTGGCCATTATGTCGGAGATGGATTCACCTGCCAGGCAAACCTGATGCTCAAAAATACTGTTTGGGATGCCATGGCAAAAGCCTTTCAGAGTTCGAAAGGGGAACTAGCTGATAGGCTAGTCGCTGCTCTCGAAGCCGCCGAGGCTGAGGGAGGCGATATCAGGGGAAAACAATCAGCGGCCCTTATCGTTGTTACCGGGCAAAGCTCTGGTGTTTGGTGGAAAGACCGGCTATTTGACCTAAGGATCGAAGATCACCCTGCACCCCTGCAGGAGCTCAAACGACTTCTCAGACTGAATAAAGCCTACAATCACATGAACCTTGGAGATGAATACCTGACAGAAAACAAGACCGAAGATGCCATGAAAGCCTACACAAGGGCTATGGAGATGTATCCCAACAATGCGGAAATGATCTTCTGGCCGGCCGTAACCCTCGCCGCGTCGGGTAATGTCGAAAAAAGCCTCCCCTTGTTCAAAAAAGTTTTTTCCATGGATGAAAATTGGGCTATTCTTTTGCCTAGACTTCCACAAGTAGGTCAACTTCCGAATGATTCGGTCCTCATCCAAAAAATACTTGCGATGGCCCCCAAAAAAAGGGAATAACAAAGCTGTGGCCGAATTGTAACTGGTGATAATGTCAAAAATCCCATGAAAGAATCATTGAATTCAAGCTTTCATAATTATACAATTGATGGACACATTTTGGTCACAACAAACAAGGTGCGCCTGTAGCTCAGGGGATAGAGCGACTGACTCCGGATCAGTAGGCCGCAGGTTCGATTCCTGCCAGGCGTGCCACCATAGTTTCAGCGTAATTCAGTCATTTTTGTTACACATGTGTGACCAGTTCTCTCCCTGTATAGTCGGTGTTCGCGTTCTTTACTTTCTCAAAATAAAAGGTTATAAATCGTCTATATGTCATTGATAGAAAGCAAGGTTACTTTTGCAATAAACTATAAGTGAAGGAGGCTATCTGATGTCTACTCGGTACATTTTTTGTGTGATCCTTTCGTTGTCCCTGTTTTTAGGCATGTGCAATGTTGCAACGGCCAAATCCGTACCAATTGATGCGGAAATGCCCAGTCAACAGGTTCAGGAAGAGGACGATCTAAAGGAATGGAATAATCAGATTCGCCGGGAAAAGTTTGACATCGTCCTGCCTGAAGCCATGCGAAAGAACAATGTCGATATGTGGATCCATGTGATGAGAATAGCAATTCCTGATGACTTTGGTGCAGAAGAACTGGGCAGTACCTCCGGTGTTTTCATCTTCACGGACCGTGGCAAAAACAGGATCGAACGCGCGGTTCTCGGACGTCGCTGGGGAGCTACTCAGCGTGAATGGGGAGAGGGGGACCATAAATTGGTTGAAGAATGTGGAGCCTACGACATAATCGGCAATCCAGTTTTTGTGAAGGAACCATTGGCAAGCCCGATGACAGAATATGATTTCCGATTTAGGGGCTTAAGAGAATTTGTGGCCGCACGTGACCCCAAACGTATTGCTGTAAATTTCAAGCTTAATCTGGGACCGTGGGAGACCTACATTGACTTTGGAGGTGCAAGAGATGGTTTGTCGCATACAGACTACATATTATTGACTGAAGAGCTCGGTGATAAATATGCCAAAAGGCTGGTCTCGTCTGAATATGTGATAATGGATTACATCATCAATAAGGTGCCGAGCGAAATTAAACTACTCAAGAAAATCCGTAAGGATGAAGTTGAACGTGTAAAAAAGGCTTTTGCTGAAATCGTGCCGGGTGAAACCAAAAGGCGCGAAGCGAGAATAACTGTCTTTCGTCGGGGAAGCACAGGAGTATCACAAAGGGGAAGGAGTAGCGGTTTTGGCAGCGATAGGATCGAGGGAGGCGACATCGTTGCAGCACCAAGCCAGGGAATGTACGCCTATGTACTCCGTGAAGAAGAGACTGAACCGCCTCCAGAAATCAAAAAACTCTGGGCAGAATATCTGAAAATCGATAAGATTCTGGCAGAGACCATCAAGGCGGGACTTACTCCTCGTGAAATAATTCAAAACTACACGCGGAAATTTGAAGAAGAAGGGATTATTGTTAGGGATGGCCAATTGCATATGGTTATCCCAAAGAACAATTTCCCCGTTTATTCCGCAGGTTTTGATCCTGAAAAAACGCACCTTAGTATCGACTGCCATGGCATGATGAAAGGAGCGCGTGAGAGGCAGGAGGAGAATTATCATGGGCCCAGGATCAGTTCTTATGGTCCGATGTGGACGTGGGATATACCACTCCCACCCAACCATCACTTTGTTTTAGAATATTTTTTCTATATGCCGTCGCCTTCCAGCGAAGGCGAAGACCAATATTTATTCTGGTGGGATCATGAACAGGCTATTTCTACCGAAAGTGGAGTCGAGTATTTATCTCCACTACAAAAGGAGCTTTATCTCATCAAATAAGATTCGCAAAAGGAGTCCCAGACATGACCTGCCGTCCAGAAAAACTCAAGCCATCATCGTCATCGGGTAGTACGAAATAATTTCCCGAAGTTATTTTGATTTTGCGGGATAAAACTATTGACTCCACAATCCTTTTTGATATAATGGAAACGGCTCTTTTTTGCGGGCTGGAAAGAGTTCCCATCTTTTGGTTCCCATCATCAACCCCCCTTTTGCTGACATCAGCCCGCACTTTACCTCCTATAGAATCCCTATGTATGTCCATAAAGATTGCATAGTGGACATAGAAACATTCCTAGAATATCAATATAAAACGCGTGTATTCTTGTTGATATTGATTGTATTGATCACAACGCTTGTGGTGGTTTGTAACGTTATTGTGCCAATTCATACGTTCTCGAGGAGATCGGCCAGCTCCAGGGCCCTGGTTCGGACATCGAAACCGAGAGCACATCGGACGGTGCAGGCGGCGCAGTCCCTGCAGGCCAATCCGGCTGAACTCCAGCCGCTCAGCGTCTCCAAGGCTTTGTGCGGTTTTTTATGGCCAAAGGCATACATATAGGCACGCATGAGTCCGGGGATTTCGAGTCCGGCCGGACATTGGGGTTGACACTGCCGGCACTGCTGACAGAACAGTCCCGCAAGTCCAAGATCTGTTCCAAGTTTGAGGTCGCGGTTTTCTTCCGGTGTCAGGTTCAGATCCTCCATGACCGAAAGGTCCTCCCGCATCTCCTCGTAGTTTGAAAAGGCCGGGATCGTTGTGTGCACGTTTTCGTCCTGGAGCACCCATTTGAGAGCGGCTGTCATGTTGATCTTCCTGAGTCGGGTTCTATCCCAGTAGACTCCGGCCTGGGTTTTCATGGCCACCACACCCAGGCCGGCGTCTGCGGCTTTGCGAACGGCCTCACGGATATCCTCGCGGTGGGTTTGTCTGAAGTTGTAAGCCGTCAGGATCACGTCCCAAAATCCGCTCTCGACAGCTGCCCTGATGACTTCCGGCTCATTGCTGTGCGTGCCGATGCCCACAAAACGTGTTTTTCCGGATTTTTTTAGCTGTTCGAAGGCGCGCATGTAGGGCTCATGGCATGCGGTTTCGGCACGGCCGATAGAGAGGAGATAATAGATGTCGACAAACTCGAGTTTGAGGCGCCGGAGACTCCCTTCGATGGACTCCAGGATCAGATCAGGATCGGCATTCAATCCCAGATCCAAGGACCGGCCGCCCCTTCCGAAATCGTAGGGAAGATCGGGACTTGTTCCGATGACAAAGGAATCCCTGGGACGGTTCTGGAACACATCCCCCAGGAGCCGCTCGTGGTTCCGTTCTGAGTATCCGCTGGAGGTGTGGATGTAGACGATCCCTTCGTCCAGAGCCGTTCGGACGGGGTCGATCGCATAGCAGGATCCCATGCTGACAACGGGAAGGCGGAGGCCCGTCTGCCCCAGAGTACGAAACACTATCTTGCGATCTTTTGACTGATTCCCCGGGTTCGTCTGATTGCTTGAGCATCTTGTCAGAATCGAAGCCCCGGCGATTCCCGCAATACCAGCTTTAAGAAATTCGCGTCTGGATGTGCGCGGGATCTTGATCATCGCTGTTCCTTATTTTTATCATATATTATTTCCAAGAGACATGACAATATCCCACATTCGAGATCACGGCTACTCCTATCAAGCTACTTTTCCCTAAAAAATCCCTTGATGCTTGATTTTTCCCATTAATCATTTGACTTGAAAATTGGGCTTTGTTATAAATTTTTCTTAAGTTTGGATAATCATTTACGATAAGAGATCAAAGGAAAGAAATGAAAAAGACCACAGGATTTGATAATGAGAAATATTTGGCAGAACAGACTTCTGCCATCCTCGATCGACTCGAAATGGGGAATAACCGCCTTTATCTCGAGTTCGGTGGAAAGCTCCTGTTTGATTATCATGCCGCCAGGGTGTTGCCAGGATTCGACCCAAACGTCAAAATGAGGCTTTTACAGAAGCTGAAAGACGAGGCGGATATCATTCTCTGTATTTATGCGGGGGCTATCGAAAAGAAAAAATTGAGGGCAGATTTTGGGATCACTTATGATGTCGATGCCCTGAAACTTCTCGATGACCTTAGAGAATGGGGGCTCGATATTCTTGGCGTTGTGATCACCCGTTTCGATAACCAGGCTTCGGCAAAAATATTCCAAAACAAACTGGAACGAAGGGGTATCAAAGTCATTTGTCATCCTTACACTCCTGGATATCCGACAGATGTCGATTTGATCGTCAGTAAGGATGGATATGGGGCCAATGCCTATCTCTCATCTGAAAAACCCTTAGTCGTTGTCACCGGACCTGGCCCGGGGAGCGGCAAGCTCTCCACCTGTCTTTCCCAGATGTATCACGACTGTTTGCAGGGCATAAAGCCAGGATATGCCAAATTCGAAACTTTTCCTATTTGGGACCTGCCTTTAAAACACCCTGTCAATGTGGCTTATGAAGCGGCTACTGCAGACATCAGAGATTTTAACCTGATCGATCCCTTCCATTTAGAGGCCTACAAAAAGCCGGCTGTCAATTACAACCGCGATGTCGAGATATTTCCTGTGCTCAAACGTATTCTAGAGAAGATTACTCAAGCTGAGTCGATTTACAAATCTCCGACAGACATGGGTGTCAATTGCGCAAGTTCTGGGATTCTGGATGACAAGGTTATTAGGGAGGCAGCCAAACAGGAAGTGATACGGCGATATTATCGGTATAGTTGTGAGTATGTGATGGGATACACAGACAAAGAAACAGTTCAACGTGTGGAACTTCTGATGAAGGACCTCGATGTGAATCCAGAAAACAGAAAAGTCGTTGAGTATGCCAGAAAAGCTGCCAAAGAGGCTCTCAAGAAGGAAAAGGGGAATGAGGGGATTTTTTGTGGGGCAGCTATCGAGCTAAATGATGGTTCCATAGTGACAGGAAGCAATTCGCCTCTTATGCATGCGGCTTCCAGTCTTGTGCTCAAAACGATCAAACATCTTGCGGGGATTCCCGAAAAAATTCCTTTGTTATCGCCCAACATCATCGAATCTGTCGGGACTTTGAAGAGAGACATCCTGCAATCGAAATCCGTAAGTATGGATCTCGAAGAAATAATGATCAGCTTGTCGATCGCCTCAGCCACAAATCCGACCGTTCAGCTGGCGTTAGCCAAGCTCAAAGAATTGAAAGGGTGTGAAGTCCACATCACTCACATCCCGACCCCTGGCGATGAAGCCGGGCTGATGAGGCTCGGAGTCAATCTGACAAGTGAGCCGAATTTCGCGACAAAAAATTTGTTTACGGCGTAAATAAAATTCCCTTATGTTTTTCCTACAAAACTCGAAATGACACTTTATTCTGGTCCGAGTGTAGAGCAGCAAGGACGCGTTGGATGATCCCATTCATTTTCCTACTATTTTAATATCTTCCACTCAAATGTACAAATCGTACGCTGATGTTCATCTCTTGTGGGGCGAGTGCCCTGAGGGAAGATGCCCTAAGGACTGGCAAACATCCTTCAGGTATGAGTCCCTGGATGTCCAGTTTGACAACGCTCTGAGGGCTTATAGATTTGAGGGATTTATTGATATAAGCTTTGAATTTCTTCTCATCCATCCCCTGTGGAGAGATGTTGACTTTGACCATCGGGCGAGCCGGGAGCTCCACGAATTCTTCATGGCATATAGATAATCTTCTGTCTTTGTCTGATGCCAATTCGAACATAAAATATCCTTTTTTCTCATCTTTTTCAGCGAATGATGTACGTTCGATCGAACCGGGATAATACACGGATGTGGAGAGCGATCGACCCATGAGGTCTTTTGTAAGAATCTGGTAGCGATGGATATGCCCGGCTAGAATGGCCGTGAATTCTGTAGGTATATCCTTTAAACGGATCACATCCTCTTTGTATCTGAAAGTGTAGTTCACAGGTCCCACCGTGGCGCCTTCGAAACAGTGGTGGACGCAAAGGATATGTCCATCACAGTTTTTTTTGTATTCTCGCCATCCGGTTTCTTGGAGGATTGCGGGAAATTGAGCTCGCACGTCATTCCTGCAGTAGGGGAAACCAGACAGTGCTACCCTTAATCCTCTTTTTTCAAGAAGAAACGTACTCGGGTGATCGAAGATAAAAATATTGGGATGAAGGCTCAATATCTTAAACGGAATTTTAGATCGTTCGTGATTACCGGGGACGATGTAGACTTTTGTTCCCTTATCAGCAATCTCTTTAAGTGGAGCGAATGCCATGTCCACCAATCGGGCTGAGACGCGGCTTCGAAACAGCAGATCTCCCCCATGGATGATGGCGTCGACTTCCTGTTTCCGGGCAGGCTCTAGAGCTCTGTGATAATTGGCAAAAAAATCTTCGCCTCTGCGTCTCCTTTGGATACGGGGCCGGAAGGGATAATCGAATCCCAGATGTGTGTCTGCCAAAAACAATAATTTGATCATACCCATTTCAAGATCTTTTCCAGCTGCTTTTTCTTCAGAACCTTCCCAGGACGAAAACACAACTCGATATCACGGTCCTCCTGGATGATCCGTCGCATTTCCGTCGTGACGATTCGCATACGGTCGTATGTTGCGATATCGAAGTTTGCCTGCTTTTCGACGATAGTTTTTTTGTGTCCCGGCAGGATGTCTAGAACATCGGATGTGGGATTGTGACTTAGGAATTTTGTGCTACCGTTCTTTAATATAAGTATAAATTTACCTTCTTCGGCATCGTTTGCTTTTGACCAGGATAAGGAGGATTCACTCAGGCGGCAGAACCATCGGGACCTGCGCATTTGGAATGAACTCATCCGGATTTTCCTTTTCAGGGCCTTGAAAACGCGCTCAGGTGTCCAGCCTTCTTCCATTTTTTCTTGTTCCCCATCTTCTTGAGCCTCATCGGCTTTCTTTATTGCCTTTTCTAATTCTTGTTCGATTAGTTTTTCTTTCCAGAACTGTGTGCCCCATTTCATTATATGACGTACATTTATCGGCGGCTCCATATGGTAACAATATTCCTTTTTAAAAGTTTCAAGCCCTGATGTGAAGCATTCCCTTTCAGGTGCATATTTCAGCGGAGTGTCCAGGATGGCTTCGATCATGCGAGGATTGAATTTTCTGATTTTGCCATTCAGCACATCGATGAGTTTTGCGAGCGACTCCATTTTGATATTGGAGGGGAAGGGGCCGATCGGATGCTGTGTGTTCGGCTCAAATTGTTTGCTCTTGAGGTTTTTGGAGTAGAAATAGAGGTGTCTTTCATTCGGCTGGAGTGCTCTGTTGTATGGAGGAGAATGGAGCTTTATTTCATCGGATTCCCGCACGGCTGCTTCCATTGCTGTCTCAGTCACAGTCGTCGAAAGGTTTTGGGCCTGGCTGAGCATTTCGAGGATGTGTTCGGCATGGCGGCCTTTTTTGTGAAAATAACTGTTAACCCTATGTTTGAGAGATTTTGCCTTACCGATGTATAGCAAATCCCCTGTGGAGCGGTACATTTTGTAGATCCCTGGCTTATCGGGGAGGTCTTGCCTGAAAGCCATTTCCATCGGGTATTCCCGTGTATGTTGCTTAGAATGAGCTGGGGTGGGAGAATTGCAGAGCCAATCCTGAAGTTCTTCAAAAGCAGCAATTTTTTCCTGTTCTTCGAGAATCCTGACGACATGATTCCAGATAAAGGCTGTGGCCACCACATGATGCAGACTGCGCCTGAGATTTGGGAGGGAAAATCCGAAAAATCCTGCCGAAGCCCTTAAGCTCTTCCGGGGGAGCCAGGGGTAAAGTCTGCTGACGATCTTGTGTGTGCATACGATCGTTAACGGAAATTCCTGTTTGGATGCGAATTCCTTATGAAGTTGCTCGAGATAGGGGCTTTCATATCGGCTGAAATGGATTACTGTCGGGCAGATCCCATGATTATCTGATGCTGTTTTTTTTGCTGCTCGATCGAGTTTTTGCCAGATGATTTTTTTAGAGATGGCCTCTTTCATTTCCTCGGAATTGATTCCGGTTATTCTCGAGAACTGGTTAGGCATCTGGGACTGCTTCTCCATCTTTACCAAATGTGACTTTGCGTTTTCGATGGTCATTTCATGATCGAAAGGGTGTATGGCCTGTGTTTTTACCCACCCTATCTCGGCTAGATGACCTATAGAGGGATTGTTGTGGGTGGCTTGGCAATCAATGGCCAACACGGTTATTTCTGATAGGCTACTCATGAATATGGCTCTGTCCAGAATTCATCCAATATCTGGCCGATTTGTCGGTGGTTTTGAGTTTGGTGGACCTGCCATTCCCGGGGAAACAGGTCTCTGTATTGGGGATGAGAATAACGCGTGTCGATTAAAAGTATCGATCCACGGTCAATTTCGGTTCTGATAACACGTCCTGCCGCTTGAAACACACGGATCAATCCTGGAAAGCGGTAGGCATAGTCGTAGCCGGACATCTGATTTTCCGAGAAGTGTTGGCGGATCATTTCCCTTTCCAGAGAAATGCCGGGTAGTCCGACGCCAACGATGACAGCACCTGATAGGCGGTCTCCGACCAGATCGATACCTTCCCCAAAAATACCTCCCATTACCACAAAACCCAAAAGCGTGTGATTATTTTCCTCAGAGAAGTTGTTAAGGAAATTCACTCTTTCATCTTCTCTCATTTCATGCGTCTGCATGAGGATTTTGTGGTGGGGGAAGGCTGTTTCATACAAGGGATGAACCATCCGCAGGTATTCATAAGATGGGAAATAGACCATGTAGTTTCCCTTTTTGGCCTCTACCAGAGCGCCGATGGTCTGAACGAGTGCTTCTTTCGTTTGAGACCTGTGTCTGTAAAGAGTGGAAACCGAATCCGAAACAAGGATACACAGGTTTTCTCGAGGAAAAGGGGAGGGGAGAACTCGTTTTGCGACCGTATCTTTTAATCCCAGTATTTGAGCGAAATAGTCCATGGGTGTGATGGTCGCCGAAAAAAGCACGGATGAGTTGGCCCGTTCAAAAATTTCACGGAGTTGGTCGGATGGGTCAGTACAGTACAGTTTCACGCTGAAGTTCTGTGGGGTTTTTTCGAGACAGGTCACATAATTATTATCATAGAACTCGGATACTTTGAGAAACCAACTGGCCGCAAAGTAGTGTTCGAGCATTTCTTGAGTTTGGGGAGATCCAGGGTGTGAAGATAGCCAGTGTTCTAAGCTTGCGAGAAGACGCCTGAGGGGAGGGAGGAGCTCTTCTGGGCGTTCATCCTGCCAAGCACTATTTTCCTCTTCGAGGATTTTTTTCATTTCCAACATTTTCCTGTTGACTTCTCCTGCATCCCGATAGAGCTCTGATTCTTTGTTTTTGAGGAGGTGCCGGATTTTCAAGAAATCTGTTTTCTCGATTTTGGCAGAGAACATCTCTCGTGATCTGTCGACAAGATTATGAGCTTCGTCTACGAGAATGGTGCAATCGATAGGGCTTTCTAAGAAAAACCGTCGCAGATACACCCTGGGATCGAACACATAGTTCAGATCGCATATGATACAGCCCACCCAAAGGGCCATATCCAGGGAAAATTCGAAGGGACAGATTTGGTGGGCACGGGCTATCTCTGTGATTTTATCGGCTGTGAAAGCATCTTCGACAAAAAGGGAATTTCGGGCTTCGATGACACGGTCATAATATCCATTGGCGAAGGAACATTCATCAGGAGTGCAATTTTTATCCGGGTTGAAACAGATTTTTTCCTTGGCTGTCAATGT
>RCNB010001710.1_pt1 | contig 13688 bp, 13 predicted proteins | sample 2041321 | NCBI WGS metagenome assembly RCNB01 (sample SAMN09708232, study PRJNA481090) | Marine sediment metagenome, whole genome shotgun sequencing project. | reverse complement strand
GAAAAACTGAAACGATTGATAATGGGCCACGGAGAACCCCATTTACCCTTGGCCATGGGGATCACGAATCTTGTATTGAAACTATTGTCATTACCTGTCGGGCGCGTTTGTCCCGGTGCGATTTCATCTTCATGCCAGTTATAGAATTCCCAACCAGCAGATACCGATATTGCGGCTGCCGTCGGGTCGTTGGTATTGACCTCTTCAGTTGCTTCGGCCATTTCCTCTGCATAGTCCGGCGAATTATCAGTGTCTTCATCTGCCTGGTCAGCAGCAACATTCAATGTAAAACACATCAACACTATCGAACAAACCGTCAACAATAGATGGGAAATCAAGCTGTTCCCTTCAGAATGCCTTGGTGAGTTTGAAACAATTTTCATAGTAACCCCAAATAATTAGATAAAGATAAGGACAGCATTGTACAACGATGACTCATCTAACCAAGTAAATAAATGCTTTTTAAGACCCTTCCGTAAACATTTCTGAACCCGCGTAAATCACCAAGAGCCGTGAGCATGGCATTACTTCTTTCGGGGTACTCCATGATTTTCAGGCAGCAGTTCTGACATCCCGGTACCAAGATGTGTCAGGGATAAAGAGAACTCATCCAGTGTTACATCCAGATAGTGGACACATTCGCGATTGACTAATTTGACCGAGCCGGCAAAAGCCGTCGGTGCCCAGGGAATTAACACTACTACACGTGGCCGGCCACGATCCTCGATGACGTAGGCAGGCTCCAAATCACCAGCATCATTCTCAAGAAAAGCAGGTTTGAAAGATGTTTCGCTTTCCAGGTTCAGGAATGCCCCGACCAGGCTCTTTAGCATGCGGTACATCGGTATTTTATAAAGCGTGTTTTTTTCAATACTGTGACCCAATACCTGGCCGGCCTTCACTTTCGACAGAATACCGACAAAGATGGCCAAACCCATGATCAACAGCACTGCAAGAATTTCAGTTTCTCTCACATGGTCGAAAGTGCCCGGAGGGAAAAGATCTGCAATCGGGGTTGCGATATTGACCAACAGTCCAAAAATCTCCTTGATCGCAATAAAAACCAGCACGACCGGTAATAGAATAGCCAAGCCGTTAACCAGTGCGGACTTTAAAAATTTAATCATCGACTTTTACCTTGAGAACTTTCAGTTGAGAGACGACTGGTTTCTGCTGAACCAGGAACATCATGGACAAACAAGCTTCGAATTTTCTCCCAAAACCCCGCACCGAGCACAATAAAGCTCAATGCAAACATCAGGTCGAAAATGATAGCAGATGCAAAGGAACCACCAACCACAGGACTAATTAAATGCGCAACATAAGGCTCCAGCCAACCAAGCAGAAGCGGTATAAAGAACATAAACAAACCTATCCGGTAACGTGTAAGGCTTACCGCTGAAGGCTCTGTTACTTTTCTGAGCCTCGAAAAGATCATTTCCTTGAGTTGCGCAAAGCCCTGTTTGCCCAGGACCGCAACTGCCAGCAACATACCTACTTCCGGCAAACCAGCCACCAGGCCGGTAGATAAAATAGCTTTCCAGTTCCCCGGTAAATCGGAACTGGTTACCAGCGGTATCAACAGTGGGCTTAGAAACCCGCCTATAAATAGTGCCCCGCCGATGAGAAATTTGGTTTTGCTTACAGACTGAACTACAGTTTCAGTTGGTTTTGGGTTATTCAAGAGTGAGTATCCTGTCAGAGGAAACACAAGCTTGTGAAAAAACCGACAGAAATGCAATGACCTGTCTCAGAACTGAGACTATTATTACCCGTCATACGTCATGGCTTTGCCAACGCGATAAGGAATATAAATGAAGAAACGCATCATTTTGATGGCATTTTATCTATGTCTTTTGTGCTTCAGCACCCAGGTGCTGGCAGCCAAGACGGATATCATCATTCTCAAAAATGGCGATCATGTGACTGGTGAAATCAAAGGTCTGAACGCAGGTCAACTGGAGCTATCCACCGAGTACATGGATACGGTTTATATCGACTGGGTAAACATACGCGACATTATCAGTGACCAGGGACACCAGATTGAGATGAGCGATGGGCGACGATTGCTTGGTACGCTGGATAAACAAGTAACAAATGATCCAGATCAGGCAGATCTGATCACCATTAAAACTGATAGGGGCCCACTCCAGGAATCATCTTCCGACCTGGTGAGAATGTATCCGGTGGGTGGTGAATTCTGGGATCGGATGGATCTTTCCTTTAACCTTGGCTTTAATTTTGACAAGAGCAGTTCAGTGGGCAAGTACAACTTCGGTGCAGATGCTGCTTACCGTGCCCCAAGTTTTGTTACATTCGGAAAACTAAGTTCCGAAATAACCACACAAAATGTTACCGACAATACCTCTCGTAACGTTCTGAGTATTGACCACATGAGCTATCGACCAAACAAGAGGTTCTTAAATTATTTTGGCAGCATGGAACAAAATGATCAGTTGGCGGTTAAATTACGGACCTTGATAGGTGCGGGTTATGGCTTCGTACCCATTTCCACCGGTCGCAACTGGTTGTCATTGGCTCTTGGATTAGCGGTCAACCGTGAGAGACCACTGGATGACTCTGATCCCAGCAACAACCTGGAAGCAGTGGGTTCATTCCGATACCAGTATTACAAACGAGCCACACCTGAGCGAACAGTGGATATCAACTGGAAAATCTTCCCCAGCATCACGCAATGGGGCAGGATACGTTCTGATCTTACTGCCAGTGCACACTGGGAAATCATCAGGGATTTCTATATTGGACTTGAACTCTATACAAGTTATGACGGTGAAGTTGCGGCATTTGACTCTGCTGAAACTGATTATGGGTACAGAACTGTGATTGGACTGAAATTCTGATTTTTTTACTGGCTATTCATTCAAGGTATTGTAAGATCAAAAGTTGGTCAATTTTATAGCCTACCTAAACAACAACCATTTCTGACAGGTTTCACATATGAGCACACTTGATTCAGTCCGTGAATTACAAACCCGAATGGGACAATCCATCATTGGCCAGGAATCGGTCATTGAACAACTACTCATCGGTCTGCTGGCCAACGGGAACATCCTGATGGAAGGTTTACCGGGTCTGGCAAAAACACGTGCCGTCAAAAGCCTGGCGAAGAATATGGATGCGGAATTTTCACGCATCCAGTTCACACCGGATTTGTTGCCCTCAGATATCACCGGAAGCGAAGTGTTGTACACAGAATCGGGACAACCCACCTTCCGTTTCGAAGCTGGACCCATATTTGCCAACATCGTACTGGCCGACGAGATCAACCGCGCACCGGCTAAAGTACAGGCGGCACTACTTGAGGCAATGGAAGAACGCCAGGTGACGGTGGCTGGCACCACCCACAAAATGCCGGACCTGTTTATAGTAATGGCAACACAAAACCCGATTGAACAGGAGGGCACCTACCCGTTGCCTGAGGCACAGATGGACCGGTTTCTTTTACATGTCTATATCGACTATGGCACGAAAGAGGCGGAAGCACAGGTCATTCGCCTGGTTCGTGGTGAAGAAGGTCCATCAAAGTCATTAAATAATGAAGCACCGGTTGTTCAGCAGGTAGTTTTCGATGCTCGCAAGGAAATAAACCGGGTGCAGGTATCGGAAACCATCGAAAAATACATCGTCGACCTGGTATTCGCCACCCGTTACCCGGATCGTTATGATGAAAAACTGGCCAGTTGGATACGTATCGGCGCTAGCCCGCGTGGTGCCATTGGCCTCGACAAATGTGCACGCGTACATGCCTGGCTGAATGGCCGCGACCATGTACTGCCCGATGATGTCAGGGCCGTCGTTCATGGCGTTTTCCGGCACCGCATTGCACTCAGCTATGAAGCCAATGCAGATGGTGTTTCGAGTAATGATGTCATCGACGAAATACTGAAACTCGTTGCAATCGCGTAAAAAATGCCCGCTCGCCCAGTGAACACAACAGACAAAAGCCAAACCAGTGGTGTCTATGTCCAGCTGGATGATCTTGTGCGCTTGCAACACAAAGCCTCGGGCTTCAGTTTTCTGCCCAGGCAACCTGTTCACAGTATTTTGAGTGGACGTCACACTTCAAAACTGAGAGGCCGTGGACTAAATTTTGAGGAGTTACGTGACTATTTGCCCGGTGATGATACCCGCAACATTGACTGGAAAGTAACCGCTCGGACAGGTACACCGTATGTACGTGTTTATACGGAAGAAAAGGACCGTGCCGTCTGGTTATTGATCGATCAGCGTGTGCACATGTTTTTTGGCAGCCAGCAACGTATGAAGTCTGTCGTTGCGGCAGAAGTGGGGGCAATTTCGGCCTGGCGCGTGCTCAGTGTTGGCGACCGGGTCGGGGCCCTGGTTTTCAATGATTCCGAGGTTTCCGTCATACCCCCTCATCGCAGTCGCGAAAGGGTCATGCAGATACTCAAACAGGTGACAGAAAAAAACCAGGAACTAAGTGCAAGGTCAGATCTGAAACCTGATCCCGGTAAACTCAATGAGGTTTTGAAACAGGCCGGCATCCTGGCCAGGCATGACTGCCTGGTTTGTCTGATTACCGATGCGGATGGAATCAATGCCGACACACGCAAACACATCACCCGTCTGGCAGAGCATAACGATGTACTGACCGCATTCATCTACGACCCGCTTGAAAAAGACATGCCCGCGGCAGGACGTCTCAGGTTCAGCGATGGCGAAGGTCAACTGGAGGCCGATACATCCAGCAAGAATCTGCGCAACGCATTTCAAAACGACTTCGAACAGAAAATGGAGCGAATACAAACTTCCTCACGGAAATTTGCAATGCCCGTATTACCCATCGATACCATCAACCCGGTTGAAGATCAGTTACGCGATGCCTTCGGCCACCACCAGGGTGCGAAACGGTTCTAGGTATGAGTAAATGAAGTCTACCGATCCTGCAAGCCTGCAAAACCTCAATGACATCGTTATGCCCGCAAGCACGGGTTGGTGGCCATTGGCAAGTGGCTGGTATGTATTGGCGGGGCTGGCACTCATTTTCCTTTGCTGGTCCATCTACAAATCAGTGAAAGACTGGAACGCCAATCGTTACAGACGCTCCGCCCTATCTGAACTCGAGACATTGTCAGAAGGCATTAATGACCCGGCAGGCCGAAGTTCCAGTCTCAGGAAAATACCGCCTCTTCTCAAACGCACGGCGCTTACTGCTTACCCGCGTAACGAGGTCGCCATGTTGACGGGGGATGACTGGTTTCAGTTTCTAAATTCAAACGTTAAGAAACAGTCGTTCACAGAAAATACATTCAACACCCTGAATCATATTTCTTACACCACCGGTGAGTTGAACGACATTAATGGCGAAGCTGCAAACGCCCTGCTGGATGCCTGCAGACAATGGCTGAAACACCACCTGGCATTGGCCGGATCAAAACACAGCGGGGAATCATGAGTCCATGCTGACAATCGCTCACCCCTGGCTATTACTGCTCATTCCCCTGCCCTGGCTAATATACAAGCTGTTGCCCGCGCATCATGAGCGTAAGGAAGCTGTACGTGTCCCATTCATGCAGCGAATTGCCCAGTCACTCAAACTACAACCCGGAAAGGAGTTGGTGGTATCAAAAAGACCGTTTTCACAATGGTTGATGCTGAGTTTGGCCTGGTTGTGCCTGGTTGCAGCGATCGCACGTCCCCAGTGGCTGGGAGAGCCGATCATTAAAGAACTGCCAATGCGTGATTTATTGGTCGCGGTAGATTTATCCGGCTCAATGGAAGCAAAGGACTTTACCAATGCGGAAGGGAACGCTATCGATCGACTGACGGCCGTCAAGCAGGTTCTGGATACCTTTTTGGCCCGCCGCGATGGTGACCGGGTCGGGCTGATCCTGTTTGGCTCTGCCGCATTCGTGCAGGCCCCTTTCACCGACGACCTTGATGTTGTCAGGGAATTGCTGGATGAAGCACAAATCCGCATGCTCGGGCCCAGGACGATGCTGGGTGATGCAATGGGCCTGGCGATCAACCAGTTTGAGCGTAGTGAAGTGGATGAACGAGTGTTGATTGTACTTACGGACGGTAACGATACGGGTAGCCTTATACCACCTGACCGGGCTGCGGTTATTGCCCACGACAACGGTGTGGTCGTCTACACCATCGCCATTGGTGATCCCGCAGCTGTCGGTGAGCAGGCGCTGGATGAAAAGACCCTAAAGGACATCGCAACCACGACGGGGGGTGATTATTTCCGAGCCAATGACCGGCAAGAGCTGGAAGCCATTTACGATCACCTGGATGAAATCAACCCACGACAGGTGGAAACACAGAGCTATCGTCCCTTGACCGATCTCTACATTTGGCCATTGGCGGCCAGTTTGTTGCTGACATTGCTGTACTTCATGTACATGGAAATTCGTCTGCGTTATCGCAACCGCTTAATGGACCAGCAAGTCCATCAGGAACCGGTGAGCTAGTGGATATTCCGGTGTCATGTCAAGCCTATAGTGTGGGGTTCAGAGCTACCCAGATGGTCCAAGACAAGACGCAGTCCGCAGGAAATGGCATGTCCTTTTCAAGGGCTGCAACGCTGTATTGGGGCATCTGGGTAGCTCCCTTCGGGCGAACCGTGAAGCGGTCGTTCGCGGTGTCGCCTAAGGGCGCCTACTCTTGGTACGCCTCTGGGTAAGGACTAGCCATTGCCGGCGAGACGTGCCTTGCGCCCAACCACTTCACGACTCGCTGAACCCTACACTATAGGCTTGACATGACACTAGTGCTGAATGACCGATCTGCTGCTACCATTGCAGCCATGAGAAAACTCAAATTGATATCGATTTTTAGCGGGGTTCTGTTGTCAGGGTATGTTGATGCAGATGTTCAGCTTGACCTGATTAAATTACCGCAGGGTTTCAGTATTGAAGTTTATGCCGAGGGTGTCGAAAACGCGCGCCAGATGGTGCGGGGAACTCAAGGGACAGTATTTGTGGGTAGTCGTCGTGCCGGTAAACTCTGGGCTGTAACCGATGCAGATGGTGACCAGCAGGCCGAGTCAGTCAGGTTGATTGACGAGGGTCTTGATCTGCCTTCCGGTCTGGAATTCCTCGATGGTTCACTTTATGTGGGTGCCCTCGACAAGGTACTGCGCTATGACAATATTGAAATGCTTTTGGATACCCCCCCGGAGCCAGTGGTCGTGACCGATGAGCTACCGGATAAGACACACCATGGCTGGAAATACCTGCGTTTCGGGCAGGACGGCAAACTGTATATCCCGGTTGGAGTACCTTGTAATATCTGCGATAAAGAAGGTTTCGGTGAAATTCGCCGTATGAACCCGGATGGCAGCGGTATGGAGACGTATGTCAAAGGTGTGCGCAATAGTGTTGGTCTCGCTTTTCACCCGGACAATGGTCAATTGTGGTTCACGGATAATGGCAGGGACAGGCTAGGTGATGATCTTCCTGCAGATGAGCTGAACCATGCACCGCAGGCCGGTCTGCACTTTGGTTTCCCCTATTGCCACCAGGGTGACCTGTTGGATGAGGAGTTTGGCAAGGGCAAATCCTGCGAGGATTATACCCCACCGGTTGCGAACCTCGATCCGCACGGCGCAGCACTGGGCCTGGCTTTTTATACGGGTGACATGTTTCCCGAAGAATTCAAAAATCGCCTGTTTATTACCCAGCATGGCTCATGGAACCGCTCTGAAAAGATCGGTTACCAGTTGAGGGTTCTGGATGTACAGGCGGATGGCAAGGTTCTGGACAACAAGGTATTTGCATCCGGTTGGCTGCAGAACGAAGAAGCCTGGGGACGCCCGAATGATGTCCTGGTGATGCCCGATGGTGCATTGCTGATATCGGATGATCAGGCCAATGTGATTTACCGGATCAGTTACACGCAATGACCCTGATCCAGATCATCGTGCTGTCCCTGATCCAGGGGCTGACAGAGTTTTTGCCGGTATCGAGTTCCGCGCACCTGATTCTTGGTAGCAAGGTGTTCGATTGGCCCGACCAGGGGTTGGTTTTTGACGTTGCCTCCCACCTTGGGACCTTGCTGGCGGTGTTGGTGTATTTCCGTGTGGATATACGGAACATGATCAAGCCATGGCTTGGCAGCGAAAAATCCGACGAGGCCTCGCGTAAGTTGGGACTGATCCTTGTAGTTGCCAGTATTCCTGCCATTTTGGCCGGTGGATTGCTACACGGCTGGGTCGAATCAGCTCTCAGGGATATACGCGTTATTGCCTTCAGCACGATTGGTTTTGGTTTATTGTTGTGGTGGGCGGATGCGCGATTTGCGCGCAGTAAGCTTCTTGTCGATATGAATATGAAATCAGGTCTTTTGATTGGTCTGGCACAAATGCTGGCATTGGTTCCTGGTACATCACGTTCGGGAATCACCATCACCATGGGGCGTATGCTGGGTTTTAATGCCGACAGTGCCGCGCGATTCTCATTTCTCCTTTCAATTCCGATCATTGCCGCCGCTGGAGCTTACGGTGTTTTGCGAATGATACTGAATGATGCCGCCATTGACTGGTTTCAGTTTGGTCTGGCGATCGGGCTTTCTGCCCTGGCAGGCTGGTTGTGTATTGCTGCGTTTCTTGCGCTGCTGCAACGTGTTGGGTTGGTACCCTTTGTTATTTATCGACTGGCCCTGGGCGTGGCTTTGCTTTGGATTGCGTTTTAAGAAAAACACGCACCAACATGGTGCATGCTGAATCAATTGGTGCGATAATGGTGCATTGCTAATTTCATTGATCTGCACTGATTCTTCCTGGACGAGCAAAAAGCTTCTAAAACGTTGGTAATTGACGTGAAAACCCCTCTAAATCCGTTGAATCAAATTTTGCCATGATTCTTTACTTTTGCATCAAGTTGGCACGAGACCTGCATATATAAACTGACCCAATATGGAACGCTTTTCGAACAACAGCACAGGAACAATGATATGAGTATAGAAAACATTCAGAAATTGATCGTCGATAATGAAGTTGCCTTTATTGACTTAAGGTTTTGTGATACATCAGGCAAAGAACAGCACGTTACGATGCCTGTTAATGTGATTGACGAAGATTTTTTTGAAGAAGGAAAAATGTTTGATGGCTCTTCCATCAATGGTTGGAAAGGCATTAACGAATCGGACATGGTGCTGATGCCTGATGCGGATTCTGCCGTAATGGATCCCTTTATGGAGCACTCCACGTTGATTATCCGTTGTGATGTGCTTGAGCCCGATACCATGGAAGGTTACAACCGCTGCCCGCGTTCACTGGCCAAACGTGCTGAAGCTTACCTGCAATCATGTGGTATAGCCGATCAGGCCTTCTTTGGGCCTGAGCCTGAGTTTTTCGTGTTTGACAGCGTCAGTTTTGGCACGGATATGCATTCAACTTTCTACAATATTGATTCCGAGGAAGGTGATTGGAATACCGGCGCGGATTACGAAGAAGGCAATCATGGCCATCGTCCACGCGTCAAAGGCGGTTATTTTCCGGTTCCACCGGTTGATAGCCTGCACGATCTGCGTAGCAATATTTGCGAGATACTGGAGAAAATGGGTGTGGAGGTCGAGGTACATCACCATGAGGTAGGTACTGCCGGCCAATGTGAAATCGGTACCAAGTTCAGTACCCTGACCCGCAAGGCGGATGAGTTACTCGTGTTCAAATATGCAACTCATAACGCCGCGCATGCCAGTGGTCGTACTGCCACGTTTATGCCGAAACCGCTGGTTGGCGATAACGGCTCAGGTATGCACGTACATATGTCCCTATTCAAGGATGGCGAAAACATGTTTGCCGGTGAAGAATACGGTGGTTTATCCACCATGGCTTTGCACTATATTGGTGGTATTTTCAAACACGCGAGAGCCATTAATGCATTTGCCAACGCTTCGACCAATAGCTACAAACGCCTGGTTCCGGGTTTCGAGGCTCCTGTTATGCTCGCTTATTCTGCGCGTAACCGTTCGGCTTCTTGTCGTATTCCGCATGTTAGTAACCCGAAAGGGCGCCGTATCGAAGTGCGTTTTGGCGATCCGGCAGGCAACGGCTACCTGATGTTTTCCGCCATGATGATGGCCGGTATTGACGGGATCATCAACAAGATTGATCCGGGTCCCGCCATGGACAAAGATCTCTACGATCTGCCAGCTGAGGAAGTCAAAAATATTCCGACAGTTTGTTCCAGCCTGGCCCAGGCGCTCGAAGCGCTGGATGGTGACAGGGAATTTCTGAAGGCAGGTGGTGTCTTTGATGATGACCTGATTGATGCTTATATCGAACTGAAGATGGAAGAAGTCACGCGTTTCCGCATGTCAACGCACCCAGTCGAGTTTGATATGTATTATTCTATATAGAGGAACTGTCAATCGGCAGTTCCAGGGAAACCGGTATACCCCGCAGTTTGCGGGGCATGAAATAAGCCGGTATGAACTATAGGACCTGGCGATGAAATTGATGACGCACAAAACATTTTTTATGATTCTGGCAGCATTCACCCTGGCCATTATGGTCAGTCCATTGGCTGCGCAGGTATATAAAACCGTTGATAAAGATGGCAACGTGACCTACACCGATAAACCACCAGAGGATGGCGCCAAACCAATGGACCTGCCTCCATTGAGCGTTATTGAGACACCTGATTATGGGAAGACTGCAAGGCAGGTAGCTGAGGAAGCAGAGGCGGCAGGCGGAGAAAAAGAGGTTCCATTAAGGACATTGCGCAATAGATTCAAGGACTTTGCGATCATTGCCCCGCTTCAGGAAGAATCTGTCTGGCGGCCGGATGGCCCGATTTCGATTGCCTGGAGTTCCAGCAAACAGTTGATCGAGGGTATGACGGTGCAGATATTTCTGGATGGTCAACAGCAGGCAAATACCACTGCACCAATGATTCCAGTGAGCGGACTGGAGCGTGGAGAACACACGGTTACGGCCACGATAAAAGACGCCAAGAATCGCACGGTTGCAACCGCAGAGCCGATCACTTTCTTCATCAGGCAGCCCGGCCTCTACAACGCGGCCCGCCCTAGACCACGCGGTGGCGGTTAATTCTATGCCCTTCACACCATGCTTGATTCACTCTCGACCGCGATTGTAGAACTGGACGAGCATGGCTGTGTTCAGCAAATGAACGCAGCTGCCGAGCATTGTCTTGCGACTGGCAGGGAACGTGCCCGGGGTGGCTTGTTACAGGATATTGAAGGTATTCCTGAGTCACTATCCCAGGCCATTTCAGCAACAGCCTCCGAACAACGTGGTCGCCATTTGCGGGAATGTAAGCTCGCCGGCGGTTTGTTTGACTGCACCATCCAACCCTTGCCCCAGCAACACATGTTGTTGGAGTTTTATGACCTCAAATGGCAACAGCAACAAAGTAAATTACAACAGCGCGAAGTACAGACCGGAATGATGGACCTGTTAAGACGCAATCTTGGGCATGAAATTCGAAATCCATTGGGTGGGATTCGTGGTGCAGCGCAAATGATGGCAGCCGAGCTGAATGGAAGTGAATTGGGTACGTTGGCAGAGTTGATCATGCGCGAAGTGGATCGGATTGACGAATTGCTGGCACGTTTCGGACAGCCTGAGCTTGAGTGCCATCCGGTAGACATTCATTACGTTGTGCAGGAAACCACCGAGCTTTTGCGTCTGGAATCTGCTCAAAGCGTAAAAATTATTCAAAATTATGACCCCAGTATCCCTAAAATCTCAGCAGATGCCTCAGCACTACGACAGTTGATGCTAAACCTGCTACTTAATGCTTTTCAGTCCGGAGCAAACCTTATTGAAATCCGAACCCGCGTTGACTACGACGCTGCTTTGTTGAAACCGGGCTCAAGCCGTGTTGTCCGGCTTGATATCAAGGACAACGGCTGCGGTGTACCGGAAGCACTGCGCAGTATGTTGTTCCTGCCGATGGTGACCGGTCGCCGTGACGGTACCGGTCTTGGACTTGCGCTGGCACAACAGATTGCCGCGGCTCACGATGGCATCTTGACTTATGCACCGCTGGAGCCGGGTAGTCGTTTCACATTGAGGCTGCCACTGGAACGCTCCAATGACTGAGTCAGTACTGGTGTCATGTCAATCCTATAGTGTAGGGTTCAGCGAGCCGTGAAGCGGTCGTTCGCGGTGTTACGCCTCTGGGCAAGGACCAGGCCATTACCGGCGAGACGTGCCTTGCGCCCAACCACTTCACGACTCGCTGAACCCTACACTATAGGATTGACATGACACTGGTCTGGATCGTTGATGACGATGAAGCTATTCGCTTTGTACTGGAGAGAGCACTTGGTCGAGCCGGCTACCAGACAGAAATTTTTGGAAGTGTAACCGAGGTCACGACTGCACTGGAGAGCAACGAACCAGCCGTTATTCTCACCGATATTCGTCTGCCGGATGCGGATGGCTTGAGCGTTTTCCAGACATTGGAACGCTTAAGTATCGAAGTTCCAGTGATTGCCATGACAGCATTTTCAGACCTGGATCAGGCCGTTACAGCATTCCAGTCAGGTGTATTTGATTATCTTTCCAAACCGTTTGATCTCGATAAGATGCTCGCCGTGGTCGCCCGCGCGTCGGCTGTGCCATCTGTTGCCCCACAAGTGGAGGAGACGGTAGGTGAAAATCAAATGATTGGTGAGTCGACGGCTATGCAGGAAGTATTTCGCACCATTGGCCGCTTATCCCGTTCCAGTATCAGTGTGCTGCTAACCGGTGAGACCGGCAGTGGCAAGGAAGTTGTTGCCCGTGCATTGCATCAACACAGTCCACGATTCAAGGGACCGTTTGTTGCAATCAATACAGCAGCGATACCGGCTGAATTGCTGGAGTCTGAATTATTCGGTCATGAGAAGGGTTCATTTACTGGTGCCCATACAAGACATCCCGGGCGGTTTGAAGAGGCTGCTGGTGGCACGCTTTTCCTTGATGAAATCGGGGATATGCCGCTACCACTGCAAACCCGTCTGCTACGGGTTTTGGCAGAAGGTGATTATTACCGTGTCGGCGGGCGGGATCTGTTGCGGGCGGATGTCCGTGTATTGACGGCAACGCATCAGGATTTACAGCAAAAAATTGCTGACGGCAGTTTCCGTGAAGACCTCTACCATCGCTTGAACGTCATTACCATTGAATTACCACCACTGCGTGAACGCGACGAAGACATTGCCCTGCTGGCCAGGCATTTTTTACGACAGGCAGCGGAGGAAATGGGTCTGGAAGAGAAATACCTGTTGCCTGAGACCATCCAGGCACTACAGAAAAAGGCCTGGCCCGGAAATGTGCGCCAGCTACAGAATCTGTGTCAGCAATTATGTGTGATGGCACCGGGTGAGCAGATTTTGCCCGAAGACCTGCCGGCCAGTTTGAGAGAAAAAGATCACACAGGTGGGTCCGGTGAATCCTGGTCGGAGGCCTTGCAAGGCTGGGCACGCAAGGAACTATTCAACGGTCGCACCGACCTGATGACGGAAGCCCGTGGCGAACTGGAAAAAGTCATTCTCGAGTGTGCACTGGAGCATACCGGTGGAAAACGTGTGGAAGCTGCGCGTTTACTGGGACTGGGGCGCAATACACTGACCCGGAAACTCAAAGAATTTGAAGTTGGCTAGATGCGAGTTCCAGCAACGTTGTACACATCAATGGGGTGCGTGGTGGTGTGGGGTATCACTCTACGGGACACGCTCGAGCC
>RCNB010001709.1_pt1 | contig 13693 bp, 15 predicted proteins | sample 2041321 | NCBI WGS metagenome assembly RCNB01 (sample SAMN09708232, study PRJNA481090) | Marine sediment metagenome, whole genome shotgun sequencing project. | reverse complement strand
CCGGTTTATTATTTTAACATATCACCTACATATGGCATTAAAGCCAAATGACGCGCTCTTTTAATTGCCTGAGAAACTTTACGTTGGTATTTCAACGAAGTTCCGGTTAACCTACGAGGTAAAATTTTACCTTGTTCGTTCACTAAGTACATCAAAAAGTCAGCATCTTTATAATCAATATATTTGATACCGTTCTTCTTAAAACGACAGTACTTAACTTTTACCTTAGTATCTATTTCTAAAGGAGTAAGATATCTGATCTCTCCTTTACTTCCGCCTTTTGCTTGTTGCTCTAATGTTGCCATTATTTTTTAGCCTTAGTTGGTTTAACTCTATCTTTTCTTTTCTCAGCCCAGGCAGCAGCGTGCTTATCTAACCTCACAGTAAGATATCTCATGATGCTGTCATCTCTTCTAAATTCAAGTTCGTACGCAGAGATTGATTCTCCAGGACATTTGAATTCAAATAAATGATAAAATCCGGTTTTTTTCTTTTGGATTGGGTAGGCAAGTTTTTTCAAGCCCCAATCTTCTTTCCAAATCATTTCGGCACCTTTAGAAACCAAGTAGTCGTCAAACTTCTTTACTGTTTCCTTTACCTGAGTATCAGATAAAACGGGATTCAAAATGAAAACAGTTTCGTAATGATTCATATATTATACTATTAATTGTTAATTTTTAAGCGTGCAAATATACAATATTATTTTGTTTTTTAATTACTTTTGCATCTTTAAAAATAATAATTCAATCCCGTTAACAGAGGGCTGATTAATAGTTGACATTTATGATGAAATATACCAAACTTACTAAAGAACAGTTTGAGGAACTGAATGAAGAATTTGCTGTTTTTCTGGCTGCTCAAAGTATAGATGTGAAAGAATGGACCAGTATCAAAGAAGATAAACCTGAGTTGGCCGACAAGGAAATGGAAATGTTCAGTGATTTTGTATGGGAAAAAGTAATCGATAAAGCGAATTATCTGGAGCATTTTTCAGAAGACTCATTGAATCTTTTTAAATGTGCTCAGGATAACATTCAACGTATCGTAGTAAAGGTGAACAAAGAGGGAATCAATCTGTTTGAATCAAATGATTTTGAATGGTTGCTTGACAATTCAAAAGATCCGTGCATTGAATATCTAAAAGGGAAAAAGGAGTATAGTCAGGACAGAAATGCAGAAATTTTTGATCTGATTCAAAAGGGGAGTGTAGTTTCTGATGGTCAATTGTTCGAGGCTATTTATAAAATGCTTCTTACCTAATTAGAAGGGGATTAACTCCATAAATTTTTCCATTCCGCTTACTGCCTTTTCTTCGATTATGGTTAGATTTTTATAATCAAAAGCATTGATTGCGGGTTTCGGATCAATAAAAAAAACAGGAGTTGTTTCAGTAATATAATGGATCAGGCTGGCTGCAGGATATACCTGCATGGAGGTGCCAATAATAAGAAGCAGATCGGCAGAGGAGGTAATCTCAATAGCCGTGTTTAACATAGGGACCGCTTCCCCAAACCAGACGATATGCGGTCTTAACTGACTCCCTGATTCGCAAAGGTCTCCATGAATCAAGTCTTTTTCCCATTGATATACCAGATGTTCATTTTGAGTGCTCCTTACTTTAAGCAATTCGCCGTGTAAATGCAATACATGATTACTTCCGGCTCTTTCGTGAAGATCATCCACATTTTGAGTGACAATATTGACTTGATATGACTTTTCCAAACTGGCGAGTAATTCATGAGCTTTATTGGGTTTTACTTCCAATAATTGTTTGCGTCTTTGGTTGTAAAAATCGAGTACCAATTCCTGGTTGCGATGCCATCCCTGGGGTGAGGCCACTTCCATAACATCATGCCCTTCCCAAAGACCATCAGCATCTCTAAAAGTATTGATCCCACTTTCAGCACTCATGCCAGCTCCGCTAAGTACGACGATTCGTTTCATGGTTTATTTAGCCCTGTATTTTCCACTGATCTCAAAAATGTGATTCATAATTTTTTTATCTTCATCAGTAAAATCTTCATGTTTTCTATCTATCACTAATTCAGCCGTTTCAAGTGCTTTAGATAAAGCATAAGTTGTAAGTCCTGCTGCACCACCCCAAGAGAATGAAGGGATAAAATTTCTAGGAAAATTACTTCCGTAAATATTTGCACTTACTCCAACAATCGTACCTGTGTTGAACATGGTGTTGATCCCGCATTTAGAATGGTCGCCCATAATCAATCCGCAAAACTGTAGCCCGCTATCTACAAATCTTTCTGCTGAATATTCCCATATTTTAACATTAGCATAGTTATTCTTAAGGTTAGAATTATTACTGTCAGCTCCTATATTACACCATTCTCCGATCACTGCATTTCCCAAATATCCGTCATGGCCTTTACTGCAATATCCTGAAAGAATAGCATTGTTTACCTCTCCTCCAATTTTACTTTTTGGCCCTAAGGTTGTTGGCCCGTAGACCTTAGTACCCATTTTAACAACTGAATGTTCTCCCATGGCAAATGGACCCCTGATCATTGCACCCTCTTGAACTTCGGCATGTTTGCCAATATAAATGGCTCCTTTTCTGGCGTTTAAAACCCCAATCTCAATGTCAACATCTTCTTCTAGAAAGATACGCTTCTTGTTGATGCAGTGAACCGTATCAGGGATAGGGGCGGAGACCCTGTTTTCTGTTATTAAATCGAAATCTGCTTCCAAGGCTTCTCCATTGTAAGTAAACAAATCCCAATTGTGTTTGATCTGTATAATAGGATCATTAAATTCAAGTCTTTTAAAACTGTCGAGATCTACTTCTTGCTCTTCAATCGTAAAGAAGGCAATAAGCTCATCCCCTTTATAAATGGCTTCATTGTTTTTGATTCCCTTGATTTGGTCAACAAGCTCTTCATTTGGTAAGAACGAGGCGTTGATCATCACATTTTCTTCCATTTCAACCATTGGAAATTTGTCAGCCAGATAATCTTCGGTTACCGTAGTAGTCGTTGATCCTAAATATTTCTCCCATTTTTCTCTGATAGTTAATATGCCAATTCGTAAATCAGCCACCGGTTTGGTATAGGTGAGGGGGAGGAAATTGTCACGGTGCGGTCCATCAAATAAGATATAATTCATGAGTCAATTTTTTTGAGCAAATATAGGTTTTTATTTAAAAATCAGTGAGGGTTTCACTTAAGTGAAGGGGTCGCTTAAGTCAGGGGGTCACTTAAGTGAAACCCTCACGAACAGAAAAACATTTTTTCTAGAATTTTTTGGCATAAAATTACAATCAAATTCTATGGGTAATAGTATCATTACAGTTCCTGTTTATACTCTAATATTGAGGATATTAGCTCTTTATAATTGTCACTGTAAACACAAAAAGTCCGAAAGAAATTCTTTCGGACTTTTTGATTTTTATGAAGGTGTCGATTACTTGCTCAAGTACATTTTTCTTCTGGAATATAATTCGTAAAATTCATCGTCTTTGAGGCTATCGATAAAAAGAATGCTTTCACCAGTCGATTTCATTTCAGGCCCAAGGTTTTTATTTACATTAGGAAACTTATCAAATGAAAATACGGGTTGCTTGATGGCAAAACCTTCCAACTGAGGGTTAAAATCAAAATCAGTAACCTTGTTTTCGCCTAACATGACCTTGGTCGCATAATTTACATACTGTTCATTATAAGCCTTTGAAATAAATGGTACCGTTCGTGATGCCCTGGGATTGGCTTCAATGATGTAAACAATATCGTGTTTTATGGCAAACTGAACGTTGATCAGTCCTTTGGTTTCTAAAGCCAAGGCGATCCTTTTAGTATGGTCTTTGATCTGTTGCATCACAAATTCGCCAAGATTGAACGGGGGTAAGGTAGCATTTGAATCTCCCGAGTGCACGCCACAAGGCTCAATATGCTCCATGATACCAATGATATAGACGTTTTCTCCGTCACAAATAGCGTCGGCTTCAGCTTCAATGGCCCCGTCAAGGTAATGATCAAGCAATAAAACATTGTTCGGGATCTTTCTCAGGATATCAATCACATGATTCTCGAGTTCATCTTTGTTGATGACAATCTTCATGCCCTGTCCACCTAAAACATAGCTTGGTCTTATCAATATTGGGAAATCAAGTTCGTCTGCAATGGCCGCTGCTTCGTCTGCCGAGGTTGCGGTTCCAAATTGCGGGAAAGGAATCTCTAATTTTGTTAAAAGTTCTGAGAAATGACCTCTGTCTTCGGCAAGATCCAGAGCCTCAAAACTGGTGCCTATGATCTTAACTCCGTATTTACTTAGTTTTTCAGATAATTTAAGGGCGGTTTGTCCACCCAACTGAACAATAACACCTTCAGGTTTTTCCAATTGAATGATATCCCAGATATGCTCCCAGAATACAGGTTCAAAATACAGTTTGTCGGCAATATCAAAATCAGTGGAAACAGTTTCTGGGTTACAGTTGATCATGATCGTCTCATAGCCACATTCTTTTGCGGCTAAAACTCCGTGTACACAGCAGTAATCAAATTCGATTCCCTGACCGATTCTGTTTGGTCCTGAACCTAATACAACTATTTTTTTTCGATCGCTCACCACACTTTCATTTTCAGCATAAGATTTTCCGTCAACGATCATGTTACTTTCAAAAGTAGAGTAGTAGTAAGGCGTTTCTGCTTTAAATTCGGCGGCACATGTATCAACAAGCTTAAATACCCTGTTTATATTGAGTTCTCTACGTTTCTTATGAACCTCGCTTTCCCAGCAACCGATCATGTGTGCAATCTGTCTGTCAGCGAATCCTTTTTGTTTGGCTTCCAGCAATAATTCTTTTGGAAGTGAATCCAGAGAATTGTAGGTAGTTATTTCATTTTCAAGAAAATACAAACCTTCATATTGTTTTAAGAACCACATATCAATTTTAGTGATCTCGTGGATTCTTTTTAAAGGAATACCCATTTGTATGGCATCATAAATCACAAACACCCTGTCCCAGCTTGCGTTTTGAAGTTTTGAAATGATGGTGGCATAATCTTTCACACCCTTGCCATCGGCACCGATTCCGTTCCTACTTACCTCTAGCGATTGGCATGCCTTGTGGAGCGCTTCCTGAAAACATCTACCAATTGCCATTACCTCTCCAACTGACTTCATTTGAAGACCAAGAGTTCGATCGGATCCTTCAAATTTATCGAAATTCCATCGTGGAATCTTTACGATAACATAGTCAAGTGTAGGTTCAAAAAGAGCAGAAGTCGTTTTTGTGATTTGATTCTCCAGCTCGTCAAGGCTATAGCCGATAGCAAGTTTTGACGCTATTTTAGCAATAGGGTATCCTGTGGCCTTTGAGGCTAGAGCTGATGAACGCGATACCCGAGGGTTGATTTCAATGGCGATAATATCTTCTTTATCATCCGGACTCACAGCAAACTGAACATTACAACCTCCTGAGAAATCTCCAATTGACCGCATCATATGTATGGCCATATCGCGCATTCTTTGAAAAGTAGTATCACTCAAAGTCATGGCAGGAGCAACCGTGATGGAATCGCCTGTGTGAATTCCCATCGGATCCATATTTTCAATGGTACAAATAATAACTACGTTATCATTTCTGTCGCGAAGCAATTCTAATTCATATTCTTTCCAGCCTAATAATGCTTTATCGATCATTACCTCGTGAATAGGAGAGATTTCTAGTCCACGACTTAAAAGCTCGTCGAAATCTTCCTTTTTATGCACGATAGAAGCACCAGCACCACCTAAGGTATAGGAAGCCCGGATTACCAAAGGAAATCCGAATTCTTGAGCAATTTCCTTTCCTTTCAAAAAAGAAGTAGCAGTAGCTTGTGGCGCCATACCAATGCCTATTTTTAGCATTAATTCACGAAATTGTTCGCGATCCTCCGTAATGTTAATGGCGTTAATGTCTACTCCGATAAGGTCGACCCCAAAATCTTTCCATATTCCTTTTTCATCGGCCTCAATGCATAAGTTTAATGCGGTTTGACCCCCCATTGTGGGTAATACGGCATCGATTTCATGTTTTTTCAGAATCTCAACGATCGATTTAGTCGTTAATGGTTTGAGGTAGATATGATCTGCCATTTGAGGATCTGTCATGATGGTGGCAGGATTCGAATTAATCAAAACAACCTCAATTCCTTCTTCACGTAATGATCTGATCGCTTGTGTACCTGAGTAATCAAATTCACAGGCCTGACCTATGACAATTGGACCAGAACCTATAATTAAAACCGACTTTATGGAATTGTTCTTTGGCATTCTATTTAATTTTTTATTAAGCTAAAATATTGAAATATAATTAATTATTGCATAAATTTTACTTTATCAAAACTTAGGTATAAAAAAAGGTGTTACTAATAAAAGTAACACCTTTGGTATATATATGTTTCAACATATTATTTTTTATGATCAAACTCTGATGACACTGAAAGTTTAGATCTTCCTTTTGCTCTTCTTCTTGCCAGGATCTTTCTTCCATTCACACTAGACATTCTTTCACGAAATCCGTGTTTGTTTTTTTTCTTTCTATTCGATGGCTGGAACGTTCTTTTCATTTCTAAATATCTTAATAATTCTGTGTAGTCCTTTTTTCTCTAAAAGTCCGGCAAATATACAAAGGTTTTTAGTTCTGACAAGGGGGAAAGAAAAAAAACAAAAAAACCAATGAGTTTTTAACATTTGAAAGTGTATTTTTACTTAAAAATTAAGATCTATGAATTTTAACAAACCAATGTTGAGAGACAATGCCCTAAAAGGGGAAGTAATTATTGTGACTGGTGGTGGCAGTGGATTAGGAAAAGCCATGACAACCTATTTCCTTCAATTAGGAGCTAGTGTGGTTATCACTTCACGTAATATGGATAAGTTGTTAACAACTGCGAAAGAACTTAAAGAAAAAACAGGAGGAACAGTACTGCCCGTGAGTTGTGATGTAAGACATTATGATCAGGTGGAAACCATGTTGGCCACAGCACTTGAAAAATTCGGCAAAGTTGATGCACTGGTAAATAATGCAGCAGGAAATTTCATAAGCCCCACTGAACGTTTGTCGGCTAATGCCTTTGATACCATTATAGATATAGTTTTAAAAGGTTCTAAAAACTGTACGTTGGCCTTAGGTAAGCATTGGATTGATGTCAAACAAAAACGATCTACCGTTTTGAATATTGTAACTACCTATGCCTGGACAGGCTCGGCCTATGTCGTGCCATCCGCAACCGCGAAGGCAGGTGTTTTGGCCATGACAAGGTCTTTGGCTGTTGAATGGGCCAAATACGGAATAAGAACTAACGCTATTGCCCCCGGACCCTTTCCAACCAAGGGAGCTTGGGACAGATTATTACCCGGAGAGCTAAAGGATGAATTCGATATGAAGAAGAAGATTCCTTTGGGAAGGCTCGGAGAGCATCAGGAACTTGCTAATTTGGCCGCTTATCTTATATCAGATTTCTCAGCTTATATCAATGGAGAAGTCGTAACTATAGATGGTGGTGAATGGTTAAAAGGAGCAGGGGAATTTAATATGCTTGAAAAAATTTCCGAGGAAATGTGGGATATGCTCGAAATGATGATACGAAGCAAAAAAAATAAATAAATACCCTCACTTTTATTCGGGCCGGTCTTCAGTTATTTTTAAACTATTCAATTTATATTCAACACCTTGGTTCATAATGAATTTTTGAGGCAGTCTCAACTTGTGAATAAGCAGGGGTTTTATGTTAAAAACTTCGTTTCATAAGCTCGTAAATAATTGTATTTTTACAGCGATTTAAATTCAGTTATTGAATGGGAAAAATTATAGCAATTGCTAATCAAAAAGGGGGAGTTGGCAAGACCACTACTACGGTTAATCTGGCAGCAGCACTTGGGGTACTTGAGCAAAAGGTGTTGCTCGTGGATGCTGATCCTCAGGCAAACGCCACCTCCGGATTGGGAATTGAAGTTGAAGGTGTCGAAAACGGAACCTATCAGGTTCTTGAACACACGGTATCTGCAAGGGAGGCGATAGTTAAGACCAATTCGCCAAACGTAGACATTATTCCTTCACACATTGACCTTGTTGCGATCGAGATTGAACTGGTCGACAAGGAAAAAAGAGAGTCCATGCTGAAAGCTGCTCTTTATGAGATCAAAGAAGATTATGATTATATTATTATTGACTGTGCTCCGTCCTTAGGTCTTATTACGCTTAATGCCCTTACTGCATCCGATTCTGTTATTATTCCCATACAATGTGAATATTACGCTTTGGAAGGCTTGGGCAAATTATTGAACACGATAAAAAGCATCCAAAAAATTCATAACGCTGATCTGGAAATTGAAGGGTTGCTATTGACCATGTATGATTCTCGTTTGAGACTTTCGAACCAGGTGGTGGCAGAAGTGAAGAAGCATTTTCATAACATGGTGTTTAAAACCATTATTCAGCGCAATATCAGGTTGGGAGAAGCTCCGAGTTTTGGAGAAAGCATTATTTCTTATGATGCTACTAGTAGAGGAGCTATAAATTATATTAATTTGGCTCATGAAATTATAAAAAACAACAGTAGTAATGGCGAAAGCAACTAAGAAACAGGCATTAGGAAGAGGGTTATCGGCTTTATTGAATGATACGAAAGAAGACATCATCTCGATTCAAGATAAGAATGCTGATAAACTTGTTGGAAATATCCTGGAGATAGAGTTGGAAGCCATTGCTGTGAACCCTTTTCAACCCAGAACAAATTTTAATGAGGAATCACTAAAGGAACTCGCCAGTTCCATTAGGGAATTAGGTGTGATTCAGCCCATAACCGTAAGAAAGCTTGAAGGAAACAAATTTCAGCTTGTTTCGGGCGAAAGAAGGTACAGAGCATCCAAATTGATTGGATCAACATCAATTCCTGCTTATGTTCGAATTGCAAACGATCAGGAAATGCTTGAGATGGCCTTGGTTGAAAATATACAAAGAAAAGATCTCGATCCTATTGAGATTGCCCTTTCTTACCGACAGTTGATCGAGGAGGTGAAACTCACACAGGAGCAATTGAGTATCCGGGTGGGCAAGAACAGATCAACGGTGACCAATTTTATAAGATTGTTAAAGCTGGACCCGATTGTTCAGACAGGAATTCGTGACGGCTTTTTGAGTATGGGACATGGAAGGGCGCTGATCAATATTTATGAACCTGAAGTACAACTTGAGATTTATCAAAAGATCATAAAGGATAAGCTATCCGTAAGGCAAACTGAACAACTGGTTAAAAATGTCAAGGGAGGTAAAGCCATTGAGACCCCTCCGTCGGAAAAAAAAGAAATTCCTGAGTACCTGAAAAAAGGGATCAAGGAGATTAGTGCCTATCTTGGGCATAAAGTTGATGTCAAAATTTCCGGGAAAGAAAAAGGAAAGATCATCATTCCATTTCATTCAGAGGAAGATTTCGCACGCATCAAAAAATTACTTGAGTAAATGCTGCAAAAAATTATTTATAGTTTAATTATTTGCATTTTTTGTTGGAGTCCTGTTCATGCTCAGAAGAAGAATAAGAAAGAGGATGAAAAAATTGAAGAAGGGGTACTAACACTTGACTCGCAAATGATCGACCCGCTTTCACCTGCCAGGGCGGCTTTTTACTCTGCTGTGTTACCAGGGTTGGGTCAGGCTTACAATAAAAAATATTGGAAGATTCCGATTGTTTATGCGGCCATTGGTACGGGAGTATATTTTATAGTTGACAACCAGCAGGAATATGACAGATACAGAACAGCCTATAAATTGAGGATATCAGGTAGACCGGATGAATTTGATGGTACTGGAGAAAATCCGAACATCAGCGAGGACGGGCTTATTCGGGCTCAGGATGTATTAAAAAAAAACAGAGATCTGGCAATTTTTATCACGATAGGTCTTTATGCTTTAAATATTATTGAGGCTAATGTTGATGCGCATTTGGACGATAGAGCTTTTAACAGAAATTTATCATGGAGGCCATCTCTTTATGTCAATCCGGTCAATAATCAACCGGTCGCAGGGTTGAATTTAAAATTCGACTTTTAACATTTATTATTAGGAAGAAATGAAGATTGCATTGTTAGGGTATGGCAGGATGGGAAAGGCCATTGAAAAAGTTGCCATTGAAAGAGGTCATGAAATCGTGATTAGAAAGGATCTGGAGCCTCTTGAAGCTGATCTGGGTATAGCTGATGCGGCGATAGACTTTAGTCATCCCAACGCTGCATTCGACAATATCAAAGCATGTATTGATAGTGGAGTGCCGGTGATTTCAGGTACAACGGGATGGCTTGACAGATTTGAGGAAATCAAAAACTATTGTGAAAAACATGATGGTTCATTTATTTATGCCTCTAACTTTAGCATTGGCGTAAATTTGTTCTTTAATTTGAATGCCTATCTGGCTCAAATGATGAAGAACATCAATGGATATAAAGTGAGCATGGAAGAGATCCATCATATACACAAACTTGATGCGCCAAGCGGAACCGCAATTTCACTCGCAAATGATGTGCTTGGGCAAACAGACAAGGGGCAATGGACAATAGATGAACCTGACACTGACAAACTCTTTATCAACGTAAAAAGAGAAGGGGAGGTTCCGGGAACTCATTCTGTATCGTATACTTCTTCAATCGATGCGATTGAAATTAAGCATGAGGCATTTAACAGAACAGGTTTTGCTCTTGGGGCAGTAGTTGCTGCTGAATGGCTTCAGAATAAAAAAGGCATTTTTGACATGAAAGACGTGTTGAGTTTATAAGATTTTAAGATTAACCTTTCTAAAAAGGTAACAATTTAGCAAAATAGGATACTAATAAAGAAGATTAACAATTTAATAAAAAGCAATTATGACCTTAATTCAATGGTTACTGTTTATAATACTCTTGCAGGTTGTTCATTTTCTGGGCACCTGGAAATTATATGTTAAAGCCGGAAGACAGGCTTGGGAGGCTATTGTTCCCGTATATAATGCTGTGGTTTTGATGAAGATCATCAACAGGCCTAAATGGTGGGTGATCCTTTTGTTTATTCCAATTATCAATCTACTGATGTTTCCCATAATTTGGGTGGAGACCATCAGAAGTTTTGGTAAAAATTCTTCCAAGGATACGTGGTTGGTGATATTAAGCCTGGGCTTCTATATTTACTATGTCAATTATATGGAAGATGTAAAATATATTGAGAATAGAAGCCTTAAACCCAGAACAGGAGCGGGAGAGTGGGTGAGCTCAATCGCATTTGCTGTTATTGCGGCTACTTTGGTACATACCTATTTTATGCAACCTTATACGATACCGACATCGTCTTTAGAAAAGTCATTGCTTATAGGTGATTTTCTCTTTGTTAGCAAGTTTCATTATGGTGCCAGAGTGCCCATGACCACTGTGGCAGCCCCAATGGTACATGATACCCTGCCTCTCATTAATGTCAAAAGTTATTTGAATTTTCCGCAGTTACCATATCTAAGGTTACCGGCTGTTCAAAAGATTAAACAAAACGATATTGTTGTATTCAGCTGGCCCGTGGATACTGTTGAGCAGTTCTTTAAAAAGACCAACAGAAAGATCAGAAAGCCCATTGATAAAAAATCAAATTACGTAAAAAGATGTGTTGGAATAGCCGGGGATTCTCTCGAGATTCGAGATGGATATGTATACATTAATGGTAAGAAGAATGTATTACCCGACCGGGCAAGATTACAATTTTATTATGAAACAGATACAGAGGGTAAAGCCTTAAGTGTTAAAAGTTTAAAAAGCCGCTACCACGTGAGGGAAGGCGGAAGACTTCAGGACGGAAATTATGTATTGAATCTAGCAGATGAAGATGCTAGATTGATTAGCAATAACCCAACGGTAAAAGGGCTTAAAAAAAGACTTAGCCCGAAAGGGGAGCGCGAAGATGTTTTTCCGAATGTTAATTCTTTGAATTGGAACAGAGATAATTTCGGCCCTGTTTACATACCCGAAGCCGGTAAAACAGTTGCCCTGAATTTGGAGACCTTGCCCTTCTATAAAAAGATCATTATTGAATATGAAAAGAACAGCCTTAGAGTTGACAACGGACAGATATATCTGAATGAAAGTACCGAACCCGTTAGTAGTTATACTTTTAAACAAGATTATTACTGGATGATGGGAGACAATAGGCATAACTCTGAAGATTCCCGCTTTTGGGGTTATGTACCTTTTGACCATGTAGTTGGTAAGCCAGTTTTTATTTGGTTTAGCTGGGATTCAGACGGGCAGGGAATTGACAAAATCAGATGGGAAAGATTATTTACAACTGTTGGTGGTAACGGAAAACCTATTTCTTATTTCTTTCCATTTGTTGGTTTGATGCTTGCTCTTTATGGATTTAACTGGTACCGAAAAAGAAAAAAGGCTGCCTAATTGCCGATCTTAAGTCATGGCTTTGTTGTTACAACCCACTTTTTTTGCCCCGATTATACACTATGTGGCGATTGCCCGTAATAGTGATGTCTTGTATGAAAAGCAGGATAATTATCAAAAGCAAACCTATAGGAACAGATGCTATATCTACGGAGCTAATGGCAAACATTTATTGACTGTACCGATTGTTCATTCGGCATCGGGGGCTAGGCAGAAAACCAAAGATGTAAAAATTGATAGCAGTTTTTCATGGAAAAAGATTTTTATCAAGTCATTAGAATCCTCGTATCGTTCGTCCCCATATTTTGAGTATTATGAAGATGATATCTTGAAGGTTTTTGAAAAGAAACACACTTTTTTGCTGGATTTGAATGTACATGCTCATGAAGTTATCAGTGAATGTTTACAGATAGAAAATAAAATACTATTCACAGAAACCTATGAAACCAGCCCTGACATTGCACTTGACCTGAGACATCTGGCAGTTGTGAAACGTGAACCTGTCTATTCTTTGTCTCCATATACCCAGGTTTTTGATAAAAAATACGGATTTATAGCAAATTTAAGCATATTGGACCTGTTGTTTAATGAAGGAACTACAGCGGTTCAGTATTTGGAGGAGCAAGTAGTAAGTACTAAGGGTTAAGTGCTAAGTATTAAGTGCTAAGTGCTAAGTGCTAAGTATTAAGGGTTAAGGGTTAAGTGCTAAGTGTTAAGGGTTAAGTGCTAAGTGCTAAGTGTTAAGGGTTAAGGACTAAGTATTAAGGGTTAAGTATTAAGGACTAAGTATTAGTACAGCATTGTTTGAAGTCTCCCCTCTTGAGAGGAGAAAGAGGCATCTTTGATTTTTGTCGGCTTAAAGAATTTTGATGGCCTCAGGGAGGTGTTGAAATTATTCTTGAGGTCGTAACGATCTAAAGAACACTCTTCGAACAAAGAATAATAATTAGATATAATCTTTTACGTCAGTGCAGTTTGAAAAGCGCGTTAAGAATTTTTGACCCCCCCTTTTTTGAATATCGAATTTCGAATAACGAACAAGGAATTTCGAATGTCGAAGTACGTAACAATTGATTTAAGATTGGGGATTGTTGATAAAAGATTTAAGATTTTTGAATTGTGCTCCGAACAAAGATTATTGATTAAATCGTAGCGCTGCACGAAGCAATAATGAACGAAGCAACGGAAGTGCGTTCGACTGAAAGGAGAACAAGCATGAAGTTGCGGTAGTGAATGGTGCGTAGCAACTGCGAAGCACATCACGAATACTTAAACCAATAGAAAAGGGATGAGTAAT
>RCNB010004526.1_pt1 | contig 13694 bp, 11 predicted proteins | sample 2041321 | NCBI WGS metagenome assembly RCNB01 (sample SAMN09708232, study PRJNA481090) | Marine sediment metagenome, whole genome shotgun sequencing project. | reverse complement strand
GGATACCTTGTGATATACTGAAATTGTATCGAAGGGGATGAATGGTATCGACGGGGGTGGAGCGTCACAGATTGCAAACCGAGAGGCGCCGAACTCGTTAACTCAGCGCACACACAAGTGCCAATCGCACTGACTATGCTGCTCTACCAGTAGCCGCGTAAGCGATTACATGTAGATCAGTGCTCTCCCAGGAGAGCTCGTCTCCTCAAGCTTCGCCCTAGCAGCGCGAGGAATGGCGATCAAAATGTTGGGGCTGGCAGGATTGGATCCACGACAGTTCTGTAAGAGCGGGTTTAGGCTCGCAGTGGATAGTTGAGTTGAACGTCTGTCAATCGACGTCATCTCAGCAAAAACAAGGATTGACTATGTTTGTAGACATCTGCTGACTGAATCCTTCGGACGCGGGTTCGAATCCCGCCATCTCCACTAGAAGCCCCTTACGGGGCTTCTTTTTATGGTATGGGGTTTTCTAAACGGAAACCATGGCCCCTGACGGTTATTACATACTTACACTCTGAATCAACTTTGAAGATGCGGTCACGTAATCGGCGAACTAAAGCGTCAATCGCTTGATCGGAAACCCCTACTCCATCCGTACCGGGCCAAACATGCGAAGCAATCTCATCCCTCGTAACAACACCCGAACTTTTATAAAGCAATTCAAGTAGCCGAAATTGCGGTGGTGAAAGAGGTGGGTCAATTTCCTGTTCGTTAACCCAGACACGATGAGCCTGAACTTCCATTCGCAGCCGCCCGATACCAAAACGTATTGCTTCATCAACCGAAAGTGGAAGTGTCGCTTCCGAACCAATGAAATTGAGCTTGACCGCAAGAGCCACCTGGATCTCATCCCCATCTTGAAGCACAATTTCCGATTCAATACGTACACCATTCAAATGCGTATGGTTTTTACTGCATAAATCCTCGATTACGTATCCGTCTGCTGTTCTTTTAATTCGAGCATGATGACGCGATACCTGTCTATCCAATAATACAATGTCGCAATCTTCACCTCTGCCGATAAGGAATGTCGAATTAACCAATGGCCAACGAGTTCCTTTTAGATCGCCCTCAGGTGCTATTAAGAAAGGTGCCTCTTCCATTCGATTCTTCATGCTTTCTTTTCAATAAGTCCAGTATCTTTATCCAGAGTATAATTCAATCGCTTTCCATGTGCATAATTTGAATACGCCAGATATTCCGCACGACTAGTATTTTCATAGGATATCTGGATGCGTTCCCGAGGTTATATTGCCCGAACCGCTCAAGTCAGGTTATATCCTTAAAGACCGCTACGTCATCAAGAAGCCCATCGGTCGAGGTGGCATGGGTTCGTTATACCTTGCAGACGATAATCGTCTTGAAGGCCGCCGTTGCGCAATTAAAGAAGTTCAGCAAGATTCAGAACTTCCCTCCGATGTCTTAGAACAAGCTCGCGCTCAATTCTATCGAGAAGCGTCAGTTCTCGCCCAACTTGATCACCCCACCCTACCGAAGGTCTCTGACTATTTCTCCGATGAGGACCGAGATTATTTGGTAATGGATTATGTTCCCGGGGATGATCTAAAGACACTTATGGACCAAGCACGCAGAAAAGGCGAATTTTTGCGAATAGATGACCTTCTGACTTGGGGCAAACAGCTCGCAGATGCACTCGTATACCTTCACAACCAAGATCCGCCCGTCATTCATCGAGATATTAAACCCAGCAACTTGAAGCTCAATCAGCAAGGGTTGATCAAGCTCGTTGATTTTGGTTTGGTGAAACAATTGGTCCCAGATGAATTAACAATCACAGTTATTCAGGGTCGTGGAACTGCTTTATACACACCTTTAGAGCAGTACGGAGGAGATTCCGGTCATACAGATAAAAGGAGCGATATCTATGCGTTTGGTGCAACTTTCTACCATCTGCTGACCAACACGCCCCCACCTGAAGCGAAGCAGCGGTTCCTCATGCCCGAATCACTCCTTCCTCCGAGAGAGATCAACTCATCTATTCCCCGTAGCCTCGAGCAGGTAATCCTGAGTGCCATGGCCCTTCATCCGGACGGAAGGCCGGATGATATGCTTTCCTTGCAGGATATACATCTTCGGGAGCACCACGTTGACCTCACGATTAACGGAGATCGCTTCTCCCAGGCGAAAGAATTGTTTCGATCTCCAGCGGATCGGCTTGTTCTGGGTGTAGCAATGGCGCTTGCGTTGACTGCAATCGTCACTTCTTTTATGTAAGGTGTTTCTGGCACCAAATCTGTGTAAAAACAAATGCGGATGCCCCCGTAATAATCGCAACTATGAAACCCGAGAAAGGTCCCATTGCACTTAGTAAATTTGAAGCGCCCGGAAGATCTAGCGCTAAATAGTTATAGCCCAATAAGCCGCCTACTATCGGAAGTAAGACGCATCTAAGACGGATTTCTTCTGGGAAATTTTGACGAATTACAGTTGCATATCCCGCTCCCCCCACCACTGCTAACCCCAATGCCCCAAACATAAGTCCCACAAATCCAAGTTGATTCTCGCCTGGTATCTCTCCTGAATCCCCACCAGTTTGCGGTCCAGACGTCGGGGTTGGATCACTCGACTCCGGTGAGGGTTCAACTGTCAATGTCGGTGAAAGTGTTGGCGAAATCAACGTCGCCTGCGCAGGCACATCTACATCAACATTGAACTGCAGTATCTCAGATACTTGAGCTTTTCCACTTTGTGCAGTAATAGACAATAATCCTGTGCGTTCCAATGCGACATCGGTGCGCGCGATTCCGTCCACAGTAAATGCGTTAATCGTCGCCGTAGAAACTCCCTCAATTTGCTGTGTAATAATAAAATCTACGGGTGTATTATCTGGAACTGGATAGCCGTTGTTGTCGACAATAACCGCTGTCTCGATCTTGAGGACATCTCCCACGCTGTATCCAGTCGGCGGTTCATCCGTTCCTTCATCGCTACCGCTCTCAATAATTAGTTGAATAATTTGATCAGGATTGGGTGATGTTGCCTCGATCAAGTCATACCCGATGCTTGCGACGCTTACCGGAGAAGCCCCAGTAGCGCTCACTTCCTGGAAGAGTAATTTAGCTGCTACGTCAATAAAAGGTGAAGAGCCATCGTACAACGCGTGGTAAACATCAATCTTGCTTACATCTGTGGCATCAAGGATATTCGGTGAATCGTGACCGAAAACGATAAGCTTCTTCGAGCTGGCTAGGTCCGGTCGCAAATCCAATAAAAGCTTAAGCGCATTTGCACCATATTCAGTGGATCTGCTATCTAGTACGCTAAATATTAACCAATCGCTTAAGCGTACAGCTTCGTCTATTTCATCAGTGGAGATTAGAGGAACGGCGGGGACATCCACCGGTGTCTCACCGAGGTAATTTGATAGATCCGCCATGCTATAGGAGCGCAGATTCCAACTCCCTACCTGACCGGCAGCAGCTGGCCCAAACAATCGGATTACGGCGTCCTCTAATGCGTTTAAAGGAATAACATCAATCTTATTACATGTTGAGCACTGACTAATCTGTCGCACGTCGCTAAAAAAAACGATCCTTTCGCCGATCTTTGGAGCTCCTTCTACGCGATCTTCAATTTCGTCCAGCGCAGGGCTCAGAAGTGTGGCGGCAGATTGCGCCACTTCATTCGCCAGGCTCATATCCAGGTTTGTCTCATCAAAAACATTCACATGATTCACGACATCTGGGTAAAAGAAAGATCCGCCATAGATCCTTGTCTTTAAGCGCAATATTCTCAGGACTGCGTCATCTACTTGCTTGGCAAATAACTCGTCTTCCTCATACTTGTTCGCGAAAAATTCAAGCGTATTTATTATTGTCGTGTACTCATCAGGATCGCTATTATCCCTAAAATCGGAAATTAGTAAGAGGTCATTCCCCGCGAGAAAGGCATCCCTGGCCACAAGGTGTGCTTGAAAAATCTGTTCTGATGGATCTTTAAAACGCCGGATCGCGTTCGATCCGAGCGAATCGCTCACCGTCACCCCACCACCCTCCCGCCAGTTACTTAGTGGTGAAAGTTCCATCAACGCCGTGAAAGCTTGCGAATCAAGACTGATCGGTCGCGTTGTCGCGCGAATATTTCCGTGAAAACCCTGGTAGCGGATATGCCCTACTAAAAGCCCGTCAGCCCCCCCCCCTCCCGCCAGTCACTTAGTGGTGAAAGTTCCATCAACGCCGTGAAAGCTTGCGAATCAAGGCTGATCGGTCGCGTTGTTGCGCGAATATTTCCGTGAAAACCCTGGTAGCGGATATGCCCTACTAAAAGCCCGTCAGCCGTTGCGGGGTTTTCCCCAGGCTGTGTGCTTGTGACATCAAGGAAGGGAGCTAGATCAGTTTGCGTGAGTTGATCAATAGTTTTTCGGACCGTTGCGACTTCCTCATCGATTGGACGGTCGCTGCTTCCTAAGCCCGGGAAGTGTTTCGCGATTACAGCCAACCCATCTTGTGATCCGATGTGAAGCCCGCGAATAAATTCCTTCCCCATGAGTCCGACCCAGAAGGGATCGCCACCGAATGATTGAACGCCGATATTCCCACCGGTAATCTGTGGTTGTTCAAGTACATCCAATGAAGGCCCAATAACCATATTTATACCCAGGGCCTCGAGCTCTCTTCCGAGGATCTCACCCGTTTCCTGTGCCAGAGCTGGATTCCAAGTCGCTCCAATAGACATCTGAGAAGGGATTTCGGTCATCCCCTCGAGTATCTCGGGGATACCATTTGCGCTGCCTGGCTCCTCGCTAACAATGAAAAGCGGAATGTAAACAGAGGTGCTGTCGCTACTAAATCGTAGTTCGTCGTCGCCACTTGATAACGCCGCTTCGTAGCGACTCTCTTGAAGGGTTCCTATCAGCGCTTGCAGCGCATTAAATGTTTCCGGCTGATCAGCAAAATTATCGTTTCCGCGATTTAGGAGAACTCCAGAGACATGATAGTTAACAATCAGATCGATGATCTGATCGCTTGGCGTAACTGCTGAGCCATTTAATGTGACGATAAAAAGTTGTCCCACACGCTCGCTAGGCGTCATGGAATCAAGCAGCCCACTCGCAAGGTCTTTCTCCGGCGAGATAAATGGAGTTACCCCCAGGTTAAAGGGCACCACCAGGAGAATTATTAACAGTGCCCATCGAAATTTGCTCATAAGGTCAGTATACCTTCTCGAATATGTCTTTGTTTTAGTCTTGGAATTGGGCAGCCTCGGCCTGCAAGATCTTTCTCAGTTCAACCCTGCGTTTATGGCCCGACATTAACTCAAGTTTCCTGATGCCCAACGGATCTATATTCTCCCGGAGTAACTTCAAATCTTCTATGGAAGGAGGTTCGGTGATTTTTACTGGCTCCTCAATTTCAATATCAAAACCTGTTTTCGCTATCACTCTTTCAACAGCTATCCCCGGATGCACTGAAACCAATCGCATCTTTCCGTTTTTATAATCAAATGCGCCCAAATCGGAGATTAAATATTTTGGCCCTGCTCCACGACGTCTAATGGGCTGATGGCCAAGACCCGAAAGGAAATCTAGCTCGCGAACAAAGGTCACCCTTGAATGCCGTGGAACATACAAGTATATGTTATCCATAAGCACTGTCACATCAGGTATTCCGCCGGAGCCAGGCATCCTCATTCGCGGATGCGCAAAATCCTTTCCAAATGCGATGTTATTGAAATTGCCAGCTTGATCGACCTGGCCAGGCCTGAAAAATTCTTTTGGTGTAATGCGTGGTAGAAGATCTGCTGCTGCCTGAACGAAACCTACCGAAACCATTGCTTGACCAAGCCACAGCGCTTCCACATTCGCCAATCCAAGCTGTGCTCCCGTTCGACACAACGTCTGTCCAATTGCTGATGCAAAGTATATCTCCGAGGCATAGGCGTGCCATGCGAGCAGGTATCCGGCAGCTACAAGCGGAGTAGCAATCCCCTGTGCCACAACGTCACCGTCTTCGACCTGCCTGGCGATACAGGTACATATCAGCTCGTCAATAGACCACTGATCAGCAGCCATCGTTTGTCATCTCTTGTCTGGTCGTAAGCTCAATAACCCTTTTTGCAATGTCTGGCTTATCTGTAATCAATCCATCGACCCCCATAGAGAGCAATTTCATCATCTCGGATTCTTCGTTGACGGTCCACGCGTTTACTTTATTTCCAGCAGCGTGGTGTTTATCTATCATCCCCTGGTTAACTAATGATACCTCCGGGTGCAATGCAAAATAATCCGTAAACGCCTCGACGACGCCGCGTAGGATTTTAGGACCGCCTCCGGTCAAGGCTGCACGGCGGATCTCTTCAGAAGCTCTCTGAGCCTTAATCAAAGCTATAGGGTTGAAAGACGATAAAAGAACACAGTCAGATAGACCCTTCTTCATCACTAAAGCAACTACGGTTTCTGGCAGGCGGTCGAACGGTGATGCGTAATTTTTCAACTCGACATTGATCAAGATCTTATTGCCAACAACAGCAAATACTTCTTCCAAGGTCGGGATCTTCTCTTCGGCAAATCTAGCGTCGAACCTCGACCCTGCATCAAGCAGCTTAATTTCCGCGACCGACTTTGAGGCAACACTGCCGCTTCCGCTTGTCGTGCGCTCTAGAGCTTGGTCATGAATAACAATAGGGGTGCCATCCGCAGTCAGCATTGCATCTAATTCAATAGCGTCCGTGCCCATCTCTACAGCAAGTTCAAATGCAGCGATCGTATTTTCGGGTGCATACATAGATGCCCCGCGGTGTGCGATCACCAGCGGGGCGGAGGAATCCCAACTGCACATATCCGGCATATTACAGCTCTACAAAATATGCTTCTGCCGCGCGATTGAGTAAATCTTTTGTCATCTTCGGATCGACGCTAATATAGCGAGAAATATCCAGTATTTGATCGCAAATATCGCGCGGGTGAGATGCTCTCATCTTTCGGTTGCGCTTTATATACCACTCCTGTAAAAGATATGCGAGACCACTTTCTGAATATTCTACACCCTTAGATTCAGCAACCACTTTAAAGATGCCCCGGTATGCTTCATAGGATGGGTCTCCCACCTCGATTTTATGTCGTAAACGCCGCAAAAAGGCTTCGTCGACCAGGTCTTTTGGCGGAAGATTTGTTGAAAATACGACCAGTACATCGAAAGGAATTTCTACTTTCCTTCCTGTGTGAAGCGTGAGATAGTCAATCCTGTTTTCGAGAGGCACAATCCACCGATTAAGCAAGTCTCGTGGACGAACCTGCTGCCGGCCAAAGTCGTCGATCAGGAAAACACCACCGTTGGCTTTTACTTGAAACGGTCCTTCGTAGAATTTATTCACATCGTCGAAAACAAGGTCTAATCCCTCCATCGTCAATTCGCCACCGGTGACAATGAAGGGGCGACGGATCCGCACCCAACGCGGATCTCTCTTTGATGAGGTTTTGAGTGATCCGGTTCCTTCAGAGGAATGTTCTTCCTCTGGAGAAAGAACATGGTTTACCGAATCGTAGAGTTTCACAACCTGTCCATCGATATCGATGGCGTAGGGAATATACATGTCCTCTTCGAGAAGAATATTCCCGATCGCTTTGGCAATGGATGTTTTACCGTTTCCGGGTGGTCCGTAAAGGAATATCGAAGTACCCGAGTTAACCGCCGGTCCGATCTGATTGAATGTCACATCCGAGAGTACGAGATCTGTTAGGGCGGATCTCATCGTATGCTCATCGACCGTGGGTCTACCCCGGCTCTGTTTTAGGATTGAATCGTTATAAACTGCCAGCGGCACCGGTGCTGGGCCTGCATATTGGCTGCGCTCTAGCGCTTCCCTCGCGCGCGCAATCCCAGCGCCGGTAATAGCATATTGATAGGATCCTTCGCCAAAGCCCACCTGAGTTTTAACTTCAACGAACTTCTCTCGTTTTAGTACCTCCAGAATCTGATCCGTTAACCCCGCAAAGGGGAGCGACATCGCTTCGCTTACTTTGAAGCCGGTCATGTAGCCTCTGAAATACAATATCTTTAACGCCAAATCCTGAAGCCAAAGCTGAGAAAGGCCGGTGTCCGATACACGACTCACCGGCGGGGGCACAAAACGAAGATTTGAGGTCGTAGGCCGATCATCAACTGCCGCAGCTCTAACAGGGCTTCTTGGTAAAGACATCACATATCTCCAATACTCTAAATGCTATGTACTATGTTTCAATAAGAGTAACCCGATTATATATACCCATACCGCCGTGAGCAAATAGTAAGTTGTGCCCACATAGAACGGAGGGTAAAATATCCCTATGAAACTAAGCGTCGTAATACCCGTTTATAACGAAAACGATACCATCGAGGTGCTCCTCGAAAGAGTGATTTCTGTCGGGCTTGCAGATGAAATCGTAATTGTCGATGATGGATCGACAGATGGAACGCGAAAGCTCTTGCAGGAACTTGCAACCGCTCATGAGATTATTCAACTCATTCTTCACGAAACTAATCAGGGCAAAGGAGCTGCGGTACAAACAGGGTTCCAGGCAGCTACTGGCGATCTGATCCTTATTCAAGATGCTGATCTGGAATATGATCCCCGGGACTACGTCACGCTTCTGCAACCCATTCGCGAGGGGGTTGCCGATGTAGTCTATGGGTCCAGATTTCTCGGTGCGCCTAGGCGCGTGACGATGTTCTGGCACATGATTGCCAATAAAATGCTCACACTAATGACTAACATCCTCTTTAATAGCATCCTCACAGATATGGAGACCGGCTACAAACTCTTCAAGAGCGAAATAATCAAAGATATTCCGCTCCGCTCGAAGCGCTTTAATATTGAGCCTGAAATAACTGCGAAATTGCTCAAGCGAAAGGTTCGCATTTTTGAAGTTCCGATTACCTTTAACCCCCGCGAATATGACGAGGGAAAGAAAATCGGATTAGTAGATGCATTCGAGGCTGTTTGGTCGTTAATTAAATATCGGTTTATTGATTAACTTCTTCCAAAAAGATTCGTGGATGCCATTCTTCGAGATTCAGGAGCCGAGAGCTCCTCATAATTGCAAACCCGCAAGCTGCCTGATTGGTTAGAATCCTTCCACTTGATAGGTTCCCCTTTTTTTTAAGAAAACTGAATATCTACAATATTCAGCTGAAGCGATTCGTACCCAAGGTAGCTATTCCTCTCCAATCGATAGGCGATATCGATAAACTCTGGAAGCTGTTCAATAACATCTCCCATCCGGAATGCGATTGCATCGAAGGATATTGATGATTTCCGTAAGGTCATCTTCAGGTGCGATTTATCCGCCCCAACCAGACGCTTATCCCGAACTTGCACTTGCTCGGTACAGAATATTGGCCATTTATTTCCTTGACCACATGGTTGTAATAAATCGATAAATTGCATTATTCTTTCGCCCAATTCATCAAATTCAGCTTTCGAATCAATCGCTATTACAGGAATTAATTCCTCATCTCCCATTTCCTGCTCAGCAATGGCAAGCAAACGTTTCTGAAGCGCCTGAATATTTTCATTGCGGACGCTGAAACCTGCGGCTGCTTCGTGCCCTCCAAAGCGATCGAGAAGATCTGAGCATTTCTCCAGTGCTGCCGTTATATGAAAGCCAGGGATACTCCTTGCGGAAGCACGCGTATGACTCTCGCCGACTTTACCAACAATAGCTGGCCGATAATATTCATCGCAGATTCTTGAGGCCGCGAGGCCAACAACCCCTTCGTGAAAATCTGGTTCTGCAACTAATAATAGGGATTCAATATCGCTGCGCATAAAGTTCTCTATCGCTCGTTCGACTACATCTAGCGTAAGTTGTTTTCGCTTATTGTTTAACTGCTCGAGTTCTTTCGCTATCTCGCTCGCCGTCTGTGGTTCCTTGGCGACAAGCAACTTGTAGGCAGTGAGCGCTGATTGCACTCTTCCAGCTGCATTCAATCTGGGGCCCAGCCCAAAGCCGATTGAGGATGAATCAATCCCCCCTTCCCTATAGCCTGAAACATTAATCAGCGCCTTTAACCCGATCCGTGGGGATGAGTTGATAACATCCAATCCCCTTGTAACAAGGGCCCGATTCTCGCCCGTCAGTGGAACCATATCGGCCACTGTTCCAATCGCGACAAAATCGAGAAGCGCCGTCTCTTTCGAAGAAGGCAGTCCCTTTTCTCTGAAAATCGCTTGTGCCAATCTGTAAGCGACTCCTACGCCAGCCAAGCCTTCATATGGATAGTTTGTGTCAGCCCGATGCGGATTAAGTAAAGCGAACGCTTCTGGTAGCGCGCCCCCTTGAATATGATGATCGGTGATGATTACATCAAGGCCCAGTTTAGTCGCCTTCGCCACTTCCTCGATGGCCCGTACGCCGCAATCGACGGTGATCAAGAGCTTGGCGTTCGACGCGGCGATACGCTCTACTGCCTGATGGTTGAGGCCGTATCCCTCTGTAAATCTGTCCGGGAAGTATACGTTGACGCATGCCCCAACCTCCCTGAGCGCCTCGGCCAGCAAGGCAGTTGCAGTGACACCATCTGCATCGTAGTCACCGTAGATTGTGATCTCCTGGCCCTCTTCTAGCGCCCTGTTGATCCTAGAAACCGCTTCCTTCATCTCCTTAATTAAATAGGGATCGGCTTCAATGAACGCGCCCGGATCCAGGAATTCATTGACTCTAGCTTCTGTTAAATATCCCCGATTAAAAAGTATCTGCTGTTCGATCCGGTTGAAGGCCCGCAGGGAGTTGCTTACTTCAGCAGGAGGGAAATTAGGGATTGTCCATTTCATTGTGCACGGCACCCTTTTACTCTTGATGGAATATGTAGGTACGCCTTCATTTCCAAAGTGTACCTTACTATAAGTTTCTTAATAGCATTTACTTACTTGCCTGCGGCTGTGCATATGGAAAATCTTTCCGAAAAAACCCTGGATGTGCTACGATGACCCTATGAACGTTGTCTTTATGGGCTCACCCGAATTCGCAATTCCATCTCTCAATGCTCTGTCCGCAAAGCATGATATTGAGCTCGTTGGAATATTTACTCAACCTGACCGCCCTGCCGGTCGGGGACGGAAAATTAGGTCTTCTCCCGTTAAGCTGCGCTGCAACGAGCTAGGAGTGAGTATCTATCAACCAGACTCCTTGAAATCACCTGAAAATATACCAATTCTCCAATCCCTAAATCCTGAGCTTATTGTCGTAGCTGCGTACGGCCTGATCCTGCCGCAAACACTTCTTGATCTACCTAAGTTTGGTTCCATTAATGTCCATGCTTCTCTGTTGCCGCGTTGGCGTGGAGCAGCCCCAATTCAAGCTGCAATCCACGCTGGAGATTCAGATACTGGCGTGACAATCATGAAAATGGGCCCCGGTCTTGATACGGGTCCGATACTATCTCAACGTCGTATCTCAATCCTTTCGTCAGATACGGGAGGGTTATTATCGGAACGCCTTGCAGATCTAGGTGCCGAGCTGCTCCTGGAAACCATCTCGGGTTACATATCAGGAAAAATCCAACCCTACGAACAAGACGGGAAAAAAGCAACATATGCTCCTTTGCTAAAAAAATCTGACGGTCAATTAGATTTTCTGCGACCCGCAATTGATCTTGAGCGTCAGATTCGGGCGTTTGACCCTTGGCCAACGTCATTTTTCGAATGGGGAAATAAGCGAATTCGCATCCACAAGGCTGATGCGCTCAGCGATGACACCTTTGAGCCTGGCGTTGTGGGAAAGCTTGACGACAAGCCGGCTATCGGCGCGAACCCGGGCACGCTCCTCCTGCAAATCGTTCAGCCAGCCGGTAGAAATGAGATGCCCGGTGAAGATTTTTTACGAGGCGCAGAAAGCATCTTGAACACCAACCTTTTCCCTAATCAGGTATGACAATGGAACTCCAACTCCTTCGTACTCGCCATCCCCCCGAAATCTTCCTTCATCAACTTATTGAATTACTCCATTCCGAAGGCGTCAACATCAGCTTAGAAGAATTCCATTCAAGAATTGATAAACTACCAGGAGATGATCGTCTCCTTTTAGCTGTAGAAGGAGAACACCTCTATGGCTATGCGCATCTCCGAATTGCGCATGATCTTATCGATGCAGAGACAGCGGTCGTCGTATCCGTTGTTGTTCGCGCGGATAGGAGACGCCAAGGTGTCGGGAGCCGGCTTGTAGCAGCAGCCGAGACTTGGGCGCGCCAATCAGGCCGCTCACGCCTTCTCCTGCGAACGGATGTTGTTCGCACAAGTGCACACGCATTCTTCGTCGCCTTAGGGTATGACGGAAGTTCAACTCAGCTCGAATTCATCCGCCAGCTCTCCGAGTAATTTTCCCTCTCCTAGACAATTCGCTCCCTTTCGCGTTGACAAGCACCTGTTCTGTGAGAGAATGACCGCGGGATGTCCTCTCTTTCCACTCAGATTCTCGTCATCGGCGGCGGAGCGACCGGGCTCGGCATTGCCTGGGATGCTGCTTTGCGCGGCCTTAAAGTTGTCCTTATCGAACAATCTGACATCGGTCAGGGAACCTCAGGTCGTCACCATGGATTGCTGCACTCTGGTGGTCGCTACGCCCTTTCCGATCCCGTCTCCGCGCGAGATTGCGCCTCAGAAAATCGCATTCTCAGAAAGATTGCCTCGCACACCATTGAAGATACTGGCGGACTTTTCGTAGCAACTCCGGCTGACCCAGTTGATTATCCTGACCGATGGTTTAGTGCATGCTCCCAATTAAACATTCCGGCAGAGGAGATTTCGCTCTCAGCAATGCTTGAAAGGGAGCCATTGCTTAATCCGAGAATTTCTCGATCCTTTCTCGTTCAAGACGCATCTATCGACTCCTTCGATCTTGCACACTTGTTAGTGAAAGGCATTCAGGAGCATGGCGGCGTTGTACTACTGCGTCACAGATTAGAAAGCTTGATCGTACATCAAGATCGTTTGGTTGAAGCCAAGATCAGGGATTTATCAAACGGCAAAAGCCTGAGACTATCCGCTAACATCTTTGTCAATGCCGCGGGTCCGTGGGCAAAGACAATAACAACCATGGCGGGGGTTGAATTGCCCCTTGCCCTCGGCAAAGGGACACTTGTCGCCATGTCCCACCGTCTTGTCAATACCGTCGTTAACCGCTGCAAGTCACCCTCAGACGGCGATATTATCGTCCCCGTAGGTACAGTCGCAATCCTTGGAACAACGGATGTTCCCGTCGAAGAACCCACTTCCCTTGATATTGAACCCTGGGAAGTTGATCTCTTGCTCGCGGAAGGAGATCTTCTTTTGCCGGGATTACGTGATAGCAGACCGATTCGTGCCTGGGCTGGTATTCGCCCGCTTTACCAACCAGCTGAGAACGGTGACGCACAAACCCGAGCCTTGCTCCGAGCACATGTGATCCTGGACCACGAGGTGACCGATGGCCTTCAATGTTTTATCAGTGTGATCGGCGGCAAGCTGACGATTTTTAGATTGATGGCAGAGGAAGCGGTTGATCTTATTTGCGATAAGCTCGAGATCGATCAGAAGTGCTCCACTGCATCAACCCCCCTTGCGCATGATGGCAGCCAATTCCATAGGCTTACCTCCCGTTTAGAGAAGCTCGAGCACCAGCATTCTCACGCCAATACTGATCAGATAGTTTGTGAATGTGAGCTCGTCATGCGCGGCGATATTGAGTCCGCTCTTGAAAAATCTATCTCTGGTACCGACAT